>JAABUN010003156.1_pt1 | contig 26507 bp, 27 predicted proteins | sample 5559311 | NCBI WGS metagenome assembly JAABUN01 (sample SAMN10711877, study PRJNA513370) | rock metagenome | isolation source: Antarctica rocks | place: Antarctica: Victoria Land, Siegfried Peak sud
GCGAGGGAGCGGGCGCTGACGCCGGTGGTGCGCTCGATCTCGGCTGGGCTCAGGCCGGCGTCACGGGCACGCAGCAGCAGCTCACGGAGATCGCGGGAATACGCGGCAGGCATACCTCCAGCCTATGTCTGCCTGTCAACCTCCGTGAGCTCCGCTCTAGCGCCCGGACAGGCGATGTGTTCCAGCGGCACCTGATAACGGCCCCCAAGAACGAACACCCGAAGGTCCGCTGAACGGCGGAACTCCGGGGTGTTCTCATCGTGTTCACCGAGACTCGGTTATGGCATCTTCACGGCGAGGATATCGGCCTGCTCGATCGACGGCGGCGCGGAGAACAACTCCGGAGCGTGCGCCATCAGGGCCTTCGCGACGTCACCGGAGAGGTGAGCCTGCCGACCTTCGTCCCCGGCGAACGTATCGAAGATGCCGAACGAGGACGGGCCGAGTCGCAGGGCAAACCACGTTGTCGTCCCGGGTTCGCCCTGGACGATCTGCAGTCCACCATGGAGGAAGTCAGCGACGGCCTGCTCCTGACCGGGCTTCGCTTCGAGACGGACGAACAGAGCTTTGGTATCCATTGGCAAGAGTCTCCAGACACATAAGGGCGGCACGGATGCGATCACATCACCGCAGCATCCCCTGTGCCAATGGCAGCCCGGTTCGTAGCCTGACGTCGGGCTCTGTCCGCCTTCGTCAGACGGTCAGCAGACCCCGCCGGGTGGCTGTGGTGACGGCCTCGGTCCGGCTGCCGGCGTCGAGCTTCGCGAGCAGCGAGCCGACGTGGAACTTGGCGGTGTGCTCGCTGATCCCGAGTTCGCGGGCGATGGTCTTGTTCGGCAGCCCCTCGGCGACGAGTTGCAGGACCTCTCGCTCTCGTGGGGTCAGCGTCTCTCCGCCACCGTCCGGCGTGACGGGCGTCCCGGGCCGGGCGCCGATCCGCGTCACGAGCGCCGGGTCGATCACCGTCAGTCCGGCGACGACGGCGTGGACCGCCGCCATCAGCGACGCACTGTCGGCGTCAGTGCTGAGGTAGCCGGTCGGGGCGTCGACCAGCGGCGGCGAGGTGGCCGGGTCGCCGCCGAGCAGGATCAGCGGCGTGCCAGGGAACCGCTCAGTGATGTCATCCAGCGCCGTCGGGCCGAAGGAGGTCAGATCCACCACGATCGCGTCGAGCGCCTCTGGCGCGTCGAGCAACGGGTCGCTCGTCCGGAGCCAGCCGCTCGCCACGCCCGGTGTCGTCACCATGACGATCTGGTTGTCCGTCGTCAGTAGTGCCCCCAGGCCGGCCCGGACCGCCGGCGAGCGAGCGAGAACGAGCACCCGGACCAGCGATTGCTGGCCGAGCGTCTCGTCGATTCCGGATGGAGGCGTCAGAACGGCCATGGCGACGGGTCTGTCCTTGGCGACGACGACAACGCTGAGGCTGGGGCCGGGTCGTCGTTCTGCCGCCTGAGCAGGCAACCCCGGTGCCATCAGCGCACTCACTGCCGGGTACCGACGGTGATGCTGAGGTCCATGATCGCACCACCGCGCACCAGGCGAGCGCCGAGCGCCGTGCCGACGGTCTCGGGGCCGAGCTGCTCCTGAAGCGACGCGGTGTCCGTCACGGGCTGCCGATTGATCGCCAACAGGACATCGCCGAGCAGCAGACCGGCGGTGCTGGCGGGGCCGTCCGGCTCGACGTGGACGATCAGGAGACCGCGGGCCTGTCCAGTGGCGACCGTCTCGACCAGGCTGGCCGGGATGTCGACGCTCTGGCTGGCGATGCCGAGGTAGCCGCGGCGCAGGCGACCATGCTCACGGAGATCCGCGACGATCGGCTCGATCGCGGAGACCGGCAGAGTGATGCCGCCATCGCGACCGAGGGCGCTGGTATTGAGACCGATCAGTTCACCGGCGGTGGAGATGAGCGGTCCACCGGAGAAGCCCGGCAGCATCGTCAGTTCTGCCCGGACATAGCCCGAGACCTTGCTGCCGTTGATCGTCCGCCAGGCGCCGCCGACAGTGCTGATCGCGCCGAAGGTCGCCCGGACACCGTCCGAACCGGCCCGGCCAATGGCGAGCGCGAGTTGCCCGACCCGGACAGAATGTGCCACCCGGGCCAGTGGGGTGATGTCGCCCAGCTCGGCGGAGAGGACGACGAGGTCGCTGCCGTGGTCGCGGCCGACGAGCGTCGCCGGGACGGTCGTCCCGTCTGGCAGGCCGATCGTCAGGTTGTCATCCCGCTCGACGACATGGCTGGCGGTAACGACGGTCTGGGCGTCCCAGACGATGCCGCTGGCCGGGAGGCGGCGGCGGCCGTTGACGGTGACGATACCGGCGGCGGCGTGGGCCACGGCGTCGGCCATTCCCTCGGAGAGGGTCGTGAGGACGTCAGAAGGTGTGGGGGTGGACATGGTGGCGAGACCTCTTCCTGTCATGATCGGTTCGGCCGGGCCAGATGCCAGCGGCTGCCATGGGCATCGGGCGAAGTCGCCCGGATGTCTGTTGCTCAGCCTACGGACTCATGGACCTGCCAGCATCAGACGGGTGGGCAGCCACGGGCCTAGCCGTCTGGACGGGTTGGGTGAGAGAGCGGGCCGAGATGCAGAGGTGGCCAGTCGCCTTTCCTGGCCATTCATGGCCGGGATCGTAAACCTGCCACCCTGTACATCGTCTCCCTCCATCACCTGCCCTCGACACTACCGGTCATCCTTGCGCAGGTCGAACGCGGCGATCACGGCCCGCTGGAGACCTGGGTGCTGATCCAGCAGGGCGTCGACGCTCATTCTCAGAGAGGCAGCCAACTGGATGAACTCCAGCGGCGACAGGGCCAGGGTGACGAAATCCAGTTCCAGGTGAACGGCGTCGTCCTCGCTGATCGTGTCCCGCGGGCGCCGATCGACCCGGACGGAAACGGGCAGCCCAGTCTCCGGCCAGACCATATCGAGGATCGTGATCGGTTCGCGACGGTTGGTCTGGTCATCTGTCTTCGGTTGGTCGTCATCGATCGGGGAAGGGCTAATGTTGGGTGCATCATCGGTCATGGGGTTGGGGCTCCTCTTTCACGACCCGGGAAGCGGACCGTGCGGATTGAGGATGGCACAGCGGGTCGGTCGTCCGCCGGCAACCGGTGCTTCTGAGCGTCGTCGTCTCGGATCCGGGGCGCAACCCTGCGATCGGGGTAGTCACGAACGCTCCGGTTCGTCGTAGCATGTCGGTGATCGGCGCGGCGCGGGGGATGCGTTCCTGCGGGGATTAGAACCTCACGATCAGCCAGATTGGTCGATGTCGGACTGCGAGCCGGGCAAGGGCGCTGGCCAGCCGCAACTGAACGGAAGGGACGGGCAATGGAAGCGGAGGGCGCGATCGTCGCGGCACTCAATGACGTGCGAGCCGAATTCCCGGCGATGCGGGTCCGGACGGAACATGTCGTCCTCGACGGGCCGCTGACCGTGTTCCGGGCGACGATCAGCCTGCCCACGGGGGCCAAGGCGACGGGGTATGGCAGCGTGGCCGGCTCCGGCGTGGAGGCGATCGCGCTGGCAGAGGCCCGATCGCTGGCCCGGGCGATGGCTCTCCTTGGCGTCGATCAGGACGCCTACGACGGCCGTATTCCCAGTGACGATGAGGGGTACGAGGATCGGGCAGGCGACGGTCCTGAGGACCAGTACGCTGGCAGCGGCCTCTACCAGGCCGTCACCGACGAGGGACCATCCGACCCGTACAACCTTGGGACGTCGCCATCCGCCGCCGCGGTCGCCTCGGCGACAGGGATGCGGCTTGGTGTTCAGCCAGCCGCATCCGACCGGCCAACCGCTGCACCTCGAGGGGAGACGGCAGCAGGGCCCGAACGCCCGGCTGCCCAGCGCCGCCCGGCGCGATCAGTGGAGGCCGAGCGACCTGCCCCACCACGACCGGTGGAGGCCGAGCGACCTGCCTCGCCGCGCCCTGATGCGTCTGCACCCGCTTCAGCGACCGAGAGCGTCCCGGACCCTGCGACGGCGAGCCCGATCCAGAACGATTCCGATGAAGATGCCGGCGTCTCGCATCAGGCGTTCTGGCGCTGGGCAGGAGAGCGCGGCCTCTCGAACCGGACCGATGTCGAGGATCTGATCGGCCAATCGATCGGGGGGATGCGCCCCGCCGCCGTCCGGGACCTGGTCATCGCGGCGCAGGAGGGATCTGAGGCCGAAACCTAGGCCCTAGCCGAGGTGGGTGGAAGATCCGATGTGGTGGCCCGGTGGCGGCCCGAGGATCTTCTCCACGGCGACGAGCAGGTCGTCGATGTCGAACGGCTTGGGGATGAACGACACGCCATGACTACGCGGGGTCACCGCCGCACTCATCAGGATGACGGGAATCGGCTGCTTCCAGGACCGCAACGTCGCCGCGAGCGTCAGGCCGTCCAGTCGGGGCATCATGATGTCAGCAACGACCAGGTCTGGCCGTGACGTCTCGATTTCCTGGAGCGCAGCCTCACCGTCACTGGCAATACGGACCAGGTATCCCTCTTCCTCGAGGATCTCAGTCAGGAGGGAGACAATGAATCGCTCGTCATCGACGACGAGAATGGTCTGTTGTCGAGTGGTCGTCGTCACCGGCGGTACCTGTATTGTCGAAAAGCTGATCGGTGTCTCTTTGCGCTATCGTCTGGTCAGTCTGAACAATCGACCGCTGACGTTTGGCAGGCCGGTAGCGGCTGTTCGGTGCGGCGGGCTCCCGACCCACGTAGGCCCGCCTGATTCCCGGCTCCTGTCGTCAGTCGGCAGGGCACACATCGTGATAGGGTGTCGCCTGCCCCTGGCGACGATCTCCTCGCACGCTTTGGGCCAAGCGGGACCGTCGAACGAATTTTCGGTCGACCGGCTACAGGATGATCGAGGACGAGCAATGAGCCTGAAGATCGAGACCTTTCCCAGCGGACCTGCTCCGACCAACGCCTACCTCGTCAGCGACCCGGACACCGGCGAGGCGCTCATCATCGACGCTCCCCCTGATGTCACCGGATCGATCACCGCCGCTGTCCAGCGGCAGTCGCTCCAGCTCACCCGGATCGTGATCACCCACGGCCACTGGGACCATATCGGTGATGCCGCCGCGCTCCATGAGGCGACTGGTGCCCCACTGGTTGGCTACGCTGGACTCGCTCAGACGCTCCGCCACCCAAGCACCACGGCCCCGATGACGATCCCGCCGGCCGACCTCGACGCGACGCTGGCCGATGGCGACTTCGTCCAGCTGGGCGGCTCAACCTTCACCGTCATGTATCTCCCGGGGCATGAGCCCAGCCACATCGTCCTGTACAGCGAGAAGGATCGGATGTTCCTGGGTGGCGATGTGCTCTTCCCGAACGGACATGGCCGGACCGACCTCGCCGGTTCCGACCAGACGACGATGGACCACAGCCTCGCCCGCCTTAAGGATTTGCCGGACGATGTCGTCGTCTACTCCGGTCACGGCGACCCGACGACCATCGGCCGTGAGAAGCACTGGCTGGCGGCGAAGGTCTGAGTAGCGGCATGTTTTACCAGGCGGACGTCCACGATGACGTGGGCTGTCCGCCCTCAGGTCAGGGGAGTCGGTGGATTTGACCTTCACCGAAGCGACGGTCAATATCCTCAGCTACATCGGTACGGCCGTCTTCGGGCTGAGCGGGGGCCTGACGGCCTCGCGCCGGGGGATGGATCTGTTCGGCTTCGTCGTGATCGCGATGGTGACCGGGACCGGCGGCGGGACGATGCGCGATCTGCTGCTCGGGATCGGCCCCGTCACCTGGGTCCGGGACCCGAGCTTCCTGATCGTCGCCGCCATCGCCGGGGTGGTGGCGTTCTTCGGCGCACCACTGCTGACGAGGCTAGACGTCCCCCGGCGTGGCGTCCTCGTCTGGGCTGACGCCGTGGGGCTGGCGATCTTCGCGGTCTCCGGTACTCAGCTCGCGATGTCGTACGACGTCCCGGCGGTGTCGGCGGTCCTGCTCGGGGTGCTGACGGCGGTCGGTGGCGGGGTCCTGCGGGATTTGCTCAGTGACACCATGCCGATGATCCTGCACAGGGACCTCTACGCCACGGCCGCCGTCGCCGGAAGCGTCGCCGTGCTGACGCTGGACCGACTCAGCGCCGACCCGGTCACTGGGACGATTGTCGCCACGCTGGTCGGCTTCGCGGTCCGCGCCTACGGCATCGTCTCCGGTTGGTCCCTGCCGCAGTACCGCCAGCGTGACCCACCATAGTTCTCCAGTCCCGAGATCAGCCATGACGATCAGGCCCGGGTCGGCGGGCCATCGGTAGGGTCACGGGCCAGCCCGTGACCCTACGACGAGGGCGTATTGCAGGGGGGGTCCTCGTCCGCTCCTGGTAACGTGCGGGCTGGACGTAGGGCGGCCGTGATCGCCTCGGCCATTGCGGCCGGGTTGGTCGATCGGACCTGTCTCGGTTGGTCAGCTTCGCCGGATGAACCCGCCGCCCCCGCCGGGATGCCGCCCCCCATGCCCATCATCGCGGCCATCAACCCCAGCGGCAGTCCGCCGGCATCACTGGTCACGCCGGTTGACGGTCGGTCGTCATGATCGTCGGCACCGAGCGCCATCTTGCGAAGCTGCCGGACGCCATCGCCGAGCCCACGCATCGTCGCGATCCGGATTTCGTGCGGCTCGATCCCTTCGCCGTGGGGTCCGGTGAGACGAAGCAGGGCGCGGTCAGGGCCGATCAGGTCGAGCGGGACCAGTTCGACGGTGTACCCGCTCATGAGCAGGGCGAGCAGATCCTCGATCGTGGCGACGGCCATCTCGGGCGTGATCCAGCTTGGTGACATCGGATTTCCTCATCGGCGACCATGGACGCACGTCGAACCGATCAGCGCGGTCGTTAGCGGCAAGGATAGGGGCAGAGGGGGTCGGCGGGATGGAGACACGAACGACGCGGGTCCGGTTCGCCACGGCTGACGAGGTCGACGCGGCGGTCGCCGTCTGGCGGTCCTCGAACGAGGCCCGACCCGGTGGCTTGCCCACGCCGCCCGAGGTCGAGGCAACTGTGCGACGGTGGATGGCCGTGCCGGATGCGATGCTCCTCGTGGCCGAGCGCGGCGACCAGATCGTCGGGATGACGCTCGGCGTGAATGGTCGGGCGGACAGCGGAGCGGGGGCAGCTATCCCGGGGTTGTGCCACATCTCGCTGGTGTTCGTGGCGCCCGGTGCGTGGGGACAGGGGATCGGGGCCCAACTGCTCGATGCTCTCCTCGCCGAAGCCCGGCGGCGTGGCTATGACCGGGTCCAGCTCTGGACCCAGGAAACTAACTTTCGCGCCCAACGGCTCTACAGTGGACGCCAGTTCAGGCTGACCGGCGACACCGAGGTCAACCCGGCCGGCGAGACGGTCATGCGGTTCGAGCGGCCTTTGTAGATGCCGCTGTACCCGGTTTCGCGCTCCACCGGTGATCTCGACTGGCGATCGTAAGGGCGACCCTTGTGGTCGTCCGCGCCCTCTGGCGCCAGACATGGCGACTGCGTCACGCCGGATGTAGCCAGCCATGCTGGTCGTCGTCCACCGTTGACCCCATCGGGGCGATGCCCTCTCGTAGGGGCGACCCTTGTGGTCGCCCCTACGAGAGGGCATCCTGTTGCTCCGGCACGTGACTCAGACGCCGTTCCAGACATCGTCTTCCGCGGATCGGGTAGTCCGCTCGTTCCGTTGCTGCTGGTTCGCCTCGCTGGCCGCCCCGGCGACCGAGCCGGTGCCCATCACGGCGCGGGTCAGGGAGTGCGCGACGCCTCCGGGGATGCCGCTCGCGTCGGCCGGCAGTGCCACGATCACCGTCGTATTCTGCTCCGCGCCGATCTCCGTCAGCGTCTGAAGGTAGCGCAGCTGGATCGTGACCGGGTTCTGGTTGATGACGTCGGCGGCCTTCGCGAGCTGCTGGCTGGCCTGGAACTCACCCTCGGCGTGGATGATCTTGGCCCGCTTCTCCCGCTCGGCCTCGGCCTGCCGGGCCATCGCCCGCTGCATGCTTGGCGGCAGCTCCACGTCCTTCACCTCGACGACGCTGACCTTGACGCCCCAGGGCTCGGTCTGCTCGTCGATGATCCGCTGGAGCTCCTGGTTGATCTTCTCCCGCTCCGAGAGCAGGTCGTCCAGGTCGCCCTGCCCGAGGACGCTCCGCAGGGTCGTCTGCGAGATCTGCGATGTCGCCCGGATGAAGTCCGCCACGTTGACGACGGCCGCATTTGGGTCGACGACGCGGAAGTACGCGACCGCGTTCACCCGGACCGTGACGTTGTCACGCGTGATGACCTCCTGGGCCGGGATGTCCATCGTGACCGTTCGCAGGTCGATCTTGCGCATCTGCTCGACGAACGGGATCAGGAAGACGATACCGGGGCCGCGCGGCCCGAGCAGCCGTCCGAGCCGGAAGACGACGCCCCGCTCGTACTCCTGAACGATCTTGACCGTCGATGACAACACGAACAGGATGAAGACGACGATGACGATGGCGGCGATGAAGATGGGATCCAACAGGAACTCCTTCGGTGCGACGACCCCGGTGGACGAATATCGTGACGGAGTAGTGCGCTCAATCTACCGTGAAATCGATGCGGTCACTCCACGGTTGAACCACTCTGGACCGGGATGACGGTCCGGCGGTCGGGCGGCGGTGGGCTGTGCGACGCCCGGTCGATCTCGTCGGTCGTGGCGAGCCGGACTTCGAGCAACAGGCCGTCGATCTTCGTCACCGTGATCGTCGCGCCGGCCGGGATGATCGGGGCGGCGGCGGTCCGGTGCAGCGTGATCGCGTGAGCCTCCCAGAGTTCGCCGTCGATGAAGACCATTCCCTCGGGTGCGAGCGGCGTCCTGGCCTCTCCAAGCCGACCGACGATCGACTCACGGCCGGAGTACGGGCGCAGGCGCAGGCTCTTGATGGCGGAGCCGGCGATGAAGACGAAGAAGAGGACCAGGCAGGCGGCCACCACCCAGATCGCGACCGGGTTGACGGTGTAGCCAGCCGCGGCGTCGTCGAACAGCACATAGGAACCGACGACGAACGCCGCCAGCCCACCGACCGTCAGCAGCCCGAGCGAGGGGACGAAGACGTCCACGATCAGCAGAATCAACCCGCCGCCGATTAGCAGCAGCCCCGTCCAGTTCAGCGGCATCCCGCCGAGCAGGATAGCGGCTGAGCCGAGGGCGAGCAGCCCGGCGACACCGGGAAAGGTAATGCCAGGGCTGCTGAGTTCGAGGAGCAGGCCGATCGCGCCGAAGCACAGCAGCAGGTAGGCGACCGTCGGTTGGGTCAGGAACGACCAGACCCGCTCTGACAAGGTTGGCTCCGACTTGCTTGCTATGGAACCCGCCGTCATGACGGTCGTGGTCCCCGACGCCAGCTCGACCGTGCGACCGTCCGCGGCAGTGAGCAACTCGGCGGGTGTGGCTGCCACGAGATCGATCATCCCGGCTGACGCGGCGTCTCCCGCGGAGAATTCCGGGTCGCCTTCGACTGCCGCCGCGACCCAGCCGGTCGGTCGTCCCTGCTCCTCCGCGAGCCCGGTGATCTCCGCTGCCCGGCTGATGTCGGACTGGTCGTCGTCGAACGGAGACGCGGTATGCGCGTACCCGCCCTGCACGGCCATCCGGCTGTCAGGAGCCATCGCCGCGACCTGCCCGGCCAGGAGGAGGATCGCGCCAGGACCCTCGACCGTCGTGCCCGGCGGCACCCAGGTCAGGACCGGCACGTTGCTTTCCCGAATCGCATCCCGGATGGTGTCCGTCGCCGCGAGCGTCCCGGTCGTGCTTTCGACCTGGAGGATGACCGCCGGCGCGGAATCGTCATTCGCCCGCGCGATCGCCCCGGAAGCCTGGTTGGCCAGCGCCGGGGTGATCGGTCCGTCGATGACGATCGTGGGAACCGTCGTGGTGGTGGTCGATTGGGCGGCGACGAGGTCACCGGCAATGGGCAGCACCAGGCCGAGCAAAGACATGAATGCGAAGAGCAGCCGGACGGCAGACCGACCGTGAGGTAGTCCGTGGCGTCCTGCTGCGTATCTGGATGATGGTGTTCTACGACGATTCCGGCTCACTGACCCAACCCCTGTTCTGCCGCAGTGTAGAAAGCAGGTGTCGCGTTTTCGTCACGGGTTGCCCGGGAACAGACTGATCGCGCCGATCGCGCCCATCGCGCCGATTGGGGCGACCGCGTGGTACCGTCCGGGAATGTTCAGGGGGAACGGTTCTCGCTGGGGATCGTCGGTATCACCCGGTCGGGCGCCGGTGATGAGCGAGACGAGTGGCGTGCTGCCCCCGGCGAGTAGCTCGTTCGATTGGGGATCGGGACTGAAACAGGGGGCTGGCGTGCAGGGAAACGATCGATTCGCCGATGCCGAGCGGCAGCGGGCCGCCGCCAGGGATGTCCGGCCGGCGCTGCGGGTGTATCTGCGCGACATCGCCGACTGGCGGCGGCAGCGAGCCCGGGAATACGATCGGGATCTTCGCAACGTCCAGACGGCCGACGGACTGGACGAACTCGCCGACGCCATCGACGCGCTGTCTGCCGACGATCCGCGACTGATCCGGCTCAGCCAGCTCGGGCTGCGCGGCGAGCTATTCGAGCCCGGCCAGCAGCTCCACTACGAGGTCGGCCGCTTCCGCTTCCACAATGCCGACGTCACGACCGATGGTTTCCTCAGCATCATGGTCGAGCTGGCGGAGATCGACATGCGGGAGCGGGGTGAGTTCGGTGGCCCACAGGTCCCCGGCGACGAGCCCTGGCGTTAGTCGACCGGACCGCATGGACGTAAACGAGCACCGGGCCGTCATGCGGTGGCCGGTGCTCGTTCAGGTTTGAGGCCTCGTCGTGATTACCCGACGGTGTTGACGGCCGTGGCGATCAGGTCGGCGATCGCGTCCGGCTGGGAGATGAAGCCAACGTGCGAGGCGTCGATCTCGATGGTCGTCGATCCGGCGCGCTTGGCCATGAAGCGCTCCGCCTCGGGGTCGATCACCCGGTCGGCCGTCGAGACGGCGAACCAGGACGGGAGCGTCTTCCAGGCGGTCGATGTCGTGGGTTCCCCGAAGGCCGTGTCGGCGGTCGGTCGCTGGGTCAGGGCCATCCCATGGGCGGTCTCCACCGAAAGGTCCGCCGCGAAGACATCTTGGAACTGCTGAGGGTCGATCGAGAACTCCATCTGGGTGGCCGTCGTGGAGCCGGGAACCGGAACCGTGACTGGGCGAAGCGCCGGGCCGAGCAGCGAATCGGTGAACTGATCGCCAAGACTCAGCAGGGTCTCGCCCTCATCCGGAGCGTAGGCCGCGACGTAGACCAGGCCAGCGACATTGTCGGTCGCATCCGCGGCGTTGGTGATCACCGCGCCACCATAGGAGTGGCCGACGAGGACGACCAGTCCCGGGATCGCCTGGACCCGGCTGGCGACGTAGGCCGCGTCGGACGAGACGCCGCGAAGCGGGTTGGCGATAGTGACGACCGGGATGTTCCGGCTCTCGAGCGCGGCGATTACGCCCAGCCAGCCGGACGAATCGGCCCACGCGCCATGGACGAGGGCGACGGTGGGGAGGCCGCTGGCAGGTGTACCGGTCGTCGGGGTCGCTTGAGACATGGACAGATCCTTTCGGGATGCGGCCGCTACGGCCGATGAGGCAAGGGAACCGAGCGGAACAGCGAGCGAACTGGCGGCCATCCCCATTACGACATGTCGTCTGGTAAGCACATGCATTCTCCTCTGTGAACGGACCCGAACGCCGGCTGCCAACCAACCGGTGGCATGGACGACAGGATGCGACCAGAGCGCCCTCGACATCATCGTGAGGATTACGTGATCGGCGGCAGGAGGGCGAAGGCAACGAGCAGGCAGAATTACGTGGAGTGGGGGTTCGGCCTATGCCCAGCCCTGACGGACTGCCAGGGTGGCGGCGGCCGTGCGCGAATCGACGTCGAGCTTGTTGAGCAGGTTCGTGACATGGCCGCTCACGGTCCGGGGGCTAATCGAGAGCAGTTCGGCGATCTCGCGGTCGCTCAACCCCTGACTCAGGAGCCGCAGGACCTCCAGCTCGCGTGCCGTCAGGCCAGCCTCAGCGCTGGCGCTGGGTCGCTCCGTCGCGCCAGGACCCGTCCCCTCCGGCGTCACGTCGCCAGGGGCGTCGGCGATGACGTCTGGCAGTGGTAACGTCGCGCCCGCCTCCCAGGCGCGCTCGAACGCCTCCGGCGCCAGGGCCAGTCGCATCGACGCGAGCAGGCCCGGCGTGATGGGCCGGTCGGAGGAATCGGCGTGGACGCCGATCTCGCGGCGCATCCTCTCGGACGCGCTGGAGAGTCGTACCGCCCGCTCGTACGACAGGCGGAGAACGGCGACATCGGCCAGACCCGCGAGCGCGTCCGACAGGTCGCGCCGGTCGTGGTGCTGGTCGACGAGAGCCAGGCTTTCCCGGAAGAAGTCGGTTGCCCTGGCCAGATCACCCTGTCGAAGGAAGGTTTCGCCCAGACCAAGCAGCGTGTTGCCGAGTCCCCACGTGAAGTCCAGATCCCGCTGGCGGTTCATGGCTTCCGTGAGCAGGTGTTCCGCCTGGGGGAGGTCGCCACGGACCAGCGCGATGTATCCACGCCGGTTTAAGGCGACGCTGACCAGCCACGGCGCGAACAACGCCTCCCCCGGGATGGTCATGAAGCGCGAGATCGCCTCGACCAGCCGGTCATCGGCAAGGGCCAGATCGCCGGTCTGCAGGTCGACGGGGCCTAACGCCAGCAGGACCCGGGCGATCAGTTCCTGATCCTCCAGGGCGTGAGCGGCCGCGAGCGCTTCGCCGAGGACCCGGGCCGCCGATTCCAGATGCCCCTGGGCCGTCGCTACCCGGCCAGCCCCGAGCAGCACCAGCGTTCGGGCCCTGGTCGGCCGGACAACGGGATGGCGCAGCGCGGTCTCCAGCCAGAGCTGGCCCTCACGCTCGCGACCGGTGATCACCCAGAACGTCGGCATACTCGAAACGAGCTGAAACAGCAGATCCGTCTCGCCCCTGCGTTCCGCCCATTCCAGGGCGGCGCGGACATTGGCGTACTCGATCTCCAGCCGGTCGATCACCTGCGGATAGGCTCGCGAGAAGAGCTCGATGGCCTGCTCGGCGATGGTCAGCGTGTAGTGGGCATGGGCGGCGCGGATCAGGTCGTCATCGTTGCCGGCCAGCAGCCGTTCGAGTCCAAATTCCCGGACCGTCTCGAGCATCTGGTATCGGGGCTGCTCCGCCATCATCCCGGCGACCTGCCGCAGCAGGCTCTTGCTGACGAGCGAGGCGACCAGGTCGATGGCCGAGGTGCTGCTGTCCTCACCGTCCCGCCATGCCGACCCGGCGGCGATGACCGCCTCGGCACCAGCGAGACCGAACCCGCCAACGAAGATCGACAACCAGGCGAAGGCCAGTTGTTCCGAGGGTGAGAGCAGGTCGTGGCTCCAGGCGATCGTGCCACGCATGGTGCGGTGCCGATCGGGTCGGTCCTGGGAGCCTCCGGTCAGCAGTGGGAGGGCCGGGTCGAGTCTGGACAGCAGGGCGGGCAGGGGCAGCGCGGGAAGCCGAGCCGCCGCCAGTTCGATCGCCAGCGGCAAGCCGTTCAGTCGCTGGCAGATCGCCACGACGATGGGAGTGGTCTCGTCACTGAGCCTGACGGTCACGCCGGATGCGCTCGCCTGGGCCAGGAACAAGCGGACCGCCGGTGAGGCCAACGCCTCTTCCGCGGAGGGAACCAGCACCTCCGAAGGAACGGCGAGCGGCTCGATCGCCAGCCCGTGTTCGATCGACAGGCTGAGCGGGACGCGGCTGGTCACCAGCACCCGTAGCCGCGGACAACGGGCGATCAGACGGGCCAGCGCGGGGGCGGCCGGTATGACCCATTCGAAGTTGTCCAGAACGAGCAGCATCTGACGGTCACTCAGGGACCGAGCGACCTGCTCGGAGGCGGGCTCGTCGACCGAACCCCGGAGACCGAGTGCCTGGAGGATCGCCGGGAGGACCAGTCGCGGGTCACGCAGGGAGGCCAGCGGCACGAGCGTCACCCCGTCCGCGAATTCCGGGCCGATCGCGGTGGCCACGGCCAGCGCGAGGCGCGTCTTGCCCACGCCACCGGGACCGGTCAGAGTCAGGAGCGGGGCATCGTCCTGCCTGATCAGATCCGTGATCCGCGCGACCTCGTCGTCGCGGCCGATCAGCGGAGTCCTCCCGGAACCGACGAGCATGACGAGGTCGGCATCGGCGGTGGCGAGGTCGATCGCGATGGACGATGTCACGTCGTCAGGTTCGGAGCGCGACGTTCCGGTCATGCTGACCCATCTCCGCTGCGGCCAGGACGACGCCATCCAGACCGAAAGAGGCGACGCCAGGTCCTGTGACCACAGTCTACCCCTCAGCGAGAACGGCTCAGGCGCCCCGTTCGCAATGTGTCGGGACAGCCCGGAGAAAGTGCATCGCCGTGACGAGTCGTCTCGTCACGGCGATGCGGGCCGAATTCCGCCCGGCGGTCCATTCGGGATGGGTGGGGCGGCCAGAGCGGGTTGCATGAGAAGCGCCTGGGTGGCGAAGCAGACCTCTCCCCCACCCCTCTCCGGCGCACCTGCACGCTCACCCGCTGAAGCGGCTTCGGCTCGCCAGGTGCCCGGAGAGGGGAGCAGACCCGTCCATCGAGAGTAGGTACGTCACATGCAACCTGCTGTAGAGCGCGTGAGGCACAGCACTCCCCGGCGGGATTTCATCTACGACGGATGGGTGGATCAGACCTTGACCGGGACTTGCGCCACCACCGGTTTCGGCCGGACCGGCGCTGACTCGGGGACGAAGTCCGGCAGCGTTGCCACGAAGCGGGCGATCCGACCGAGCGCCTCCTCGATCTGCGGGACGGCGTACGCGTACGAGATCCGGACGTGGCCGGCGCCGCTCTCGCCGAACGCCTCGCCGGGGACGACCGCGACCCGGCCCTGCATCAGCAGTTGCTCGGTAAAGTCAGCTGAACTCAACCCCGTGGTGCGGATCGATGGGAAGACGTAGAAGGCGCCCTCTGGCAGGTGGCATGGCAGGCCGATCCGGTTGAGCCCGGCGACGACCATCCGCCGGCGGGCATCGTAGTCGTCGACCATCACCTCCACGTCGGCGTCGGCGTGACGCAGTGCTTCGATCCCCGCCTCCTGGGCCGTCCGCGAGGCGCAGAGGGCGGTGTACTGGTGGATCTTGGTCATCGCCGAGATCAGCGGCTCCGGCCCGCAGGCGTAGCCCAGCCGCCAGCCGGTCATCGCGTAGGCCTTACTGAAGCCGTTCAACAGCAGCGTCCGCTCGGCCATGCCCGGGATCGACGCGAACGAGACGTGCTGCTCGTCGTAGCACAGCCGCTCGTAGACTTCGTCGCTGATTACCAGCAGGTCATGGCGCTCGACCACCTCGGCGATCGCCTGCTGCGCCTCGCGGCTGTAGGCGGCGCCGGTCGGATTGTTCGGTGAGTTGATCATGATCGCCCGGGTCCTGGGCGTGATCTTTGCCTCCAGCTCGTCGGGCTGCGGGACGAAGCCGTGCTCCGCCCGGGTCGCGAGCGGGACGGGGATGCCACCGGCGAACAGGACGCACGGCTTATAGGAGACGTAGCTTGGCTCGACGACGATCACCTCGTCACCCGGTTCGAGGATCGCCCGGAGCGCGAGGTCCAGGGCTTCGCTGACCCCGACGGTGACGAGGATCTGATCCTTCGGCCGGTAGCTGACCCCGAAGCGGCCGTCGATGTACTGGGCGATCATCTCGCGGAGTTCGAGCAGGCCCGAGTTCCCGGTGTAGGTGACGCGGCGGTTCTCGAGGCCGTGGATCGCCGCCTCTCGGACTCGCCACGGGGTCGGGAAGTCGGGCTCACCGACGCCGAGGGAGATGACGTCGTCCATTTCGGTGACGATATCGAACAGGCGCCGGATCCCGGAGGGCGGCACGGCGGAGACGCCGCGCGCGATCCGGAGGGCGTTGCTGGGGGAACGGAGGGGCTGATCGCCCCCCGGGGTCGTGGTCTGGGTTGTCATCGTGGGTTCTCCCGCGGCGCTACGGCGCGACCGCCAGCCGGTTGTCCTGCGTCTTCTCGTCGGTCAGCGATTCGCCATCTTCCTTGTATGCCTTGAGCAGGAAGTGCGTCTCGGTTGCCGTCACCCCGTCGAGGGGGGAGAGCTTGTGAGCGACGAAGGCTGCCACGGCCTGGAGGCTGGGCCCTTCGATCACGACCCGGAGGTCGTTCGCGCCGGAGACGAGATGGACGCTGCGGACTTCGGGGAAGCGGGCGATGCGGGAGGCGACGTGGTCGAAGCCAGTGTCGCGCTCCGGCTGGACCGAGACGTCGATGAACGCCACGACATGGCCGTTGTCGCCGACCTGGTCCCAGCTCACGATCGCCTTGTAGCGCCGGATCGCGCCCTGCCGCTCGGCGTCCGCGATGATGGCTGCGACCGTTGCCTCGTCTGCCCCGACGGCCTCTGCGATCTGTGCGGCCGAGCGTCGTGCGTCGCGCTCGAGGACACGGAGGATGCGCCGCCGGAGGGTCGGGTCGAAGAGGTCAACATGATCCGCCATCAGGAACCTGCCGTCTGCGTGAGGACGCAGCTTGCGCCGGGATGCGCGCCCGGAATCAGCACCGTGGCTGTCCGTACGCGCAGTCTACCCGATGGGTTGTCCCGCTGGCACGGTCAGCGGCCCCTGCATCGTCGGAAGACCGTCGTTCCACTCGGCCCATGCTCCTTCCGTGATTGCCGATCAGTTCGACAGGTCAGGGCCCTTGAGCTGGGCCATCAGGTTCGCCATCTCGATAGCGGTCATCGCCGCCTCGAACCCCTTGTTGCCCGCCTTCGTCCCGGCGCGTTCGATCGCCTGCTCGATCGTGTCAGTCGTCAGGACGCCGAAGACGGTCGGGACACCGGTGTCGAGACCGACGTTCGCCACGCCCTTCGATACCTCGCTCGCGACGTAGTCGAAGTGGGGCGTTGCCCCGCGAATGACCGCACCGAGGCAAATCACGGCTCCGAACCGGCCGCTCCGAGCCAGCTGCTGAGCGACGAGTGGGATCTCGAAGGCGCCTGGACACCAGGCGACGGTGATATCACGGGAAGCCACTTCATGACGCAGGAGCGCATCGAACGCACCATCGAGCAGCTTGCCACCGACGAACTCATTAAAGCGGGAAATGACGATTCCGAAGGTGAGACCGCGAGCGGTCAGCATGCCTTCGATCACCTGGACGTCTGGGCGCATAACGGACTCCTTGTCAGTGGACGGATAAATGGTCAGTAAGGGGATCGCGGTCGAAGAGGTGTCCCAGCTTCTCCTGTTTGGTGTCCAGATAGCGCTGATTGTCTGGACCCGGTGGGATGATCAACGGGAGCCGCTCGACGATCTCCAGTCCATGTGCCTCGAGACCGACGACCTTCTGGGGATTGTTCGTCAGGAGCCGCATTCGCCGGACGCCGAGGTCGTGAAGGATCTGGGCACCAAGGCCATAGGTGCGAAGGTCAGCCGGAAAGCCGAGCCGCTCGTTCGCCTCCACAGTGTCGAGACCATCGTCCTGAAGCTGATAGGCGCGCAGCTTGTTGTGCAGGCCAATTCCCCGCCCTTCCTGCCGCACATACAGGAGCACACCCCGCCCTTCAGTGGCGATCATCGCCATTGCGGACTGGAGTTGAGGCCCGCAGTCACAGCGGCCCGACCCGAAGACGTCACCCGTCAGGCATTCGGAGTGAACGCGGACGAGGACAGGGGTTTCGGGGTCCATGGTGCCCATGACGAGCGCAAGATCCGGGTTGGGGTAGAGCGGGTTGTCGTAAGCGGTCACGACGAATTCGCCATGGGGGGTCGGCAACCGCGTCGTGGCGCCGCGCTGAACGAGTTGCTCCTTGCCCCTTCGGTACGCGATGAGATCGGCAACGGTAACGATGCCAAACCCGTGCGTGCTGGCGAACGACTCCAGCGCTGGCATCTGCGCCATCGTTCCATCGTCGGCGATGACCTCGCAGATCGCGGCCACTGGCTGGAGTCCGGCCAGCCGTGCGAGGTCCACCGAAGCCTCCGTGTGACCTGCCCGCACGAGTACGCCGCCATCCCTCGACCGGAGCGGAAAGATGTGGCCGGGGCGGGCCAGATCGTCCGCCTGAGTGGCCGAGTCAGACAGCATCTGGATCGTCTGCGCCCGGTCCGGCGCCGAGATCCCCGTCGTGACCCCGGTACCGGCTTCGACCGAAACCGTGAATGCGGTGCCGAACCCCGAGGTGTTCTCGTCCGTCGGGACCATCAGGGGTATATGGAGTTCATCCAGACGTTGTCCCGTCATCGCGACACAGACCAGGCCCCGCCCATGGCGTGCCATGAAGTTGACCGCTTCGGCGGTGACGAGTTCACCAGCGATCACCAGATCGCCTTCATTCTCCCGGTCAGCGTCGTCAACGATGATGACGAATTTGCCGGAGCGGAAATCTTCGATCGCATTTTCGACGGATATGCGGGGCACTCGGCCCCTCCCTTCGTGGTGTCGTCCTGTCGTCATGAGCGTTCCATCAGGCAAAGCCGTTCTGGCGCAGCAGGTCCAGGGAGAGCCCGTCGCCGGCTGAGCTGCCGATCAGTCGCTCGACGTACTTGCCTATGACGTCGACCTCGATGTTCACCTCTGCTCCTGTGCGCTTGGTCGGCAGGGTGATCGTCTGTTGGGTGTGGTAGACGAGCGACACGTCGAAGCCGGACGGTCGAAGACGCACGATAGTCAGGCTGGCGCCGTCCATGGCCACGTACCCGCGCTCGACGACGTACCGCAGCAGGTCGTGTGGGGCGGCGATCTGGATCACGACCGAACTCCCTTCGCCCGCCGTCGACACCACCCGTCCGGTCCCGTCGACATGGCCCTGGACGTAGTGCCCTCCCATGCGCTGACCCGCCGCCAATGAGCGCTCCAGGTTGACGGCATCGCCTGCCCGGAGACCGCCAAGATTGCTCTGGCGTACGGTGACTGGCTGGACGTTGGCGGTGAAGGATCCGGGACCGAGGCTCGCCACGGTCAAGCAGACTCCGTTGACCGCGATGCTGTCGCCGATCTGGGTGCCGTCAAGCACCGTCCGGCAGCCGACCGCGATCGCTGCCCGCCCCTCACGCTCGATCTGCTGAACGTGTCCGATTTCCTCGATGATCCCCGTAAACATCTCAGGCTCCTCCGGAATCGGCTGGTCGCACGAGATCACCCTCGATCAGGAGATCGTTACCCAGTTGCCGGACGCTGCGGTTCCTGAGATGCCAGGCCGCCTCCATGGTTCCGATCCCATGGCCACCGATCGGACCCATCGCGTCGGTTCCACCGACGAGGACCGGTGCGACGAAGGCCGCAATCCGATCGATCAGTCCGGTATCGAAGAACGCTCCAAGTAATTGGCCGCCCCCTTCGACCAGGATCTCGTTGCACCCGCGCTGGCCAAGTTCTCCGAGGAGCGCCTCCAGATCGACTCGTGGCCCTGGACCAGCGATGAAAAGGTCGCCGCCAGTCTGGACAATGGCATTCCGCCAGTCCGCCGGAGCCGCATCGGTGGTCGCAACGAGGGTGTCACCCGGCAGTGTGGGATCGAGGACCCGGGCCGAGAGGGGCGTGACGCCGCGCCCGTCGACGACGACACGCAGGGGATGATGAGGTCCGCCATCCCCGGCGAGGTCCGGCGACAGGCGCGTCGTCAGAAGGGGATCGTCAGCCACGATGGTCCCGGCCCCTACCAGCAGGGCATCCACTCGGTCGCGCAGCCGATGCGCTTCCAGACGCGCGTCCGGGCCCGTGATCCACTGGCTGTGCCCTGTGCGCGTCGCGATCCGCCCGTCCAGCGTCATCGCGTACTTGGCAATCACGAGAGGACGTCCGGTGCGCAGACGCATGGCGAATCCGGCGTTGATTCGCCGGGCATCGTCCCCGCAGATCCCGACATCGACGGAGAGGCCAGCCTGTCGAAGGTAGTCGATCCCGCTCCCATTCACCGCGGGAAATGGATCGACCATCGCGGAGACGACCCGCGTGATGCCAGCAGCAACGACGGCTTCCGTACACGGCGGAGTTCGGCCATGGTGTGAACAGGGCTCCAGTGAGACATAGAGCGTCGCCCCACGTGCGGCGAGCCCCGCCTCGCCTAGGGCAATCACTTCAGCGTGAGGCCCACCGGCCGGACGCGTCGTCCCCCGGCCGACGATCCGGCCGTCCGAGACGATGACCGCCCCCACGGCTGGGTTCGGCGCGGTCCGCCCGGCCGCGCTCCGGGCTAGCGCCAAGGCCTCCCGCATGAAGTGTTCGTCATGTGGTTCGTTGGTCACGTGGTGGGTCCAGTTCAGATGGCTTCACGTTGGGGACGACAAAAGGCCCGGGGCAAACGCCTCCGGGCAAACGGGATAGCAAGATACGCATCAGTCCACAAGACAGGCTGACCAGCTCCGAGGAGCAAGTCACACCGATCCCGGGACGTTCAGCGTCTTCTCCCATCCGGACTATACCGTCGGCTCCGGAATGACACCGGATCTGCACCGTTGCCGGCGCTCGCGGGCTATACCGCCGGTCGGGAATTGAGGTCGCCCTCTCACCCGGCCCTGAAGACTGCTGCGGCAAATATAGGCCAGGGTCTCGCCATTTACTATCTGGTCGCTACTTGAAGGGCACCGAATCAGGAGGTTCTTCTCGGATGCCATTCCATACGGGGAAGTATCCGCCGATTCTAACCTGGCGAATCACTGACAGTTCGCCAGCCATCATGGGCAGTCGAAACGGCTCCGGGCTCCGGCCATGGACCGAGGACGAGACGGAGACAGATACCAACGGTGGGGCCGGTTTGATGCAGGCGATCGGGCTGTTGCGTTACCCGATCAAATCCTGCCGGGGTCAGGCGATCTCGACCGCCGAATTCGATGCCCGCGGGATCGCCCACGACCGCGAGTTCGTCATCATCGACGCCAACGGAACGTTCCTCACTCAGCGGCAGATCCCGTGGATGGCGCTGATTGCGCCGGAGTTCGTTGATGGCGGATTGCGCGTCCCGGCGCCAGCTGGCGACGTCGACTTCTGGCCCGTTCGAGCATGGCTGTGTCGCGCGGCGCGGTCAAAAGGTGTTGGAAGCGGTGACAGGGGAGACGCATGATGCGATGGTATGATGAAGGCAATTCACGACCTATGTCCTTTACCCGTTCCTCCGAATACAGCCTCCGCGAGATCGTCAATGAGCACTCCAACCCGACCAGGAACAGGCGGACCGTCGGTACGACCATAGCCAAGGTGGAACTTTGCTTGCTGGGACTTTTGATCCAAGTAGACCCAGAATGATCTTTGCATCGTTACTCGGCTTAAATCTGTTCTGATTGGGCAGTTCTCTCTACGAAGACAAGACGACCCCGGCCCTGCAACGTGTCAATCGGCCATGTGATGCCAAGGTAAGGAGCGGTACGGGTTCGACTATGTCCTGGTCAAACCGCTCGACCTCGACGTGTTGCTCGCCGCGATCGAGGAGTTGATTGGTACGGCGTGATAGCCCTGGTTGGGGACACGACCAGTTTTCGTGGCGTAAGGCACCCGGGTGACAAAGTGATGTGGCGAGTGAGAGGTCCTCCAGGAGGTCGTCCGCCGCCAACATCGCTGGGACTTTTGAACAACCGACGGCCCATCCTGGACTCGCCAAAGATGGGCCGTCGGTTCAGATGGTGAACGTTGACCGGACGAATCGATCAGTTGCCCTAGTCAGGCGTCGCGGCAGGCGTTGCCGATTCACCGCTGGCCGGCGCTGAGAGCTCAACCAGTTCAACGAGCACGTCGGTGGTGTTGTCACCGTTGTCCGTCAGGACCGCCGATCCCGCCCACATGCCGCCGGCAGAACCGTCGACCGGGACGAGCCCGATGGACAGACTACCGTCGCGAACGAAGCCGCCGATCTCCCCACAAGCGATGTATGTCCCGATCTCATCCGCGCTCAGGTGGAAGTTGATCGCGTGCGGGCTGCCCGTGATCTCTTCGAGCGAAACGTCCAGTGTCGTCTGTGACGCGTAGAGCGGGTGCGCCGTATCAGCGCCGACGAACGTGTTGCCCGCGTCGCTGGTAGCGTCCGGAGCGAGCTGGTCGATCGTCAGGTTGTTCAAGGCGTAGACGACGTCGCCGAGACCACCACCGGTGCAGTTGCCGTCGTGGATATGACCGGGCCGAGGCGTTCCGGGGCCGTCGACGGTGACGTCGTCCTGAGCGAAGGCGACGCCAAAGCCGGTGAGCAGCAGCGTAAGCGCCAACATGAGCGAGATGGACAATCCCGCTGTGCGAAGTCCAAGTCGATGCAGTCTCGGTTGTCTTTCCGCGTGGGGCCACGCCCCGATCCAATTGAGCGTGGTACCACGCGGTACCACGTACGAGATCGACCGGCCATCCTTGCCCGGGACACGCCCATCGCAAAACCTCGCTTTGCACCAACTGAGCCAGAGCACCCCATGCTGTAGCGCTGACATCTCGAATCGCGCTAAGACCCCCGTAGTGATCATTAGCTGGTGAGGGGAACAATCCTCGCCGTTGCTCAGGCTCGCCCCGCGTTCGCCAGAGCGGTGCGCCGGTCTCTGAGCAAGGCGATGAAGCGCAGACTTGCTGGAGAGAGCCGATCTCCCGCCCGCTGGACGAGCAGGAGTTCTCGCGCCACTCGCTGTTCGACGAACGGGCGGGTGACGAGTCGACCGGCCTCGACATCCGCCTGGACGCACAGGCGGGACAGGATGGACACCCCCAGGCCAGCGATCACCGCTGCCTTGATCGCCTCACTATTCCCCAGTTCCATCGCGATCGTGGGAGAGACCTCATGCCGCGCGAAGACGTGATCGACGACGTGTCGTGTCCCCGATCCCAACTCACGCGGCAGAAACGGAACGTGACGCAGGTCCGACAGATGCACGGCCTCCCGCTGACACCAGGGATGCGCGGGCGGTAAGAGCAGGACGAGCTCGTCGGTCTCAAACGGCTCGCGCACAAACTCCGGATCGATCGTCTCACCCTCGATCAAGGCAATTTCGACCCGGAGCCAGCGCAGGTCTTCGAGGATGTCATGGGTATTTCCGATCCGGGCCGCGAGCGTAATAGCCGGATGCGCCGCATGGAATGCGCCCAACAGGGCAGGTACCAGATAGTTACCGATGGTGGTCGAAGCGCCGATCACGAGCCGACCCTGATCCAGACCCGCGATCTCGAGCATGGCTTCTCTCGCGTCGTCCGCCGCGTTGAAGATCCGGTCGGCGTGTTTTGCCAAGGTCTGCCCAGCGTCCGTTATCTGGATCGTTTTGCCCGATCGTCGAACGAGCTGTAGGCCCGTCGAGCGTTCCAGGAGACCGATCGCTTTCGAGACCGCTGGCTGGGTGACGAAGAGCGCGTCAGCGGCCCGGGTCACGCTGCCGAGCTGCGCAACCATCCGAAACAGTCGCAGCGCGGATAAATTGATCGGGTCGGTCGGTTCATTCACGGATAACTCCTGGTCATGCACGGGCCGATTTTATTTCATTGGAAGTATAGGTTGGCCGCCGCTACGCTGGAATGACCGAAAGGATCCGGCTCATGGCACCGACCGACTGCCCTCATATCCCGCTTCCTGTGATCTCGCTCCGTCGTCCCGTCCCGTGGATCGTTCACCACGGACCAGGGCTTGGTTTGACTGCCATCCTGGCCGTCATGGCCTACGGAGTCGGGCTGCTTGAAGCCAGCCTGCTCCCGTTCGTCATCGTCGAGCCGCTGCTCCTCGCCTTAATCGCGGGTATGGTCATCCGGGCACTGTGGCTCCCATCGCCACGGATCGCGGCCGGGATCGGCTTCGCGGCCAAAGAGATCCTGGAAGTCGCGATCGTCCTGCTTGGCCTCACGCTCAACTTGCGGGCCGTTCAGGATGCCGGTCTGAAACTCGGTCTGGCGATCATCCTGTGCGTCTCCCTGGCCCTCGTCGGCGGTACGGCCCTTGGCCGGCTGGCCGGACTTCCGCCCAAGCAGGCACTCCTGATCGCGGTCGGAAATGCAATCTGTGGCAATTCGGCAATCGCTGCGGCCGCCCCGGTGATTAACGCCAAGCGATCCGAGGTTGCCAGTGCGATCGCGCTCACAGCCGTCCTTGGCGTGGTGGTCGTCATCGCCTTGCCGCTCCTGGTGCCCCTGATCGGCCTGACGTTCCTGCAATACGGCGTCGTGGCTGGCCTTACGGTCTATGCCGTCCCGCAGGTGGTCGCCGCAACCATCTCGGTCAGCGTGACGAGTAGCCAGATTGCCAGCCTTGTCAAACTGACCCGGGTGTTGTGCCTGGGACCGGTGGTGATGATCCTGGCGTTTCTCTACCGGGGGGAGCGGGCGGGTGCGGCCCGACCGTCCATTAGTCAGTTCGTCCCGTGGTTCGTCATGGGCTTCCTGCTCCTGGCGATCGTGCGCACGACGGGTGTCGTGAGTGACGGGACGATCACGCAGGCGGGAAATGTCAGCACGGTCCTAACCGTGGCCGCGATGGCGGGGCTTGGCCTGAGCGTCGATCTCGCCGCCGTCCGACAGTCCGGTCTGCGGATTGGACTGGTCGTCCTGGTGCTGCTCGGAGCCCTGGTGACGCTCGCGACCGCAGTGGTCCTGCTCCTGGGGTTCTGATGCCACGGCGACGCCAAACAGCACGTCCTTCCCTTCCGACGATCCCGAAGCGATCTATACCCGCACGAAAGGACTGAGCTTGGCGCCGATAATCAAGATGTTCGCGGGCATCATCCTGCTGGCCGGACTGGCAGTCGTCGCGATCGGGATCTACCGCCTGGTTGCGTGAGTCTAAATCGAGGGTGATCAACCCGCGAGTAGTCAGGGGTGAAATGTTCGCAAAATGAGTCGCCTCGCAATGCGTCGTCTGCATAAGAGGTCATAATCGGAACGTGTCTCGAACCATGACAGAGAATCACACGGCAGCGAGACGATGATCAGCGGTCAATGCGACCGCTCACACCACATCAGGAGTCAATAGCCATGAGCCAGCCACGCACCACCGACCCTGTCGCGAGTCTCACCTCGAACCCGGTCAGTCGCAGGCAGCTGATTCGCCATCTCGCCGTGGCGGGGTTCTCCACTCCGGTGATTGCCTCGATTCTGGCGGACGGTGCCTGGGCGCAGGATGCCACCCCGGTCGCCACCCCGACCGGACCGGAGATCCTCGCGTCGATCGGGAAGGATCCGCGCATGATCCAGCGCGGGACCACCCTGTTCGAGACGCCGATGGAACTGATCGACGGGCTGGTCACCCCAAACGAACTGTTCTTCATCCGGGCGAACGGCCCTCTGACCGTGAACATCGACCCGGCGGCCTGGCGGCTCAGCGTGACCGGTCTGGTCGCGACGCCGCTGAACCTCTCGCTGGCCGACTTGCAGGCGATGCCGCAGCGAACGATGACCGCCTTCCTCGAATGCTCGGGCAACAGTCGTGGGCGGTTCGGCGATGTGCCGGCGGCGGTCCAGGGCACGAAGTGGGGCAACGGAGCGATCGGGAACGCCGAATGGGTCGGAGTTTCGGTCGTCGATGTCCTCGATCAGGCCGGCATCCAGCCTGGAGCGGTCGATCTCGTTTCCCAGGGGGGCGACTTCGCCGAGATGCAGCGCGGCCTGCCGATCGAGATTGCCCTCAACCCGGACGTGATGCTGGTCTGGTCCATGAACGGGGCGGATCTGCCCAACCCCAACGGTGGACCGGTCCGGCTGCTCGTTCCGGGCTGGGGCGGGATTGCCTCGACGAAATGGGTCACCGGCCTGAATGTGATCGATCACGCGTTCGACGGGTATTTCAACGTCGAGGACTACATCTACGTCGATGAGAACGGCACGGTAGTCCGTCCGGTGACAACGATGCCGGTCAGTTCGGTGATCACCTCGCCAATGCCATCCGCCAGCGTCGCCGCCGGGGCCCAGACGATCGCCGGCTACGCGTGGTCGGGATACGGAGGGGTCGCGCTCGTCGAGGTCAGCGTGGACGACGGCGCAACCTGGACCCCCGCGACGATCACCGAAGAGGCGGGCCGCGTCTCCTGGGTCCGGTTCGAGGCGCCGTGGACGGCTCAGGCCGGCGATGCGGTTCTGCGCAGCCGGGCGACGGACGAGCGTGTCCTGCAGCAGCCGCTGACAAGCCCGTGGAATGCCAAGGGCTACCTGATGAACGAGATCTACGCCGTGCCAGTGACCGTAACCTAGCTCCGACTTACCTTTCCAGCGGCAGCATGCCGCTGGAAAGGTAATGACTCCAGTCCTGCTGTGCTCATTGACTCCTGCCCAGGCCAATAGACGACCTCTGACCGATTCCCGCTGGCATTACGGTGGGTAGGGATTGGCAGGACATCTTACGTCGCCGCTATGGGTGGCGTTTGTGCGCCGACGCTGGGCAATGGGCTGACGCTAGAGCGGTTCTCACGGTACATGTCCGGGGACGGCGTAGCCACAGTGGCGATAGTAGGCGGTCAACTCGGCCGACGTCACGCGGTCGAGTGCCGCCCCAATCGCGTCATCGACCG
>JAABUN010003157.1_pt1 | contig 26506 bp, 23 predicted proteins | sample 5559311 | NCBI WGS metagenome assembly JAABUN01 (sample SAMN10711877, study PRJNA513370) | rock metagenome | isolation source: Antarctica rocks | place: Antarctica: Victoria Land, Siegfried Peak sud
TTGAATTAAAAAGAAATGTAGCGGTAATTCCTGTTAATTCAACTGAAACAAGTGCAATTATAACTTACAAAAATGGAACTAAGCAAAAGAGAGAGTTGAATTACGGCTCATCTTTTCTTTCTCAATCAGGCAGATTTTTAAATATCGATTCTAATGTTAAGATAGTAGAGGTAAAAGACTCGAATGGTAGAATTCGTACTATTAATCTTTAAGAAACATAGTGAATGGTAGTAAAGCAATAAGTAATAAGACTTTGACGGGGGTGGTAAAATGGCTTATTTAAAATGTACTACTCCAGATAAAAAATTAACTTATAAAAAGAACATTTACTGGGTATGTTATAAGGGTTTTCAATAAATAACTGCTGTTGATGAATTCTAATTTCGATGCTACAGGTATTTATAATTGTTCTAATGTTAAAACTTAAAAAGAAGTATTGGGTGGCATGGTTTACTGTTTTATCCTGTTATGTTGTATTACTTCTTGGATGTGATAATTTGCATAGGAATAAAAGCCATCCTGAAATAACTAATTCAAATATTAGAAAAGGAAAAGCTCTTGCTGCAATCTATTGCCAATCTTGCCATGCTTTACCGGATCCTGATTTGATAGATACTAAAACATGGGAGAAAGGAGTACTTCCTCAAATGGGCCCCCGTTTAGGAATTTTTTCCTGGAACAATATTAATTATCCTTCAGCCAGGGGAGATATGAATTGGAGTAGAAATTTTTATCCTGACAAGCCGGTTGTAAAACCTGAAGAGTGGAAAAATATAATGGATTATTACGTTGCTACTTCACCAGATACTTTGCCGGGACAATACAGGAAGCAGGTTATTAAGAATGATCTATCACTTTTTAAAATATTAAAACCTGCTCTTCATTACACAGCCCCATTTACTTCTTTTGTAAAAATACAAAGTGAGAATTCCCTTAGTCCGGTAATAATTTCTGATGCTCAAAAACAAAATATCTATTTTTTAAACCAACAATTAAAAGCTATTGATTCTGTTCATACTAATTTTGGCCAGGTTGTAAATATTGATTTTAAGCCAAATGAAATCGTTGGCTGCAATATTGGAATAATGAATCCTCACAATGGGCGCTTTGGAAAGGCGCAACTGATATCGTATTCAAATAATAAAAGGTTACTCAATCAAACTCCACTATTCGAAGGTTTGCAAAGACCTGTTGAAATAACATCTGCGGATTTAAACAAAGATGGGAAGTTAGATTATATAGTTTGTGAATTCGGTTATTTAACAGGAGCATTGTCCTGGATGCAAAACATGAGCAATAATAAGTACCGGAAAAATATTATAAGACCTTTTCCGGGTGCTATTAAAGCATACATCAACGATTATAATAAAGATGGCCTCCCTGACATTTGGGTATTATTTGCGCAAGGTGAAGAGGGGGTTTTTCTATTTACTAATAAAGGGAATGGCAGGTTCGAACAAAGAGAGGTACTTCGTTTTCCGCCTGTATATGGTTCCTCTTATTTTGAACTTGCTGATTTTAATAAAGACGGATTTGAAGATATAGTTTATACCTGTGGTGATAACGCAGATTATTCAACTGTGCTTAAGCCGTATCATGGCGTTTATATTTTTATTAATGATGGCAAGAATAATTTTAAGCAGGAATATTTCTTCCCAATTAATGGTTGTTATAAAGCAATACCGCGTGATTTTGATGGCGATGGTGATTTAGATCTTGCCACTATTTCTTTTTTTGCAGACTATAGCAGACAACCAGAAGAAGGATTTGTTTACCTTGAAAACGAGGGCAATTATAAATTTCAACCTTACTCACACCCGGCAACACAAGTTGGAAGATGGTTGACAATGGATGCGGGAGATGTAAATGGTGACGGGAAAACTGACCTTATTCTCGGAAATTTTTCTGTTGCGCCTTTTAACAGAAAACCTGTGATTGATTGGAAGCAAGGCCCACCATTTATTGTATTACAGAATATAGGAAAAAAGAAGTAACGTTTTCATCGTTCAATACGTCTGGATGAAACAATCCCAAATCAAAAATTCACATTAATTTTTACTGGGAGAACCTAAGCTTGCAATATCTTGTGATGTAATTTGTTTTGCTGTAATGCGATAAGAAGAAAGCATTATAAAACCAGGAGCTCACATGAAAAAAATCCGCTTTTTAGTTTCATTATTCATTGTTTGTTGTTATAGTTCTTTCAGTCAAACCGGAATGGTAAAAAATTTATCAGCTATTCCTACCTTTCGTATGCAACTAACTAATGGGCAAAATTATTCATCTGCCGATATTCCAAAAAATAAACCATTTGTTCTTATCTATTTTGCCCCGGATTGCGACCATTGCATAGTATTAATAGATAAACTTTTTAAAAAAATTCATCAACTTGATAAAACATCTGTTGTAATGATAACATTCAAACCTTTGCCTGAACTAAGTGCTTTTGAAAAAAAATATAATACAGCAAAGTATCCTAATATTAAAGTAGGTACTGAAGGAACAACTTATGTAGTTCGTAATTTTTACAGGCTGCAGAAAACGCCATTCACTGCGGTGTACGACAAAAAAGGAATGTTAGCATTTTCCTATAAAGATGAAACACCGGTTGACGAAATGCTTGCACGGGTAAAAAAGCTGTAACTTAATCTTCAATTCCTTTAATTATACTTATTGTTGATAATCCTTAATTTATGAGCGCAAGAATTTTAAGTTTAATTACTGTTGTTACACTGTTTTTTAGTTGTAATACTAAAAGTGAAAAAGCGGATCCTAAACTTCTTGCGGATCAAAACCTGTTGCATAGAAACATGCACCAGCTAACAGAAGTGATAATAAATGATATGTTCTCTCCTCCTGTGTCGAGCAGAATTTATGCATATACTTCGCTTGCTGCTTACGAGGCTGTAAAATTTGATAAGCCTGGTTATTCGTCTATTACAGTTAAGCTGAATGGTTTTCCATCCATGCCTGTTCCTGAAAAAAATAAATCGTATAATTATTTATTGGCAGCTACAAAGGCTTTTTTTACAGTTGCTGAAAAGATCACCTTTTCTGCTGATACGCTAAACAACTACAAGGACAAGGTATTTGCCGATTTTAAATCTTTATTAGACGAGGAAACGTATAATCGCTCAATTGAATTTGGCTCTTCTATCGGCAAAAAGATATTGGAAAGAACCGCAAAGGATAATTATAAACAAACGCGGGGCATGCCTAAATTTTTAGGCAGTAACGAAACAGGTAAATGGAGGCCCACTCCCCCGGATTATTCAGATGCTGCAGAACCAAACTGGAGTATTATTCTGCCTCTTACTATTAACTCTGACGGCAGATTTAAATGTCCGTTAGCTAATCCTTACAGTACCGATAAAAACAGTGCTTTCTATAAAAATATGTACGAGGTTTATACCATTGGCGCCAATCTTACTGATGAGCAAAAATTGATTGCAAAATATTGGGACGATAATCCTTTTGTAACCGAACATTCAGGTCATTTAATGTATGGAAACAAAAAGATAACGCCAGTGGGGCATTGGATAGGGATTACAGGAATTGCCTGTAAAATGAAAAACCTTGATCCGGTAGAAACAGCAAAGATTTATACGCTTACCTCCACTGCCATTTTTGATGCAATTATAACTTGCTGGGAAGAAAAATTCAAAAGCCAGCAGATAAGGCCTATTACTGTAATAAATGAATTGCTCGACCGCAACTGGCAACCTTATTTACAAACCCCGCCTTTTCCTGAACATACCAGTGGGCATAGCGGTATCTCTGCATCAGCGGCAACTGTTCTTACCCAAAAGTTTGGAGATAACTTTGCTTTCGAAGATACCAGCGACCTTGCATATATCGGAATGAAACGGAGTTTTAAATCCTTCAACCAGGCAGCACAGGAAGCTTCATTAAGCAGGGTATATGGGGGTATTCATTATCGTTCGGGGGTTGATGCGGGGGCTTTCCAGGGAAGACAAATTGCTGAATATGTTTTAAAGAAATTATCGCCCAATGATGCTTCGTTAGTTGGTTCATCAAATCATTGATTTCATTAGGCATTGATCGTGGCTGAGGCGTTAAATACCTGCCTCCTCATCTCTATAGTAGTTGAACACCCTATACCATATTATGCTTGCCACTCTCTCCATAATGATTTAATGCCACCCAGATAACTTTCCTCAAAAGAGCGTTTCGTAGACAAACATTATCGTTTCGTCTCAATCTTCATAATATATATTTTATTAACATAGTACTTTGTAAGCAATGAAAGCAGCATGGTATTCTAAAAAATGGTTTATTCTTTTGGCACATGCTGCTGCATGGATATTGCTTTTCTCTTTACCGTATCTGCTGCGGCCCGAATATAATAGTGAGCAGTCCCGACAGCATTCATCAAAAGGTAATGGTAACAGCTACTTTTCTCTCGTAATGAACTTATCCTGGGTTGCTCTTTTCTATTTAAATGCACTTTTCCTAATTCCACGCCTTGTTTACAAAAAGAAATATTGGATTTATGCCGCTGTGCTATTAGCAATTTTTAGTTGGTTAATTGCCCAAACAAGAATACTGTTTCATCTCTTTAATCCTGCTGCTAATTACACTTTTCGCACCCATCTCTTAATTTCCTTTTTTATTTTTCTTTTTATTCTTGCTGCCAGTACTGCTTATCAAATGATACGCGACAGGATGAAAACAGAAAGGGTTGCTAAAGACAAGGAGAATGAACACTTGAAAACAGAACTTTCATTTCTTCGTTCGCAGGTTAGTCCGCACTTTATGTTTAATGTATTGAACAACATGGTGGCGTTGGCAAGAAAGAAGTCGGATCTGCTGGAGCCATCGCTTATTAAGCTATCTTCATTACTGCGTTACATGCTTTACGAAACGGATGAAGAAAAGGTGTTGTTGGAAAAAGAAATAGAATATCTTCAAAGTTATATTGACTTACAAATTCAAAGGTTTGGAAGCAAGGTAAAAGTAAATGCATGTATGAACGAGTACGATAAATCGTATTTTATAGAACCAATGCTTTTAATTCCCTTTGTTGAAAATGCTTTCAAACATGGAACAGGTCTTATACAAAATGCAGAGATTAATATAGAGCTGAAAGCCCGAAATAACTTATTACAGTTTATGGTTACTAATCAGTTTGATAATTCAGTACAGGAGATAAAAGATAAAACTTCAGGGATTGGTTTGCAGAATGTAAAGAGACGATTAAATTTATTATACGAAAATCGTCACACCCTTTTAATTGCTGCTAAAGATAACAAGTACATAGTTTCACTTCAACTAAACCTGCATTAATGCTAAAATGTATTGCCATAGATGATGAAGAATTAGCACTCGAATTGCTGGAGGATAACATCAGCAAAGTACCTTACCTGCAACTGGTAGCAACATCTGGCAATCCAATAGAAGCGATTAATATCATTCAACAACAACAGGTTGATCTTGTGTTTCTGGATATTCAAATGCCTGGGCTGACAGGATTACAACTTATACAAAGCCTTCCTAACAAACCTATGTTCATCCTTGTAACTGCTTATGAAAAATATGCGCTTGAAGGTTACAACTTAAATGTAGTTGACTATCTTGTAAAACCTGTAAGTCTGGATCGTTTTATAAAAGCATGCAATAAGGCATGGGAATTACACCAGCTAAAAACCAAACCGGCAGAAACATTAAAAGAAGCAGAGCCAACATATTTTTTTATTAATGCTGATTACAGCCATCTTAAAGTTGTTTTTGCTGATATAGTATGGATTGAGGGACTAAAGGATTATATCAAGATTCATTTAAAAGACAATGCAAAGCCTATTGTAGCACGATTGAGTATGAAGGGTCTTGAAGACCTTTTACCATCTTCAATGTTCATCCGCATTCAAAAATCTTACATTGTTTCAAAAGAGCACATTACAGCTATAAGAAAAAACAGCGTATTTATTGGAACAACAGAACTGCCTATTGGTGATAATTATAAAGAAGCAGTATATGAGTTGCTGGGAAAGCAAGCTGAATAATTTTGATTAACAATTTGAAATGCACTATAATTTCTCTTTGGCACAAATATGGTTAACGACGGTTATTAATTTTAATATTTAACACACATCAACTATGAAAAGAGTTTTTCTATCAACAGCCATCCTTTTAATAGCTGTTTTTTCTTTCGCATTTTTTCAACCAACACCAAAAAAAGCAGTTACAACAAAAAAGCAAACGACAACAGCACAAAAGACGGAAACAAAAGTACTACCTGCTGTAAGTGAACCAACAAAATGGACAGTTGACAAAGCACATTCTAATGTTAAATTCAATGTTACACACATGGTTGTTTCAGAGGTAGAAGGAAGTTTTAAATTGTTTGACGGTTTGATGGAAACTTCGAAGCCTGATTTTTCTGATGCAAAAGTCAATTTTTCAGTTGATGTAGCCTCACTTAATACTGATAATGATAACAGGGACAAACACCTTAAAGGCGATGATTTTTTTAATGCAGAAAAATTTCCCGCAATGCAATTTCAAAGCACATCTTTCAAGCCTGCAGGTGGCAATAAATATAAACTTGCCGGTAACCTTACCATTCGCGATGTTACTAAACCTGTTGTTTTTGATGTTACTTATGGGGGCCAGGTAACTAACCAGGAAAAACAAAAGCCGGCTTTAAAGCAAAAACAACCATTAACCGTTTCGACTATAATTTAAAATGGGATAAGGCTACCGAAGCCGGTGGTTTGGTTGTAAGCAAAGAAGTTGAACTTATATTAAATGTGGAAATGAATAAGGCATAGTTGCCATTTAAAATATTTTGAAAGCCGTGGTTTAAAGCTGCGGCTTTTTTTGTGAATGTATTTTTCAACCTTCACAGGCAATCGTTAGAGTTGGCTTTTATCTTATTATATCTGTATCAACCCTCACATATCCTAAATGCCTGGACAGGGAAAGAATTTGACCTTTATGATGAAATTCATGAGTTATTACATGAGTGAATAATTTTAAAGGGTTTGCAATAATTATTTTGTCGTTAATAGTAATATCTATGTCAACCATGTACTTTTCAGAATAAACCCTTACAAACTCTTCTAACAATAAGTTGATGTTGGAGAAAAAATCGTTAACCTCATCAGCGTTTTTTACTTAATTATATTCTGTAAATGTTAGATTCTTATTGAGGGAGTGCCTTCCTATCCAGAATTCATAAGTGTTTCCAATATGAACTAATAAATTCCTTACGCTGCCTCTGCCAAAAGTGCTATTTTCAATTAAAAAGTCTTTAACAGATAAAGTTTTACAATATTCCAATAAAACCTTTCTCGATGATATTACAAACTCATATTGATGATGAAAATACATAGATGTAATTTTTAAGCTTGCCGCTCATACTAGTTTTTAGTTTTGCTTAGACTTAAACAAGTTGTTGCTATTAAGTATTAGTAATAGAATAATCCTTAATAGCAAATTAAAATTAAATTAAAATAATAATTGAATGATCTTGTACCTTTAGCCCTAATTGAAACTAATTATTATGCATCTAAAACTTTACTCTTTTATAGTAGATAAATTCCTGATTTTTTCCTTCTTTTTTTTACCTGTTGCTGTAAATGCACAAAACAGTTCTTCCTCATTTCGTGTAAGCGGTACGGTTAATTCTCAACCGGCTAATACGCCCTTGCAAGGTGTTACTGTTACTTTAAAAGGAACTGTTTCTGCAACCTCAACTAACCAGGAAGGGGGGTATGAAATTAATGTTCCGGGTGGCAGAGGTACACTTGTTTTTACGTACGTTGGTTATGCAAGTATTGAAAGAACTGTAAATAACCAGGCGAGAATTGATATAAGCATGACTGAAGATGCAAGCACCCTGCAGCAGGTTGTGGTAGTAGGTTATGGCACTCAAAAGAAAGTAAACCTGACAGGCGCTGTAAGCGCTATTACTGCCGAAGATTTAAAAGGTCGTCCTGTTACGTCCACCTCGTCCGGCCTGCAGGGACTGCTTCCTGGGGTTACCATTCGCAGCTTTACAGCATTGCCAGGTCAAACCGGCAGCACTATCCGTATTCGTGGTATCGGAACTTTAGGAGACGCCAGTCCGCTAATTGTTATTGATGGTATTCCCGGCGGAAGTATGGATATTCTGAACCCGGATGATATCGAAAGTATTTCCGTATTGAAAGATGCCGCTTCCTCCTCTATTTATGGGGTACGTGGTGCTAACGGCGTTATCCTGGTTACTACAAAAAAGGGCAGGGCTAATGCAAAACCTAATATTTCTTACGGTAATTATTTTGGGGTTCAAACACCTACAGCCCTACCTGAATATTTAGGTTCGGTGGACTATATGATCTTACTGAATGAATCTCTTAAAAACGTTGGAAGGCCGGCCGTATATACCGATTCTATGATCAACATTGCCAGAACAGGATCCGATCCTAATTATTATGCTAATACAAATTGGGTCAACGAAATCTATAAAAAGAGCGCTCCGCAACAAAATCATAATTTAAGTATTAACGGTGGAGGAAACGATCTTTCTTACTATCTCTCTTACGGTTATCTAAAGCAGGATGGATTGATAACCGGTAATAATTATGGTGCCAACAGGAATAATATACGTTTGCGTTTGAATTCAAAATTGATTGACCGGATAGAACTGGATGCCAACGTAGGATATGTAGACCGTAAGTTCAGTGAGTCCTCTGATGATATAGGTGAAGCTGCAGGGCCTATCTATACTTCCCTTCAGATATCACCTTTGGTTCCTGTAAAATTTACAACAGGCGGGTGGGGTTATTTAGGCGGATCCCGTAATCCGGTTGCCGTATCTACCGATGGAGGTTACAATAATTTTGGTTCACAGGAATTTACCGGTAATCTGAGCGCTGCATTGTCTTTGTTTAAAGGGTTTAAACTGAGGGGACAATATGGTTTAATAAAGTCTAACTCACAACGTGAGATATATAATAAAAAGATCACCTATTACAGCCCCATTACAGGCGATGTAATTTATCTAACCAACTCTCCCAGTAAAATAGATAAGCGTGATTATGTAAACACATACCAAACCATAATAGGCACTGCTGAGTATGAAAGATCTTTCGGGCAGCATGATATAAAAGCACTGGTGGGAGCATCACAGGAATCAAATATTGGCGAAAGCTTTTTAGCTTCCAGAACCAATGTTGCTTCACCGGATGTTCCTAATCTTAACGTGGCTACGGCTAATCAATTAAATTCATCCAGTGCCGATCAAAATGCTTTAGAGTCACTTTTTGGAAGACTTAATTATGTCCTTAATGAAAAATATCTGGCCGAAATTAATTTTAGGTATGATGGCTCTTCCAGGTTTGCAAAAGATGTCCGCTGGAATTTATTTCCTTCCGCTTCTGTTGGCTGGCGCATATCTAAAGAGAAGTTTTTCGGCAGCTTAAGCAATATTTTCCAGGAGTTAAAAATAAGGGCCTCTTATGGAGAATTAGGAAACGACAAAGTTGGTTCTAACTATGCCTACCTCGCTACCATTGGCCCTGTAGGTGGTGTGCCGCCAATTGGCAATTTGCTTACTCCGGGCTTTGCGCAAACAGCCATTCCAAATACTAAACTAACCTGGGAAAATGTTACTAAGCAAAACATTGGTTTAGATGTGCTGATGTTCAGGAACAGGTTAGGCATTACAGCCGATTTTTTCAAACATACCACAAAAGACATTTTACTTAGAGTAACCTTGCCCGATGTACTTGGCGCTACCGAACCTTCTCAGAATGCGGGAGAAGTAGAAAACAAAGGATGGGAGTTGCAGCTAAGCTGGAAAGACAGAATAGGCGAAGTTCGTTATGGTGCAAATTTTAATCTTTCAGATGTAAAGAATAAGGTAATAAGCCTGGGTAATGTACCTCCGACTTTTGGTGACCAGGTTCGATTTTTAGGTGAACCGATTGATGCCTTTTATGGTTTGGTAGCAGAACGTATTTCACAGATATCAGATTACAATTTTAATTCGGCCACAAATGTTTACACACCAAAATTTCCGGTTATTTCCGGAGATAAAGTTGGCCCCGGTGATATCATCTATAAAGACCTGTCTGGTCCTGGTGGGAAACCCGATGGAATAATAACACTTGCAGACGACCGTCAGATCATTGGCGATCCCTTCCCAAGATACACCTATGCTTTTCGCGGCGACGTGGGATGGAAAGGATTGGATTTTAGTTTCTTTCTTCAGGGAGTTGGAAAAGCTAACGGCTATATCAGAGGTGCTGCCCGTCAGGCATATATAAACGAATCAGCCAATCCGCAAAAGTTTCACCTCGACAGATGGACACCTGACAACCCTGATGCCACTTACCCCAGGTTTACTTATCAGCTAACACACAACCAGCGGTTTTCTACATTTTGGCTTGAAGATGCTTCCTACCTTCGGTTAAAGAATATTCAGCTTGGGTACACCTTACCCGCCCGGCTAATAGAAAGGTTTCGTCTTACCCGGTTAAGGGTATTTGTATCTGCTGATAACCTTTTCACAAAAACAAATTTTTTCTACGCATACGATCCTGAAACACCTGTTAGCACGGGAGGTTATTATCCCCAGGTTAAAACTTTCATTTTCGGAATGAACTTAAATATTAAATAATATGAAAAGAAAAATTTTATTCGGGCTTTTATTGAGCGCCTTACTTTCTGTGTCATGTAAAAAAGGTTTTTTAGACCGTAAGCCATTGGACGAACTGATTGATGAAACTTTTTATACCAATGAAGAAACACTACAGTTAGCTGTAAATGGATGTTACGCTTATCTGAAAGGGAAAGCAACGTTAGACTACGAGAACTTAGGTGATAACACGCTTAATTCTTCTACTAATGATTATATGCGAATAGCCAGCGGAAACTTCGCTAACGACTTAGGCACGTTGAACAGTGAATGGGCAACGGACTATGATGGCATCCGCAGGTGTAATGCTTTTTTAGAAAACTATAAAAAAGCGCAAGGCAGGGAAAATGTGAAAGAATCGATGGCTTCGGAGGTGCGGTTCATAAGGGCATATACCTACTTCTACCTCACGCAATTTTTTGGGGATGTACAACTTATTACAAAAACGTTGCTTATTACCGATCCCGAAGTTTATGGAACACGTAATAAAAAAGCGGAAGTGGTTGATTTTATTTTAAAAGAATTAGAAGAGGCTGCTGTAAACCTGCCGCTAACCGCAACGGGAGCAAACCTGGGAAGAATAACCAAAGGAGCAGCGTTGGCGCTAAAAGCACGTGTTGCTTTATATAATCAGAAATATGACATAGCCGAAAAAGCGGCAAAAGATGTAATGGATTTAGGAGTATATCAACTCTACACCACTGCAACCCCCGCCACGGCTTACAACGATTTCTTTACCTATAAAGGGAAGATAAAAAATGCGGTAAACAAAGAAACTATTTTGGCAAGAATATATTCTGCTGAACAATTGAGCTATCATAATATGAGCAGGGAAGCACAGGTACCCGACCAGGCCTCCCGGTGGAATCCAACAAAATCGTTAGTGGATGCCTATTTGTGTATTGATGGTTTACCCATTAATAAATCTCCGCTTTATAAAGAAGATACCTATGCTAATATATTCAAAAACCGTGATCCGCGCATGCCGCAAACAATTCTTCAACCCGGATCGTTATGGGGGGGGAGGCAGGATGGCCAAAATATAGCAAGTACGGCTACCTGGGGTACATTTACTACTCCAAAATTCATATCAAATAAATTAGGCTCTGTAACAATAACAGGATACTACTTTACAAAATATGTTGAGCCATCAACAGTGGCTGCTGTAACGAGGGATGAAAATGATATTCATTTGATCCGTTTTGCTGAAGTATTGCTAACGTACGCCGAGGCCAAACTTGAAAGGGGAACACTTACGCAGGCAGACATAAATATTACTATTAATAAGTTACGTGATAGGGTAGGTATGAAGCCTATGATTATTACAGAACTTACTGCTAACGGAATGGATCTGCAAACTGAAGTTAGAAGAGAGCGCCGTGTTGAACTGGCTTTAGAAGGGCAGCGCTACTTTGATATTATTCGCTGGAAACAAGGAAACCTGCTTGCCGAAGATGTCAAAGGAATGAAAAAGTCGCTCGCGTTTAGGGCATCAGATGTTGCAAATCTTCCCGCTGATGCACAAGGATATATTATTGCAAACACTGGACGGGTATTTACAGATGCGAAGAATTATTTGTGGCCTATTCCACTTACACAAATTCAGCGTAATCCGGCTTTAGGTCAAAACCCTAATTGGCAATAGATGCACCAAAAAAATTACAAATGAAACTTTCCACGCTTCTGGTACTTGGCTGTGTATTATTTTACCTTGCATGTTCAAAAAAAACAGTGCAAACTTCCACGCCTACACCTCCCGTAACTTATGATGGTAACTTGCGTGTGCTTACTTATAACATCCATCATGCAAATCCTCCATCCACTACAACAACTATTGATGTAAATGCTATAGCAAATGTGATTAAACAACAAAATCCTGATTTGGTAGCACTCCAGGAAATTGATGTTAATACAACACGTTCCGGATCAACATTAAACGAGGCTGCAGAACTTGGACGCCTTACCGGTTTAAAATCTTATTTCGCTAAGGCTATTGATTATGGGGGTGGAGAGTACGGAGTTGCCATTTTATCAAAGTACCCGATGGAATCAACAAAGAATACACCGTTACCAACCGCGGCGGGAACAGGCGGAGAACCAAGAACACTGGCTACTGCCGTCATTACTTTACCTGACGGTAAAAAAATCTTATTTGCATGTACACATCTTGATGCTCAATCTGCAGACACAAACAGGGTTTTGCAGATTAACAGGATTGTTGAAATATTACAGCAAGAACAAAACCCTGTAATTATTGGCGGTGATTTTAATGCAGCACCTGGCGGCAAAGTAATTAACACATTAGATGCTTCTTTTACAAGAACATGTATAACTTCGTGCGGGTTCACTATTCCGGTAATTAATCCAAATAAAACAATTGACTTTATTGCTTTCAAGCCATCCAGTAAATTTAAAGTGGTTGAGCACAAAGTTATTGATGAGAAGTATGCATCCGATCATTTACCGGTATTGGCTGTACTGCAGGTACAGTAGTAAAATTTATATTAGCAGATTTAATCTCTTTCTTCTACATTAGCAAATCAATAAGCTAACAAAAGCCTTATGTCAAAAAATACAAACAATAATTCCAGGCGCTCCTTTCTTACAAAATTTGCCAAAGGAGTTGTTGGAGCCTCGCTTGCTCCTACAATTATAACCGCCGCTGATCGTAAACGAAATCTTGAATCGCTTAGGAGAGATGAGCAATACTACGCCGCTAACGATCAAATTCAAATAGCATTAATTGGTGCAGGCGGCATGGGTACTGCCGATGCCAATACAGCCATCACTGTGCCAGGTGTAAAGCTTATTGCCGCATGCGATCTATACGATGGTCGCCTTGAAGATGCAAAAAGAAAATGGGGCAACGATATTAGCACCACAAGGGATTATCGTGAAATTTTAAACAGAAAAGATATAGATGCTGTTATTATAGGCACTCCCGATCATTGGCATAAAGACATTGCGGTTGCGGCAATGAATGCAGGCAAATCAGTTTATTGCGAGAAGCCAATGGTACACGAGATAAGTGAAGGGCCTGCAATGGTGGCTGCACAAAATAAAAACAAAGTTGTTTTTGAGGTGGGAAGCCAGGGACTAAGCTCTCTTGGAAATGAGAAGGCTAAAGAATTATTAAAGGATGGAGCTATAGGAAAATTAAATTATGCCGAAGGTTTTTGGGCACGGATGTCGCCCACAGGTGCATGGCAATATCCTATACCTGCAGATGCTTCGCCTAAAACAGTAGATTGGGAAAGATATATTTCCAATACAAACAAGCGGCCTTTTGATGCCACCCGTTTTTTTAGATGGAGAAACTATCGCGATTATGGTACTGGTGTTTCAGGTGATTTGTTTGTGCATTTGTTTTCAAGCCTTCATTTTGTTACAGGCTCTATCGGTCCGGATAAAGTACAAGCCACAGGTGGGTTACGTTATTGGAAAGATGGAAGAGAAGTTCCTGATGTTATGTTAGGCATGTTTGATTATCCTGAAACGCAAATTCATCCCGCATTTAATCTTTCGTTACGTGTAAACTTTGTGGATGGCACAGGTGGCACTAACTATTTAAGAATGGTGGGCAGCGAAGGTTCGATGACAGTGGAATGGGATAAAGTAACTTTGTTTAGAAACAGGGACAATACCGATGCAAATGATCCTTTAAACCAAACAAAGAACACTAACAGCATGGCAGGCAAAGAATATGTATATGACCGTAAAAGTATGGTGCCGCCGGATCATGTAGAATATACAGCAGAAAAGGGATATAAAGGAGCGCATTTCGATCATCATTATAACATGTATAAAGCAATGCGCAATAACGGAAAGGTTGTTGAAGATGCTTTGTTTGGCTACCGTGCTGCAGCACCTGCCTTACTTTGCAACGACAGCTATTTTAATAATAAAATCATTAAATGGGATCCAATAAATCTTAAAGTAAAAACTACTTAATAATAATTTATGAAAAAAACTATGGTTCCGTTTGCATTACTGTTGTTTGTTATTATAAGTGCTGCCTTTGCATATAAAGAAGGCACTGTAAACAAGTTAACAGCTACAGAAAAGAAACAAGGCTGGAAATTACTATTTGATGGCAAAAGCCTGAACGGCTGGCGCACTTATCAAAATAAAAAATCAGACTCCTGGTCGGCCAGGAATGCAACATTGTATTGTAAGGGAAGTGCAAACGATAAAAGTGATTTAAGGGCTGACCTTATTACAAAAGATCAGTTTGATAATTTCGAATTTTCGGTTGACTGGAAAATATCGCCCGAAGGAAATAGTGGTATCATTTACCTGTTTAATGAAACAGAAAAAGCCTCTTATTTAACAGGGCCTGAATACCAGATTATTGATGATAAAGGTTTCCCCCAAAAGCTGGAAGACTGGCAAAAGACCGGCGCCAACTATGCTATGGACCCTGCACCAACAGCAGTTACAAAGCCTGTAGGCGAATGGAACAATACACGAATAGTAGTCAACAAAGGTCATGTAGAACACTGGCTGAACGGTAAAAAAATAGTGGATACCCAAATGTGGACACCTGAATGGCAAAAGAAGAAAACAGAAGGAAAATGGAAAGATGCACCAAATTACGGCACCGTTAAAAAAGGCCATATCGGTTTACAGGATCATGGAAGCGAAGCATGGTTTAAAAATATAAAGATCAAAACATTATAAGCATTTTGTATTAAAATGCAGTTGAATTAGAACGTGTAATAAACATCTGAACTTGCACTAAGACTGTGCTTGGGGAGATATTTTTTTAGTTCAACTTAAACGGAACCACCATTTCAAAAGCCGGAATATTTACTTCAAAGGTTTGCTTGTTGTTCTGGTTTTCCATTACATATTTTCCAAACATTTTTCCCATTTCTGTTTTCAGATTACAGCCGCTTACATATTGAAATTGCTCCCCCGGCTTTAATACAGGTTGTTGGCCAACCACACCTTCCCCTTCCACTTCGCGGTATTCGCCATTGCTGTCAAAAATATGCCAGTGTCTGCGATGCAATTGTACGGTAAAGCTGTTGTGATTTTCGATGGTTATACGGTAAGCAAACATAAATTCATTATTCACCGGGTTGCTGTAATCCGGTTGGTAATAAGTCTCTACGCTTACTTGTACGCCCTCCGAAAGTTTGGATATCATGCCCTCAGATTTTGGTAAAAGTAAAAAAATAAAACTGATAATGAGTTTATGCAAAGACTTTACTATCTTTTTCGTTTATACTGGTTGTATATATACTGGCTTAGTATAAGATAGTGGAATTATTATTGATAGACAATGTAAACAATAGGCAGTTGAGCCAACAGTAAAATACCAATACTTACATTTGTAACACTTTAAAAAGTAAAATTAATAACCATGACAAAAATTGCTGTAGCCAAAGGCGATGGAATTGGTCCGGAAATAATGCAGGCTGTTTTAAACATTTTTAATGCAGCCAAAGTGCCGTTACAATATGAGTTTGTTGAAATGGGCAAATGGGTTTTTGACAAAGGGTATAGCAATGGCATGACACCTGATGCCCAAAAGACGATTGAAGAACTAGGGATTTTATTTAAAGGCCCCATGGAAACACCTAAAGGAAAAGGCGTTAAAAGCATTAATGTTACCGCCCGTAAAACATGGAACACCTATGCCAACAAAAGAGTTTTTCAAACTTTGCACGGTGTAGATACTGTTTTTAGTAAAGCCGGGATTGCTATAGATATAACTGTGGTTCGCGAAAATATTGAAGATACTTATGGAGGTATAGAACACATGCTTACCCATGATGTTGCCCTTAGCCGCCGCTTTATAACCAAGCCCGGAAGTATGCAGGTAATTAAATACGCTTTTGAAATGGCCCGTAAGAAAGGCACAAAGCGTATTACCTGCGGTCATAAAGCAAATATTATGAAGCTGACCGATGGCTTGTTCTTAGAAACCTTTTATGAAGTTGCAAAAGAGTACCCTGATTTGAAAGCGGATGATATAATTGTAGATGACCTTTGTATGAAGCTGGTTACACGGCCAGATAGTTTTGATGTGGTTGTATTAACCAATCTTCAGGGTGATATTGTATCCGACCTTTGTGCAGGACTGGTTGGCGGATTGGGCTTTGCACCGTCGGCAAATATTGGCGATCACATTGCCATTTTTGAGGCGGTTCATGGTACAGCACCCGATATTGCAGGAAGGAACATTGCCAACCCAACAGCTTTATTGCTTAGTGGTTTTGCTATGCTTCGCCATCTTGGTTTTATGGAAAGCGCAGCCGTTATAGAAAATGCACTGCTCTACACTTTAGAGCAGGGTGTACGCACCGGCGATTTTGGAGACCGCTCCAAATCCGCTTTAAACACTACTGAATTTTCTGATGCAATCATCAGCAATTTTGGAAAGCAGCCTGCAAATAATCCACGCCCGTTACTAACGGATAAAGAAATTACACCTACTGCTTTTAAGCTGGCAGAAAACCCAATGATGGAAAACAGAGAAAATACAGAAGAAACTATCGTAGGAGTTGACATGTTTATTGAAAGTAATGAACAACCCACTGAAGTAGCGGAAAAATGTTTAAAGCATACCCTCAATCTTTTCAAGCTGGTTACTATAAGTAATCGCGGTACACAAATATGGCCCAAGGGCAGTATGTTCACTAATCTTGTAAACACTTATGCCTGCCGTTTCGAAAGTATTGGCGATGCATCTGTAACCCAAACTGATATTATTGAATTGTACAAAAGGCTTTCCGGCGATTTTAAGATCTGCTCAACAGAATTGCTGAATATGTGGGATGGCAAAAAAGCTTATTCGCTTGCGCAGGGGCAATAGGAAAGTTTGTGGTTTGTAGTTTGCGGTTTGTAGTTGATTTGTTATTTGTGATTTGTTATTTGTGATTTGCTTAATGATAAGAAAGTTTTGTTGTTTATAGTTTGTAGTTTTGATTTGTTATTTGCTTAATCATATTAGATATGCGTACATTTTTATTCGCTGCGTTTTTATTTACTATTACTGCTGTAAATGCACAAACATTTTTGCCGGGCAGTTTATATGATAATAGTTTCGGAAGTGGTTTCAGATCAGATGTTGGTTTAAAGGATAGTGCAGTTAATAAAAAATGGTGGGTAAGCAGGTACAGCAGTATTTCTACCAGCTTTGTAGGTTGGAAGGGCGGTTATGCAACAGTAGTTGCTGCGCCAATAGGTTTACAACTAAACAGAAGTCTCAATAATAATGTTTCAGCTTTTGCCGGTGTTTCAGTTGCTCCTGCATATATAAATTTCAGACAAAGGTTTATGAATACCGACATTAATAAGCTCAATCAAAACAATCCTTTTTATAAAGCCAACAATTTAAGCTTGTATTCAAGAGCTGAAGTTGGCCTGAGCTACACAAATGACGAACGCACATTTCAAATTTCGGGAAGCATAGGAGTAGAGAGGAATAACTTTCCTATGCCGATGTATTCTCCTGTTTATAATAACAGAAATTCATATAATCCTGCTGTTATAAAATAATTGTACTTATAAAGTTTAGCACTATTTACCTCTTCAAAAAAAATGGCAAAAGAGAGCTATTGAAATATATAAAGAACGTAAATTTCCTGCAAAGGAATTTGAGATGGTATTGGCAAAAAATGGAACGAGGCGAAAAACAACTTGAGCCTTATTAATTCTCTCCCTACCTAAAGTAGTTAATATTGCATTTTAACTAATTTTGTTTTGTTGTGGTAGGCAAGGCAGGACTTGATCTCTATAGATAATTTTTTCAGCACAAAAGCAGCGTTAATTTCTCTATAATTGCCTAAACAATTAATAAGTAACGATTGTATTGTAATTTAGCCCTATATACTTACATCTATATAAACTAATCAAACACAAACATTATGAGTTCATTTTTAGTTATTAAAAGAACAGCTTTACTTCTTTTTCTTTCCCTAATCGTTCTAATTTCAAAAGCTCAAACCGGTACGGTTACCGGCACAGTAAGCGATGAAACGGGAAATACACTTTCAGGAGCTTCCATCACAGTTGCAGGTAGTGGAACAACCACAAACAATGGTGGTACGTTCACGATTAGGGTAAGTGCAGGAACGCATAACATTACTGCAAGCTATGTTGGCTATGGCTCCACCCGAAAATCAGTAACAGTAAGAGCAGGGGAAACCGTTAGCGTAAACTTTTCTTTAACCACCAATAATGTAACAAGCGAAGTAGTTGTAACCGGCTCTCGGGCAGTAGGTCGTACACGTACAGAAACTGCTGTGCCGGTAGATGTAATACCGCTCGCACAGGTTATTAATGAAGTTGGCCAGGTAGATCTTAACCAGATAATGACCTTTATTGCACCTTCGTTTCAATCTTCAAGACAGACCATTGCCGATGGTACAGACCATTTAGATCCTGCACAATTAAGAGGGTTGGGTACAGATCAGGTCCTGGTACTTATAAATGGAAAACGCCGCCACCAGTCTGCACTGGTAAATGTAAACGGAACTGTAAATCGTGGCCAGGTAAGCACTGATCTAAGCGCTATCCCTGCAACTGCTGTAGAAAGAATAGAAATTTTACGAGATGGTGCTTCCGCACAATATGGATCGGATGCAATCGCCGGGGTAATAAATATCATATTGAAGAAGACTACCGGTATCCTTGAAGGCAATTTAAGCTATGGTGAATACCGCAGCAAGTATCCTAAAAACTATGCATTATATAAACTTGCAGGTAAAGCTGATGATCCTGATGTAAAGGTGAGGGATGGCGAGACTGTTCAGGGTTCACTAGGTTACGGGTTTAATATTGGGAAAGGCTATCTTAACTTAACAGGCGAATATATTAGCAGAAACCCAACTAACAGAACGGGTACTTATACAGGCTCAATATTTCCAAATGTTAATAGTGCTAACAGGGACGATTCTATTTTAGCAGCAAGAGGGTTAACCCGAAATACATTCGATATAATTGCTGGTAATTCTAAAATGAAAGGTGGCGCTGCGTTTTATAATTTTGCTTATCCGGTAAATGATGCAGGTGAATTATATGTTTTCGGAGGCTATAGCAAAAAGCATGGAACTTCCGCAGGTTTTTATCGTTATCCCAGCAGTATAGTAGCAGGAACGAATGGAGGTAAATATGCACCTAATGCTTTTGCAATTTATCCCAATGGTTTTCTTCCCAGAATCGTTTCTGACATTGTAGATTTTTCAACTTCAGTTGGTTTCAGAACTAAATTTGATGAATTAAATTTTGATGTAAGCAATACATTTGGTATAAACACTTTTGATTTTGGTGTTGAAAATTCAATTAACTACTCTCAGTTTTTTAATGCAGGTAATAGCCAAACTGCTTTTGATGTAGGCGGATTGAAATTTTATCAAAACACTATAAATGCTGATATTTCACGTAAGTTCAATTTGTTGCAAGGGTTTAATGCTGCCGCAGGTCTGGAATATCGAATAGATGGTTTTGGCATTAGAAGCGGGGAAGAGGCTTCTTATAAAAACTACGATGTACCTGCAGGAGTTGCACCCGGTGTGCAGGTATTTCCAGGATTTGTAAATGCTATTGGTGACGATAAAACCAGGAAGGCAAAATCAGCTTATATTGACTTGGAGGCAGACATTACAAAAGCTTTCCTTGTTACCGCCGCTTTGCGTTATGAGCGGTATAGCGACTTTGGCTCCACCTTGAATTATAAGTTTAGCAGCCGCTATAAAATCACTGATTGGCTAAACTTAAGAGGATCATTAAGTTCAGGTTTTCGTGCCCCGTCTTTGCAGCAACGTTTTTATGCTAAAACAAATACGCTCTTTATTACACAGGGTGGTAGTTTAGTGCCTGTTCAGGCCGGAACATTTACCAATGAAAGTGTTATTGCAGAACTTTTAGGTATTCCGAAACTTAAAAAAGAAACAAGCCAAAGCTATTCTGTAGGATTAACCGCACAACCATTAAAAGGATTGGAAATAACTGTGGACGCATATCAGATCAAATTGAAAAACAGGATCATTCTTACTAATAACTTTACCGGAGCTACCAGCCCAACAATAAAAGCAATACTGGATGCGAACGGGGCTACTACTGCTAACTTTTTTACAAATGCAATTGATACTAAAGCAAGAGGCCTGGAAGCGGTAGTTTCTTACACAAAAAAGTTCATGGGAAAACATTCTATCCGTGCAACAGCAGCAACTACATTTATTGATAATACAGTGAAGAAAGATGCTAATGGCAACCCTATTATTCATGCATCTGATATTTTGGTAAACGGTGGCCAGTTAGCAAACTACTTTAACCGCGAAGACCAAAGCCGAATAGAAGTGGCAAATCCTAAAAATAAAACCAGCGTAACACTTAGTTACAAGTACAGTAAGTTTGGAGCTGTGCTTCGTTTAGTTCGCTTTGGTCATGTTGAATACCTTGATCCAACTATCAATCCGGCTAATCCTGCCACTTTCATCACAAATGCTTTTACAGGACAGAAAGAAACATCAGATCAGATATTTTCACCAAAAACAGTTACTGATATATCATTCTCTTACGACCTTGTTAAATCGCTAACTGCTACTATTGGTGTTAACAACTTATTTGATGTTTATCCCGACATACAATCTCACAGCAGCAATCAAAGTCTTGGTCGTTTTGTTTATAGCCGTCGTGTACAACAAATGGGTTTTAACGGAGCTTATTACTTTGCCAGATTAAAATTGAATTTAGACACAAGAAAGTAGTGCTCTTATTTATGGGCGTTATCGAAAACAACCTTCCATCTTTCTGAAGGTTGTTTTTTTGATTCGTGCTGATAAGGGAGTTACCTGCAAGCAGCTTGATTAGAAATGCTGAACAACATATCTCGGCTGGTGTAGGAAATGAAACGGCAGTAAGGGAAATTCGGCTACGTAAACCATTAGCCACTATACTCATGCAACGATTAAGAAGTTTAAGCTGTCATCCCAAAAAATATTATGCGATACAGACTAAATTTAATGGTTTTATTGCTTCTGCTTATTTCCTGCAAAAAAGAAAAGGATGAGACAATCACCGGCTGTTCTCCCGATGCCATAACCATTAGGCAAATTTCAAATAACCAAGCAATTATTAAAGTAACAGGTATGGTGAATGTGGTTTATATTCTTGAACAAGGTACAATTGACACCAAACTAATTCCCTGCAATTTACCGGCGGAGTTTATTAAAAATGACCTGCAGGTGATAATTAGCGGAGACGTTAAATTTAGGCAACGAACAGGCATTGAACCCTGCTGTACAGAAAACATTGTAATTACTAAAATTACAAGGTGATAAAGAGAAACTGAAATGTTGCGATAAGAGTTTCATGCTTGTTTATCTAATCAATGTAACAGAACCGGATGTTACAATTTTCTTCTCTTTGTATCTATCTATTCCTTCAAACACCCAATAGTAAGTGCTTACCGGTAGCTCTTTCCCCTTTAAAGTTCCATCCCAATAATTATTTATTGTAATTGCTTCAAAAACAGGTTGCCCCCATCTGTTATATATTCTAATGGATTTTACGCTTGCTTCGCCGGCGATGCTGATTTTAAAAAGATCATTTATTCCATCTCTGTTAGGCGAAAAAGCGGTAGGTGCAGTTATTTTAGGATCAGGAGGTGCATCTATAACAACTCTAATTGGCTGTCTGACCGAGCAGCCAAATTCGTTAGTTGCTTTGATATAATAGGTTCCGTTAAAATCAATAGAATTGGGATTTGCCAGCAGTAGGGTAGTTTGCTCATTTTTCCAGTAAGAATAATTTAAACTGCCACGTGGCATCACAGATGAAGTTAGATCGGCAGTTGCAGGGTAGGTAACTACTAGTGGATTGGTAACTGTGAAAACAGGGAATGAATTAACGGTAGCCTGCAGAGGCTTAACTGCAGAACATCCTAAAGAATTTGTTCCTTTTATAAAATAATTGCCGCTGTTGGTAACAGCATCGGGTGTTGGTAAGCTTACTGAAGCAGCCGAATCAAGCCAATAAGAATAAGTTAAGCCGGCATCGCTTCCTGTTGTTACACCTGCAGCTTTAAGGTCCGCTTGTCCGCAGGTGTTTGGATTATTAATTGATAAACGCGGAACGATGCCTATGGTAGCTGTCACAGGTACAGTTTTAGCACAACCTCCTGCAAAAGTCCCTTTAATATAATAAGTTCCGTTTGCCGATATTGCATCGGGATTAGGCAAAGCGTTTGTGGCAGCAGCGTCTTTCCAATAAGTATAAGTTAAACCCGCTTCACTGCCCTGGGTAATTGAAGGTAAAGTTAAATCAACAGTATTGGGGGCGCATGCCGTTCCCGGATTTTTAACCACAATGTTAGGAGGGTTTTTAATAATAACTTTAACCGGCTTCATATCGTTACAACCTGTGGTGTTAACCGCCTTTATATAATAGGTACCGCTTGTTGTTACAACTTTAGGCGTGGGCAGATAATCTTTTTGGTTAGCATCTAAAAAATAAGAAAAGGTTAAGTTGGGGGTGCTTCCGCTTGTTATTGATTTTGCTGTAAGGTCAACACCCGTTGACACACATCCTACAATGGAATCAACTATATTGAGATTAAAACCTTCCGGCGATAACTGGACGGTGGTGGATAATGTATCAAGGCAGCCCAACCCCGGAAAAGGAACGATCTCTAAAACATAAGTAGTATTAGGCGGTGGGGGAGGTGTTATTTTTAATATATTTTCTGTTCCTAACATGCGCGAGAAATCGGAGGTGTACCAGCGATATTCTTTAAATCCGTATGGCGCCGTAAGGGTAAGAGAATTTGCCCCGTTACAATAAGTGTTTCCTGAGATAGGCGAAGAGCAGTTTTCATTAACATCGAGATAAGCATAACCAAAATGCCCGCCTAAAGTACAGTCGTTATTTGTAAATTCGATTCGAATGGTTTTTCCTGCGTAGCCATATAAGTTTATAGTGATAGGAGACCAGGGTTTGTAATAAATATTAGTACCAACTTTTGATAATTGAAAGCCCGGCAAATTTGCAGAAGCTACAAATTCGAAAGAGCCGCATTCTACATATTGTCCGGAGGTAACATCGAAAACTTTTGAGGTAAATTTAGGTTGCTGATAATCCTGGTGATTGGGGTTTTGCAGAACAACCGCATAATTATAAATGAGGCTATAGTTATTCTGGTTATCAGGGATTTTAAAAGTATAGCTCAACTGTTCTGCCTCCGAGCCTGTTGCACTGTTTCCCAACTGAACTGAATACCCGCTTCCGTTAGGGCAGTTTACAGGAAAATCTCCATAGGGGTCTTTTTGCTGCGGATAAGTATTTTGTAAAAGTACATGCTTGTTTGCAAGAGGCGCTGTAGGCACTACTGCTATAACACCGGATGCATTAACCCTTCCGGCAAAAGTTTCCCAATTCTTAAACGATCCTAATTCGAAGCCAATGTTTTCAGGACAACTTGCAAGCTGGCAAAAAGATTTTATACTAATAAACAGAAAGACGATTAACAGTAATTTTTTCAAGTCAAATATATCTCGCTGCTTCATAAACTCAATCTGTTAAAAAGGGAAATTTGTAGTGCTGTTATAATTTAATACTTACAGTAAAACGTAACGGAAGTTTATTGTATAAATGTAATGATATTATTTTCAAGGTACGTTTATAGCGCTAACATTTTTAGGGAAAATAGGGTTCGTTTTAAAAATAGTGTTTTAAATCCTTTAACCAACAATCTTAAATTTATTAACCTCATGTATTATTTTCACTTATAAAATACTACACTTTAAATATTTAGTTATAACAATTATAAATTTTAAATGATTTTTACATACTTTGAAACTCTTTAAATAGAAACCATGAAAAAAACGACAATTATAATTACTGTATTTATTGCTGTGATAGTTTTGTCTTTCGCTTTTAAGCAGGCTGATAAAACAAAGTATGAAAATTTGAAAGTCCTGTAAAAAAACACTACCAAACAACAAATGGGTAGCATTATGAAATTCTTTTCTGCGTCGTTAGGTGTTAAATGTAACTTTTGCCATGTTAGAGGAACTGAGGGGCAAAATAATTTTGATTTTGCAAGTGATAAAATTGATCATAAATTAATTGCGCGTGATATGTTTAAGATGACCAATAAAATAAATAAAAAATATTTCCGCGAACATAAAGATGCTAACAAGATAGCCGGGCTAACTTGCTATAGCTGCCATAACGGCCAAGAGAATCCGGCAACGCGACCTCCTGCTCCTGCACCAAGAACACCTGGGCAACAACAACCGCCTCAGCCTCCTGCACAACCTGCCCAACAATTATCTACAGCACAATCACAATAAAAGCTTGATAGATTAATAGTAAAAGGTCTGCATGAAAACAGGCCTTTTTTTAAGTCCTCACTTTTCTGCCAATTCCTCTATAAATTTAAATTGTGCAGGGTTAATCTTTTCTTTCGCTTCTTTAACAGTAAACCAGGCTGCTTTATCAATTTCAGGAAACGCTTTCATTATTCCCGATTTAGGAGGCCATTCTATCAAAAAGGTATTTGACGATACTTTTTGCTCATCCAAATCGAACTCTATTGCCCATGCGTAAACTGTTTTACCACCCTTTTGTTTTACCGGCTGCAATTCAAGAAAATTACCGTTTAATTCAAACCCGGTTTCCTCCAGAAACTCTCTTTTTGCCGATAATAAAGGGTCTTCGTCTTCCGCATATTCTCCTTTTGGAATAGACCATACACCGGCATCTTTATTCTTAAAATATGGTCCTCCGGGATGAACTAAGAACACTTCGAAACTTTTTTTAGTACGATAAGCAACAATACCGGCACTTTTCTTAATCATAGCCTAAGTAAGCGATAAAATTTTAAATTGTGCATTAATTTGACACAGACAGACAGTCTAAAATAATTATCACTACGTATTTATAAATTATGGATACTAATCCTTTCTTTATTGAATTCTCTTATCAAAATAAGCCGGAACTGGCTGAAGTAAAACCCTGCTGCCAGCAAGACAATGTGTATTATTACGATATTTCAATTCGTAACCAGTACCAATTTACCATTACTCCGGGTTCTAATGGGGATGGATTAGCATGGAGAATTTCACTCAAAAACGCTGATAAACAGGTAGATGACAAACTTATTGAAATAATTGGAGAAGAAATTGAAAAGCATTTAATGTAATTTTTAAGGGGGAATAGCAATCGCGGCCATTGTAAAAAAATAAATACTATCAGCCAATAATTGTAAAGAAGGGGAAAGCGGAAGAATCTCAGCATTTAAAATAATATCTTCTTATTAATATTTTTTGGCATGTTTTTTCCATCTCTGTTGGTATACTTACCGACCCATCCTTTTTCAAACCAAAATTTTTATGAAGTCATGAAAGACGATATTACAGTGAAGGATGAGGCCTTTGAAACAACAGAAGAGAGCGCAGAATATGAAATTACGTCACGGTCAGAATATATTTCTTCAGCATATTATGCTATTGCGGCAGTTAATGAGTTAGATACTGAATTAATGCACCCTGAGGACAAAAAAAGAAAACGAAATATTTTAAGGAAAAGCCTCAGGATTATTGATAATATGATTACAGAACTGGACGCGGAATTATATGGCGGAAACATTGAGGATGAGTAAGGGTTATTTATTTTCCTTTCAGGCATTTATATAGCCTTTCCACGTCTTCTTTTTTGCACAGTTCGGTGCCGGGGTTCATAGTGGTGGCCGTGCCGGTGGCAATGCCATACTGTAGAACATCCATCCATGGCCAGCCATGCGATAAAGCAAGCACCATACCCGCTACCATACTGTCTCCTGCACCAACTGTACTTCTTTTTTTTACGGTAGGCGCTGGTGAGCTTATAACTTCGTTCTTAGTTACT
>JAABUN010003158.1_pt1 | contig 26485 bp, 23 predicted proteins | sample 5559311 | NCBI WGS metagenome assembly JAABUN01 (sample SAMN10711877, study PRJNA513370) | rock metagenome | isolation source: Antarctica rocks | place: Antarctica: Victoria Land, Siegfried Peak sud
TCACGGGCACGATGCCGGGATGCCGCCGGACGCCGTGCCCGTGAGGGCACTGAGCCGCAGGCTCCCAGGCGGGGCTTTTTATAGCCCCGACCAATTCGCTGCCAATCCTCATTGGCGCGCACGTGAACCCTGCGCCATAATATCCGCTTGTGTTCGCGCTTTGACAATCCAGACCGCGCGGGTTCACTAATTTATGGCCTCACTTCGTCGTTTAATGATCGGCGCGCCGATTCCGACCGAAAACATGGCGCACGAGCGGCTGCCCAAAATCCTCGCGCTGCCGATTTTCGCGTCGGACGCGCTTTCCTCGACCGCTTATGCGAGCGAAGAGATCATGGCCGCGCTGCTTTTGGCCGGAAGCGGCTTGTTCGGCCTCACGCCCGCGCTCTCGCTCGCTATCATCGTTTTGCTGGCGATTGTCGTCGCCTCCTACCGCCAGATCGTGATGGCGTATCCGTCGGGCGGCGGCGCCTACATCGTGGCGGGCGACAACCTCGGCCCGGTTCCGGCTCAGGTCGCGGGCGCCTCTCTCCTCGTCGATTACATCCTCACCGTCGCGGTTTCGGTTTCGGCGGGCGTGCAAGCGATTACCTCGCTCGTCATCGGACTGCGCCCGCAAAGCCACATCGCGGGATATACCGTCCCATTGTGTCTTTTGGCGCTGCTTTTGATTACCCTCATCAACCTGCGCGGCGCCAAGGAAAGTGGCGTTGCTTTCGCGTTTCCGGCCTACTCGTTTCTGCTGGTGATGTATGGCCTTATCGGCTACGGCTTGTATCAATACTTCAACGGCGGGCTTTTCCAGGTCCATTCCAACGCCGAAATGAGCGCGGCGCGTTATCTCAACGAGAACACCGGAACAGTCCAGTTCGAGGTTTTCGGCGACCTGAGCCGTTTCGCGGCGCTTTTCCTGATTTTGCACGCTTTCGCATCCGGTTGCACCGCCTTAACGGGCGTTGAAGCGATTTCCAACGGCGTGCAAGCCTTCAAAGAACCCGCTTCCAAAAACGCCGCCGCCACGATGACGATTTTGGCCCTCCTGCTCGGCACCATCTTCATCGGACTGTCGTTTCTCGCCATCCATTGCAACGCCCTGCCCGCCGTGACGACGCTCGGCAACGGCGAAACCTTGAATGAAACCCTGGTTTCTCAGGTCGCGCGCTCGGTTTTTGGCACCAACTGGCTCTATATCGTGACACAGGTTTTGACCTGTATCATCTTGATTCTCGCCGCCAACACTTCGTTCGCCGGGTTCCCGCGTTTGTGCGCTTTGCAAGCTCAGGACGGCTATTTGCCGCGCCAATTGTCTAACATCGGCGACCGTTTGGTCTATAACAACGGCATCTTCATCCTGACTTTCTTCTCCGCGATTCTGATCGTCATTTTTCGCGGCGACGTTCACCATTTGATCCCGCTTTACGCCATCGGCGTGTTCCTCTCCTTCACTTTGTCTCAAGGCGGCATGGTCAAACGCTGGGCGCGTCTCAAAACTCCGGGCTGGGTTTTCAAAGCCGCGCTCAATGGTTTCGGCTGTTTTTGCACTTTTATCGTGATGATTATCTTCGGCGTCGTCAAATTCCACGACGGCGCCTGGATCGTGATTCTGGTGATTCCCGCCCTGGTGATGCTGTTTTTGAAGATTAAAAACCATTATCGCAGCGTCGCCAAGCAACTTTCGCTCGAAGGCTACCGGCCCGCGCAGGGCACGCGCCAACACGTCTGCGTTCTCGTCCCCGACATCCACCGCGGCGTGATTCCGGCGCTGCAACTGGCGCGTTCGATCTCGATTGACGCCCGCGCTTTGCACGTTTCCATCGACCCCAACCGCGAAAGCCGAGTTCGCAAACGCTGGATGCTCTACTCGCGCGGTTTGCCGCTCACGGTTCTCGATTCGCCGTTTCGCAGCCTGACTCAGCCTATCGTCGATTACGTCATCCAACTCCAAACCCAGGATCCGGGCTGCACGGTGATGATTATCATCCCCGAATTCGAGCCGAGCGGCTGGTTTGCCAAACTTTTGCACGGCCACGCCGCGTTCGCGCTCGCAGTGAAATTGCATTTCATGCCTGGCGTAATCGTGGTCAATGTGCCGTATCATATCTCTTCGTTCATGCCGGTTTCGTCCGAGGAAATGGCGCGCGAACGCGAAATCGCCAGGGAAACGGCGACCCATTAACCCCAAATTTCCATGAAAATTTTAATCATCGGCTGCGGTCGCGTCGGAGCGCGCCTCGCACAGCGTCTGGAGCGCGGCGGACACACGGTGAGCGTGATCGATGAAGACCGCGAGACTTTCGCGGCTCTGGGCGGCGATTTTCGCGGCGCGACTTATCACGGGTCGGGCCTCGACGGGCCGACACTGCGCCGCGCTCATGCCGACCAAATCGACGCTTTGGTGGCCGTCACGGGCGGCGACAACCGCAATTTGATGATCGTGCAACTCGCCAAACACGAATTCGGCACGCCGCGCGTCGTGGCGCGGCTCAAAGATCCGATTCGCGCCGCCAAATACCGCGAAATGGGCATCGAAACTCTGTGCGTGACGACGGTTGTCGAGGGACTTTTGGAATTGTGGGCGCAAAACGGCGAATTCCCGGAATTGCCGGGCGAAATGTCGGCGTCAGGAGACGCAAGCGGGTTGCTTTAGTGATTAGAAGTTAGTTTTTAGAAGTTAGAAAGTCCGCTCTGAATTCTAATATCTAATCTCTAACTTCTAATCACTAAAAACTAAAAACTATGTCTTACGCAATTATCGTGGGCGGCGGCAAAATCGGTTACTATTTGGCCCGCTCGCTCATCAACCGCGACTATGAAGTCTGTCTGATGGAAAAAAACGCCATCAACGCGCGCCGTCTCGCCGCCGATCTGGGCGATGTGGTGATGCAGGCCGACGGCTGCGACCCTTTGGTGCTGCAAAGCGCGGGCGTGGAGCGCGCCGATTTGCTCTTCGCCGCCACCGGCGACGATCCCGATAACCTGGTGGTCTGCCAGGTGGCGAAATGCTGCTTCGGGCGCACCAACATCATCGCGCGCGTCAACAACCCCGATAACGAGAGCTTGTTCGAGAAACTCGGCATTCACGAGCGCGTGTCGGGCACGGCGGCAGTTCTCAACATCATCTCACAAAAAGTCGGCAAAAGTCCGGTAATTCTGCTCGGCGCGCTCGAAAAATCGAGCCTCGAAGTGGTGGAAATCGTCATCGAAGACGATTCTCCGTTCTGCGGCGCCAAACTTTCGGAGATGAATCTGCCGCCCAAATGCCTGGTGATTTCGAGTTTGCGCGAAGGCGAAGCGCACGTTCCGACCGGTGACACGACCTTTCAATCGGGCGACGTGATGGTGGTTTTAGTTCCCGCCGAACTCGAATCGACCTTGCGGGAGTTTTTGGTTTAGATCATGAAATTGGAAACTGTGGCTGCTTTGGAGAATTTGCCTGATGGCGAAGGCTTTCTATTTCGTGCGGGCGCGCTCCAAATCGCGTTGTTCCGCGATGGGGACACGGTGAACGCGATAGATGACATCTGCCCGCACGCGGGCGCCTCGCTGTGCGGCGGCTATTCGGACGGAAAAATCGTCGCCTGTCCCTGGCACGGCTGGGAGTTTGAGATCGCGTCGGGAAAGGGTCTCAGCGTCGAAGGCGTCGACACCGAAACCTTTCGCGTCGTGGTTGAAGAAGGCATCGTGAAGGTCGAGTTGCCGGATTGAATGACGCTGAGTTCCGGGCCTATAAAAGACCTGGAACTCAGCAACACGAAATAAAGAGTCTCAGGAACCAAAAATGGAATTTTTAAACGACGAACAATGGGCGCAGTATGAGCGCGAGGGTTTTTTGAAATTGGGCCGCGTTTTGGAAAACGACGAACTCCAGGCTTTGCAAACTCGCATCGACGACATCATGATGGGCCGCGCCGACCTCGACTACAATCGCTTGTCGATGCAACTCGACTCGCCCGACGGCAAATATGAAAACGCGGGCCAGCAATCGCGCGGGCACAAGGGCGCGCGGCTCGACTATCGCAAAATTCAAGAGTTGGAACACGATGATCTGTTTCTTGAGTTCCTGAGCCGCCCGCTTTTCCGGGAAATCTGCGCTCACATTTACGGCGCGCAAACTTCGGTCGCGGCGTTTCGCGCCATGTTCATGAACAAACCCGCGAGCGCCGGGACGCTTTTACCCTGGCACCAAGATCGGTGGTCGAACCTCGACCGCGACCCGCTCATCACGCTGTGGACGGCGCTCGATCCGGCGACCATCGAGAACGGCTGCGTCGAAGTCATCGCGGGCAGCCACAAATGGGGCTTGCTCAACCCGACACACGGATCGGGTTTCGTCACGCCCGAACAGGGCGAGCGCGCGATGGCCGAAAACCCGACGCTTTTTCTCGAAATGGAGGCGGGCGAGTCGGTTTTGATGCACAATTGGCTCCTGCACCGCTCCGACAAAAACCATTCGGCGCAATCGCGGCGCGCTTTCAGCGTGTGCTACATGGACGGCGAAACGCGCGCGTCCAACGGCGAAGAGTTTCACCAAGTTTTTCGCGCTCAAACGGCCTAATTCGCGCCGAACTCCGCCAAATTCACCGGTTTTCCCGTCCGCGCGCTTTCATCGGCGGCAAACATCAAGCGGTGCGTTTTCATCGCGTCCTTTAAATCAGGCGTAATCGGCGCGTCGTCCAAAATCGCGGCGGCGAAGTTCTCGATTTGCGCGTTGAAGGGATGATGCGCGACATCGCCCGAATTCGGCAAAACCGTTGGAATTTCGGCCCAACCGGTTTGCCCCGGAAACAGTTCGGGACTCCAAACCCGGTTGTCCTTGATGCTGCCCTTGGTGCCCAAAACCGAGACGTTGAACTCATACGGCATCACGCAATCGAGCACCGAAGCGACTTTTCCCAGCGTGCCGTCGGCGAATTTGCAGATCAAAACCAGCGTTGGTTCGTATCCCCAATCGGGATTGTCGCCTCGGTGCGGCGCACTGTAAGCCGAGACTTCGACGATTTCGTTGTCCGTTCCCGCAAACCACCGCATCGCGTCCAAAGCGTGGCATCCGGCGCTGAGAAGCGAACTGCCGCCGCCTTCTTTGGTGACCGACCAGGGATATTGCGGATACCATTTCTGCTGTCCGTGCCAGTAATCGACCTCGATATAAGTCGGCGTGCCAATCGCGCCGCGTTCGATGAGGCTTTTGGTGGTCAAAAGCGACGGATTCCAGTGCAAAACGAAGGAAACCACGGTTTTGACGCCGCTTTCTTGCACCGATTTTTCGATTTCCAGACATTCGTTCCAATTCAGCGCGAGCGGCTTTTCGATACACAGATGTTTGCCAGCGCGCGCCGCTTGGATGCACAACTCAGCGTGAAATTTCGGCGGCGTGGTGATGGAAATGAGATCGACATCGGGACGCGCCAGGATTTCCTCGAAACTGGTGGTGCAAAACGCGTCGGGCGCGTTCGCTAAAGTCGCGCAATTTTGCGCCGATTCGAGTTTTCGACTGCCCACCGCGACGAGATTGGTGCGCGGACAGTTTTGATAGGCTTTGGCGTGTTCGCCCGCGACCCAGCCGGCGCCAAAAATCGCGGCGCCCAGAGGTTTTTGGTTCATAGCAGAAACCTTACCCCAAAAACTCTCGTAAAATCACTTCGCTATGGCCGCACTGACACCTTCAAAAACCATCGAATCCTTCCCGAACCCGCACCCGAACAACACCTATACCATCGAGTTTTCAACGCAAGAATTCACCACGCTCTGCCCGCTCACCGGACAGCCCGATTTCGCCTCGATTCACGTCGAATACTGTCCGGGCGAGCGTTGCCTCGAATCGAAATCCATCAAACAGTTTTTGTGGAGCTTCCGCGACGAAGGCAACTTCCACGAGGACGTGACCAATCAGATTCTCAACGAAATGGTGCGCGCCTGCGAGCCGAAATGGATGGTCGTGACCGGCCATTTCAACGCGCGCGGCGGCATCGACTTCATCATCAAAGCCCGCCACGACGCCAAGTAGAGGTTAGAGAATAGAAGTTAGAGGTTAGAGGTTAGAACGGTTAAAGCAATCGAGGCTACAACTTCCGGCGAATGAATTCGCAGCCAGAAAAAGCCGTCGGCCTGCGCCGACGAATTCAGGGTTTCCTTTCACCGCATTCGTCAACGAAGGTTGACAGCTTTTTCTGGCTGCGAATTCATTCGCCGGAAGTTGTAGCCTTAGCTGCTTCAATTGCTATAGTGGTTAGAAACGACCGCTCTAACCTCTATTATCTAACCTCTAACCTCTAATTTCTACAAACTTATGAACGCTAAATCGCTGCTCAAACCCTCGCTCGACTGGCTGCTCCTTTTCGTGCCCGTCGCCTTCTTTTTTCGCCTCACCAACGGTAGCCCGACGGCGCTTTTCATCACCGCGTGTCTGGCGATTATTCCGCTCGCGGGCTGGATGGGCCGCGCCACCGAGCATCTGGCCGAAAAAGTCGGCGAAGGCATCGGCGGACTTCTCAACGCCACTTTTGGCAACGCCGCCGAACTCATTATCGCGCTGATCGCGCTCAAAGCCGGACTTTTCGGCGTCGTCAAAGCCTCGCTGACGGGTTCGATTATCGGCAACATGCTTTTGGTGATGGGTTTGTCGTTTTTTGCGGGCGGGCTGAAATTTCCCGAACAGCGCTTCAATCGCACCGCCGCGCGCAGTTCGGTCACCACGCTGCTTTTGGCGGCGATTGCCCTTGTGATTCCGACGATTTTCCATCTCGTCGCGGCGGGCGAAGGCAAGTGGACGCCGCGCCTCGAACAAAACCTTTCGCTCGGCATCGCGCTCGTTTTGTTTGCGACTTATGTGGCCACGCTGCTGTTTTCGCTCAAAACTCATAAAAGTTTGTTCGTCGGCGAGTCGAAAAACTCGCCGATTCCACTTTCCGAAGCCGGTGAAGAGGAAGAAGCGCACGAAGAATGGTCGCTGAAAAAATCGATTGTCACCTTGCTCATCGCCACGATTTTCGTGGCTTTGATGAGCGAATTTCTGGTCGGATCGGTCGAAGACGCGCGCCAAAAACTCGGCCTCACCGAAGTTTTCGTGGGCGTGATCGTCGTCGCCATCATCGGCAACGCCGCCGAGCATTCCAGCGCGATTATGGCCGCGATGAAGAACAAAATGGACTTATCCATCGGCATCGCCATCGGTTCGAGCGTGCAAATCGCGCTTTTCGTGGCGCCGGTGTTGATTTTCGCCTCGTATTTGTTCGGCAAACCGATGGATCTGGAATTTTCCATTCCCGAAATCTCGGCGGTGATTATTTCCGTCGTCATCGCCGGCCAAATCGCGGGCGACGGCGAATCGAACTGGCTCGAAGGCGTGCAACTTTTGGCGGTTTACCTGGTGTTGGGCATCCTATTTTTCTTCCTGCCCGAAGCGCATCACGCCGCGACAACTACGGCGGGAGTGACCGTGCCTTGAGCCTCCAAGCCGGTCGCCCACTTCCAGCGGGAAATGGTTTTCTACAAGTTGAAAAGGGTTTTCAAGCCTTCTTGAAGCGAGGCAGGCTTTCGCCCCAGCAGTTTTTCCAGGTCGGGGCTGACTTCATCTTCCTGCCCGTGTTTGATGTCGGTTAAGAAACCTGTGATCCTCCCGACTATCGTTTCGGGCAAGCCGCGTTCTTTCAATTGCGCTTCAAATGCTGGCTTTTCGGCAGAGGTATATACGACCTCTTTGCTCGATAAATCGGTTAAGGTGGCCGCAATATCATCAAAGGAATACGACTCACTTCCCGTGAGTTTGTAAGTTTTTCCGTCGCAACTGCCTTCCAACAGCCAATTGGCGATGGCTTCTCCCATTTCGCTTCGCAGGGCAAACGCAACCCGGCCTTGACCTGTCGGCAAGTTGATGCCCGTATCGAAAACCTTTTCTCCCACGAACTGCGGAATGGTGTCCATATACAAGACGTTGCGAAATATGGCGTAGGGCAGTCCGCTCTCTTTGATGCGATCCTCGGTTTGAAAATGCCCCACCATGAGTTTGTTGGCGAGGGTATTTCGGTCTTTCAAATTGCGACTCGTGTAGGCGAGGCACGAAACCCCTGCTTTTTTCGCGGCATCCACCACGTTTTGATGCTGCTGCAAGCGGTTTTTCTCATCGGTTCCGGCGATGAGCAAGACCTTTTCGATGTTCTGCAACGCGTGGTCGAGAGAATCGGTATCATCGTAGTTCCCGACGCGAATATCGACACCTTTGTCTCTTAAGTCGGAGGCTTTGTTCGCGTCGCGCACCAGGGCAGCGATTTGGTCGGGTGAGGTCTTTTGGAGCAGAGTTTGAATGACTCCTGCTCCTAATTTTCCGGTGGCTCCTGTGACTAAAATCATGGTTTTCCTTTGGTTTGAGTTGTCTCGTGCCTGGCTACGCGTTTAGCCGCCTATCATCGACTCGAAAAGATAGCCCGCGGCAAGGGTGCGATGGGGTCTCCACCGCTCGCCAAGGGTTTCGACTTCTTGCTCCGTTGGCATTTCGGGGAGGCCGTAGGCGCGCTGAACCGCTTTGCGAAGCACCAGATCGCCCGAAACCAGCACGTCGGGCCATCCAAACGCGATCAGCAAAGCGCCGTCGGCTGTCCAGGGGCCGATGCCGCGCACGGAAACCAGTCTGCTGCGCGCTTCTTCGTGGGAGAGGTCGGACAGTCCGTCGAGTTCGCCATCGGACGCGCGTCGCGCGAGGTCTCTGGCGCATTCGGCCTTGCGCGCCGAAAAACCGATGCCGCGCAAAGTTTCGACGGAAATTTGCGCGAGGATTTCCGGATCGGGGTGACCGGCAGCGAAAAGCGGGCAAAGGCGGGCGTGAATGGCGTTGGCGGCGGACACCGAAATCTGCTGCCCCACGATTTGAAATAAAAGCGCCTCGAAAAGACCTTCCACTGGAAGCGTTTTCCGCCAAAAATCGGGGTCGAGGTCGGGTTTGGCGTCGATGAGAACGCGCATCACCGGGTCTTTGGCGCGCAGTTCCGCGCGCGATTGATCAAGCTGGCTCATAAAATTGCTCCTGATTTGCTGATTACCAGATTTGCTGATTACCAGATTTGCTGATTACCAGATTTGCTGATTACCAGAGTCGGCTCGCGCGTTTCGCGCGCGTTTCGATGGCGGGCGTCTGGTTCCAGAGTCGCCCTTCCAGTTCACGGCCCGCCGCTCTGGACGAGCGACCGCCCCACTGCTTGAAATAGAACGGCACACCGGCGTCAGGGGCTTGGTCGCGGATGCTGGTGGCCCACTGCGCTTTCATTGGGCGGTGATTGAATCCAGCTTCTCCAGCGACGATGACCCAGCCGATACCATCGAGGTTCAAGTCGTCCATCGGCCCCAGCAGCGGCTCGCAGGAAAGAAATTTGAGTTGGGCCGGTGTCGCGCGCAGTTGTTCGAGGCGGAAGAGAACGCGCTCGTCTTCGACCCAAGTGCCCAGCCACAGATTGGACGGCCACTCCAATTGATCCGCGAGTTTGCGGGCGCGACCGGGACGCTTGGTGAGCAGTTGGTAGGTGTGGCGCGGCGTTTCGGCCATCACGGTAAAAACGTCGCGGATCAAGGGCAGAGGAACTTGGGGGTGGAACTTGGGGGTGGAACAAATCGCCCATCGAGGTCACAAAGATGACTCTGGGGCGCTGCCACCCATAAGGCTGCTCCAGCGTTTTCGGGTGCGTGGTGACTCCAAAGCCGGGGCCGGAAGTCGCGGGGCTGCCGTCGCTTTGATACTTCTCCAAACCGAAACTTTTGAGGCGTTTGGCCAAACTCAAGGCGTAGCAGTGATCGCAGCCCGCCGACACGCGGTCGCATCCCGTCACCGGATTCCAGGTGGTGGTTTTCAACTCTTGGGAGTTGGTTTCCATGTGTTTCTCCTCGACAGATTCGTCTTTGGCAGCGAATCAATTCGCTGCGCCATTTCCAACTATTTCAGTAGCACCGGCACCGTAATCGGGGCGCGCAGGCCGTGATGCGGGATTTCCGGCACCACCGCGCCCGGCACCAGGCGCATTTCTGGGAAACGCTGAGCGGTGCGGATGACCGCCTCGCGCAATTGCAAACGCGCCAGCAGCGGCCCGACGCAGTAGTGAGCGCCCAGGCCGAACGTTACGTGTTGGCGGGCGCCTTCGCGCGGACAGCGCAGGGTTTCCGGCGCATCGAACTTGGCCGGGTCGCGGTTGGCCGCGCCATACGACACCCAGACCGTCGCGCCTTCGGGGATGGGAACGCCGCCGATTTCGGTGTCTTTGGTCGCGCGCCGATACAGGCCCATTACGGAGGTCGCGTGGCGCAAAAGTTCATCGGTGAGATTTTCGGCGTCCACATTTCCCGAAACCACGGCTTGCCACTGCTTACGCTCCGTCAAAAGCGTGTGAAAGGCGTTGGCGAGGGTGTTGACCGTAGTTTCGTGTCCGGCGAAAAAGACGACGCCGATGTCGGCGACCAACTCGTCGTCGGATAAATCGTTTTCCCCGGCGTCGCGGCGCCGAATCAGCGCCGAAATCAGGCTTTCGTCGGGCGCCTCGGTCTTCTGGGCGATCATGTCGCGGATGTAATTTTCCAAATCGCGCAAGCCCTGCGCGGCGCCGATTTGCACTTCGACCGGCAAACCGGGCGTCTGAAACGCGATCAGCGCATCCGACCAGCCGCTGAGTCGTTCGGCGTCTGCGAGCGGAAGGCCCATCAGCCGGCAGATGGTGCGAAGCGGGAGCGGCCTGCACAGCGCGGGAAGCAGGTCGATTTGACCGCCCGCCGCTGCGATGGAATCGAGCAACTCTTCCACGTCGGCGATCACCGTCGGAGCGAGCGACTGAATGCGCTTGATGTGAAACGCCGACATCAGCGGGTCGCGCAAACGTTTGTGGAGCGGCTTATCGACGTTGATGAGGTTGAGCGCGAACATCGGCGAGGCGAGCGAATAAATGGCGGTGGCTTCGGGCGCGAGATGCAGTCCCGCGCTAAATGCCTGCGACGACGCGAAGGCCTCGGCATCGCCTAAAACGTCGCGCACTTCCTGCCAGCGCGTCACGGCGTAGACCCCAAGCGCGGGCACTAAAGTCACCGGCGACTCGGCGCGCATCTGCGCCATCAGCGCGAAACGGTCGGCGGCAAATCGCGGGTTGTGCGAATCGAACTGCTCTGCGGCGGTCGGGTTTTGCATGGGGCTGGTGACTTCCTTGACGAACAAATTTTGACAACATACTGTCAAAAAGGATTATAACCCCGCTGTTAGCGTCCTGTCAAACCTCGTTTTGCATTTTTTTTGTAATGGCTTCGATAAGCGCCACGGCGCGACTGATTTCTGCCGCGTCGAAGTCTTCGGCCATCACATTTGTCCACTGCCACTCGCGCTCCAGCGAAGCGTGATAAGTTGCGATACCGCTTTCGGTAAGAAGCAGATGCATCGCGCGCGCGTCGCCGGGATTTTCGACGACTTCGACCAGACCGTCGCTGGCCATTTCGTCGGCGTGGCGTTGCACGGCCTGGCGCGTCAGGCCCATGTGCCGCGCCAATTCGCTCACCGTGACGCGCTTTTCGAGGGCGAATAATTCGCTCAACATCTGCCAGCGCGCATTGGTGATTCCCATGCCCCGCATCAAGCGTGTTCCCGATTTTTGCACTGTCGCGTTCATGCGAAGCACGGCGCGAACCAGATCGGTGAGGGCGTTCGATTCGGGCGTTTTTTTATGATGGTAAAAAGGCATAATTTGGTTTCCCGCGATGCGCGGCATCTCTCCTTTTGACGGCGCAAGACGCGGCGCAAGCGGCAATAAGTTCGGCCTGAAATGAACAAGATACCGTGTCTGCTGTCGGCGGCGACCAAAATGAGGCGATTCTGGAAGAAACGGATATGTAGACTTGGACGAGCAGTGGGCGCTGCGACCGACATCGTTGCCAACGAGCGCGCGCCATTAGCTCGGATGCTGTTGGCGAGTTGGTGCCGATGAATTTTTCTCCTTTGCCCCGCGATTTTTATGCTCCCTCCGCCGATGTCGTCGCGCCCGCGCTGTTAGGTCATTTTTTGCTGCATCGCGTTGAAAACCAGTGGCTGGGCGGCGAAATCGTCGAAACCGAGGCGTATTTGGTGAACGATCCGGCGTGCCACGCTTATGTGCGCCAAACGCCGCGCAACGCGGTGATGTGGGGCGATTTCGGTTTCGCGTATGTGTTTCGGATTTACACCAACTACTTTTGCATCAACGCCGTGACGCGGCCTCAGGGTTTCGCCGAAGCGGTTTTGATTCGCGCCATCGAGCCGCGTTTTGGTCTGGACGGCATGAAACGGTTGCGAGAAGTGAAAAAGGAAATTGAATTGACGAACGGCCCGTCGAAATTGTGCCTGGCATTGGGCATTGACCGCGCTCAAAACGGTCTTGATTTGACGAGTTTGGAATCGAATTTAATCATCGCCAAAAACCCCGACTGCCTTGATTTTTTGTGGAATCGCGGTGAAATCGTTCGCACTTCGCGCATCGGACTTTCGCGCGCCACCGATTGGCCGCTGCGCTGGTATCTGGGCGGCTCGAAATCGGTCTCCAAACGCGGCGCGGCGCACGTCGGGCCTTGGGAAATGCCGGGAAACGCGACTGAGTTATTGAAAACGTAAACTGGCGCCAATTTGGTTTTACAAGGCTCTTTTCATGCTTTTTCATCGCTCCGTTTTTGGGGTTTCACTTGGCGCCCTGATCTGTTTTTCAAGTTCGATTTGGGCGGCTCCGGCGCGCATCGTCGTGCTTGGCCCCGATGACAAACCGCTCGCGGGCGCGGCGGTGCGCGTCTTGGAGCGCGTCGAACCTTTCAACTTTTTGCCGCCGCGCGATTTGGTCACCGATGAAAACGGTGTGGCCATTTTGGAAATAGACGAGGGCAAAACGCCGCGCCACTCTTACGCGGTGCGCGTTTTGGCGCCGGGATTTGCGGTAGTGGGCCGGGACGAAATTCCTGCGGGCGAAACCAAATTTCAGCTTCAACCCGCGCAAAAATGGGGCGGCGTGGTGTTGGATGCCGCGCAACAGCCCGTTGCGGGCGTGCGGCTGCGTTCGACCGGCTGGCGCCCGGAAAGCTGGGCTGATATGCTGCGAGGCGCCTCGCTCGATTCGTTTCTGGGACTGGGCCTGGAAACCGTCACCGACGCTCAGGGCCGCTACAATTTCGACAACTTGCCGCAAAACGGGCGCGCGATCATTTCCATCGCTGATCCGCGCTTTCAACGCGCGACTTACAATCTCGACTTGAGCCAGAAAGAAGCGCCGCCGCTGTTCGTCAAAGCGGGCGGGGCCGTCACGGGCCGCATCGTTTCCGGCGACGGAAAACCACTGGGCGATGTCAGCATCGCGGTGATGACTTCGGGAGCCTTTGAAGATTATAAATCGGCGCCCGATGGCACGTTTTCTATCGGCGGCTTGCGGCCCGATGCCAACTCGCTGCGCTCTTTTGGCGTTGTCGAGGGCTGGGTTTTGAAAGAACTCGCTTTTGAACCCGTCAAAGGCGGCGAAACGCGCCAATTGCCTAACTGGGTGGCGACACGCGCGCTCGAAGTCACGGGGCAAATCGTCGATGCTGCTACCAAAAAGCCGTTGCCGGGGATTGCGGTTGAGATTCAGGCCGAATCACGAGATTCAGGAAACCTGGTGAGCGACGCGCAGGGCCGCTTCAAAACACTCTCCAGCCGCGATATTTATTTTCTGCGGTTGCGAAGCGAAACCCACGCCGAAAAAACCCTCCAGAACGTCTCGATTCCAAAAGACGCGACGGCTTATGATTTCGGGGTCATCGCGCTCGCGCCGGGCACGCGTGTCACGGGCACGGTGCGCGACGAAAAAGGCGATCCGCCGCGCTATTTCTATTTCACCCTCGAAAACAAAGAGAGAGATTTTTACCAACAAGTCGGCTCCAGCGACGGAGTTTTAACGCCGATAGCGCTTCCCGCCGGCACTTACACCCTAATTTCGCAGGGCCAGGAAATCGTCTCGCCCAAAACCTTCACCGTGCCCGCTCTGGGAAAACCTTTTGCGCCGATGGAAATCATCGTCAAACCCGAAACCGAAGTGCTGTCGAAAATCGGTTCGGTCGTGGGCCGCGTGTTGGATGAAGCCGGAAACCCCGTTGCGGGCGCGAAAGTGCTGTTTAAAGGCAATCCCAACATGGGCATTCCCACTGTCGAAGCGATTTCGGGCCTTGATGGGCGCTTTAACGAACTGTTTCCCAGCCCCGAAAAACCCCAATTTCTGGGCATCGAGCGCCCCGGCTTTTCTCTTGGCACTGGCGGCGAAGTTTCCAAAGTCGAAGCGAACTGGCAACTTGGCGACATCACTTTACAGACGGGCGGCCAAATTTTCACTGCGCGCGTGTTGCAAGCCGGAAAACCAGTCGCGGGTGCGCGGGTGGCTTTGGCCGGAAACAATTGGCGCGAACCGGCCCTCACCGACGAAAGCGGGACTTTTCGTTTCGAAGATTTGCCGCGCGGGCAGGTCGAGTTTTTGGCCGCGAGCGCAACGGGTTTTGCAAGTCTCAAAACGCGCGGCGATGCCAAAGACGTGATTTTGAATCTCGAAACCGCTCCCGCCGTTGACGCGAAGGCGCTGGCATATGAGTTGGTCAAGGCGCAACCGGATCGCCCGGAATGGCGCAGTCATTGGGAAGTTTTCGGTGCGGAGGCGATGGAAACCCTGGCACTGCGCGGCGACAAAGCCCTTGGCGCCGACGGCACGCCGATTTTGGGCAAAGGCAGCTACGATTTGTTCGCCCATTTCACCGACCTCGCGCGGCGCGACCCGGCGCGACTTTTGGAACGCGGGCCGCAACTGCTGCCGATTTTTCGCGCCGGAACCGAAAAATGGAAGGCCGAAGCGATTCTGGCGCGTGTGCGGGCGGCTTCGGGTGATGCGGAATTTCAAAAAGAGGCGACGGCGTGGCTGGAACGCGAAAAAGGCGCGACGCGCGGCGTCAAAACCGAAAGCGTGTCGCAACTCTTGGCGATGGCGGAAGTGGCGACGAAGTTGAAGCGTCCAGACAGCGCCACTTTGGTCGATATGGCGCTGACTTTCGCGGCGCAACTGCCGGAAAAAACGCGCCGCGACAACGCCGATGTTTGGGGCGGTCAAACCGCGCGCGTCGGCCAAGATGCGCTTGAATCGTTGCTGCAAGATTTCGACGCGCCGCAGCAATTCACCGCTTTAAAAGGCGCGGTGCGGGTTCTGGCGCGCAACGGCGACCTGAAGAACGCGCGTCTCAATCTCCAAAAAATGGAAGAATTGCAAGCCGCGCCCGCAATCAAAGCCGCCGATAAAGCCGAGCGAGATGCCAACGGCCAGCAGTTCAGTTCCGAAAATTTGCTGTCGAGCGCGCGGATAGAAATTGCCAAAGATCTGGCGTCCACCGACCCCGCCGCCGCGCTCCAAATCGCTCGAAATATCGACGAGAATGGGAACATCATCCAGCGTTTGAACGCCATGCTCGATGTGGCGCAGCGCGCTTCTCGAAGCGGCCAAAACGAAGTCGCGGCGGCGGCGCTGCGCGAGGTTTCGGGCAGCCGCTTGAACAGCGCCGATCACGGCGCACAGGCGGGAGCCATCGCCATAAGTTTCGACCCCAAACTCGGCGCACAGCTCTTCCAAACCGCGCTCCGGCAAGCCGCGCCCAATGACCAGAACATTCGCTATCAACCATCGATTGCGACCTGGGCCTATGAAAACGCGCCTTTCGATCCCGCGTTGAGTCGGGTTTTGCTCGAACGCGAATGGAGTTGGCGTTTGCCCGCTTACCGCGCTGCCGAAGCCGCCAAAAAAGACGCGAACGAATACAATTATCACGAGGGCGCCCTCGACAATTTGGCGTGGGCGATGAGTATTTTCAACCCAGAGCGCGCGTTGGAGTGGGTGAAGGAACTTCCTGAGGAAAATCAGCGCCGCGAAAGCACTAAAGCTCAGATCGCAGTCACACTGCTGGCCACGCCGCAGCAGCGCGTCAATTTCGACCAATATCCCGCCTTCGAAAACGCCGACTACTAAGCGGATTGGAGCCGTTTTCGGACGGCTGGTGCCCTTGGGGAAGCGGGGCGAATTGAAGCGCGCGAAAACGCGCTGCTAAACTGCCCGCTTCGCCCCAGGCTCCAACTTATGTCCGACCTCGAAACGCGCCTCCAAACCCTTGAAACCTCGACCCTCAGCGCGATTTCTCCGCTCGACAACTCCGCCGCTCTCGAAGCCGCGCGCGTCGCGTTTTTCGGCAAAAAAAGCGAACTGACGCAGATTTTGCGCGGCGTGGGCGCACTTTCCGCCGAAGAACGACCGCGCATTGGCGGTTTGGTCAACGAACTCAAAGCGCGACTTGAAACTGCTTTCGAAAGCCGCAAAACCGCGATAGAAAGCGCCGAACTGGAGCGAAAACTCGCGGCGGAAGTCATCGATGTGACGCTTCCCGCGCCCGAAATCAACTTCGGGCGCCGCCATCCTTTGACGCAAACTTTGGATGACATCGTGCGGATTTTTTCGAATCTGGGGTTTAGCGTTGTCGAAGGCCCGGAAGTCGAAAACGTTTATTACAACTTCGACGCGCTCAACATCGGCCCCGACCACCCCGCGCGCTACGAACGCGACACGCTTTACGTTTCCGACGACGTGGTGCTTAGAACCGAAACCTCTTCGGTGCAGATTCGGGTCTTGGAAAGTCGTCAGCCGCCGGTCAAAATCATCGCGCCGGGCCGGGTTTACCGCCGCGAAGCGGTCGATCGCACGCACGGCGCGATGTTTCAGCAAGTCGAAGGCTTATGCGTCGCCGAAGGCGTCACTTTCGGCGATTTGAAAGGCACTTTGTCAACGTTTCTGGCGCAATTATTTGAAGCCGCGCCGGGAAGCGGCCCGATTCAATCGCGCTTTCGGCCCCATTTCTTTCCGTTTACTGAGCCAAGCGCCGAATTTGACGTGCTTTTCAATGGCAAGTGGCTCGAACTCGGCGGTTGCGGCATGGTGCATCCCAAAGTTTTGGAAAACGTTGGTGTCGATCCCGAAAAATACACCGGTTTCGCGTTCGGTTTCGGTATCGAGCGGTTGGCGATGATCAAATTCGGCATCGACGATTTGCGCCTCTTTTACGACAACGATTTGCGTTTTCTGGAACAGTTTTAAAATAGCCACAGATAGGCACAGATAGATTCCATAAAAACATCCGTGCCCATCTGTGAAATCTATCTGTGTTCATCTGTGGCTTCAAAATTATGAGAATTTCCGCCGAATGGCTGGGCGAATATGTCGCTTTGCCGCCGCTTGACAAGTTGGAAGACACGCTTTTGATGGCGGGTTTGGGCATCGAAGCGCGCGAAGGCGAGCGTTTTGAACTCGAAGTCACCAGCAATCGCGGCGATTGGCTGTGCGCGACGGGCATCGCGCGTGAAATCGCGGCGATGATAGATAGCCGCTTTCGCGCGCCGCGCGGCGATGTCGAGGAAAATGGCGTGCCGCTTGACGGGCGCGTGGGTGTTGCGGTCGAAAATGGCGTCGATTGCCCGCGTTATGTGGCGCGATTGGTCGAAAATGTGAAAATTGGGCCGTCCCCGGCGTGGATGCAAAAGCGTTTGCTCGATTGCGGCGTGCGGCCCATCAATAACATCGTCGATGTCACTAACTACGTGATGCTCGAATGGGGCGGCCCCTTGCACGCTTTCGATTTCGACAAAATCGCGGGCGCGCAAATCAGCGTGCGCCGCGCCAAAAGTGGCGAAAAACTGGTGACTCTGGACGGAGTCGAGCGCGAATTGTCGCCGGAAATTCTCACCATTTGCGACGCAAACGGCCCGATTGCCGTTGCGGGCGTGATGGGCGGCCAAAACTCCGAAGTGACCGAAGCGACCACTTCGGTTTTGCTCGAAAGCGCGCATTTTGCGCCGGGGCGCATCCGCAAAAACGCCTATTTGCTGGGTCTGGCAACCGAAGCGAGCAAGCGTTTCGAGCGCTGGGTCGATCCCAATGGCTGCGCGCGCGCCATCGACCGCGCGGCGCAGCTTTTGGCCGAAATCGCGGGCGGAATTGTCGCTCAGGGCAGCGTCGATATTTATCCATCGCCGATTCCCGACGCGATAGTGGGTCTGCGTCCCGCGCGCTGCAACGCGGTTTTGGGACTCAAAATTCCGGCCCAAACCCAGATGGATTTGCTGTCGCGCCTGGGTTTCAAGGTTGCGGAAATCGACGGCCAAATCCGCGCCGTGATTCCGACCCATCGCCGCGACATCGAGCGCGAAATCGACCTCATCGAAGAAATCGCGCGACTTTACGGCTACGACCGCGTGCCAACCACGCTTCACGCCGGAACCAATACCAGCGCCGGAAGGCCGCTGGCGAGTCGCCTCGAAGACCGCGCGCGCTCGGCGGGTTTGCGTTGCGGCCTGACCGAACTTTCGTCGTATTCGCTGTCGAACCAGTCAAATCACGCCCGCGCGGGCGTTTCGAGCGACGGCGCGGTGCAACTTCGCAATCCTTTGTCGGAAGATTACACGCTGTTGCGAACTTCGCTGTTGCCCTCGCTGTTGGACGCGCTACGCCGCAATCGCGGGCGGCGACTGCGCGGTTTCGAATTGGGCCGCGTTTATCTCTCCAAAGGCGCGGGCGAACTCGCCGATGAAAAACGGATGCTGGGCATCGCGCTCTCCGATGCGCCGTCCGCACCGAATTGGCAAAAAGGCGCCGAAAACGTCGATTTTTTCGCGCTCAAAGCGATTGTCGAAAACGTTTTGCGCGAATTTGGCGCGCCCAATCCGGTGTTGTCGCGCGCGTCGGCGCCTTCGTTTCACGTTGGTCGCTGCGCGACTTTGAGCCTCAACGGCGAAGAACTGGGGATTTTAGGCGAAGTTCACCCGCTCGTGGCCGAGCAGTTCGAAATCGGTGGCCGCGCCTACATCGCGCAGATCGATTTTGACGCCCTGGTGCGCCATATTTCCCTGGTGCGCCAATACCAGCCATTTTCCAAATTCCCCGCCATCGAACGCGATCTGGCACTGCTCTGCCCGCGCGCTTTGGCGGCGGCTTCGATTTCCGATGCGGCGTGGCGCGCGGGCGGGCCTTTGCTCGAAAACGCGCGGATTTTCGATGTTTATCAAGGAGAAAACATCGGCGCAGATCAGAAATCGGTGACTTTGGGACTGCGTTTTCGCGCGCTCGACCGCACGCTCGGCGAAACCGAAGTCGAAGCGGCGCTGGCCCAGATTCGGGGCGAAGCAGCGCGCCTGGGCGCCGTTTTGCGCGTTTGATTGAAAAGGCAGTTCTCCAGAAAAGTGGTTGGTTGAGTTTCAAAATCCTCTCAAACCGTGTCCAAATTGTGGCAGAAAAGGTGTCAGTAAGCCCACGAGGACTGATTTTTCATGACACCACCCGCCCTCGATGGCCACTGGCTCGATTTTTACGCTCTTTTAGACGTGCCCGCGAGTGCCGATGAAGACACGATTCGCAAACGCATCGGCAAGCTCTATTCCGCCGCCGCCGCCAATTCCGACCACCGCGATTTGGAGCGCCGCCACTACTTTCAGGCGCTGTTAGAGCGCGTTTTGCCGCAGTGCCGCCGCGTTTTGCTCGACCCGCAGTGGCGCGCCCAATACGACGCGCAACACAAGCTCAACGCGAGCGGCGATCCGGCGGCGCAAAATTACATCGCTTTCATCGCTTCGATGCGCGGGCAAAGCCGCAACGCCGACGACGAAACCTTGCCCCAACGCGTGCAGGAAGACATCAATCTCGCGCGCGAAGTCGTCGAGTGCGCCTGGCAGGGCGCTCAACTCGAACTTTTGCCAACCCACGCCGTGTCCAGCCGCGAAACGACCTCGAATCCGGCGAACTCCCCGAATCAGACCGTGATTGAAGCCCCGGTTATGACTGCTGCGCCGCTCACTGCTGCGGTTGTCATGGCGGCGGTTGCGCCTGACATTGAAGTTCCGGTTGCGGTGGCACCGGTCGCGCAAGCTTCGGCCAAAACCCAAGCGCCGGTTTCCGAGGCTCCGCTTCAGTCGCCAACGCCAATTCCGGCTCCGGTTGTCGAGGAAATCGTGCAAAGTGGGAGCGCGCTTCACGCGCAGGTCATCACGGGCGAAGAAGCCGCCGCGATTCGCCGCGGGCGGGCGGTCAATTCCGCGCACGAAACGGTGGTCAGCGGCACGCGGGCAAACTCCAAAACGACCGCGCCCGCGCCCAACGCGCCACTTTCGCGGGTTTCGGTCGGCGATGTGACCAATGCTCCGCGCCAGCGCGTGATTTCGCCGACTTCGCTCAATTTGATGGTCGCCATCGTCGGCGTGATTTTAACCATCACTATCCAGCACTTTTCGAACACTCCCGCCGTTGCCAATGCGGGCAATCGCACCGCGATTTTCCTATCCGTGGCCCCGGAAATGAAAGACGCTTTGCAGCGCGCCGAAACCGCCTGGGAAAAAACGCCCGACGGCGCCGGTTTCGACATCGTGGTGCAAAACATCGCCTCGCGCGCCGGTTCAGGGCGCGTTGTCGGAGCGGGCAGCGTTGGCGAAAGCGGCGTGCCCGATGCCTGGATTCCGTCCGACACGTCGTGGGTCGAGCGCTACAACAGCCGCGCGCCCGGCCTCAAACGCCAAACCATCGGAAGCGGCGAACCGCTCGCGCAAAGCCCGATGGTTTTGATCGCGCGCGCCGAGCGCGCCGCCGAACTGCGCCGCCTCTTTCCGCGCCATCAAATTTCGTCGTGGGATGCGCTGCGCGGTGCCATCGCGCGCGGCGCGGCGGGGCATCTGGGACTTTCCGATCCGCAACAAACCGAAAGCGGCGCCCTGGCGCGGGTTTCGATGGCGCGCGAATGGGGCGCGCAAAGGGGCATTTCACCGGCGATGGCCGCCAAAAACCCCGATTTTTGGCGCTGGATGGCCGCTTTCGAAGACAACGCGCCTTCGGCGTCGGCGCGCACCGACGACATGGTCAAAGACATGGCGCGCGGCACCACGGGACGCTTTTGGTGGGTCGTGGCCTATGAAAGCGACGCGCTGCAATGGATGAACGCGGGCAAACAACTGGAAATTTTCTATCTGCCGCGCACCACCTATGCGAACCACCCGTTTTGCGCGCTCGAACGCGTCGGCGCCTCCAATGAGGTCGCGGTGGGTCGCGCCGCTTTCGAGAAGTTTCTGCGCTCGCAGCCGACGCAAAAAGCACTTCTGGACGATGGATTTCGGCCCACGGAAATCAATTTGAAGGTCAAAACCGCGGGCAACCCGTTCCTCAACCCCGCTTTCCGCGCGCGCGGCGCGCGCACCGACGGTTTGCCGCTCGAAGAGCGCGCTAACGCCGCAGCGACCGAAATCGTCGCGCAGCAGTGGGGCAAACGCTATGGTTGATCGATAGACCTCTGACAAAATCCCTCTTCACGCGCTCTGTCCCTGCGAGGAAGCCTCAGCGACTGAAGAATCTCGCGTCGCAGCGACTTGTGATTCTTCGAGTCACACCGCTCCCCACAGAGGGTATGTCGGAGCGCGGGCGTCTCGCCCGCATAAACCACGGTTCAAGCTCCGCAGAAAGAGCGTTTGGGCACGCGATTTCGATGAACTTCCTGCGGGCGAGACGCCCGCGCTCCGACTTGCTTCACACCCTCTCAGAATGACGATGTGTGGTCTTTGCTCTTTCGACCGATTCGAAGAGATAAAGTGCATCTGGGCGCTCTTGGCACCGCAAAAACAGAAAACCGTTTCGCAATGCGAAACGGTTTTCTGTTTTGAAGCCAAAATTCACTTCTTCTTTTTGTTGGGCGCTTTGTCCAGAGTTTTGGCCGCAGCAGTGAGTTCAGCCTTCGTGGGCACCTTGGCTTTGGCGGGCGCTTTGGGCGCAGCTTTGGCTGGGGCAGCTTTGGCTGGGGCAGCTTTGGCTGGGGCAGCTTTGGCTGGAGCTTTTGCAGCAGCTTTGGTCGCAGCGGCTTTGGCTGGTGCTTTCGCGCCGCCACCCGCTTTTTTGCCGCCGGAGCTTTGCGCGGCTTCTTTGAGCGCTTTGCCCGCTTTGAAGGACGGCGCCAGACGCGCGGGAACCGCTACCGGCTCGCCGGTGCGCGGATTGCGCGAGGTGCGGGCCGAGCGCTGCGAGGTTTTGAAGGTGCCGAAACCGGCCATCCGCACCTCATCACCGGTGCCGATGTGACGCGCGATGGTGGTTTCAAACGCCTTGATAACGTCATCGACTTTGGTTTTGGGCATATCGACTTCGGCGGCTACCGAACTGACGATGTCGCCCCGACTTAAGATCTCTGCCATGGAATTTTCTCCTCGAATTTAAGGTAAATCACCGCCGCGTCGCCGGAATCTTTCCCGGTTGTGCGCCGTTGTGACCAAAGGTGAATACGTCTTCTCGCCTCGCTCTCTATGTGCCACATTATGTGCCACATTTCGCGGCCCTACTCGGCCTTGCCCTGGCGTCCCATCAACGATTCTACGGCATTTCGCACGTCGCCGCCTTCAAAAAGCAAAGTTGATAGCTCTTGTGTCACCGGAAGCTCAACCCCACACGCCTTGGAAAGCTGAAGCGCTGCCCGCGTGGTATGGACGCCTTCGGCGACTTGGGCGACCTCGTTTTGCGCCTGTTGCAGCGATTCTCCGCGTCCCAGCTTGGTGCCAAGCTGGTGATTGCGCGAGTGAGGCGAAGCGCACGTAGCAAAAAGGTCGCCAACGCCGCTCAAACCGAACAAAGTCGTTTCAAGAGCGCCCTGCGCGACCGCCAGACTCGTCATTTCGCGCCAGTGTCGCGTCATCAAAGCCGCTTTAGCGTTGTCACCAAAGCCCAGACCGTCGCACACGCCCGCCGCAATCGCCACCACGTTTTTGAGGGCGCCGCCCAGTTCGACGCCGATCAAATCGGTGTTGGTATAGACGCGAAACAGGGTCGAAGTGAAGAGTTCCTGCGCGCGCTGCGCGGTTTCGTCGTTTTCGGATGCAATCACGCTCGAAGTCGGCACGCCGAGCGCGATTTCGCGCGCCAGATTGGGGCCAGACAAGGCCGCATAGCGCGACGGCGCAAAGCCAACGCCCCACATCTGCGCCGCGCGCGCGCCGCTGTGCGGATGCAAACCTTTGGTGCCCGAAATCAGCGTCGCGCCCATTTCACAACCCGCCGCCACTTCGCCCACCAATTCCGGCACGCCCGCGCACGGCACCGCGGACACGATCCAACTCGCACCGCGCAAACTTTGACCTAAATCGGCGCTGATTTCTATCTCGCGCAGCGAAACGCCCGCCAGATAGCGCGCGTTTTCACCATCACTACTCAATTGCGCCGCCACATCGCCGTCGCGCGTCCACAACCGCACTTCATGCCCGTTGCGCCGCGCTAAATGCGCCAGCGCGGTGCCCCAACTGCCCGCTCCCAAAACCGCAACCCTCATCGCACTCCTTCAACTGCTTTTTTCTGCCCGATTTTCGGCTCACGGCCCGCCAGAATCCGCTTCACATTGGGAATGTGCTTGACAAACGCCAAAATCCCCATCAAAGTCGCCACAATCGCCGCCGGAAGCGAATGCGGCAGCGTCCACGCCAAAATCGGCAAAACCACACACGCGCCCACCGATGCCAAACCCACCATGCGTGAAACCGCCAAAACCACACCCCAAAACGCGAAAGCAATCAATGCGACAAACGGCATCAAGCCAAACAGCGCGCCCAGACTCGTCGAAATGCCTTTGCCGCCCTTAAACCCCAGAAACGGCGAAAAAGTGTGCCCCAAAACCGCGAAAATCCCGCACATCGCAATACCGACTTCGCTATTTGGAATCAACCATTTCCCCAAAAGCGGCCCGGCAACGCCTTTCAAAACATCGAGCACAAACGCCGCACTTCCGGCCTTTGGCCCCAAAACGCGCCACACATTGGTCGCGCCGATGTTGCCCGAACCCGCGGCGCGCACATCGACGCCGCGCGCGCGGCCAATGAGAACGCCAAACGGAATCGCGCCGATGAAAAACGAAAGAAACAGAGCTAAAAAGAGCATAAATTAGAAGCGGTAAATCTTGGTCTGGAACGGTTTGTAGGCGCCATCGCTCTTTTTCGTGTGGCGAAGAAATTCGACTTTCATTTGTTGTGCAGAAATCCATTCAAAGCTCAAATCTTCCTGCGAAGTGCGAGGATAAATTTTGCGGATGATCTTTCCTTTCTTAGCGTCAGCTATCCACAGATAAGGCTTGATGCCGCCACCGCCATTAATTCCAGCGACAAAACGCCCGTCGCTCGACCATTCTCCGCTTTCTCCATCATCGGTAGCGAGACCATCTATCACTTCGCCCCGCCGATTTAACAGCATAATCGCGCCTTCACCTTCGAGACCATCATAAAACAGCACTGCTTGCGGCATATTCCATTTGATTTCGCGCGCGCCGTCCAGCAAACCTAAACCCGAAGCGCATACCGGCTTTTTTGCGTCCCCGAGTTCGGCGAACTCAATGGCGACCTTATCAGCGCGTTGGCGCGGCCAAGAAACCCGCTGCCAACCCATTCTGTTTTGAAGCGGCAACGTGTAACCATGCCGCCTTTTGCCATCGAGCAAAGTGACTCGCAAAGTGCGGATGCGATTGCCCCCCGCAAAAGCGCGCTTGCTCCTGTTATCGCCGTTCATGATTTGCAACCCGCTCAGCCAACGCCCTTGAGCAGAGCCTTTTTGCGAGCGCGATTGGGTTGAAATCAACAAGCCGCGCTTGGTTTTGCCAAAGAGTTTTTCAACGCTCTCCGACTCGCTCAAATACATTTCCGTTGAAGTCGCCTGGGGATTCATCACCCAAGCCGTCTTCGGGTTAGCATCGAACAGCGCGCTCAGCGGATGCGGAAAGGGCTTTTCTCCGTTGTTGATCGCGCTGAAATCCTCGGTTGAGCTAATCGTCCATCCCGGCCACCAAATCGAAGATTCACCGGCCCAAACTGGCGCGCTGAGGCCCAAAACCAAAGTCGTAATCGCTGGAAGTAGCCGCATGATTTCTCCTCACCCGTGTTTCTCGAACTTCTCGTCGCGCGGATTCGATTTCCGCACATCGATCTTCAATGGCACGCCGCGAAACGGGAATTTGGCGCGAATCACGTTTTCGATGCGCCGCACATACGAAAAATGCAGCAGTTCCGGCTGGTTGACGAAGACCGCAATCGACGGCGGATTGACGCCGAACTGCGTCGCGTAGCGGATTTTGACCGGGCGGCCTTTAACGCTGGGGACGGGATGCTCGGCGACGGCGCGGCGGATGATGTCGTTGAGTTGGCCGGTCGTGACGCGAAATTCGCCGTTTTTGGAGACTTCGATGGCATCATCGACGATCTCCTCGACGCCCCAGTTGTTGAGGCCCGACAGGTAATGAATCGGCGCGTAACTCACGAACGGCAGGTAGTTTTTGAGATCGACCTCGAAATCCTTCTGCGCCGCCGTGCGCTTCTCTAAATTGGTCGGTTTTTCGATCAAATCCCATTTGTTGACGGCGACGATCATCGGTTTTCCGGCTTCGTGCGCGTAACCCGCGATTTTGGTGTCCTGGTCGGTGATGCCGCCGGCTTCGATCATCACAACAACGACATCGGCGCGGTCGATGGCGCGCAACGAACGCAAAACCATGTGATATTCGGTCGCGTCTTTTTCGGCGCGAACCCGCGATTTGCGGCGCATTCCCGCCGTGTCGATGAGGGTTAAATCGGTTTCGTCCTTCCACTTGAGCATGGTATCGACGGCATCGCGCGTCGTGCCCGGAACCGGCGACACGATGCTGCGCTCGTATCCCAAAATCGTGTTGGTGAGCTGCGATTTGCCGACGTTTGGCCGTCCCACCAGCGCGATTTTGGTGGTTGGATCGACCGCATCATCGAGTTCGGCGGGGGGCAAAAGGTCTTCGACGCGCTCGGCGAGTTCGGCCACGCCGTATCCGCCCATCGCCGACATCGAAATCACTTCGCCGAGGCGCAAAGCGTAATGATTTGCGACTTTGATGTGCGGCTGGTCGATTTTATTGGCCGCCACGATCACCGGTTTGCGGGTTTTCCGCAAAACATCGGCGATTTCATAATCGAGCGTGGTCGGCTCTTCGCGGCCATCGGTGACAAACACCAGCAAATCGGCCTGGTCGATGCCGATTTGGGTCGAATCGAGAATCGCGGGCGTGTAGCCCTCTTTTTCCATGTTGTCGAAGCCGCCGGTGTCAATCAGCGTGCATTGACGGCCCCAGATGTCGATATCGGTATATAAACGGTCGCGCGTGGTGCCTTCGAAGTCTTCGACTAAGGCGATCCGTTTACGCGCGAGGCGGTTGAAAAGTGCGCTTTTGCCCACATTGGGGCGCCCGACGAGGGCAATTAAAGGTTTCGGCATATTGATCGGTAATTGGGCCTTGAACCCAACCGGAGACGGGAATTTCCCGTCGGTTGTTTGTGCGTATGCGGCGGCGGCGTGTGCGGCGAAGCCGTGACCGGTTCCCTCTCCGCTTGCGGGGAGGGTTAGGGAGGGGTCTCACGCCTCAAATTTTCAATTTTGGAATCTTCAAACTG
>JAABUN010003159.1_pt1 | contig 26484 bp, 17 predicted proteins | sample 5559311 | NCBI WGS metagenome assembly JAABUN01 (sample SAMN10711877, study PRJNA513370) | rock metagenome | isolation source: Antarctica rocks | place: Antarctica: Victoria Land, Siegfried Peak sud
CGGGTCGACCGCTGCTGCGGTAAAGGTGATCGCCGCCGTTAAGGTCGTCTTGCCGTGGTCGACGTGTCCTACCGTGCCGATGTTGACGTGCGGTTTCGTTCGCGTGAAGGTCGCTTTTGCCATGCTGGTTCTCCTTATCGTTTGTCCTGCGGGTACCTGCGGTACCCGCACGCGTTACTTCTTGACGAGTTCTTCCTGAATGTTGCGTGGTACCTGCGCGTAGTGATCCAAAACCATGCTGAACGTGGCGCGGCCCTGCGTCAGACTGCGGAGGTCGGTCGCGTAACCGAACATTTCCGATAATGGAACGTGCGCGCCGATGACCTGTGCGTTGCCGCGTGGCTGCATCCCCTGAATCTGTCCCCGGCGCGAGTTGAGACTGCCGATAGCGTCCCCCATGTAGTTTTCAGGCGTGACGACCTCGACGCTCATAACGGGCTCCAAAACGGCTGCCACACCCTTGCTCATAACCTCTTTGATCGCCATCGACGCCGCGATCTTGAACGCCATCTCGGACGAATCGACCTCGTGGTACGACCCGTCGTAAAGGCTGACCTTCATATCGACGATAGGAAAGCCCAAGAGCGGCCCGTTTTGCATCGCCTCTTCGACACCCTTTTGCACGGCGGGGATGTACTCGCGGGGAATCGTACCCCCGACGACGGCGTTTTCAAACTCGAAACCGCTGCCACGCTCTAGAGGCTCGGCCTTGATGCGAACGTCACCGTACTGACCACGCCCACCCGACTGCCGGACGAATTTGCCCTGCACATCGACGGCGCGGGTGATAGTCTCGCGGTAGGCCACCTGCGGCGCGCCTACGGTCGCGTTGACGCCAAACTCGCGGCGAAGGCGGTCTACGATAATCTCTAAGTGCAATTCGCCCATCCCTGAGATGGTGGTCTGCCCGGTTTCCGGGTCGGTTTCGACGCGGAAGGTGGGGTCTTCTTCAGCCAGCTTGACCATTCCGTTCGAGAGTTTATCCTGATCGGCTTTCGACGAGGGTTCGATGGCGACTGTAATCACGGGCTCCGGGAACTCCATGCGCTCCAGGATAATCGGCGCGTTCGCGTCGGCGAGCGTGTCACCGGTGGTAGTGTCTTTCAGGCCGATCACCGCGCCCAGGTCGCCCGCACCGATACGGTCGACCTCTTCACGGTTGTTCGAGTGCATCTTCAGAAGACGGCCCACGCGCTCTTTTTTACCTTTGGAGACGTTATAGATGTACGAACCCGATTCCAGCACACCCGAGTAGACGCGGACGAAGGTCAAGCGGCCCACGTACGGGTCGGTCGCAATCTTGAAAGCGAGCGCAGAGATCGGCGCGCTTTCGTCGGCGCTGCGGGTATCTTCTTGCTCGGAGTCGGGCAGTAAGCCGCGAATCGGCGGTACGTCGAGCGGGCTCGGCAGGTAATAAGTTACCGCGTCGAGAAGTCGCTGCACACCCTTGTTTTTAAGCGCGGAGCCGCACAGCACCGGGTAGTGCTTAAGCGCGACGACCCCTTCACGGATCGCCGACTTGACCACCTCGACGGGAATCTCTTCACCCTCGAGGTAGAGCATCGCCAGTTCGTCTGAAATGTCGGCGAGCTTTTCCAGCATAATGTTGCGCTTCGCCTCGGCCAGCTCGGTGTACTCGGCGGGAATGTCGCTCTCTTCGATGTTCTGGCCTAAATCGTCCAAGTAGGTGTAGGCGCGCATATCGACGAGGTCGATAATGCCTTTGAACTCGTCTTCGGAGCCCATCGGCCACTGCACCGGGACGGCGTTCGCGCCGAGGCGCTCTTCCATCGAGGAAAGGACGAGCTGAAAGTCCGCGCCGGTCTTGTCCATCTTATTGGCGAAAGCGAGGCGCGGAACGCGGTACTTATCCGCTTGCCGCCACACCGTTTCACTCTGTGGTTCGACCCCTTGCGAGGCGTCGAAAACGGCGACAGCAGCGTCGAGCACCCGCATCGAACGCTCGACTTCCATAGTGAAATCGACGTGTCCGGGGGTGTCGATGATGTTGATCCGGTAGTTTTTCCAGAACGCCTGCGTAACTGCCGAAGTGATGGTGATGCCGCGTTCACGCTCCTGCTCCATCCAGTCCATCGTGGCCGCGCCCTCGTGAACCTCGCCGGTTTTGTGAATACGACCCGTGTAGAACAAGATGCGCTCGGTCAGGGTCGTTTTGCCCGCGTCGATGTGCGCGGCGATCCCAATGTTACGCGTCATGTTCAGGTCAATGCTTGTTTCAGTTGCCATAATCTCTCCTGAGTCACGAACGTTTTTTGGCGGGTGTGGTCGTCGGAAGGCAGGACTTAGCTCACGAACGCTGCCAGCTCGAGCTTGGCGGCGGAGACGCCCTCAGCTCGCCCTTACCAGCGGTAGTGCGCGTAGGCGCGGTTGGCTTCAGCCATACGCTCGATGTCGTCTTTTTTCTTGACCGCGCCGCCACGACCCGCAGCGGCGTCTAGGAGTTCACCGGCAACGCGTTCGACGGCGGTGCGTTCGGGGCGAGCGTTCGACGCGGCTACGAGCCAGCGAAGCGCCAGCGACTGCGCGCGGCGCGGCGCGACCTCGACGGGAACCTGATAGGTAGCCCCACCGACGCGGCGGCTTTTGACCTCGATACGGGGTTTGATGTTGTCTATGCCCTGCCGAAAAACCTTGAGCGGCTCCTGACCACTGCGGTCCTGGATCAAACGGCACGCCCCGTAGAAAATACGGCTCGCCAGGTTTTTCTTGCCGTCGCGCATCAGTTTGTTGACAAACGCGGTAACGGTGGTGTCGCTGTAGACCAAATCGGGCTCTAAACGGCGGATTTCAGCTCTTCTTCTGCGTCCCATAATTCTACTTCGCTTTCGGTTTCTTGCTGCCGTACTTGCTACGGCCCTGATTGCGTTGAACGTAACGGCCTACGCCGACACCCTGAGCGTCGAGCGCGCCGCGGACGATGTGGTAGCGCACACCCGGCAGGTCTTTGATACGGCCACCCCGGATCAAAACGACCGAGTGCTCCTGCAAATTGTGTTTCTCACCGGGAATGTAAGCGGTGACCTCACCGCCATGCGACAACCGGACGCGGGCAATTTTGCGAAGCGCCGAGTTGGGTTTTTTCGGGGTCTGGGTCTTAACGATGGTGCAAACACCACGACGTTGCGGGCTCCCCTTGAGGGCCGGGACTTTGTTCTTTTTCGGGAGCGCCTTACGCCCCTTACGCAGAAGTTGATTAACGGTTGGCAGCGCGATCACTTCCTCTCATGGCTCGCTACTTATGGTTTGGGTGGCGGACGTAAACACGTGACTTAAATATCCACAGGTCTAGCAGCACACGACAAAACGTCTCCCAGACCCAACGCTGCGGGTGAGGGAGTGCAAACAACCGAGTATAGCTGAGGGGCGGCGCTAAAAGCAAGTGCTGGACGACGGGGCGGATTGGGCGGGCGCGTCGGCGCAGCTCACGCTTTTTCAGTGTTACGTTCCAAAGGATTGGGGCTCAAGGTAAAGGGTCGGCGGATCGGATCGGTTTCTTGATCTTGCACGTCTCGTTTTCCGAGCCGTGAAGAACGTCGACCGAACTCGAGACTGAGAGGTTTCTTAAGATAGTTTTCAGAATTGGCGGTTAAACTAGCTTTACATGATGAAACCCCACCACATCACCCTGCTCGCCGCACTTTTAGCTCTTACCGGAGCGGTGTGCCTCGGAGTATCCGGACAAGAACCACGCGCCGGAGCCGCCCTCGGCGTCTCGCTGATCGCCGGAGCGACGACGCTGGCGATGTATCTGCACAACCAGCAGGGGTCTCCCCAACCCCACCGCAGCTTTAGCGGTGTCGGCAACGCCTGACCCTGCATTTCTCGAGTACGTCTGGTACCTATAGCTGTTCTCCAGGCTGCTCTTGGCCTGCTGTCGGCAAGTAGCTTGTGACCTGTATTTTGTAGAACCATATCTACGGTTCCCGCTTGCCACATGTCCCTTTTGAAAAACCCGGCTTACACCGCTCGAGAAGTCGATAGAAACCAGGCAAATCCTGCTTCCTGTAAGGTCACATCGGAAGTTCTCAGGTCAGCCCGTTCCTACCGTTCTTGCGTTGAAAACTTTTTCAAGCGACGCTTCACCGCTGACAGTTTCGTCCGGGGTCCGAAAAAGCTTCACCGGGTCGGCGCAGGCAGACCTTACTGAGGCACACGTCACCTCTTCATCTCGCAAAATTTACGTCATGACCTGCACTAAGATGACCTGCACTCACTTGGGCGCGACGCAAACCAAAAGCAGACGATACCTTTTGCTAAACCAGCCACAGGCGCGCGTAGGGGGGCAGTTCGAGCAGGCCGTCACGGGCGCTCAAGGTCTCACCGCTGAGGCGGTCGCTAGCTTCGGTAAAGGCGTACGCGCCGAGCGCGCTGAGGGCCAGCACCTGCGTCTGCTCGCTGAAGTTGTACACCGCCAGAAGGGTACCGAGCGGATGCGGTCGAACGTAGACCAGCAGGTGCGGATGTACGTCCAAAACCTCTGTTTGGTAGCCCGCGTGAAGTTGCGGTGTGTTGCGGCGCACGGCGATGAGTTGTTTGACGCCGCTGAAAAGCCGGGCCTCGAGCGTCCCTCCCTGCGACCGTTTTTCCGCCCGCTCCCAGTCCATATAGGGGCGGTGAAGCCAGCGGTTGTCGTCACGGGTGTCGGGGTGTTCGGCGAAGCTGTAGTCGTTTAGGAGGCCCAGTTCGTCGCCCATATAAAGGAGAGGAATACCGCCGAAACCGAGCATCAGGGCGTAACCGAGCAAGATGCGCTCGATACTCAGCTCGACGCCGTAGAGATCGTCTTGAGCTAAGGCTTGCTCGAGGCCCGCCAAACTCGCCAGCGTTCCGGAGATGCGGCGGTCGTTGGTGTCCGGGTTGTACCCGAAAACCTCACCGACGGCGTGCGAGCCCGCAAACAGTCCGGCGTAATAGTCGGACAAAAAGCTCCGGTGCGCCGCGCCGCCCAGCCCCACAGCGTCGGCGTCCTCGTCGGTAACGGCCCAGCCGACGTCGTCGTGGCAGCGAATATAGGTCGCCCAGGCGGTCGCGGGCGGCGTCGGCGGAAAACCTTTAAGCACCTGCGTCATCAGCCGCGTGTCGCGGGTGGCCAGCGCCGCCCAGAACTGCACCATCAGCGAGTTGTGGTACACCAGGTTCGAGACCTTGCCGAAGTGCTTGCCGGTACCGAAATAGCGCACCAGGTCGCCTGGTGAGACGATGGCCTCGGCCTTGTGAACGACGGCGGGCGCAGCCACACGTGAGCACGCCCGGAGCGCCTGAAGGAGCATATGCACCTCGGGCTGGTTTTGGCTGTTCGTCCCGAGCCGCTTCCACATAAACGCCACCGCGTCCAAGCGAAACACCTCGACGCCGCGGTTGGCGAGGCCCAGCAGGATCGTTAAGACCTCGAGAAACACCTCAGGGTTGGTGTAGTTGAGGTCCCACTGATAGCTATTAAAGGTCGTCCAGACCCAGCGTTTCATGGCCGGGACGTAGGTGAAGCTGCCGGGCGCGAGGTCGGGAAAAACTTCCGGCAGCGTCGCCTCGAAGCGTTCGGGTACGGCGCGGTCGGGATAGCTGTAAAAGTACGCTTGATAGTGCGCGTCGCCCGCTCTCGCGGCCTCGGCCCAGGCGTGGGTATCGGCGCAGTGGTTGAGCACCAGGTCGAGACAAAGGCTGACGCCCGACCCTCGCAGGGTGGCGCAGAGGTCTTCGAGATCGCGCGTGGTGCCGAGTTCGGGTTCTACCGCCAGATAGTCCGCGACCGCGTAGCCGCCGTCGCTTTCGCCCTCGCGCGCCCGCAATACCGACATCAGGTGCAAGTAGGTCACACCGAGTTCAGCTAGATACTCGAGCCTGTCCGCGACCCCGGCGAGCGTTCCGGCAAAACGTTCGGCGTAAGCGACGTAACCGATCATGCTTTCATGCTGAAACCAGTCGGGCGAGAGTTCACGCTCCAGGTCGAGCGTTTTAAGCGCCTCGGGGCGGTCGCGGTAACTCTCGGCGAGTTTGCCGACCACCCGGCCTAAAAACGCCTCGAAGTCGGGGTGGTGTCCGTAGAGGGGCTCCAAACCGTCGTAAAGATTTTGAAACTGCCGCGTCAGCCGCAGCCGGAACAGTTGCCGGTCACGGGCCGCAAGGTCTCCGAGCGTATCGCCGAGCGGCGGCAAACCCTCCCATACCCGTTCAGCCGCAGGTGAAAAGCCCCCAAGCATCTATTCGCCCCTCGCCCACGCGCCGCCCAGCGCGCGGCGCGCGCCCAGAGCCAGCTCCGCCGCCGCCCGGGGCGTCTCCGCTACGGCGGTCAGGTGGCCCATCTTGCGCCCCGGCCTCGCTTCGGCCTTGCCATAGAGATGCAGCGTAACGCCGGGTTCGGCGAGGACGGCGGCCCAGTTCGGCGTACCCTCCGCCCACAGGTCGCCGAGTAAGTTGACCGTCGCGGCGGGCCGCTGTGCGGGCGGGCTGAGCGGCAGGCCACAGACGGCGCGGAGCTGCGCCTCGAACTGACTGACGCCGCACGCTTCTATCGTCAGGTGTCCGGAGTTGTGGGGGCGGGGGGCGAGTTCGTTGACCAGCAGGGTTCCGTCATGGGTCAGGAAGAATTCGACGCAGAGCACGCCGACGACCCCGAGCGTATCCATCACCGTGCGGGTCAGCGACGCCGCGTGTTCGGCGACGGCGGTGGGAACGTCGGCGGGGGCCAGCGACACGTCCAGAATGTGCTGCCGGTGGCGGTTCTCAGCCGCCGCAAAGTGAATAAAGGTACCGTCGTCGCCGCGCGCGCCCACCACCGACAGCTCGGCGGCAAAATCGACGAACGCTTCTAAAATACATTCGCTCTCCAGCTCAGTGAGCGCCGCCTGAGCTTCGGCAAGCGTCCGTACCACCCGCTGCCCCTTGCCGTCGTAACCGAAACCCGCCGTTTTAAGCACCGCCGGAAACCCCAGCTCCTGAAGCGCAGGTTCGAGGTCGGCGGCGCTCCGCACCGGCCTGAAGGGGGCGGTCGGCAGGCCGTATTTGGTTAAAAAGGTCTTTTCGCGGAGGCGGTTCTGGGCGGTGTAGAGCGCCTGCCAGCCGGGGCGCACCGGGGCGTAGATGGCGGCAGCCTCCAGAGCCGTTACCGGGACGTTTTCAAACTCGAGGGTAACTACATCCACACGTCTGGCAAACGCCGCCACCGCGCCCAGGTCGGTGTAGGGAAACACGTGCTCGGCGTCCGCCACGCTGCCCGCAGGGGTAGCGGCGTCGGGCGAAAAGACCTCAGCGCGGTAGCCCAGGCGTTTGGCGACCAGCACCAGCATCCGGCCTAGCTGCCCACCGCCGAAGATGCCGATGGTGTGGCCCGGCAGGACGGGTTCGGCGGTGAGTCCGGCTTTTGTCAATTTGGCTTTCGTCAAGGCAGCTCCGCTCCGAGTACCCGCTCCGTCTGGGCTTGCCGAAACGCCTCGAGCCTTGCCCGCAGGTCGGGCCGGCTGTTCGCCAGGATCGCTACCGCCAAAAGTCCGGCGTTCGTCGCCCCCGCCTGACCGATAGCGAGTGTGCCGACCGGAATTCCGGCGGGCATCTGCACGATCGACAACAGCGAGTCGAGGCCGTTTAGAGCGCGGCTCCCGACCGGCACCCCGAGTACCGGCAGCGGCGTCTGGGCAGCGATCATCCCCGGCAGGTGCGCCGCCCCGCCCGCCCCGGCGATCACGACCTCGAAGCCCTCACGCACTGCGCCCTCGGCGAACGCGGTGAGTTTGGCGGGCGTCCGGTGCGCCGACACGACCACGCAGCGGTGCGCGACGCCGAGTTCGCTCAGCGCCGCCGCCGCGTGCTGCATCGTCTCCCAGTCCGACGTGCTCCCCATCACGACCGCGACGAGTGGCCCCGTCTCCGGTAGCACTTTTGAGCTCGAAGCGGCTGCCGCTTCGGTCGGCCCTGTCCGGGGGTTCGTCATCGGGTCTCCTCTAGTTTTTCAGGACCAGCTCTCACAGGTACGACCTTCGGTTCAGGCACGCCTCGCTCGAGTACCGGCGATCCGGATTCCGGTTCGAGCTGCCAGGTAGCGGCGCGGCCCAGGCGGTCGCGGACGGCGGACCACGCGGGCGTTTCGGGGAGCGTTTCGACGAGGATGCGCGCGTGTTCGGATGCGTCGAGGTCGCGGAGCGCCGCGTAGAGCCCGCGCCCGAACGCGTCCGGGTCGTCGGGTAGGGAGAGCCAACGCGCAGCTTCGGCGGCCTGCGGACGGCGGGCCAGCACCGCGTCGCGCGCGCCGCTGACGCCGACGGCGGAGCTCAGCAAAAACGTCGGTGTGTGCGGCGCGTAGTGGCTGGCGAGGCTCCCGGGAACGCGGGGCGCGTCCTGTTCGAGTTCGGGCTTAGACAACGCCTCACCCGTCCCCTCACCCATCATCTCGCCCAGCACCGCCCCCAGTTGCGCGGCCGAGACCGCGCCGGGACGGAGCACCCTGGGCAGACCGCCGCTCAGGTCTAAGATGGTGGACTCGAGCCCCACCCCGCACGCGCCACCGTCCAGCACGGGTACCGCGTCGCCAAATTCAGTGTGTACGTGCGCGGCGGTCGTCGGTGACACCCTGCCGAAACGGTTTGCCGACGGCGCAGCGACGCCGCCCCCGAACCGCCCCAGCAGCGCCAGCGCGACCGGGTGCGCCGGAACGCGCAGCCCTACGGTAGCTTGACCACCGGTGACGACCCCCGGCACCCACGCCCGCCGTTTCAGGATCAGCGTCAGCGGGCCGGGCCAGAACGCCTCGGCGAGAGCGTAGGCCACGTCGGGGACGTTTTCGGCCCAGTCGCCGAGCGCCGCCGCCGACGCCAGATGCACGATCACCGGATGGTCGGCGGGTCGCCCTTTAAGCGCAAAGATTTTCCTTACCGCCGCTTCGTCGGTAGCGTCCGCGCCGAGACCGTAGACGGTTTCGGTCGGAAAGGCGACCAGACCACCCGAGCGCAAGGTGTCGGCGGCGGACTCGAGGTCAACCACTTGCCATCTCCGCAGAGTCGCTTTCATAGAGCGCCGCGACGAGCACATCTACTTCGGCTTTAAGCCGCCCGAACTCAGCGACTTTTTCTCTAACCTCAGCCTCCCGCGCCTCGAGCGCCCGCAACGCCTCGACAGCCGCTTCGGGCGACGCGGGAACGCGCAACCCTCTGGCCTCCGCCATCGCAAACGAGGTACCCTTTTCAAGTCCCGAAAACTGCCGTCTGAGCCACTCGAGCCCCGCCTCCGGTACCGACTCCGGCACGCTGAGCACCTCTTGCCGACGCCCCCGGAAAAGCGAGCGCCCGCCACACGTGAGGCCGGTCACGTCCGCGTTTTCGTCGTGTACTTGTAAGCCCCAGCGGATTTTGGCACTGGAAATGGACAGTGTAGATAGATTATCTAGAAGCTGAGCCGTGGATTCAACGGTATGTGTCTTGGTCTTAATTTTCCAACCCTGTCTACGCAAACTCAGAAAGCCCAAGCCTATTTCCCTTAATTTGCCTGACTTCGCCACAATATAGTTGACAGTTTCAGGCCCCGTTTGTCGTGGAATGGGTAAAGCTTTGAAATCTTGCGGATGAAATCTGCTCTTCCTCGCACTGCCAGTCAAGCTTTTGAGTACTTCAATGGCTACAGGACTATTAACTATAGCTAGCAAAAACTCCAAGGGGAACGATTTCGACTGCTTTTCCAGAGCCTGACGACTTTGAGAGAGAGCTTTCAGAGCTTGCGTGATACTTCGATTTTCAATACCCACTAGGTTGTGCCATGGAGTGATGACGATTACTGAATGATTGGCGTAAACCCATCCATCAGCTAAGTCACCGTAGTCTAACCATGCAGCAGACGTCTCACCTCTAAGCAACTTAGGTGTGTTGTAGAGACCACCGAAAGTCTGCCTACTTACTTCTTGGGGCGCTCGCAAGTTCGGGCCGTACTCGAGGTAATGACACATCGAAAGCTCAAAAGGCTCAATATCCTCACCTTTTATATAGAGCACCGGATGACTTTTATCTCTACTTTCTGCGATCAAATCGTCTTTCTTGAAGTGACCTTCTTCTGAGTGAAGAACCATACCTTTGCTTATGTAACAAATACTCTCGAGTGGCGCCATACCTTCATTACTTGCAGTGACAACCATCTGTCTAAAAATACGCTCTCCAAAATTCGTCTGCGAACGCCTCTCTTCTTTTGTCACTAAAGGTGATTTACCACCATGCCAACGATTTACAACATTGTGAACTGATTCGGGATGTTGCTTAGTGGCAAAGAAAATGGTGTTTTCCACCTGTGCATCATCAAAAAGGCGCACGCCAGGAAAAAAACTCACTTCGTCGATCCGTGACTTTTCCGCAAGAAGCGTCCGAAGCGACTCTGCATAGGGAACCATTTCGACACCGTTACTCGTGATCATTCCCATCCGCCCGCCTTCACTAAGCAGAGACCACCCGAGCGCCACAAATGGCACGAATAAGTCCCACTTCTTTTTGAGCACCTCTCGAACCTCTAAAAAGGGATGTTGCAGCTTGATATTAGAACGATAATTTAGAAGCCCTTCACTACCTTCGTCAGCTTTCACGTACGGCGGGTTAGCCACCAAAAACTCGAAGCCTTGTGAAAGGTCGACTTCGCTCTGCTCACTCAGCTTGACGGTGCCGCGCTTGGCTTTGATCTTTTCGGCGGTCGGGAGGCCGTCGGCAGGAAACGCCAGCGTACCTTTAACGACTGCCAGCGTCTTGGCGTCGTAGGTAAGCGTGTCGGTGTTGTGAACGTGAAAGCGGTCTAGGGCGACGCTCTCACCTTCGTCCAGAGCTTGCTTGATAAGGTCGAGAACTTGAATAAGCAGGTTCGTCTCGGCCAGATAACAGGCGAACGGGTTGAGGTCGAGCCCGTAGAGCGAGCCTTTGACAGTATCCAGAATGTTCTGAATCTCGCCGGTTGGAATCTGGTTCTGGTGATAGTCGCGGTACGCCTGCACTAAACGGCGAGCCGCCGAGACCAGAAAGGTACCCGAGCCGCACGCCGGGTCTAAAATCTTCTTGCCGATGATTTCGGGGCCGCTATAACCGAGCCTGTCCAGGATGTACTCGACGACTTCGGGCGGCGTGTAGTACATTCCGCTTTCGTGCTTGTGGTCATCCTTGACGTAGCCGCCGTAAACGTGACCGATCACGTCGTCGTTGATCGTCGAAAGGTCATAACCAGCCAAGCGGTGCAAAATACGAATGACGAGGTTGCGTTCCGGGTAGTACCAATCGAAGAGCAGGCGCTCGGCGTAAAAGTGCGCGTAGACATGCTGCGCGCTCGTATAGGCCATATCCAACAGGTAATCGGTGCCTTTGCCCTGCGCGTACTTGAGGTAGCGCGGCTCTACTTGGTCAAACCAGAGCGAGAGACCGCCGTTGGTGAAGACGCGCTCTAAAAGCCCTTTATCTTCCAAGATGCGAACCAGCAGCATCCGCACGATAAGGACGTAAGAGGTTTGCAACGCGAACTCACGGCGCAGCCGTTCGGGGCTAGCCCCACGTAAGAGCAGAGTGGCAACTTTTTCGCGCCAGGTCTCAAAAGCTTCGTGTACCGCGACCTCGGGACGGTAGTGCTTGGCGAGGTTTTCGCGGCGCTCGTGAAAGTCCGAGAGGAGTTTCTGCATCCGCTCAAGGGTCGCGGTTACGTCGTCTTGCAAGCTCGCTTGTTTCGGCGCGCCCCGCTTGGGCTTGGGGGCTTCCTTGGCACCCTCGAAGACGGCTTGGGCTTCGCTGGTATCTGTTGACGAGGTGGCAGCGTTTAGTTTCAACTGCTCGTTGACGAGTTTAAGGAGTTCCGCACCTACGCCGCTAACGAGTTCGCGTTCAGTCAGGCGCTCGAGCTGCCCCTCCAACCTGAACTGAAGGCTGTTTCTATCCTCAACCTTGATGCCGATTCGCTCGAGGCTCTCGAGCAGGTTTCTAAGATGGTTTCCGTATTCGTCCCCGACTCGGGTGGTGCTGCCGGGAAGATGCTCGAGTGCTTCTCTAAACTCGTCGTATTTCTCGAGCCTCAGCGTCAGCTGCGCCTCGACGTCGGTGCGAACGTCGCCGATAAGCTCGCGCACCTCATCTACAAAGCGCGCGTCGTCCGGTTTGCGAAGCTGCAACTGGGCGTTCGACTCGTTCCAGGTCGAACCGTCTAAGGCGTGAGGTTCACCGCTCTTTGTGCGGGTCAGCTCACGTACCAGGCGGCTCGCGTCCATGTACGCGCCACGGTTGAAACGTTGCCAGAAGGCGCGCAACTTGGTTACTTCGGTGTCAGGAAGGGCCGCCCTCCCCCGCTCAGCTCGTGCATAGAGCGATTCACCGCGCCAGAGATCGACGAGGTAGTGTAGCGAGAAGTCTGCGGTAGCGATTGGTACAGGGCTGGCGAGCTCGTAAGCCAAAAGCCGTTTGCCGTCTACCAAGACCCCACGTTGCGCGCCTTGAGCCCGCAAGTAGCCCTCGAGTTGCGGGAGGTGCTCCTCTAAAGCTCTGGTCGCTGTATTTTTGGATTCGATGACGGCGCAGGGTTTAGGATATTCGCTAGCGGGAATTCGGATAGTAAAGTCCGTTCGTTTCCCCCCACTGTGACTTCGGTTGTATTGACGTTCTCCTGATGTGTAGCCCAGTGCGTGAATCAAAACGCTTACAATCTTGTCGTCGACGACGTCCGCTTCGTCGTTCCCACGTTCGTCTGCGGGGCGGCTCAGATACTGCGGCAAGCTCTCCCCTTGGTAGAAGGCATCCTCGGCGAGGCTACCGACAAAGGACTCGAGGAAGGTGTCAAAGGTCGCCGACATAACAAAAGCAACTATACCTGCTCGGTCGCGTTCGCAAACGTCCGAGGCAGCCGAAAAATCCGTCACCTTTCGCTCAAAGCAGCTCGCACCCTGTTATAGAGCCGCCGCGCTCTCGTCACAACTCGAGTTCGGTACGTCAGGGACGCCCGAGCGTAAGGCGTGCAGCAGTAGACATTTGTCCCTGAAGCGTGCGCAGAATGATATGGTAGCGTGGCCTCAGCCTCGTTTGAAGTGGTCATCGTCAGCCGTACGGGTCCGTTTACTGTCACGAGCAAGGGGGGTGTCGACACTGATACATCACACACCGCTACATCTCACCGTCGGTTGCCGGTTTGGTGACCGTAGCCGAAAAGCTGGAATCCCGTCCGCGTTCAGCCACCCGTATTCAGCCCTAGATCATCCCGCCGTTTGCGCCGCAGCCTCACCTTTTTACCGCCGCAAACCCGTTTATAATGCCCTCATGAAAGGTGTCTATTTTGTGACGTTGCTGCCCGTATCGGTTCCCACCCCAACCATCCCTAGCAGAGCCCGGTCGTCCGAGGCGAACGGCTGATGCCGCAGATTCTGCCCCCCAACGCCAACACCTTTGCCAAATGGGGTCTTATCGGTGGCGGTATTTTCGTCGTCGCGCTCGTTACCGCGCTCGTGATCTTTGCGCGCACCGACCGCAACCGCGTCGGTGTACCCGTTTCGCAACCGGTCGGGTTTCAGCACTCGCTACACTCCGGAGAACTCGGCGTCGATTGCCGCTACTGCCACACCTCGGTCGAGGTCGCCGCTTACGCGAACGTCCCGCCCACCGAAGTCTGCATGACCTGCCACTCGCAGATTCGCGTCGGCGCGCCGCAGCTCGCGGCGGTTTACGAAAGCTGGGAAACCGAAACGCCGATCCGGTGGAACAAGGTTCACGACCTGGCGGATTTTGTCTATTTCAACCACAGCGCGCACATCAACGGTGGCGTCGGCTGCAACTACTGCCACGGACGCGTCGATCAGATGTCGGCGATCTGGAAAGCCGAACCGCAGACGATGGGCTGGTGTCTGGAATGTCACCGCAACCCGGCGCAGTACATCCGGCCCCGCGAAGAGGTTTTCAATCTGGCCTACGAGCCGCCTGAAAACCAGCTCGAGCTCGGTCACGAACTCGTCGAAGCCTACGACATCAACGCCGACGCCCTCGCCAACTGCTCGATCTGTCACCGATGACGCGCGCGCCCGCACGACCTCTCGAAGCAGTGGCCTCCAGACCGGTAGCCCCTGCATCAGCAGCCCCGAAGAGAACGGACCCGATTTTGGACACCCCAGCAGACGCGAACACCGCCGACGCCACCCCGACCACCCGCCTCGACATCGCCGACATCCGCGCGCGCCTGGAGGCGAAAAACGGTCAGGCGTATTGGCGCAGTCTTGAAGAACTCGCCGACACCCCCGAGTTCGGCGAGTTTTTAGCCAAGGAGTTTCCGCGTCAGGCTGCGCCGCTCGAGGGCTCACTCGACCGCCGCGGGTTCGTCAAACTGCTGGGCGCGTCGCTCGCGCTCGCCGGTCTGACCTCGTGCGTACGGCCCTACCAGCAAGAGAAAATCCTGCCCTACGTCCGAGCGCCCGAAGAACTCGTTCCGGGCGAACCGATCTTTTTTGCCACCGCGCTGACCTACGGCGGTTTCGCGCAGGGTGTGCTGGCGGAGTCGCATCAGGGCCGCCCGACTCGTGTCGAGGGCAACCCCGACCACCCCGCCAGCCTGGGGGCCACCACTCCGCAAATGCAGGCGGAAATCTTGGGTCTATACGATCCCGACCGTTCGCAGTTCGTTACCGGAAACGGCGACGCGAGCAGCTACAGCGAGTTCGCGCAAGTGTTCGCTACCGCGCTCGCCGGACTTCAGGAGGGGGCCGGGTTTCATATCCTGACCGAAACCGTGACCTCGCCTACCTTGGCTCGGCAGCTCGCCGAGGTAGCGCGCGCCTTTCCCAAAGCGCAGTGGCACCAGTACACGGCGCTGCATACGGGCGCGTACGGGGGCGCTGAGGCGGCCTTCGGCGAACCCGTTCAGACCCTTTACGATTTTTCACAAGCCGACGTAGTGGTATCGCTCGACGCCGACTTTCTCGGACCCGGCCCGGCGCAACTCGCCTACAGCCGGGCGTTCGCCGAACGCCGCCGGGTTCGCAGCGCCGAAGACACCATGAACCGCCTCTATATGCTCGAGGGTGCGCCGACCGTCACCGGCAGCATGGCCGACCACCGGCTCGCGCTGCGCCCGAGTGAGGTCGTCGCAGCGGCCCACGCACTCGCCGCGCGGCTCGGCGTCGCGGGCGCAGAGGGCGACGCTCACGGCCACGAGGCGTGGCTGGAGGCCGCCGCCGAAGACCTTCAGGGAGCCGGGGGCCGCTGCTGCGTCGTCGCCGGAGCCGAGCAAGACGCCTCGGTTCACGCTTTGGCCCACGCCATGAACGCGGCGCTCGGGAGCGTCGGTACAGCTGTTTTTTACACCGACCCGGTAGCGGCGCAACCGACCGACCAGTTGCGGTCGCTGTGGTCGCTGACCGAAGCGATGCGTAACAACACCGTGCAGCTCCTGCTGATCGTCGGCGGCAACCCCGCCTACACTGCCCCCACCGACTTAGGGTTTGCAGAGGCGCTCGCACAGGTACCCTTTAGCGCCCACCTGAGCCCCTACCAGGACGAAACCTCGGCGCGCACCACCTGGCACGTGCCGCAAGCCCACGACCTCGAGACCTGGAGCGACGCGCGCGCCTTCGACGGCACGGTCAGCATCATGCAACCGCTGATCGAGCCGTTTTACGGCGGTATTTCGGCGCACGAGGTGATGGCGGCGGTTCTCGGCGACCCCGAAGCGACGCCTTTCGATCTCGTCCGCGCGACCTACGAAGGCCAGGCCGAAGGCGATTTCGAGACCTTTTGGCGCGGGACGGTCTACCGCGGCACGGTAGGCGGAACGGCCTTTGCGCCGCGGCAACCCAAACTCCGAGCCGACGCGGTTCGCCCGGCCTCCCCTGCCGGAGCTGGTACTGAAGGGGCGGGGGGGCTCGAGGTCGCTTTCAGGCTCGACCCGAGCATTCTCGACGGACGTTACAGCAACAACGGCTGGTTGCAAGAGCTGCCCAAGCCCCTTACCAAAATTGTCTGGGACAACGCCGCCCTGATCGCCCCAGCGCTCGCCGAACGCCAGGGGTTGACGAGCGGCGACCTGGCGCAGTTGACGGTCAACGGGCGAAGCCTCGAGTTGCCCGTCTGGGTTATGCCCGGACAGGCTGACAACCTCGTCACACTCCATCTTGGTTACGCTCGCACCGACGCCGGTCACATCGGTAACGGCGTCGGTTTCGACGTGGGCAGTTTACGCACCTCCGGCGCGCTCTGGCACGCCACGGGCGCAGAGCTGAGCGCGACCGGCGGCGCGTACAAACTCGTCAGCACGCAGCTGCACCACTCGATCTACGGTGACGACGCCGAAAAACGTCATATCGTCCGCCACGGTACGATGGCCGAGCTTCAGGCCGAACCCGAACACCCGCACTTCGTCCACCCGGTCGAACACCCCGAGTCGGATTTATACGAAGATTACGAGTATCCCGGCAACGCCTGGGGCATGGTCGTCGATATGAACGTCTGCACCTCGTGTAACGCCTGCGTGACCGCGTGCCAGTCCGAAAACAACATCCCTATCGTCGGCAAGGGCCAGGTCGCGGTCGGACGCGAGATGCACTGGATTCGCATCGACGCCTACTACGGCGGCAGCGTCGACGATCCGGTTTTTTACAACATGCCGATGATGTGCCAGCACTGCGAACAGGCTCCGTGTGAACCGGTCTGTCCGGTCGGCGCGACCGTTCACGACCACGAAGGTCTAAACGTCATGGTTTACAACCGCTGCGTCGGCACCCGCTACTGCTCGAACAACTGCCCCTACAAGGTGCGCCGTTTTAACTTTTTGCAGTACGCCGAACTCGACGAAAACAGCTTGACGATGCTCGCCAACCCCGACGTGACGGTTCGCAGCCGCGGGGTGATGGAAAAATGCACCTACTGCGTGCAGCGTATCCGCAAGGCCAACATTCATGCGGGCAACGAACGGCGCGACATCCGCCCGAACGAGGTAGTTACCGCGTGCCAGTCGGCGTGCCCGACCCAAGCCATCGTTTTCGGCGACCTTAACAATCCGGAGAGCGAGGTCGTTCAGGCCAAACGTTCGGTGCTCAACTATGGCGTGCTGACCGAACTCAACACCCAGCCGCGCACCACCTACCTGACCAAACTCACCAACCCTCACCCGGCACTCGCCGTGGCCGCTGAACCGGGAGCGCACTGATGGCTGTACGACCGAGAGTAACCGTCCGGCGCGACCGGGTTCAGGAGACGAACCGGGTGATCGCGCCCGGACAGTCTTACGGGAGCGTCGACGATGTGGTCAACCGGCCCGTCCTCAAAAACCTGACCGTCGCGCCGCGCTGGTGGTTTTTAGGGTTCGCTATCGGCTTTACGCTGCTGATGGTGTGGCTTTACACGGTCGTCACGCTGATCATTCGCGGGACCGGCATTTTCGGCAATAACATTCCGGTGGCGTGGGCGTTTCCGATTATCAACTTTGTCTGGTGGATCGGTATCGGGCACGCCGGAACGCTGATCTCGGCGATTTTATTGCTTTTCAGGCAAGACTGGCGCACCTCGATCAACCGTTTTGCCGAAGCGATGACGCTCTTTGCGGTCGTCTGCGCGGGTCTCGGGCCGATTTTGCACCTGGGCCGTCCCTGGCTTTTTTACTGGTTGTTTCCGTACCCGAATACCTACGGGCTCTGGCCGCAGTTTCGCAGCCCGCTCGACTGGGACGTGTTCGCTATTTCGACCTACGCGACCGTCTCGGCCCTGTTCTGGTTTATCGGACTGGTACCCGATTTAGCGACGATGCGCGACAAGGCGACGCACCCGTTTCCGCGCCTTTTTTACGGCAGTCTGGCGCTGGGCTGGCGCGGTTCGGCAAAACACTGGCAACGTTATCAGCGTGCCTACTTGCTGCTCGCGGCGCTTTCGACGCCGCTGGTGTTGTCGGTTCACTCGACGATTGCCATGGACTTCGCCGTGGCGCAGTTGCCGGGTTGGAACAACACCATCGCGCCCCCCTATTTCGTCGCCGGGGCCGTCTACGCAGGCTTTGCGATGGTGCTGATTTTGGGAATTCCGCTCCGGCGCGCGTTCGGGCTCGAGGGCCTAATCACCAAAAAACACCTCGACAACTGCTCGAAGGTGATGTTCGCCACCGGTATGATCGTTTTGTACGGCTACGTCATCGAACTCTTTATCGCCTGGTATTCGGGCGTCGAGTTCGAGCGTTACATGGCGTACAACCGCGTTTTCGGCGACTACGCCTGGGCCTTTTGGGCGCTGATCTTTTGTAACGGTCTGGCGATTCAGCCGCTCTGGTTCCGACGGGTACGGCAGTCGCCAGCGGCGCTGTTCGGCATCGCGCTGATCGTCTCGGTAGGGATGTGGTTGGAGCGTTACGTCATCATCGCTATCAGCCTGACGCGCGACTTTTTACCCTCGTCGTGGGGCAACTTTTACCCGACCGTCTTCGACTGGTCACTTTTTATCGGCTCGATGGGCCTGTTTTTAACGCTCTGGTTCGTCTTTATCCGGCTGCTACCGGCGATCGCCACCTCCGAAATCAAGGAACTGGTTCACCATGACATGCACCACGGTGGTGGTACCCACGCGACCGACGAATCTCCCCTCAACCGAACGGAACCGGAGGCAGGCTGATGGCGACTACGCACGGGGCAAACGAGAACCCGCAACACGAATACGGCGCGGAGTACGGCGTAGGCGAAACCGAGACCTTGTACGGCGTCGTCGCCGAGTTCGATACACCGGAGGCCGTCGTAGACGCCGCCAACCACGCCCGCGAAGCCGGGTACAAAAAGATGGACGCGTATACCCCGTTCCCGGTCAGCGGCCTGGATGAGGCGCTCGGGATGACCAACACGCGCCTCGGCTGGTTGGTGCTGCTGATGGGCATCACCGGCGGCTTGGCGGCTTTTGCCATGCAGTTTTACGCCAACGCGATCTTTTACCCACTCAATATCGGCGGCAAACCACTCAACTCGTGGCCGAACTTCATCATCATCACCTTTGAATGCACAATTCTCTTTGCAGCCTTTACCGCCGGACTTTTTATGCTCGGGCGTAACGGGTTGCCGCAACCGTACCATTCGATCTTCAATACGCCGAACTTCGGCGCAGCGACCCGCGACCGCTTTTTTCTCTGTATCGAGGCCATCGATGAAAAGTTCGAGGTCGCCGAGGCGCGTACTTTTTTAGAGAGCTTGAGCCCGCTCAGGGTCTCCGAGGTCGAGGTTTAAGATGACCCGATTTTTTCTCCTGAGCGCTCTGATTGTTCTGACCGGTTGTGGTCGCAATATGTACGATCAGGCGCGTTACGAACCCTACGACGCGTCCCCGATGTTCGAGGACGGTACCTCGTCGCGCCTCTTGCCTGAAGGCACGGTGTCGCGGAGCCGTGGCGAAGTCAGCGAGGTGTTTTTTACCGGACAGGGCGAAAACGGTCTCGCTACCGAAGTTCCCCTCGAGCTGACCGAAGCGGTTTTGCAGCGCGGACAAGAACGCTACAACATCTACTGCTCGCCGTGCCACAACTACTCCGGCAACGGCGAGGGTATGATCGTGCAAAAAGGGTTTGTCCAACCCGCTTCATTCCACGACCCCCGCCTCAAGGCGGCCCCGGTCGGGTACTTTTTTCAGGCCATCACCAACGGTTTCGGACGGATGTACTCGTACGCGTCGCGGGTTCCGCCTGAAGACCGCTGGGCGATTGCAGCCTATATCCGCACCCTTCAGTATTCGCAAGCCGCGCCGGTCGCCGACCTGCCCGAAGACGTACGGGAGCGGCTCGAGGAGGCGCAGCAGAACGCCGAGGCTGCCGCAACGGGTACAGAAAAGGGCGCTGCAACAAGCGCCAAGGGTGAAGTAGCCGCCGCGCCCGCCCAAGAAGGGGGTACGCCGTGACCCGCACCCAAACCCATGCCGACGCCGATTACCCCACCGCCCTGGGCCGCGCGCAACGTCTAGCCACGGTCATCGGTCTCGTCGGCCTGGTGCTGGCCGTTGTTCTCGTTCCGATGAGCGGTGGACTCGAGGCTTTTTTTCAGGGCTACCTGATCGCTTACATCTTCTGGGTCGGCCTGACGCTCGGCTGCCTCGCCCTCTTGCTGCTTCAGCACCTCGCCGGGGGACCGTGGGGCGCGATTGCGCGCCGCTTTTTAGAGGCGGGCGCGGGCAACGTCTTTATGATGGCGCTGCTTTTTATCCCGGTACTGATCGGGATGCGAAGTCTTTACATCTGGACCGACCCCGGCTACGTCGCAGCTCACCCTACCGTCGACCTCAAAACCAGTTACCTGAACATCCCGGCGTTTATCCTCAGAAGCGCCATCTACTTTGCGACCTGGGGCATCCTGGTCTTTCTCTTTCGCCGCTGGTCGAAACGGCAAGACGCCGGGGAAGATTTGGCCCAGCACATGCGTAACGCGGGCGCGCTGGGTCTGCCGCTGTTTATCCTTACCATGACCTTCGCCGCCTTCGACTGGGGTATGTCGCTGACGCCCGAATGGTTTTCAGGGATGTACGGCGTGATCTTTATGAGCGGGCAGGTGATCAACGCGGTGTGTTTGCTGATCTTGCTACTCGTCAACTTCCGCCAGGTCGAACCGCTACGGCAAGTTCTGAACGACAAACGCTTGCAAGATTTCGGCAACTTTTTAATGGCGTTTACGATGTTCTGGGCGTACGTGCAGACCTCGCAGCTGATCATCTTGTGGTCGAACAACGTCGTCGAAACGAATACCTGGTACGTCACCCGTTTCGGCGTCGGCTGGGGCTGGGTAGCCGGCTTTTTGCTGGTGTTTCACTTTTTCGCGCCCTTTTTAATATTGTTCTCGAGGTGGGTCAAGCAAAAAGGTCGCGCGCTCGTGTGGGTGGCGGTGTGGCTGCTGCTGATGCGCGTCGTCGATATCTACTGGATCATCGTCCCGAGCTTCGAACGTGAAGGTTTTGCCTTTCGGCCTCTCGATCTGGCGCTGCTGCTGGCGTTCGGCGGTATCTGGCTGAGTTTCTTTTTCCGCCGCCTCAAAACCACCTCCATCTTGCCGAACCACGACCCGCGTATCGAACCGGAGCTGACAGGAGCAGCCGCGGCCCATGACTGACAAGCCTGAAAACATGTCCGACAAAAATCCTGGTGACGACCCCAAGGCAGCGCAGCAAGAAGCCAAAGACCTGAAACCGAACCAGGACACCGGAGAAGAACGCGACGACATCTTGGGGCGTGAGTTCGAGGCTGAGAACGAGCTCGAGCTCGACTCGCGGGAGCGTCAGCACAGGCCGCTGACCGACCCTGCCGACAACGCCGAAGTCGACCGGGTGTCTACGTCGGCCCCGCCCCGTCCCACCGTCGTCAGGCAACCCGAAGCGCGCCCCTACCTGATGTCCCCGGCGGCGCTCCGCAACATCTTCGTCGGTAGCAGCGTCGCGGGCGTCGCGGTGATCGTAGGTCTTTTGACGCTGGCCTCGAGCGGTAACAACGCGCGCTACACCCCCGCAGACGAAACGCAGTACCAGCGCACGCTTCAAGAGGCGACCGAAACGATCACCGCGACCGGCGTCGGCGAAGACGGCACCGCCCGTATCCCGATAGAAGAAGCGATCGCCGTCGTCGCCGCGCAGGGTTTGGAACCGATCAACACCGCGCTCGCCGCGCCACCCGCACAGGCGGAAGTGCCCGCCGACCCACCCGCCGCAGAACAGTCTGACGCAGCCACCGCAGAACAACCCGCGCCGCCCGCGCAGCCCGAACAGTCACAAGCTTCAGCGGGTCAAGAGCAGGATTCGGAGGAAGCCGACCAGGAACAAGCGGACGGGCAAGCCGCCGCACCCGCCGCCACCCAAGTCGTCGATACCGCCGCCGGTCAAGCCGTCTACGAAACCAACTGCGCGTCTTGCCATCAGGCGACGGGCGCGGGTATTCCGGGCGCGTTTCCGCCGCTCGTCGGTCATGTTCCTACGCTCTATAACGCCGACCGCAGCTACCTCGTCAACCTCTTGCTCTACGGTCTTCAGGGTGAGATCGAGGTTCTGGGTGAGTCCTACAACGGCGCGATGCCGCAGTGGTCGCAGCTCTCCGACGACGACGTTGCGGCGACCCTCAACTACATCTCGACCGCGTGGGAAAATGAAGGGACGCTCGAGAACTTCGAGCCCTTCGTAGCCGACGAGATCGCCTCTGCCCGCGACGCGGCGCTCAGCGCCGACGAGGTGTACGCGCTCCGGCAGGAACTAGGTTTAGGCGGCGAGTAGCGTCTATACACGTGTGTCTATTACACACGCATATTTGGAGGTGAGCTTCGGCTCACCTTTTTTTGGTTGGTAGCTTTTGAGGTGCAGCAATCCGACTCGAGCCTCTACAACTTGGCTCTCCCGGTAACGCCGGGCGGAACGTTGAACTGGTTTCGCCAGAGCCAAAAGGAAATTTCTCGACCGCCGTTGCGTTCAGGCTTCGCAGAAATCCCGGTTTTGTCTACCCGGCGGAGCAACCGCCGAACCCCGACCGTACCCCGTGCGGTAGACTGTCCTGACACTACAGAGACACTCGAGGGGTGGATATGAAGCGAATGGGGATAGTCCTGACGATGGTTTGGTTCGTGGTTTGGTGTGCGCTGGCGAGCGCGCAGGTGTCTGACGGCGTAGCGCGTATTCACTACAGCCGCCCCGACGCAGCGTTCGAGGGCTGGCTGCTGCACCTCTGGGAGGACACTTCTGAGAGCGTAACCTGGGAAGCGGGGCTCGAGCCCACAGGCACCGACGATTTCGGCGTTTACTGGGATGTAGGCCTGCAAGACGACGCTGAACTGCTCGGCTTTTTAGTCCACAAAGGTGAGGAGAAAGACCCCGGCCCGGATATGTTTTTGGAATTGGGCGAATTTAGGGAGGCGTGGATTATCTCCGGCGACGCGACGATGTACACCTCTCCCCCCGACCCCGACGCCGCGCAGGTTCCTGGCGACCTCGCTACCGCCAGAGCGCACTGGCTCGACGCGACCACGCTCGTCTGGGACGCAGAGCTACCGGAAGGCGCGCAGGTCATGCTTCACACGTCGCTCAGTGCAGGGCTCGAGCTGACCGAGTTCGGTGTTCTTCAATCCGGCCCCGTCCCCGTGGCCCTGACCTTATTTGGCGTAGATGTACAGGCTGCTCCAGACGGACTCAGCGACGAGTTGAAAGCGGCGTTCCCCCACCTTGCCGAGTACACCGTCTACAAAACCGACCTGGACGCCGCAGCCGCGCCCGAGTTTTTGCGTGGTCAGCTCGCACTCGCGGCTCTGGACGCGGACGGCAGACTGCTCGACGCGACCGGGGTACAGATTCCGGGTGTACTCGACGATCTCTACGCGGAGGCTGCCGCCGACGCGCCCCTCGGCGTCACCTGGACGGGCGACACGCCGACGGTGCGCGTTTGGGCTCCCACGGCGCAAGCGGTCAAACTTCACCTCTTTGCAGATGCGACGAGTGAAGCCGAAGAGGTGCTCGAGCTGACCCGCAGCGATACGACCGGCGTCTGGGGCATTTCAGGACAGGCCGACTGGAACGGCAAATACTACCTCTTCGAGGTGCAGGTCTACGCGCCCAGCACCCAGCAGATCGAAACCAATCTCGTTACCGACCCCTACTCACTCTCTCTATCGACCAACAGCACGCGCTCGCAGATCGTCGACCTGGACGACCCGGCCCTTCGACCCGAAGGCTGGGACGCCCTCGCCAAACCCGCCTACACCGCCCCCGAAGACGTGAGCGTCTACGAACTGCACGTCCGCGATTTTAGCGTCGGCGACGCCACCGTACCCGAACCCCTGCGCAGTACCTACGCCGCTTTTGGCGTAACGGAGTCGGCGGGGACGCTGCACTTGCGCGCGCTCGCCGAGGCGGGGCTCACGCACCTGCACCTGCTGCCCGTTTTCGACATCGCCACGATCAACGAGGACAAGTCGGCGTGGGCGCAACCCGCAGGCGACCTGGGCAGCTACCCGCCCAACAGCGCCGAGCAGCAAGCGGCGGTGGACGCCGTGCGCGACCAAGACCCCTTTAACTGGGGTTACGACCCGCTGCACTACACCGTTCCCGAAGGCTCGTACGCGGGCGACCCGGAGGGGACGGCGCGTATCGTAGAGTTTCGGCAGATGGTCAAGTCCCTAAACGATTCGGGCCTGCGCGTGGTGATGGACGTGGTCTACAACCACACCAACTCGAGTGGTCAGGCCGAGCTGTCAGTTTTAGACCGCGTCGTCCCCGGTTACTACCACCGCCTGAACGCCGACGGTCTGGTCGAGACCTCGACGTGCTGCCAGAACACCGCCACAGAGCACGCCATGATGGAAAAGTTGATGGTCGATTCGCTGGTGACGTGGGCCAAAGATTACAAGGTCGACGGCTTCCGTTTCGATCTGATGGGACACCACCTGGTCCGCAACATGGAGGCCGTACAGGAGGCGCTGGAAAACCTGACCGAAGCGGAAGACGGGGTGGACGGGTCACAGATTTACCTCTACGGCGAAGGCTGGGATTTCGGCGAGGTGGCGGGGAACGCTCGAGGCCAAAACGCTACCCAGCGCAATTTGGCGGGTACCGGTATCGGCACCTTTAACGACCGCCTGCGCGACGCCGCGCGGGGCGGCACCCCCTTTTCCGGGCCGCAGGAACAGGGTTTCGTTACCGGGCTCTATACCGACCCCAACGACTCGGCGCAAGGCACCGAAGGCGAGCAGCTGACCCGCCTGCTGAGCGCGAGCGACCAGATTCGGGTCGGTCTGGCGGGCAATCTAGCCGACTACACCTTTGAGAGTGCGACTGGCGAGACCGTCACCGGCGCGGACATCCCCTACGGCGACGCGCCCGCAGGCTACACGCAAGACCCGCAGGAGAATATCGTCTACGTCTCGGCGCACGACAACGAAACCCTGTTCGACGCGGTGGCGCTTAAAGCGCCCCTCGAGACCCCGATGGTCGAACGGGTACGGATGCAAAACCTCGGTCTGTCGCTCGTGGCACTCTCACAGGGCGTTCCGTTTTTTCACGCGGGCAGCGACCTGCTCCGTTCCAAATCGCTCGACCGCAACTCGTACAACTCCGGCGACTGGTTTAACAAGCTCGACTTTTCCTATCGGACGAACAACTGGGGCGTCGGACTGCCGCCGGGCGGCGAAAACGAGGACAACTGGCCGCTGATGAGTCGCCTGCTCGGAGCGTTGCCCGCGCCCACCGAAACCGACGTTCGCCGGAACGCCCAACACCTGCGGGAGATGCTCGCTATCCGCAACAGTTCACCGCTGTTTCGTCTGCAAACCGCCGAGGCCGTGCAAAACCAGCTGAGCTTCCATAACACCGGCCTCAGACAGGTTCCCGGCGTGATCGTGATGCACCTGGCAGCAGCCGACACGAGCGCCGAAAGTCTCACCGTCGTCTTTAACGGCACCCCTGAGATACAAGAGCTGAACATACCGGAACTGGGTGGTAACTACAGGCTCCACCCGGTGCAGCAGGCGGGGGGCGACCCACTCGTCAAGTTTGCGCGGGCGCGCGCCGACGGCACGCTGACCGTACCGGGGCGAACCACGGCGGTTTTTGTCGAACGAGGGGAGTAAAGTCATCAAACTTCAGAACTAACCGATTCGTTTGAAGTGAAAGTGAGCTGTTAAGCTTAGTCAGCTACCAGCAAGGTAGCTGACTTTGCCCATATGTATCGAGGAGTAGATGTGTCAGCTTCAAGTCCTCCACGTCTGTCTAAAGTCGAACTAGTATGAGCCCACTTTCTATTGACCCTCTAGGTTTTGCCAGCTTTATTAAAGAACTTTTATCCACTGGCAATCAGTGGAGAGTAGAACGATTAAGAAAGCGCCGCGCGCTACAAGAAGTCGGAGGCTTTATAAGTTTAAGCGAATAGCTCTCTCATCAAGAGAAAAGATGGATTCAAGAGCTACTTAAAGTTGACAAAAAGCTCCGTCAATGCGTATCGAGTCCTAAGCGGCTTGGAGACCTCCAAAAGCACCTACTACAATCGAGCGTAGATGAGCCCGCTCTCGGAAAGATTGCAGAGCCTTTATGTCAGCTAGTGGAAGCGCTTGCGGTTAAAGAATACGCTTCTATTAGTGAAGGATTGATACACGAACGAGTTTTAGAGCAGACAGTCACCCAAAGTGAAACCGTCAACCTTTTACGGGAGCAACGTGAACTATTGAGGAGGCATGACAAGTGTGAAAATGATCCGTTAGGAGGTATGCAAGATATCGCTCACGACAAACTCCGTGGGTACGGCATTCAGGCAATCAGCATAAATCCAGATACCAAGCAAAGCTTAATAATTCTCGACAAACCCGGTCAACTAATTTTAAGAGGTACCGGCCCTACAGCTCGAAAGCTCCAGCAACTTCAAAAAGCCGTTCTTACAGGTGAAGTGGCTTCACTCGAGTTCACACCCGCGGTAGTCCCCCGCAAGTAATGGTACAACGCAGGGTATGGTGACATGCCCAAACTGCGAGCAAGGCAAGAGCATAAAGAACGGACGTATCCACAACGGCAAACAGCGTTACCGCTGCAAGGACTG
>JAABUN010003160.1_pt1 | contig 26479 bp, 33 predicted proteins | sample 5559311 | NCBI WGS metagenome assembly JAABUN01 (sample SAMN10711877, study PRJNA513370) | rock metagenome | isolation source: Antarctica rocks | place: Antarctica: Victoria Land, Siegfried Peak sud
CCAGGCCAGCGCCGGCGGTGCACCACCTCAAGGGGAGGTCGAACCCTTCCAGGAGGCCGAGGATGAAACGAGGAGGTAAAAGGGCAGCCAGGGTACCGGCAACAATGGAAGAGCGGTACGCAACACCCTCTCCAACGCTTTGAGGTAGAACGTCGAGATCTGGCTGCACGCGCAGCTTTCTTGAAGGAGGTGGTCGCAAGAGGATGAGTGCGTCTCACAAGGTTACTTTCGAGAAGAGCGGCATCATCATAGACGTTGCCGAAGACGAGTACATCCTCGAAGCCGCCGAGGAAGCCGGTCTCGACCTCCCCTACGATTGTCGCAGCGGCACCTGTACCACCTGCATCCGGAAGTGTCTCGAAGGTGAGATCGATCAGGACATGGCCTTCGCGATTGGTGACGAGGAGTTGGATCAGGGCCTGCGCCTCATCTGCATCGGCAGCCCGCTCTCGGACGTGGTTCTGGACGCGTGAGGCGAAGCATGGAACGAGCCGCGAGCTACGTAAGGACGGGCCCCGGGGACAGCTTGCCTTCCTGCGAGGACCAGCGAGGACCATGGCGGCCATAGAGGCTTACACGATAGAGATGCACCACGAGTTGGTCGCTGAGTACGAAGACCTTGAAGCGTCCGGCACTCTCCTCCACTATAAGCCTGTCCTCAAGGGGGCGATAGAGAACATCAAGGAAGACAGCTACATGAGCCCCGAGAATTACGAAGAGACCATGACGAGGGAAGGAGTCACCGTAGCGTAGCGAAAAAGTGTCCACCATACCGTTGTAATTCCAATGTTCCCTAAACGACTCTTACCTTTGGTATCCTGGATCGGTCGAACCCTCGCATCTCCTCGGAACCCAACTTCTCCAACTCCCTCAGACAGGCTTCGCTTTCCCGTGCAAGCTCGGCCACGTCTATGCCTAAAGTCTCGGGTTCAAAATCCTTGAGGTAACGGATGCCGTTACGCAGGAGGCGTGTTGCGCCGCGCCAGTTGCCGTTATTGAGGTGGTAGAAGCCGATACCAACCTGGAGGATACCCTGGTATAGGAAGCGAACCCGCCCGGGTTCTTGCAGCCAGGCCTTCGCTAGATACTCGTGGCATCTGTAGAATTCGCCCTGGTTGAACCGCTCTATGCCCGCCAGAACGCAACCGGGTATCTCCCGCGGACGATCCATCACCAATCTTCGCACGGACCTTTAGCTTCACATGGACCTTTAGCGGTTACCCCTACCGCTGTTCTCCTTGATGGCGTGCGAGGAAGATCCGGGTAACGGCCCACGACTTCTTCTACCAGCGTCCCGGCCTCTACCATGTTCATCGACAATCCTAGAACCTATGAATCTTTCGCGACGGTGAGCAGACACACCGCCTCACTCAGCGCCTCTACAGTATGCGGTACGCCGGTATCACAGGTAAGCAGAACCCCGGGACCTGCTTCGACCGTTTCCCCCGACGCCTCGAAGCGGACGCTACCTTCCTGAACACTCAGGCCAACCGGGCCCGGCGCGGTATGCTCTTCTAGGCGATCTCCGGCCTTCATGACCAGCAGCACTATGTTCATGCCCCCGCCTTTGCGCAGGGTAATGGCGTTGCGTTTCCCTTCCTGCCAGGTCTTCTCGGACCGCAGGCGGGAGACCTCATCTTGTAGATCAAAGCTCTGGAGAGTACCGTGCAACGGACGCTCGGACTCGGGATGGGGACGACTCGACATATCTATGGCTCCTTCCGCCCCACGGACGGCGTAGACGGTGGACTATTCGACCACACACTATATTATTACAAAGATAGTGATAGTAAAAAGAACACAGAAGACCTAGATGGGTGTAACGGGGGTAGATCGGTTCTGTTGACGGAGCTTTCGAGGGGCGTGGCGACACCCGGAGGACATGCAGCAGCCCAGGAGCGGGGCTGTAGCGGGCTATTGGCCGCGCTGGAAAAGGATGATACGCCCCTAGTGCGCCTAGGCCATGGGGCGGGATACGAGGTCTACCGCGGGGATGATGTGAGAAGGACGCTGTACGTGCTCACCGGGGGCGTTGTGAAGCTCTTCGTGAGCTATGCAGGTTATGTGGGCAGCAAGGACGCCACCTTCTTGCTTCTCGGGCCGGGGGATGTCTTCGGTTATCCTGTATTTACTGCGGGGTGTCCCGGGCGGGTTTCGGCGGAAGCCTTCACGGACTGCGAAGTGGTGAAGATACCCGGGGCCTTCCTGGAGCGGACGGTGCGCCGGCGGCCGGGAGTGGCCCTGGACGTCGCGGCGTTGTTGGAACGCCGGCTGGTCGAGTATGAGGAATTGGTCGGGTGTCTCTTACCTCGCCAAACCGAGGTCCGGCTGGCGAGGGTGCTGCCGATCCTTGCCCGGAAGTTCGGTGAGAGAACCGTGAATGGCAGTGTAGCCGTAGGGCTCAGGCTCACCCGCACTGATCTGGCGCAGATGACCGCCGCCACCCGAGAGTCGGTGACCGCGGCGGTGACCCGGTTGCGCCGGGAACGGATACTGGCGATGGGGGCGGGGCGTATCGTTTTGCTGGATCCCAAGCGGCTGGCGGAGATCGGGCGTCGGTGAGGGAGGTGCGGATGACTCCGGGCAGCGCATCCTGTAGCCAGACGGTAACGATGGTAATAGTTAAACAAGTGGTTGGGAAGATCTTTCGAAAGGAGCGTGGGGATTGAGGCTTGAACTTGGCAGTGAGGGACGATACGGGCTACGGGCCCTGATCTACCTGGCGCAGGCCGGGAGGATGGCGACCGCCGATACCATCTCCGCCGAGGCGAAGGTCCCACGCCGCTTGCTGGCTCGGATCATGGCAAAGCTCTCTCATGCCGGGCTAGTGGCGAGCCAGGAAGGCCGCGGCGGAGGCTCGCGCCTCGACCGTCACCCCGACGAGATAACGCTCAAGGATGCCGTGGAAGCCCTGGAAGGTCCGTTCGAGGTTACCCGCTGCATCATGGAGCAGCGGGCTTGTGGAGAAGGACCTCCATGCGCGATGCACGACGCTTGGGAAGAAGGCCAGGAAGCCATCCTCCAGTACCTGGAGACCCAGACCCTATCGGATTTCATTTCGACTACCGCATCAAGCATATCCACTACTTGAAAAGGCGGGTAAGCTTCGTCCAGAGAGCCTCAGACCAGGCCTTCCGCATGATGGCAAAATCATAACCCGCGTAACATGGCCCTTGCCCGAAAAGCCCTCGCGCCGGAGCCCAGCATGCACGTTAGGACGACTCAGAGGAGCAAGCCTTCTACCTGATGCCCTGTATCTCTATTACCCCGCCCGTGACCAGCGTGATGAAGACCGAGAGGACCACCAGCACCCCGCCCAGCACGCGCCACACTCCGCGCTTTCCGGGCGGCAATAGCAGAGCAGAAAGCCCGGGAACGCCAAATAACGACAGGAAGATGTACGGGGTGTCGAGGTAGACCAGTATCATCGTCAAAAAAACACTCACCGGCAGAGACCAGATCAGGGCCGCCAAACCCCGCTCGTAATTGGTGAACGGTCGGATCTCGTAGAGTATCAACCCCACGAACACGACGAATATCACCGCCGAAACCAGCAACGCCATGCTGAACACCGTCTGCATAAAACTCTCCTCTCCATAAACTCCGAGAACTCGTTTGCAATGCTATTACAAGTTCAGTAATATTACGTTTCGAGTTCACGGATTTCCGGGCGGTTCGGGCTTTGGTTGCGGCGGCCCGCACGTTATACGTGTTCTGGCGGGTGTGTGGCTGGGGGATGTGGTCTTCACGACGCTAGTTGTCTCTCCTGCTTTGCAGACGATAAAGTGGGACGAGTCACACAGAGGTCCAAAACCAACAAAAAAGGCCCGGCATGTTGGCCGGGCCTTCCGTTCTTTCGTTTAGATTGTCTCTAGGCTAGGCCTTCGGCCTCATACTCTCGGAGAAAGCCCTCGAACAGACGCCGGTGTCCCTGTTCGTCGCGCAGGATGGCGATAACCATGTCCTGGGTAACATGATCTACTTCCTCGGTAGCTTCGATGATTTTCTGATAGTGCTCTATAGCACCGGTCTCCGCCTCTATGACGCCTTTGACGACGTGAACCACGTCTATCTGCTCACCAGGCGGCTGAAGCGAGGACTGCTCGGCCTTGAAGTCCATCGAACCCGGGACGACCCCATAGAGCTCTTTGATCCGGTCGGCGTGCTGTTGAGCGTGCCCGAGCTCCTCCTGAACGTCTTCTTCGAGGGACTCTTTGATCTCCTGCGCCCTTACACCGTCGGGGTTGGTGGAGTTGGTGACGTAGCTCATTACCGTTTCGAGCTCCATGAAATACGCCTTCTTCAGAAGCTCGATGATCTCTTCACGCTTTTCGGTCATCCTCTCTGAAAGAATCCCTTCGCTACGGCGTTCCTGCACTTTTCGACCTCCTAGAATCTTGCTATTGTCTACGATGACAATTTACCATCGCGGATTGCTCCTAAACGTGAAATTATAAATTTACCACATACTATTACGTAAATGGTATGTTTATGAGCAGGCGGTGGAATGCGGTCCTCGGGAGGTTAACGTGGATGTAGTGGTGTTCGACACTCCAGCCAGATGTTCCTCTTGCATGCGCACTCTTCTCTAGGCCAAGCCCTGGACGATGACGGCCCGGGCGATCTTGACGAAGCCGGCGATGTAGGCGCCTCCCAGGTAATCAGGGTGCTTATAGAGCGCGGGTCCTAAAGACCCCACGACCTCGCGGACTGCCTGATGGAACTCAGGTTCGCCGGGGTTTCTCCCGATCACCCCTTCGCAGACGCCCTCGACCTTCGCATCTACTCTCACCACACCGCTCCTCTCACTCGTTAGTAGGCTGCGAGGCCTCCCGCAGACAACCGAGCACTGTCGCAATTCACCGTAGGGAGTGTATATTATTACTTAATTAGTAATAGTAAAAGGACGAAGGAAGGAGAGGTTGGCTTGTGGCCGAGTTTCACAAGATAGCCGCCGTTAGCGAGGTCGTCTCCGGCGAGGTAAAACAGTACACTGTCGAGAACCGGCCGGTCGCTTTGTGTAACGTGGACGGCGAGTTTCACGCCTTCGAGGACATCTGCACCCACCAGTTCACCCACCTCAGCGAGGGCGAGTTCGAGGGACGGGAGATTAAATGTCCATTACACGGGGCGAAGTTCGACGTGGTGAGCGGCGAAGCACTCACCCTTCCTGCTCTAAAGCCTGTTCCCAAGCACGAGGTGAAGGTCGAGGACGACAACGTTTACGTGGCGCTCAACCCGAAGCAAGTCAAGGTCGGAGGCCGGCGCCGCAGGAGGTAAGAAGATCGTGTATGACGTAGAGAGGATTCGCCAGGACTTCCCGATCCTGGAGCGCAAGATCGGTGAGAAGGAGCTCGTCTACCTGGACAACGCCGCGACCTCCCAGAAGCCGCGGCAGGTGATCGAAGTTCTCACCGACTATTATGAACGACACAACGCTAACATCCATCGCGGCGCCCACCTTCTGTCCGAAGAGGCGACGGCGGCATACGAAGAATCACGAGAGAAAGTGGCGCATTTTCTCGGCGTCCCGGGCGCTACCGGCCTCATCTTCACTCGCGGCACGACCGAGTCCATAAACCTCGTCGCCTACGCCTGGGGCCGCAAGAACCTGCGTGAGGGCGATGAGATCGTCCTGACCGAGGCCGAGCACCACTCGAACCTCGTACCCTGGCAACTCGCCGCGCAGCCCACCGGCGCGAAGCTGCGCTTCATCCCCATCCTAGAAGACGGCACGCTGGACATGGAGGAGGCGGAGCGTCTGATCGGACCCCGCACGAAACTCGTCGGCTGCATCCACGCCTCGAACGTCCTGGCGACGATCAACCCGGTGCGAGAGCTGGCGGAACTAGCCCACGCGAACGACGCCTTGATGCTGGTGGACGGCGCCCAGAGCGCGCCACATCTGCCGGTGGATGTGGATGATCTCGGCTGCGACTTCTTCGCGTGTAGCGGACACAAGATGCTCGGTCCGACGGGTGTCGGGGTTTTGTGGGGCCGCCCCGAAATCCTTGAAGAGATGGACCCGTTTATGGGTGGTGGGGAGATGATCCGAGAGGTTCACCTCGACCACTCCACCTGGAACGACCTTCCCTACAAGTTCGAGGCCGGCACCATGAACATCGCCCAGGCCATCGGGCTCGGTGCGGCGGTGGACTACCTCGAAGATCTCGGCATGGAAAATATCCGCGAGCACGAGAGGCAAATAGGGGAGTATGCTTACCGTAGCCTCTCGGAGATCGAGGACGTAACCCTCTACGGACCGGAGAAGGACCGCACGGGCCTCGTCTCCTTTTCGCTGCCGGACGTTCACCCGCACGACCTGTCGCAACTCGTGAATGAGGAAGGCATCGCCATAAGGAGCGGCCACCACTGTACGCAGCCGCTCATGCGCCGCCTAGGTACTGTGGCGACCGCCAGGGCTAGCTTCTACCTCTACAACACCGAAGGAGAGGTCGACGCGCTGGTCGGGGCCATCGAAAATGCCCGCGAGTTCTTCGGAGCGTTCGCATAATGGGCATGATGCGCGAGCTATACGGCCAGATCATTATGGACCACTACCACCGCCCCAGGAACAAGGGCGAGCTGGAAAACGCCGACCTGGAAGAGCATCTGCTGAACCCTCTCTGCGGTGACGAGATAACCGTCTATGCCGCCCTCGATGGGAACAAAGTGGCTGACGTAAAGTTCGAAGGACGGGGATGCTCCATAAGCCAGGCTTCGGCGTCGATGATGACCGAGCGGCTTATGGGAAAGAGTCGCGAGGAAGCGGAAGAGGAAATAAAGCACTTCAAAAACATGATGACCGGCGAAGAAGAGTTCCCCGAAATGGACGACCTGGCCGCCCTCAAAGGTGTCATCCAATATCCTTCCCGTATCAAATGCGCGACGCTGGCTTGGAACGCTTTCCAGCAAGGGATGGATAACGAGGTTGAGGGTTGATCTCTCGACATTGCGGCTATAAGAAAGATGGTGGCTCAGAAACCAGGTGGATCCGCCGTGCCCAACACAATTGCACAACAGGGACGGAAGGTGAGGACTATGGAGAGGAAGTACTCAGAGATGGTGAATCGGGATTCGAATGCCTACCGGGATCATCACGAGGCGATACGACAGGAGTACAAAAAGCAGGCGCCCAGTTGGGCTACTAAAGAGATATCCTCTGACCTGCTGTGGGTGGTGGATCACCTGAACCTGCAGCCCCATTACGTGGCACTGGATGTCGCAGCCGGCACCGGCCTCCTGGGACGTGCCATCTCCCCCCACGTCAGCCAGGTAGTCGCCTCCGACATAACCGAAGAGATGCTCGCCCAGGGCCGCGAGGAGACAGCGCGAGATGGGACGACCAACTTCCGCTTCGAGCAGGGTACGGCGGAAGATCTTCTCTATCCCGACGCTTCATTCGACGTGGTAGTTACCCGCTTCTCGGTGCATCATTTTATTGATCCGGCAGCTGTAGTTTCGGAGATGAGCCGGGTGTGCCGGCCCGGAGGCAAGGTGGCGGTCGTAGATATGGTTGCTCCCCAGAGCGAAAAGTTGGCGCTACGCTACAACGACCTGGAGCGATTGCGGGATCTTACTCACACCCAAGCCCTTACAGTACCCGGACTCAATCAGCTAGTCGGGGACGCCGGGCTGGATAATATCGACCACTACTCCCGTGAGGGCGAGGTGAATGCCAGCAATTGGTTGGATTCCGCCCAAGTCGAGCCGGCAAAGCGCAAGCAGATACTGGCGGCCCTGAATGCAGACCTGGAGGGATCCAGTGAAACCGGCCTGCGGCCGTTTACACGCGACGGCGAGCTAATGTTCAGGCATACGTGGGAGATGGTCGTAGCGGAGAAGCCCACAGAGTGAGTAACCGCCCCACTTTACAAAGGCCTTCGTTCCCGATGGGCCAGAGTACATAACTATGAACCGAGCAAAGATGGCTATTGGCCTCTGAGTATTATTCGACCGAAAAAACCCGTTAATCCTACAGTGTCACTTGCACAACTAAAAGTTAAGATAACTTGTCAAAAAGTATCAGAAAGACGACTTTTGGCCACGCAATCCTGATCCTGCGGGGCGGGCGCCTCCTCGGGCGCGGCGTGGGCAAGGTGGGGCTCCTTCGCGGTGTACGGGGCGAAGCTGCACCTCATCCGCGCGACCAACCGCGTGCCCATCTCCTACGAGTTGACGGCGGCCAACGCGGCGGACGAGCCCCTCGTGGAGGAGCTGTTGGCGAGGGCGCGCCTCGGAGGCGGTACAGCGCGCCGGCTCTTGGGGACCTGGCCTACCGCAGCGGGACGCTCGGGGAGGCCCTCGCCGCACGCGGCATCCACTTGGCGACGGAGCGCGCCGACCGCTGCCCGGCGACGAGACAGCAGGTGGAGGTCTGTTTCGCGACGCTCAACAAGCGCACCTTCGGGCTCGGCGGGACGCTGGCGAAGACGCTCGTGGTTTTGGCTACCAGAGGGTTTATAGGAGGTCTTCAGAGCCCTGTCGAGAGAGTCTCCCCACGAGATCGGGGATGCTCCTTCACCTTCTTGCCAGGAACTCCAACACCGCACTATCGAACTCTCCCGGCCTCTCCAGCGTAAGCCAGTGACCGCACCGCGGAAAGACCTGTAGCTCGGAGTCTTTGATCAGCGCGTGGGCTCTTCGTGCCCACGCGACGGGCACGTACCTGTCTTCCGACCCGTGGAGGATCAGCGTAGGCAACGCGAGTGCATGCAGCCTGTCGACGAAATTGGTGCGGAGGCCTTCCCACCCGATCTCGTTTTGCTGCCAGGACCTCCAGGCTTTCCCCACCCCCGGTTTCTGCGCCAGGTGGTAGATCTCGTCCACGAGGTTTTCCGTGATCGCCCGGGGATCGTAGACAACGGTTTGCAAACTCGCCCTTACCATCCTGCGACTTCGGCCCAGGGCTGCCCACACCAGCTTGTTGAGGAGTGGCAACCGAACCAACGCATACGACACCACCACTCCCCCAGGGACTTCTCCTCCCAGGCCGTAGCTGTCCACCAGGACCAGTTTGTCAACCCTTTGGGGTGATCGGAGGCTGAAGCCCAGGGCTATAGCCCCGCCCATGGAGATGCCGACGAGGCTGGCCGTCTCCAAACCCAAGGCGTCCATAAGGCGGCCCAAGAAGTCCACGTAGTACTCGGTGCTGTATTGCATCTCCGGTTTGTCGCTCTCCCCGTACCCGGGCCAATCGGGGGCGAACACTCGGTGGTGCTCGGAGATGGGGCCGATGCCGTGCCTGTACGAAAGGGAGGCGGAATCGTAGCCCCCGCCGTGGAGCAGCAGAACGGGAACGTCCCCCTCCCCGGCCTTTAGACAATGGACACGAAGACCGTCGACTTCGACCCATCCGTCTTCGATATTGTTCTCCATGTTTGTGCTCCTCATACTGAAATGTGCTTATTAACTCACCTTACGCAAAAACCTCGACAGCAACAAGCTCACCCGAGGCAACGGAGTAAGCTAAGAGCATGATGAACAGAGAACTCCTCGAACTCTACTCCGACTACCTCTCGAGCGCCTTCGGCAACACCATCGCCACCGGCCTCTCGAAGTTGACCAACGGTGTAGTAAGCCACGACAAGGACGAGCACACGAGGGAGTGCCTCGCGATCGAGGTCGAGCGGAGCATCACGGCCGGTACCGAGGGAACTCCCCGGGCGAGATCAGCGCGGGCGCCGACACGGACCCTGTCTCCCCAACCGAAGGTCTGCTTTACCCGGTTCCGGGAGGCCCAGTCAGTCTCCGGCCTCCGGGCAACCCTGGCGAGGCGGACCACGAAGACGCCCCGTTATCGGGAGCACGGTACAGTTTTAGTAACTAATGATACACTACTAGCGCGGGCCGTTGTACCTCTAGGAGGAGCCGAGAGCGCAAGGTCCTCCGACCGGGGGTAAGTACACTCGCTCGTGAGGTCGCCCACATTCGTGATCGCGTGAGCCAGAGGCTGTGGGCGGCGATTGCCCGGGCGCCAGGTCCCGTCCAGCGTGAGAGGTTGCTCGGGTTACTCGCGGTGCAGGAGGGCTCGCGCGTTTCGGAGCTGGATCGGCTCCGCAAAGGGCCGACCACGGTAACGGCTCCAGGGTTAGTCGGCGCTTTGGAGAGATCAGATGAGATCCAGATGCTCGGCGTCGGTGGTGTGGATCTTTCCTCCGTACCCGAAGGCCGGCTCGAAGCCCTCTCCCGCTACGGACTAGCGGCGAAAGCCCAGCAGATCTCCCAGATGCGCGAGGATCGGCGGGTGGCGACGCTGCTGGTCACCGCACAGCGCCTGGCGGAAGATGCTATCGACGACGCCCTGGACGTCTTCGACTCTCTAGTTCGAGAGACCACATCGAGGATAGACCGCCAGCGTGTGAACACGCGGGTGAGGAATCTTCCAGCGCTCGACGAGGCGGCCCGCGACCTGCGTGAAGCCCTCTTGGTGGTTCTGGAGGGATAATACGCCAGCCTCCAGGACCTCTTCGACGCCATGTTCGCCGCCGTGCCCCGCTAGCAGTTACTCGAAGCCTCCGACACCATACTGGGGCTGACCCGGCCATCAGAGGATGTCCAGGCCGAAGACCTCGTCAAACGTTACTCGATGGTCCGGAGGTTTCTGCCAAAACTCTTCGGCTCCCTGGACCTCGCCGCCACCCCGGCAGGGCTTCCCGTACTGGAAGCGTGGGAAGCTCTCTCTAGTCTCGAAGACCGCAAGCGCATCCAGATAGAAGAGGTCCCGCTCGAAGTGGTCGCCGGCTCCTGGAGGCAACTCGTCTTCGGGGAAGATGGCATGCTGGACCGCCCCGCCTATACCCTTTGCATCCTCGAAGCTTTTTGTGGCGCTCTGCGAAAGCGCGAGGTGTACACGCCGAACGGTAGGCGCTGGAGCGACCCACGGGCCAGATTGCTTTCCGGCCCCGCCTGGGAAGCTCAGCGAACCAGTGTGTGTCGCGGCCTCGGCCTCACGCCGGACCCCGCTCCGACGCTCGCAGCCCTGGGGAAAGAGCTCGACGAGGCATACTCCGCCGTGGCGGAAGATCTGGAGAATAACCCGGGCCTGAAGGTGGGTCCGGTAGAGGGTAAGCGCGGGGACCGGGCCGTACTGGAAGAGGACGAGGCACTGGAAGAATCCGAGAGTCTCAAACTCCTTCGCGCCGAGGTCGAGAGGCGGCTGCCCAAGGTGGATCTGCCCGAACTCTTGATGGAAGTGGATGCCTGGACAGACTTCGCCTCCGCGTTCACCCACCTAAGCGAAGCGCGAGCGTATCTGCAAGACCTTGGCACTAGCGTGATGGCCGTGCTTACAGCGGAGGCCACCAACGTTGGAATGGAACCGGTACTCAGGTTGTCGGAGCCGGCCCTAACCCGCCCGCGGCGGTCTACTGGACTACGGGGCGCTGTGTGACGCTCTGGAGTCGGGCCACCTCGGTAGCGCCGCTCTGGATGTCTATGACGAGGAGCCGCCGTCTCGGGGCTCCCGGATCCTCTCGGCGCCACGCATCGTGCTCTCCCCGCACATCGCGGGCGCCACGAAGGAGACCGCCCAACGGGCGGTCCGTCTCGGAGCCGCCGAGGTGGGGAGGTACGTCAAGGGGGAGGCCTTGGTGAACGTGGCCAACCGGAACACGCTGAATCTTTGAGTATCCGCGAACTCCGGAAAGTCGGACTTCCTGGAAAGCCCGTCTTTCCGTCGGCCTCCGTCTCCTCGGACAAACCGTTGGCTGCCAGAGCTTGACAGGGGAGTAGTAGGGTAGCTTGGGTGGTGTGCTGATCAAGCGAATTGCGAGCACTTGCCAACGCTTCCTCGGGTCTTGAGCAGTTGAGTAGACAGATAGCCAGGTCGCCTTGGGCTCCGGGACGAGCAGGGTAGCCCTCGATAAAAGCCTCCCAAAGATCAACAGGTGCGTCAAAGCGACGTTTTATCAGTGCAAGAAGTGCGCGCTCGAAATCCTTGTCTTCCTGGTGTGTCATCGGTGACCTTTTATTTAGTTTCGTGACGACCACAAAGTTGGCATGATCATCGCTGGATAACCTCTACGCTTTGAAGACCGTCCCAAGCCCTATCCAGAGTAAGCGCTACCCCGCCGATCCGTTGCGCGTGGGCTATGCAAGCTCTATCTCCCAACGAGAGCCCCCGGTCCTTAGTAGTCGACCTTAGGACACCAGCCGCCAGGGCGGTTTCATTGTCGAAGGGCTGAACCTCAAGGGCCAAGGCGCCTACTGCGTCACGGATCTCGTCGGCGTCAAAACCGCTTCGCGACGCATCGTCTCCGACCGAGTCGCCACCGGCGAGCTTAGCGGCTACCTCGGAAAAGTTCACCGTGTTCATGATCGCCTGGGTTCCTCGATGGCGAAGTCGCGCCCTTATCTCTTCCTGGCCCGGCTCGCCATATAGAAGCGCTAGCACCGCCGAAGCGTCCAAGACTACGGCCTGCGTCACCCTCGGACTCCGAGCCTCAGTCAACGTCCGACCGTTTCAAGCCGTCTTCCATCTCACCGGCTTCCTTCGCGGCCTCGTCACGACGTTCGGAGATCAATTCGTCGGATAAACTGCGCCCGTCACCGAAGCGCTCCCGCACCTTACGCTGCACCCGGTCTATGGCCGCGTCCCGGCTCTCTATGCGCAATGCACTGCCCTCTACTCCCACGACAACCTCGTCACCTTCAGCAAGCCCCAGAACCCTACGCTGCCGTGCGGGAAGGTTTATTCGGCCTCCGCTGCCTATAGTCAACTTGACCTCTTTCACCGGCGATCCTTTTCTCCGTTTGCGTATCGACACACCTATTATATCCAGCAACGCCCACAATAACATTGTTGATGCACAGGCAGCCGTCAGGAATAAATACAGATTACGCCACGAATAACTATATAAGCCTCGTTTTTCAAAAACGCTATATAATCAGGTTGCGACACAAATTGAAAATACGACGGCTAATACAAAATGTCCGGAGACAAAAACAATCATCGCAAAGTGAAAACCGAAAAATCGGGCTTCTTGGCCTCTACTTTCTGAGTTCCTATACGTAATGATTATCGGAAGCCAGAACTCTGTTAGAATGAGCGAGGAGTCGATGCGAAGTGGAGATTGATCGAAGATGGAGACAAAGGAGATCGGCAAGGTTGTCTCGCGGGATCCGGAGGTGGTCTCGGGAGAGTTGGTGTTCACGGGAACACGAGTGCCGGTACAGAACCTCATAGATTATTTGTCTGGCGGCCACACGCTAGACGACTTTCTGGAAGGTTTTCCGGGTGTGAGCCGTGAGCAAGCTGAGGCGTACCTGAGGATGAGCGTGGAGGCCACCGGGGAGAAGCTGGTTGCGGGTTCTGCTGGATGAGATGCTTGACCGGAGATTGAAGGAGTTCTTACCCGAGGGTGCCATGACCGTACGTGAGTGCGGATGGGGGTCGAAGAAGAACGGGGATCTTCTCCAGTCGGCCGACAGAGAGTTCGATATCCTGCTGACGAGCGATAAGGGCATTCCACACCAGCAGAATATCTCCCAGTATGATCTGGCCGTCGTGGTTCTCCGAGCAAAGAGCAACCGCTATGAAGACCTCTCAAAGCTTATGGACGAAGCGAACGAGGCCTTTCGGAATGTCCGCCCGGGCACTGCGACGTTTATCGAGGCAGAAGGATACGAGCAGTGAACACAGAACTGCAGAGACTCCCTGCCTCCGAAGAACAACCACCCTCCGACACGACGAGGTATCAAACGACGCCAAATTCACCTGGCAAAACCTCTCCGGTGAAGGTCTCCTCAGGCGATGATCGGCGCCTACAGGATCGTTTGCAGGACACCGCCCGACGCGCCAGAAGATACTTCGAGTCGGCCCGCGCTCCTGCAACCGTTCGCGCTTACGCTTCTGACCTCGCCGACTTTGAGACCTGGTGCAAGATAGAGGCCGGCGGCCTCTCCACATTGCCCGCCACCGCGGAGACCGTGGCACTCTACATAGCCGATGCCGCAGGCCGAGGCTTGAAGGCTTCGACCATCTCCAGAAGGCTCACCGCGATAAGCGTTCTGCACAAGGCCGCCGGGCTCGATTCCCCGGCCCTCGATGAGCGGGTAAAGGATGTCTTCAAGGGTATCAAACGTGAGCACGGCTCTTTCGAGAAGGGTGCTGCTCCCCTGCTCACGCCCACCATGAAGCGCATGATCCTCATCGCTCGTGAGAGTGCCGAGACCGAGGCGCAAAGGAAGGCGGCTATAAGGGATGCCGCCCTGCTGCTCGTTGGCTACGCGGGAGCCTTCAGGAGGAGCGAGATAGTCTCACTCTCTATAGAGGATGTCGAGTTCGTCGAAGACGGCGCCACCGTACTGCTTAGAAGGTCCAAGACCGACCAGGAAGGCAAAGGCCGCAAGCGGGCTCTGCCCTACGGCTCCCACCCCGAGACTTGCCCTGTTAGGAACCTGAAGCGATGGCTTGATCTACTCGAAGAAAGCGGAAAAGAAGTCGAGGGCCCGATCTTCCGGCCAATAGATCGTCACGGAAACGTTGGCGACGGCGCGCTTTCGGATCGATCGGTCTGCGAGGTCGTCAAGAAGCGGGCGCAGGCAGCAGGTCTGAATAGAGACAGATACTCCGGTCACTCTCTAAGGGCTGGGTTGGCGACCGCCGCGTCCGCCGCGGGTGTCTCCCAGAAGAGCATCATGGATCAGGGCGACTGGCAAAGCGTGCAGACCAAGATGCGCTACGTGCGTGAAGGCACCCTGTTCAAGAACAACGCCGCCGCCAGCATAGGGCTCTGACGCAGTCTGCCCTACCTCTTAGGGGTCACAGTACCGTTTTGGGAATTATGTACTGCGAGAATATAAGCGGCGATGGTCCTCCCGGCTGGCCGAGTGAGCAGGGGGACGAGGTGGTCGCGGATCTCCAGAGGTTGGGTGTATCCACGCTGGACGCCGTGGTGGTAAGCCACGCTGACGAGGACCATGCTGGAGGACTCATTGACGTTATAGACTCCTTGCAGGTCTCTACCGTCTACGACTCCGGCTACCCTCATACCACCGCCACTTACTCAGATCTCCTGGACACCATAGAGAGCTCTGACGCCCGGTACATCGAGACCCGCACAGGAGAGAGGATAGGGCTGGATCTCGATGTGGGCATGGAGTTCCTATATCCGGACGAGTTGGGCGAAGGCACGAACGAGAACTCCCTGGCCCTTCGCCTTTCCTACGGAGAGTTCGACGCTCAGTTCACCGGAGACCTGGGCTCCTATCAAGAGACTGAGCTTCTCGCCTCTGACAGGCTCGCCCCGGTCACCCTACTGGAGATAGGTCACCACGGAAGCGCAGAGTCTTCGTCGCTCTCATTCCTACAGGCGCTCTCCCCGGAAATTGGTGTGGTGCAGGTTGGCGCTGACAACTCCTACGGGCACCCAACCGAAGAGGCGCTATCGCGTGTAAGAGAAGTTGGTGCGGAGATTTATAGGACTGACCGGCAGGGTGAGATCACCGTAACTACGGATGGCATCTCCTACAGGGTGAAGACAGGACGTTCAGGTACTACAGGTCCACCTGTACCGGCGCTTGGAGCAGAGGAGGCTCCTCCGCCACCTCCAGCACCGGAACCTACTCCAGAACCAACTCCCGAGCCGGATCCGGCCGTAGAGCTCCCGCCCGGAGATCTGGACTGCTCGGATTTTGAGACCCAACAAGAAGCTCAAGAGACCCTCAACGCCGACTCCTCGGACCCTTATGGCCTCGATGGTGAGGGCGATGGCATCCCGTGCGAGTCGCTGCCATAGGCACAGAGGAGGTTCAGAAGCTCATGCCCATAACCGCCACCATAGACCGCTTCGAGGGAGATATAGCGGTGTTAATAGTGTAGCCGGAGCGTACGGTAGTCAACGTGCCCCGCTCAGACCTTCCCCAGGATGTTAGCCAGAGTGACGTGGTGCGTCTGGAGGGGACGGTCGACAGAGATGAGACCAACCGGCGGAGAGCGGAGATTCAGGAAAAAGTAGAGCGTCTCAAACGGCGCAATAGTTAGAAAGTTTCCCTAACAATCTCTCAGCACTGTACGAACTCTCCATCACCCAAGGCCGAGGGCCGATTTGACCTTCGCGGGCCAGTCGTCTCCCCAGTGGGTAATCCTAGTGACCTCGCCTCCTCGCTCCGCTTCCGCCATGAGTTCCTGCTTATCCATCTGCGACCAGCTTTCCCAGTCCTTGTGGATCACATAGGCGGCGTTTCCTATCTCGGGGCACTCCATGAGGGCTCGTTTAGTGGCAAGGAACGTGAAGATGACGTAGCCGTCGAATCCATCTGGGCCTAGCCAGGGCGGATCGTCGGGGTCGAGCTCTTTCGCTTTTTCGATTCGGTCCAAGTCGTACTTGGTCTCCGGATTCGAGCGACGCTTCTCTTCGTAATACTGAGCGATGTTGCCAACGGACAGTGTGCCTGGTCGCGCGGGGCGCTACTGAAGGCGGTGTCCCGTTATCTTTGGCTCAAAGGCGCTCTCGATATCTTCGAATATCTTGGTTGCGGTTCGTGCGGCGGCTTGCTTCTGCGTCTCGGTGGCTGGGTCGGCCAAGCGATCATACTTATCGCTCGCCTCCATCTCCTCAATCTCCCGATCGAGCCTAACCAGCGTGCGCTCCATCTGGCGTAAATCCTTTTTCTTGAATTTCGGATCGCGGGTTTCCTCAGTAAGCGTGGTGATGGCATCGAACCCGATGAAGGAGTAGGCAGCTATGGCGGCCCCGCCTGCGATGGCCCCTACCGTAGTGTCCTGATTCCAGAACGGGCTCCACAGATTCGCCTCGACATTCCCTTGGACAAAAAATCCGATGCTTAGTGCGACAAAGATTCCGAGTACAAGTATCTGAAACGCTACGAGTAGGAAGTTTATTCCAGCTGTAACCCGGATACCGATCACATTCAGAGCGGTGGTAATGAGCACGAAGGCTAAGATCCACACAGCCGTAGGTATGCCTGGGAACTGTGATGAGAGGTACGCGGCACCAATTAGCCATGCCACCATCGGGAGGAAAAAATAGTCGAGGAGGATGATCCAGCCGGCAAGGAAACCTAGCTGTGGTGTCATCTCCTTTCCTACATAAGTATAGGCTGAACCGGAGATCGGATGTACAGACGACATCCGACCATAGCTATAGGCCGTGAACACCATCGCGACGAAGGTTACCAGGTAGGCTGTGGGAACCGTCCCGTTGGATTGTTCGGAGACAACCCCAAGTATGGCCAGCACAATCAAGGGAGTCGTGTACGCAACTCCGATTGCGACGACCGACCCGAGACCGAGAGTGCGCTCGAGTCTAGGCGCCTGTTCTTGGCTATTGTTCATCATGACTGTCCTTTCGTAATTACTGCGCTGGTGAGTGTGACCTTCTGTCTGCGGAAAGAGATAGTATGTGCTGCTTTATTTGGCATCTCCTTTTCCCGACTACTTGATTTAAAAGTATCTCCCAGAACATCAACGCACAATATAGCAAGTGTAAAATTTGTTCAACGTGCTTGTACAATTGTCTGAAATGCAAATGACGGTCTTCACAGTAAAAGATTTAGTAGGCTCCCCAGATCAGACCAACCCATAAACCCGTAGACACATGGTTGTCACACAGATGGCGGGACAGAGCCCTGCCAAATCCGGCTTCTAAACAAACTTCGCATCAATATCTGGGACTCATGGGTGCTATATGGTTTGCAGAAAGCCCTGCAGACCCTCCGTGCTGCTACCGGAGTTTATCCGGGTGCTACAGTGTGGCATGATTGCGGCTCGCTGGATAAAGACGGGTGAGTTGGGTAGTTTGCTCTGGAAAACGGAGTTTTAGAAGATGACTCACTATTCTGAGAACAATGAATTCGTACCGGCTATCAGACTTGCAACGGAAAGCGACGCTGGGCAGATCACGGACATCTACGCCCCGATCGTTAGCGACACAATCGTCTCTTTCGAGTGGGAATCGCCCACTGCAGACGAGATGCGAGGGCGCATCGAGAATGCACTGGAACGTTTCCCCTGGCTGGTCTACGAGCCTCATGGGAGTGTGTTGGGCTATGCTTACGCCGGCGCGCACCGATCGAGGGGCGCCTACCAGTGGTCCGTCGACGTGTCGGCCTACGTCCACGAGGAGGAGCGCCGACAGGGTGTTGGTCGTGCTCTGTACACTTCCTTGTTCGCAATTCTTGCCCTGCAGGGCTTTTACAATGCTTGCGCTGGGATTGCGCTGCCCAACCCAGCGAGCGTTGGCATGCACGAATCGGTGGGGTTCCGGCCCGTTGGAGTGTACCGTGCGGTCGGTTACAAATTCGACGCCTGGCACGACGTGGGCTGGTGGCAACTGACGCTGCAGGACAAGACCTCTTTCCCCGAGTCTCCCGTAGACCTCCCGGAAGTCCTGGCATCCGCGGAGTGGAGGGCGGCGTTGGCGAGCGGGCTGCCGCTTGTTGGGGGCGACGTATGAGCACCTTCGCGACTGCTCATCTCCTCAGTCTGCTCTAAACTGCCTCCATGTAAGGAAACAGAACTTGCTGCAGCTCGTGGTGACGGCGAGACTGGCGAGGTGCATACTCGTTCAATTTGAGGAACTTCATCCATCCGTCTTCACCGAGAACCTCGTCCAGATCGAATAGCCTCAGGGGCTTCGCCGGTGACGCGAAGGAGGTCCCGAAGAGCGTATGGCCCTTCACTCGGCGCAGCCTGCCAGCCGAGCTTGCGCCAGCCGCAGGGTCGCACTCTACCTCGTAGCGGGAGAGTGCCTCTCCACCGTACTCGACGGTCAGCGCATCCTCGGCCACCCACACCACTACCTCTGTCCCGGCAAGTCCTTCTTCGGCGTAGAGCCTGAAGCGTTGAAGGACTAGGTAGCCGAGGTCGTCGAGGGTGCGCGTGTGGCGTGCCGAGAAGAATGCCCGGGCTAGGTCCTGCTCCTGGTAGCGGGGCGTCTTGACCCACGAGAGAACTTCGGAGGGCGAACGTCTACCAGGCTTACGCTCCTGATGAGCGTAGTGCTCCTGGACATTGTGGTCGTGCATCCAACGATCATGCTGTTTGAGTAGTTCGGTCCAGTTCTCGGCTTTCGCGAGGTGGTGGTCGGCCATCCGTCTCTGAACGTTAAACGCGGTCTCTATGTAACTTTGCCAGGGTTGACCCTTCTCGATCTCCAGCTTGCGGATGCCAAGCGCCCGGTAGATTGCCTGAGCTCTGTTGGCTAAGAAGATAGAGCCGGAGTCGGTGACGAACGCTTCGGGCGGACCGTACTCGTGTACTGCCCGGTAGAGAACGGCGAGGAAGGCGTTAAGATCCTGCCTGCGCGTTACCGAGCTTGCGAGAACTGCACGGCTGTAGTTCTCGATGATCGCGATAGCGTAGACCATGCCGTCCGCTAGCAGGCTCTCATCCAGCATATTCAGGTGGCGTACGTCTGCGATCCAGTATTCATGGTGGCGACTTGCGGCGAAGGGCATCAGCTTCTTGGTGCCACCGCCGCTCTTTGGCTTATCGTAGCCGTAGATCTCCCGGACCTGGGCGAGTATTCGACCGCAGGTGGTGCGGCTCAGATTGAATCCCTTCTGCTTGAGCGCTGCGTGTACCCGGAAGGCGCCGAGCTCTGGGTTTTGAGCCAGCTTCCTAACCTCCTCGATGGCCGCGAGGGTCACCTTCCTCACCCCGGCGGGCCTTCCGGGAGATCTGTCCGCAAGACCTTCCGCGCCTTCCTCCTTGAACTTCCTCAAGACCTTGTAGACAGTGGAGCGCCCAATGCCGAGATAACCAGCGATGGACTTCGCGCTCCAGCCGTCCACCCGCAGCTCCACGACTGCTGCTCTACCTTGGCCTGGCGAAGCCGCCTCCATCTCTTGGTAGCGGGGATAGGTCCTCTCCAGTTTCAGGGGAATCGCTTCCTCCTCGAGAACCCGCTTTACGGAGCGAACGTCGGGCTTTCTGCCGAAGCAGACGCGGACTATGTTGGATATCTCGTTGGTGTTGAAAGGTGGATACTCGGCCTTGAGGTCCACGATGAGACGCCTGATGGCGGGAGGCAACTGCTTACGCCGGGCCTTCTCCGTGGAGTAGAGACTGTCCATACCGTTAGTCCGGAAGCCCTCGATGTTGCGACGCAGGGTGCTCTCGGAGACCCCAACCTCCGCTGCCCGCTCCGCGATAGAAGTGCCGAAAAGTACGGGCTGACGAAACTTTTCGTACTTTGCCTGCTCGGGCCACCAACACAGCGGCAGTATCTTTTGGAAGTCTTCGGTGGACTCGACGCGCGAACGCTTACTGACCATGCGCTTTTCCCCCTCTATGTGAGCGACGCAGGTCATTCTCCCGCTCCAGCGCCTCCCCCCTGAGCGAGCGTCGCGACAGTATTCGTGAGATTCAGAAGGATGCCACAGATGAGTATTTCCCGCCAACCGCGTGACAGCCATGTGTCTACGGGTTTATGGGTCGGTCTGGTCTTGAGGTTTGCACTTGCAAGATGGGACTGTTATTGTGCCTTTGGGACAAGGGCACTCAAAGATTTTGCCACTGCAGCGAGGGTAAGCGAGGACCAGAGATGTGTTCTATCGCTGTGCGAAAGGGGTCTCGCGGCTGCCCTAGTGGCACGATGTAGGTGGGATCGAGACGATGGAGGGACTCATGATTTGCTTGCAAGACAAACGGCGTGTAGTGTCGGTTTCCCTACTCTTAGGGATCGTTGCCGTGACGCTGGGCTGGGCGAGCGAGGGCGGGGCTCAGACTTCGGGGGTGGAAGGCGAGAAGGCCAGGAACGTCGTGATCTTTATAGGCGATGGCATGGGTACGTCGCACCGGGATCTCATCCGCTACGCGACCATCGGAACCGAGGGGCAGCTCGCAATGGACGATATGCCGTACGCTGGCAGGTCCGAGACCAGCCCACGAGACCCAGAGGCATTCGTAACCGACTCCGCCGCTGGGGGGACCGCGATAGCCACCGGGGTCAAGACCTTCAATGGTGCCGTAGGGGTAGACGTGGACGAGAACCCGGTTCCCACGATCCTGGAACAGGCCGGGCAAGCCGGCAAGGCGACCGGCCTTGTGAGCAGTAGCCAGGTAACCGACGCTACCCCCGCCTCATTTGGAGCCCACGTCGCGGACCGGGACGATCAGAGCGAAATCGCCCGACAGTACCTCGAAGTCAGCCAGCCGGATGTGATCCTGGGCGGAGGCGAAGACTACTGGTACCCCGAAGGCAATACTGGCGCGTTCCCTGACGAGCCGGCCGAAGACCCGGAGGAGAAGAGCGCGGGCGCAAAGGGCAACCTGGTCAAGAGGGCGCAGGGTCTCGGCTACGAGTACGTGACGGACGCCGCCGGGCTCCAGGCCGCCAGCGGGCCGAAGCTCCTTGGCCTTTTTGCCAACGAGGAGATGTTTCAGGCGAACCCCGAGGGTGAAGGCGCCATCTACGACCCCGTGGTCTCACTGCCCCAAATGACGCAGAAAGCCATCGAGACCCTCTCCCAGAACCCCGAAGGCTTCTTCCTGATGGTGGAAGAAGAGGGCATAGACGAGATGGCCCACCAGAGCAACACACCGCTCACGGCAAAGGCCGGCCGGCAGCTCGACGAAGCTGTCACGGTGGCCAAGTCCTACGCCGAGAGCAATCCCGACACGCTGGTGATCGTAGCTGCCGACCACGAAACCGGGGGCCTCGCGATCGAAGACACCAACGAGATTCAGGACAACCCCGACTATCCGAATGAGTCGGGCGAGGGACGCACCGCCGAGGACGGTCCCTTTTCAGTAGCCAACTCCGACAAACAGTTCCTCGTAGACTGGACTACCGCCAACCACACGTCCGAAGACGTTCCGGTAACGGCGATGGGACCGGGAGGTGAGAGCCTCGTCGGAGTGTACGAAAATACCCACATCTACAACGCGATGCTAGACGCCCTGGGGTTGACGGGCATCGCTTCATCAGCCGCAGGCGCGCAGCAGATGCCTAACACGGGCGGACCGGCGCTCGAACCCTGGCTTGTCTTGGTGCCAGTGGCTGCGGTGTTGGTCGTGCTGGGCGGCGTTGGGCTCTTTGTTTCGACCCGCGGCCCGCGCGGATCACGGAGCCGCGGGTGGCGTTAGGACGATGTGAGGGCAACCGATAAAGCAACCCGATGACCGAACGGAGATAACAATGCTTCTAGTAATGCGTCGTTTCACCATCCTGACATTCCTCGCTGGCTTTTTCGTCGTTGCCGTCTCCGTAGCTGGGGCGGCCCCTGCCGGTGCGACCCAGACTGAGGCGACCCAGGCGGACCCAGAACTTGCGGGAGGACCGGTCTTGAACATCGGCCACCGGGGGACCGCGGGGCTGGCCCCGGAGCACACCACCGCATCCTACGACCTGGCACTCAAGCTCGGGGCCGACTACATCGAGCAGGATCTGAGGATGACCAAAGACGGTGTACTGGTCGTCATACACGACGAGGATCTCGACCGCACCACCCGAGGCCCGGCCAAAAACTGCACGGGACCTGTGAGCGATAAGACCCTGGCCCAGATCAAGACCTGCGACGTGGGTAGCTTCTTCAACGAGCGCTACCCTGAGTACGCCCGCGACGAATACGCAGGGCTCAAGATCCCGACGCTTGAGGAAGTATTCAAGCGCTACGGTACGGAGACCAACTACTACATCGAAACCCGCAGCTCCGAGGCACCTCCGGGAAACCCAGGCGTCGACGATAGCTCCGGAATGGAAGAGGCGCTGCTGCGCTTGATGGATCAGTACGGCCTGCGTGAGCCCGCCGCAGATAGCTGGCGGGTTCTCATCCAATCCTTCGTACCCGCCAGCCTCGCAGAGATTCACGCCCAAGATCCCTCGCTGCCCTTGGTCCAGCTCTACTCAGACGAGGAGACGAGCGAAACGATACAGGCGGATCTCGAATCGGCGCAGGCCTACGCGATCGGAGTCGGCCCCTCACAAGACGATGTGGACTCCGGGCTCATCGAGGCGGCGCACGCCCAGTGTTTGGCCATGCACCCCTACACCTTCGAAGAGAAGTCCGACATGCGAGACTTGGTGGATCTTGGAGTTGACGGTATGTTCACCAACTTCCCCGACCGTCTAGACGAGGTGCTCGGCGAGAGTGCAGTGGACAGAAACCTCGCCGCCGGAAGAGCCGCCGAGGCCTACCGGGCCTGCCAATCCGAAACCGGAGGCCCGGCGATGCCGAACACCGGAGGGGTCTCACTCCTAATACCGCTAGTGCTTGGTGCGCTGTTTCTAGGCCTCGGGCTGGCAGCTACCATGCTGAGGTACGCCGCACGCCCATTTCGCTAGTAGTCCCGCACCACCTTCTTCACGCCGCCAGAAGCTGAGCCCCTAGGAGATGGCTCTCCGAGCTTATCGGGCTTCGCCAAGCTATGAGCCAAGGCCCTGAACGCGGCGACCGTGAAGGACCTGAGCTCTGAGCCTACATCAGAGGCGCGATGATCGCTTCTAAGCTTCGCGGAGATCCTGTAGAAGTCGGCCTCTGTGTATTGTTCGAACGAAAACACCCGCTAAGCAAAGTTGCAGCATTTGTGTAGCGTTTTGACCCCAGAAAGTTCTGATAAAGACGGTTATCAGCAATAGTTTGGGCCTGGGCTGTCGATAATGCGCTGAACCGACCTTCGCAACTGCCGCTGAGATCTTCTGATAACAGGCAAATAGCTTCCTTGACACTGCTTGATCGCCTTAGCGGGTGTTTGCGCACGAGTAATACCCAGACCCCTTTTACCGTTTTCGTGACCAGCCCGTTATGCCCTTAGAGTTCTCGGCTGCCGCGTACCGGTACGGCCATAGCCAGGTGCGCTCCGGTTACACCATCAACAACACCGTCCCGACGCGCCCGACGTTCGTGCCCGACTCCCAGCTGCCTCCTGCGGGACAGGTCTTCGAAAGGCGGCGTGCCGACTTCAGAGGCTTCACACGATTTGGCCTGCCTCCGCAATGGACCATCGATTGGCCCTTCTTCTTCCAGTTGGACGACCAGGGACCGCAGCCTAGCCTGAAGATCGACACGAAGATCGCCGGACCGCTGACCACCGCGCTGCCAGGAGCGAACCAGGACGATGCCGACCTAAGGTCGCTACCACGGCGAAACCTGCTCGGAGGCGCGGCGCTCGGGCTACCTTCGGGCCAATGGGTGGCGCGGGCCATGGACGAGGTCCCGCTCGATCCGCTACAAGAGACGCCGCTCTGGTACTACATACTCAAGGAGGCGGGGAAGACGAGCGACTACTTCGCCTCTACCCACGACGTAGCCCCGACGGTGCTGGGCGCGATGAGCATCGAGCAACCCCGGGCAATGCAGGGGCAGGACCTCTCGGTGCTCCTGGACGGCAAAGACCCAGAACAGCGGCGTCCGCACTTCACCCTCGGCTATGACAATTACGCCTGGGCCAGGGACGATAGATATGTAATGTTTGGCCTCAACGACGGGTCTGACGCAAAGCTCTATGACATAGAAGCGGATCCGTCGATGGGCAAAGACATCGCCAGCGATCACCCTGAGATCGTCAAGCGAATGTTCACGAGCTACATCCTGAATGACGCGGGTGGTCCCGTGCCCAAATACTAGCCGGCGTGAGGCGGACGGTCGCATCCGGATCTACGAGATGGGAGGAGACATGCGGAAGTTGCTAGCGAAGCTCATCCGCTGGGTGATAGCTCTTGCGTGCCTGGGGGGCGGTGTCCTGTGGGCGCTCTCTCCCCTGGGCATTTACCTATCAGAGTACAAGTTCAAGAGCCCAAACGTTTTCTGGAAACTGTTCCCTTCCGCTCCGCTACTGATACTGATCGGGCTCATAGGACTATACATCCTCATCCGGCGGCGCTCCGGGTGGCTGGAGAAATTCGGCCTGTGGGTTGCGGTCCTGGGGGCGATGCTTGTAACCACCGGGGATGTAGGCAAGTTTTACTTGATGCTGGATAACACATACATCATGGGTGCGCCGGCCTACCGGACCTTCCGGGTCGGGCTGGAGGTGATGGCCGCCGGAGCGGTGATCCTCGGGGCGGGAGCGGGGCGCGATGGGACGCTTCCGGTGTGGGGGGCGTTGTCGTTCGCCATCGCCTCGCTGGCCGGTTTGATCTCGGTTACAAGAGAGCTTGGAGACTTTGGTGTAGGGCTCTGGATAGCTTTCGGTGTCGGCTGGGTGTCGTTGGGACTGGTCCTCCTCGTGGACTTACTGGCGGACCTGCTCTCCCCGCCGCGGCGGGGCGGGCGCGCACGAGCGGACGGCCTGAAAGGGGACTGAACGACGCCAGACTGCAGGCCGGTTTCCACAGCTCCCGGGAATCCAATCGAGAAACTCTTTACGCACCGAATCATCAGGGGCTTAAGCAGCAGCCGCGGCGTCCACCTCTATCTTGCGGTCTGTTTCGTCTGTCGGCACCTCCTTTGCCTCATTTATTAGCGGGCGAAGACGCTCAGTTGGTACCGTACAGAAAACCCGGTTCGGTGTTTTCACCCGGTCATGCGAGATGACCCGTCCGATTACCGTCGGCGCCGGATCACGCTAAGTGGAGACCAGCCCCGCCCCCAGCACCGCGAAGATTACGAAGGGCGTGAGAAATCCCAGAGCGTACGCGCGCAGCAGCTTTCCGGGTTCTCGCTCCGTCCGACCACGATGGACGACGGCCGTTATCGTCAGCCCGACGAGCACAGAACCGCCGGCGATCCAGATTTCGTACCGCCCGGCGACCCAACCCACGAGCGCCCCTCCGGCGAGGCTCGCGCCGTTGGCCGCCAGCAGCGAGACGAAGGCGCTCGCTCTGGTTTGCAACCTCGAGCGAGCGCACAGGTCGCGCGCGGCCAACAGGATAAGGGGCAAGGCGACCCCAACGGCCGTGCCCACCGCGAACGCCGCCACCGGTTGCCACGTCATCCTAAGCCGATCCCCAATATCCCGCCGGCCCGAAGCACTGGGACGCCGGTCTTCGGACGACCGGCCCTCACGCCCGCCCCTCGGTCCCCGCCTTAGGGACTATGAGCAAGGGGCAGGGGGCGTGGGCGGCGAGCTTGAGTGTGACGCTCCCGAGCAAGAACCTCTCCAGGGCGCTGTGGCCCTTGCGTCCCACTACTATCAAGTCGAACCCTTCCCTGCGGGCGTGTTCGATGAGGGCGCTCGCGGGATGGCCGCGGATCACTTGCATATGGTAGCCCACGCCGTACCTCTGAGCGGCGGCCTCCAGCCTCTCGCGCTTGCGCTCGAAGAAGCGCGCGGCGTCTTCGATGGCGCCCTCGTACTCGCCCACGGTGTCCGCGTAGTCGGGGACGTCCGCCACCGAGACGACGTGTAGCTCCGCCCCGGACTCGGCCGCAAGCTCCGCCGCTCTCTCGAAGGCCTGGGCCGCGGTCTCCGAGCCGTCCCACGCCGACATGATCTTTTTCATTTACTCCTTCACCTCTTCCCTCTCTGTGTGCTCATGTCTCCTCCGGCAGTTCGCTCTGGTGACGGAAAGAGCACGTGCGGGCGCAACCCCATAACTATCTCTTCCGCCTTGTCCAGGCGCGAATGTCG
>JAABUN010003161.1_pt1 | contig 26473 bp, 21 predicted proteins | sample 5559311 | NCBI WGS metagenome assembly JAABUN01 (sample SAMN10711877, study PRJNA513370) | rock metagenome | isolation source: Antarctica rocks | place: Antarctica: Victoria Land, Siegfried Peak sud
CCACGTGGTGCGCCGAGCCGTCTGTGACGACGGCCATCGCCTGGACTGGATGAACGGCGTCGCACCGGAGAAGCTCGTGGCGGCCACGTCCCTGGAGAGGACCAGCTGGCTCTACGCGTCCGCCTGACCCCTGTGGTCGCGGGCTTTCGTCGGCTCAGGGCGTCACGGGTATCGGTAGTTCGACGACTCACCCTCCAGGCGCAGGTACCGCTCCTTCAGCTCCTCGCGCTTCGACTGCCGAGTACTTGTCGCCGAGACGAGCGTGCGCCCTTGCGTGCTCGTCCACGCCGATCACGGAGGCCGCCCTGCTGGCGCGCTGGCAGGCCGCCGAGGACGAGGACCTGTAGTCCGTTCTCGACGCAGCGTGGCCTGACCGGTCTCAACCCGGGCGCGATCGCCAGCGCGTGCGCGCCGGCGAGTTGTGCTCGGCGGCTGTGCTCGATGGTCTGACGCGTATCCGGACTGTCGACCTGCAGCCTCTCGTTGACCAGGGGCGGCGCACCTACGGACCGCCCATGGCGTGATTATCAATTCCGTCGTCCCGACCGAGCCGTTGTCAAGGTTCACTTCTCGGGTCGCGCTCGGGGCCGGGATGGAAGTGGGCGTCGGCCGGGACCGTGGTCGTGATCTGCCCTGTGCGAGATCTGCGTGGTATGTCGTCGCGCCGGCGACGACCGGCGAGGCGATGACGGACAAGTCCGTGCCCACGCCCGCTGACCACATGCGACCACACACGCAGCCGCTGCCCGGCACCCCGCACCAGCTTCGACACGTACCGGCCCACCACGTCCTCGTCGTGCACCGCACCCGCCAGCGCTTGCCAGCCGCCGCATCGAGCCGCCGCGCCGCCACCGGCACCCCCCGTCTCACGGAGCAGCCGGCGCCTTCGAGCCGGCCCGCTCGCCCGCCTAGTCCGACGGCCCGACCCCCCAGCCGCCCTCACGAACCCGGCCGGCCGCGTCACCTGCCTCGCCTGTGACCTCTCCGCTGGCGCCCTCGCTCGGCTCGTCCTGCTCACCACGCGGCACCGCTTCAGGAACGCCGGCGACGCGCATCAGCCGTGTCGCCTCCCGGACGTTCACCGGCTGGCCGGACCAGATCAGCGCCTCCCGCACGCTGAGGCCCTCGTCCTCGGTCATCGTGCGCAGCGCCTTGCCAGCGCGGCGCTCTGCGGCCGCCACCGCGGCGTCACGTTCCTTGAGCGCGGCCGCGACGTGCACCCCCGAGGTCCTCCAGCCGCTTCTCCTGCTCGGCACGCTCGCGCCGCCGAGCGGCCAGCGCTTCCATCACCTCACGCCGTGCCGCTTGCCTGACCGACTGCTGACCCATCGTCGGGCCTCCCTCCGTCTCGGGCACTGCCAGCCACGTGGGACAGCGCTGACCACCTTCGCGCTCATCCGAGACCGACCGACCAAGCGACTGACCGGCTGACCGGCTGACCGACTGACCGACTGACCGACTGACCGACTGACCGACTGACCGACTGACCGACTGACCGACCCGACCCAGCCGAGCACGCCCACGACCGAGCGCCGACCCCGATCGCGTACCCCCATCCGACCCGAGCCCTTCATGTGCCACACACCTCTTGCATTCTCGGCGTGGTCATGAACCGGCAAAGCGCAGTTCGGCATGCACCCGACGCGCCCCGTACGTGCCGCGGGCGGCGGACTGAAACTGCGGGATCCTGGCGATAGAGACGTACAGGGCCGCTGCGCGAGCAACGTAAACGGGGGACGGCCGGGTCTTCACCGTCCTGCCGCAAACTCGAGGTGACGGTTTGAACCGTGTGCGCGCGGTGGAGCCTCTCTAGCGGTGACCCGATCTCAGGAGTTACTCATGCGCCAGAACCAGCGGAGAAGGACGCGTCGTCATCTTGGGGCAGCCGTGACAGCGCTCGCTGTTGTCCTCGGCGGCGCGGTGACAGCTGTGGTGACCACGAACAACGAGAGTGCGAACGCCTCGCGGCCGGCTATAAGTCGCGGGGAAGTACCCCCGGTGCCGCGTACCACTTCCCACGAAGTCGTCGACGAGACGCCCACGGGCCCCAATGAAGTCACTGACGAGGATGAGTACGCGGTCATGATCAGCGCCGCTGTGTTCACGGTGGACACGCGGACGTCCACCCCAGCGCAGCTGCGTGACCAGCTGCGTGCTGTCGCAGACCCGCTGCTCAGCGCAAAAGGACTCGGCGACCTCTACGCCACGATCGACGCACGCGTGCCTACGGACCCCCTGTGGGAGCGGATGCGCAGCAATGGCCAGTGGTCGGAGTGGGAGCCGACACGGACGTGGGAACCGGCCGCCTGGGCACAGGTCGTGACTGGTGGGCACGCCCAGCCCGGCTGGGTGATGCGCAACGTGACCGGCGTGCAGACCACCCACTATCTCGAGGACGGGGTGAATCGGTCGGCCTCCCGCGAGGCGACGTTGACCGTAGTGATGCGGTGCCCGGCCGAGGGCCTGGGCCTGGCGACCTGCGCTCTGGTTTTGATCAGCACGCAGCCGGTGTTCTGAGTGGGCGCCGGCGCGCTCGCCGCGGCCGGCCTGGCGCTGGTGCTGACTCTGCCCATCGGGTTGGCAGCCGCCGTGGGCGCGAGTGGTCACCACGAGTGTCGAAGCGTGTCCTTCGGCCCTGTCGATGAGCTGGACGGCGAGCAGGCCAACAACGCCCGGGTCATCGTCTCCGTGGGCCAGCAGCGGGGCGTCCCCCCGCAGGGTCTGGTTGTGGCGCTGATGACGGCCATGCAGGAATCGACCCTGCGGAACCTGCCCTACGGCGATCGGGACAGTCTGGGCCTGTTTCAGCAGCGCCCGTCGACCGGGTGGGGAACCCCGGCGCAGGTGATGGACGCGGCGAGCTCGGCCGCTGCGTTCTATGGAGGCCCCGCCTCACCGACGTCCAACCCTGGGCTGCTTGACGTAGCCGGATGGGAGCAGATGCCCGCGACGGTTGCGGCGCAGACCGTTCAGCGGTCGGCGTATCCAGCCGCTTATGCCAAGTGGGAGTCCTCGGCGACCGCCTGGGTCGGTCAGATCCTGCAGGCACCGGTGCCCGCCGCTGGGGGTTGTTCAGGCTCGTCCGGTTCCGCGGCCACGGTGACCGCGACGGCGGCACGGTGGCTCGGCACTCCCTATGCCTGGGGCGGTGGAGATGTCAGCGGGCCAACGCAGGGCTTCGGACCGGGTGCTGGCACGGTCGGGTTCGACTGCTCGGGTCTGACCGTGCATGCGTTCGCCAGTGTCGGAGTTAACCTGCCGCGTACATCCCGGGAGCAGTGGTCCTTCCCTGGCGAGCGCATCGAGACGATGGCCGAGCTGCGCCCCGGTGACCTGATGTTCTTCGCGGAAGATCGTGCCGATCCGGCCACGATTCATCACGTCGCCATCAGCGTCGGCGGTGACGCGATGCTCGAGGCACCCCGAACTGGTGAGGTCGTCCGTCTGAGTGAGGGCGTGTCCCAGAACGCCTACTGGGCCCCCCGGTTCATCGGGGGCGTCCGTGTCCTGCGGTGAGCACGCTTCCCGCGCAATGGCACTCAGTGCGCGGTGTTGGCCCTCTTCCTCGCAGAACTTCTCGTATCCCTGAGCCGATGGAGGCACCTCATGTTCGTCTCGCTGTTCGCCGTCCATGCCCGCGTCGTCGCTGAGGACCCCGGCGTTACCTCCAACACGAATGGGCTCCCAGGTCTGGAAGCGTTCAGGCAGATCGTCGGAGCCATGCTTACCTTCGGCCTGGTGGCGTGCGTGGCGGCTGTGGTGGTGTCCGCCGTCGTGTGGGGTTTCGCGGCCAACGGCGGCAACGCGCACATGGCGGGCAGGGGCAAGTCGGGTGTGATCGTCGCTGCGGGTGCGGCGTTGCTGATCGGTGGTGCGAACGCGATCGTCGCATTCTTCTCCGCTGCCGGGTCGGCACTGTGACGGCTCCAGCGGTGACGGCCCCAGCGGTGACTGCTCCCCCGGCCAACATCTGCGACGTGCCGGTCCCGGTCATACAGGCCGGCTGCGTCGTCCCTGACGCTGCGTCGAGCCTTGCGGGTGCGGCGTCTGGCAGCGTCTTGACCTCGATCGGTGAGTCGTTCGCCTTGGGCGCCGAGACGGTGCTCGACGCGGTGTTCGAGCTGATCACCACCACGACGACGGTGGACCTGACCGCCAGCTACGTCACGCGCAACGCCGCAGCGCTGGCGTCTGTCGCGCTGGTCCTGATCGTCGGCCTGTTCGTTGTGCAGGTGGTGGGCGCCGTGGTCCGGCAGCAGCCGGGCGGACTGGTGCGGGCGGTGACGGGCGCCGCAGCTGCAGTCCTCGGGACCGCCGCCGCGGCCGCGGTCACCCAGTCACTGCTGGTTGCGGTCGATGCGATCTGCGACGGCATCGCTGTCATGGCCGGAACGACCATCCAGGATGCCGTCCGGCGACTGCTGGACATCAACGCCCTGCTGCAGATGAGCGGTACAGGTGCAGGTGCCGGCGGCGCGGCATTGATGATCGTCTTCGGGCTGTTGTTCATCGTCGGCGCCACCCTGACGCTGGGCACCCTGCTGGTCCGCAACGCGCTCATCGTGGTGGCGGTGGTCGTCGCCCCGCTGGCGTTCGCGGGCGGGACGAGCACGGCCACGTCGGCGTGGGTCCGCCGTTGGGTACAGGTGACCCTCGCCCTGATCCTATCCAAGCTCGCCATTGTCATCGTGTTCGTCGTCGCGGTCGGGATGCTCGGCGACGCGCGAGGCGTCGGTGCGCTGCTGGCCGGGCTGATCCTGCTGCTGCTCGCCGTCCTGGCGCCGTGGGCCTGTTTCAAGGTGCTCGACTTCGCCGGCACCCAGATCGCGTCTGAGTGGCACCGTTCCACCAACGGGTCGACCCTGGCCGCTTTGCACCAGGGGCGGGTCTCGGCGCGTTCGATGATGCGCACGGTGGCGCCCGTCCTTGGGGGTGGCGGAGCTGGCGTTGCCGCTGGGGGCAGGGCCGGCGTCGCAAGCACCACCAGTGGTCGGCCCAAGAGCAGCGCCCCAGCCGCCCCTCGACCGCCGGCCGCGCCGGTCCCTCCGGCTGCGGCCGTCCGCCAGGACGACGGCATCCGACACGGTGGTGACGACCGGCCTGCGAACTCGTCGTCCGCCCGGGCCCACCAGGCCACTGGTGGGGCGCCGACGCCAAGGGGCCCTCAGTGAGCGCCGCCACACGTGTCGTCGAGCCGATGGTCGGCACCGTCAGGTTCGGACGGCGCGCCAGCCGGGGTGTTCTGCTCGGCCTGTCCGGTTTCCGGGTCGTCGCGCTGGCCTGCGCCTTCGTGGTCGTGCTGCCGACGCTGTATGTCGGCGGCATCGAGGCGGTGGCGTGGACCGCGCCGCTCTGGGGCACGGCCATCGCGGCGGCGTTCGTCCCGGTCGCCGGACGGCCCGTTGTGGAGTGGGTGCCAGTCGCCGGGCACTGGGCGCTGCGCCGCACGTTGCGCCAGAACGTGTACGGGGTGCGGGTGCTGCGCCCCCGCCCGGCGGGAACGCTCGCCCTGCCAGGGGATGCGGCAGCGCTGAGGATCCACCTGGACGAGACCAGCGGAGCTGCGATGGTCCACGACCCGCACGCCGCGACCTTGACCGCGATCGCCAAGGTCAGCCACGCGGCGTTCGTGCTGCTGGGGCCGAACGACCAGGCACGCAGGGTCGCGGCCTGGGGGCGGGTGTACGCCACCCTCGCGCAGTCCGGCCGGATCGCCCGGGTGCAGGTGCTGGAGCGGACCCTGCCGGACACCGGCCTAGCGGTTCAGCAGCACTGGGCCGAGCACGGGCTCGTCGACGGTTCGTGCGCAGCCCGGTGGTACGCCGATCTCGTCAAGGCCGCCGGGCCGGCGTCCGAGCGGCACGACACCACGATCAGCATCAGCCTCAACATGGCGCGGGCCCGGCGCGCGATCCGCAGCGAGGGCGGCGGGCTGGCCGGAGCCGCGGTCGTCCTCCGCCAGGAGCTGACCACCCTCACCGCTGCTCTGCGCACCGCAGAGATCACAGTGGAGGGGTGGGCTACGCCCGCGGACCTGGCGGTGATGCTGCGCCAGGCCTACGACCCGGGCGCGTCTGCGACCTTGGACCGGCACCAGGTAGGTCGCGACCCAGCGATCGCCGGTCCCGTGGTGGTGGAGGAGCACTGGGACCACCTGCGCACCGACACAGGTTTGCACGCCGTCTACTGGATCAGCGAGTGGCCGCGCAGCGAGGTGTTCCCCTCGTTCCTGTCCTCGATCCTGTTGTCCGCCGGCCTGCGCCGGGCCACCTCGATCGTCGCCCAGCCGCTGACCGCGTCCGAGGCGATGCGCAGCATCCGCAAGGAACGCGTGGAGTACCAAACCGATGCCGCCCAACGCCAGCGCATCGGGCAGCTCACCGATTACGCCACCGAGCAGGAGTGGGCCGATGTCAACCAACGCGAGCGGGAGCTCGTGTCCGGGCACGGCGACCTGCGGTTCGCGGGTTTCCTGTGCGTCACCGCTGACGACGAAGCCGGGCTACAGGCGGCCAGGGCCAGCATCGAGCAGTCAGCCGTCCAGGCCGGGTGCGAGACCCGGCTGCTGGTGGGGCAGCAGGCCCAGGCCTTCACCGCCGCCGCTCTGCCCCTGTGCCGAGGGATCTGATGCGACCCACCCGGACGCTGTCGACGCCGCTGCTCACCGCCGCGGACAGCACGCGCAAGGACCGGCGCGTGCAGACCCTGGCGGCGCGGCGGGTGAGAGCAGACGCCGTCCGAGCCCGGGATGAGGAGACCCGGACGGCGCGGGACGTCGAGCGGCGAGCTGACCGCGCGGCGGCCTGGCTGCCCCGTTCCGGTGAGCCGGGACCGGCGGCGCTGCGGACGTGGCGCCGCTTCCGGGTGCAGCCACACGCCGCGACCTCTGCGGTACTCGCCGGCGCCTACCCGTTCCTGGCCGAGGAGGGCCTCGGGTCGGCGGGGATGTTCATCGGCACCGACCTGTTCTCCGGTGGAGCGTTCGTGTTCGACCCCTGGCAACTGTACCGCCAAGGGGTGCTGACCAATCCGAACGTGCTGCTTGCCGGCGTCATCGGGACCGGCAAGTCTGCACTGGCCAAGAGCCTCGCGGTCCGCTCGGTCGCGTTCGGCGTCAAGGTGTACGTGCCCGGGGACCCCAAGGGCGAGTGGACGGCGGTCGCCCGCGCGATCGGTGGATCCGCCATCGAGCTGGCACCAGGTTTGCCGGCCCGGCTCAACCCACTCGACGAAGGCCAGCGGCCCGCCGGCGCCAGTGACCGGGAGTGGCCCGGACTGGTCTGGTGCCGCCGCCGCGAGCTGCTCGGGGTCCTGGCCGAGACCGTCCTGAGCAGACCGTTGCGCCCGGTCGAGCACACCATCCTCGACCTGGCGTTGCGCGCCGCCTGCTCCGGGCGGGGCACGCCGACATTGCCGGACGTCGTCCGCCACCTCCTCGATCCGGACGCATCCCTGGACGGGCTCAGCGACCTCGGGCCGACGGACTCCCGGGAGGTCGCCCACGCGCTGCGCCGCCTCGTCCACGGCGACCTCGCAGGGCTGTTCGACGGCCCCTCCACGGTCCGGTTCGACCCGACGGCGGCCATGGTCACCCTCGACCTGTCACGGATCAGCGGCAACGACGTCCTGCTGTCCCTGGTGATGACCTGCGCCTCGGCATGGATGGAGTCCGCCCTGCTCAACCCCCACGCCGGACGACGGTGGGTCGTCTATGACGAGGCGTGGCGGATCATGCGCCAACCGGCCCTGGTGCGCCGCATGCAGTCACAGTGGAAGCTCTCGCGCGCCTACGGCATCGCCAACCTGATGGTCATCCACCGACCGTCCGACCTGGACGCCGTCGGGGACGCGGCCAGCGAGGCCCGGGCCCTGGCCCAGGGCCTGCTGGCGGACTGCTCCACCCGGATCGTCTACCGGCAGGAAAGCGACCAGCTCGCCTCCTCCGCCGACACCCTCGGCCTGTCCGAGACCGAACGCGACCTGCTGCCCACCCTCGGCACAGGGCAGGGACTGTGGCGTATCCGCGACCGCGCCTTCGTCGTCGCCCACCAGATGATCCCCGACGAGCTCGCAGTCTTCGACACCACCGCCAGGATGCTGCCCGGCAGAACCGTGTCTTGAGATGAATACTCACCCTCGACAGGGCGTGTCACCTGTCACCGATTTCGCCATCGGGGCGATGTTCGTCGCCTTTACGGGCGCGGTGATGCTCTGGGTCGGCGCCCGCGCCACCGCCACACTGGCCGGCGTCGACGCCCCGCCGCTGCGCGCGGCCTCGCTGCGACGACTCCTCACGAACCCGGGTGACCCAGCCGGCGCCTGGGGAACCGCCATGCCGGGGCCGGTGGCGTACTGGACGGTCTCCGCTGGCCTCGTTGCCGTCGCAATCACCGCAGCCCTGGCCGCGTGGCGGGCATGGCACGAACTCGACCGGCGGGCTGCGCGCGACCCTCGCGCACTGGCCGGGACGGCGTCCCGTTCGGAGGTGGCGGCGGCGACGAGCGCGCGGTCGGTGGTTCGACGGGCCGCCACCGTGCGTGCCAGCCTGTACCGGCCGCAGGCCCGCGACGTCGGCTACCGGCTGGGAAGGTGCCGCGGACGAGGCGTGTGGGTCTGCGTCGAGGACTCGATGCTGGTCGTCGGTCCACCCCGCTCGGGCAAGGGCCTGCACCTGGTGATCCCGGCCCTGTTGGACGCTCCCGGCGCGGTGGTGACGACGAGCACCCGCCCGGACAACCTCACCGTCACGATGACGGCGCGCGCCGCGCGCGGTCCGGTGGCAGTATTCGACCCGCAACGGCTCGCCCCAGGCGTAGCCGCCGGCCTGCGGTGGTCACCGGTGCGCGGGTGCGAGCTCCCGCAGACGGCGATGATCCGAGCCCGCGGCCTGGCCGCCGGCACCGGCATGGCCCGCGGGGTCGACGGCGGCGACTTCTGGCAGGGCCAGACCGAGTCGGTATTGCGGGCACTGCTGCACGCGGCCGCCCTGGACGGGCGCGCTGCCGGCGACCTCTACCGGTGGTCCCTGGACCCGGTGGCCGCGACCGACGCCGTCGCCGTCCTGGGTCGAGACAGCACCGCGGCACCCGGCTGGGACGACGCCCTCGACCAGGCCGCCCGCGCCGACCCCCGCACCCGCGACTCCATCTGGCTCGGCGTCCGGCAGGCACTGTCGAGCCTGGCGGACCCCCGCGTGCTGCACGCCGTCAGCCCGACACCCGGCGAGTCCTTCGACCCGGAAGCCTTTCTCGCCGAACGGGGCACGCTGTACCTGCTCGGCACATCCTCCGGTGCCGGAGCCGCCGCTGCACTGGTCTCGGCGTTCATCGAGGACCTGGTCGAGACCACCCGCCGCCTGGCCGCGCACTCCCCCGGCGCACGTCTGGACCCGCCGCTGCTGCTCGCGCTCGACGAGATCGGCAACCTGGCCCCGCTGCCGTCCCTGCCCGCCCTGATGTCCGAAGGCGGCGGCACCGGCATCACCACCCTCACAGTGCTGCAGTCCCTGGCCCAAGCCCGCGATCGGTGGGGTGAGCAAGCCGCCAACACCATCTGGGACGCCGCCATCGTCAAGCTCATTCTCGGCGGCGGGAGCAACGCCCGTGACCTGCAGGACCTGTCCCAGCTGATCGGCGACCGGGACGAGGCCACCGACTCCATCTCGCGCGACGCGCACGGCGGGAGCAGCACCTCCACCTCGATCAGGCGGATGCCGATCATGGACACCTCCCGGCTGCGCACCCTGCCCTTCGGTGTCGGCGTCCTGCTGCTGCGGTCGGCAGCACCGATCGTCATGGACCTGCAGAGATGGACGGCTCGGGGTGACGCCGCGCAGCTCGCAGCGGACCGCCGAAGAACCGAGCAAGACCTGCGCCGGGCCGTCGACCCCGGCCAGGCGTCTTCCACAGGGGAGCAAACCCCCGTGGCCGTCCACAACGCTGCACCCCCCCGATGACGCAACCTCCGTGCGCGACAAAGGATCGGCAGTCGCCGAACCATGAAAGGAACTGCGCCATGACCGACTTGAACAGCGCACCCCTCACCCGCGCCCGTGGGCTGCTGACCGCCGTGCTGCGGGACGGTGGCCACTTGGACCCGATGGCGCGCCTGGAGGTGGCCCAGGCCCTCAACGAGCTCGTCCCCGCCATGGCCTTGCCGACCTATCCCGCCGTGCCCGTCACGATCGAGGACAGCACCGACGCCTTGAGCCAGGCGCGCCGGGAGATGCGCGCCGCCCTCACCCAGGCGAACGACCTCGACGACATCCACCAGGTCAGCCTCGCTATCTGCTGTGTGGACGTCGCCCTCGCCATGGTCTCGCCGTGACCTGCCAGGACCACCTCCTCGCCGCCGCCCGGTACGCGGCCCTCGCGATGTCCGACGAAGGACCGTCGTCCCACGAGGTTGCGGTGATCGGGCCGGTGCGGGACGACGTCGTGCACAACCTGTGCGCTCTGGTCATGACGCTGGCTCGCCGGGAGCCGGCGATAGCGGCCAGGCCAGAGGCCGTCGTCTCGGTGGCCCGCGACCCGGTCGGGGCAGTCGCCTCACACCTGGCGACGATGCCCCGGCTGGCGCCGGACTGGGAGCGGCGCCCCAGCCCGCTCGAGCGGTACGCGGGCTGTCCCGGCCAACCCTGGGAGGCTACGACACCCCGGCTCGCCTGGCAGGGACTCGGAGCCGAGACCCTCTTCGCAGCACACGACGCCTCTCGAGAGGTGCCGCAGATGAGCGACGGCGCCCGGTGGTCTGCGCTGCACGACGTCGCCGTCCTGACCCAGGCCTTCGCCAGCCTGGACGGCGACCTGGCCGCCCAGATCCTCACTCCTCCCCGGAAGGTCAGGCAGGCCACCGCGCGGGCGGAGAACGTGCTGGCTCTCAAGGCGCGTGAGCTCGCTGCCCTCGCCCCCTCCTCCAGCCCACCTCGCACCGAGCCCGCCTACCGGCGCGCACCCCGCTGCAGCGTCGTCCCGGTGTCGCGCCTGGCTTCCCTGCCCATGGCGACGCAGCGACTGGAGACGCTGCTGCGCGAGGCCGGGCCGATGGCCACTGCCCAGGACATGGTGGCTTCGACGATCGCGCTGGCCAAGGCGAGCCTGGCGGCGTCACGGGCTCTGGCCGCCGGCGCCGCCGCGCCCACGTGCGGGCTGCCTCAGCAGCTGCGGGACACCGCGATGGTCCTTTCCACCTACAGCGCGCAGCTGCACCCCGCCATCGTGGACGCCGCACCGCGACTCGGCAGCATCCACCGAGGCACCCCCGGCATCCGTCAGCAGGCGGGCGAGATCGGCGGCGAGGCTACCCGCAGGATGCTCGACCTGGTTCCTCGACCCGCAGCAGCCGAAGCTGCATCGCCGTACCTGCTCGAGTTCGCCGGCCACCTGCGTGGCCTCACTCACGCCCTGCACAGCGCGGTGGTCGCCGCCCACCACTCGGGCCGGCTCTACGAGCGCGACCGGTCCACCGGTGCCACACGCGGGTGGGCACCTACCCGAGACCTCGGCACCGCCCCGCTCTACGACGCCCTGGTGGCTGCACACCGCGCCGCCACCTCCGTCCCTGCCTCGCCGACCACGTGGACGCCGCCACCGGTCGCGCCGCGGCCCGCCGCCATCACCGACTTGGTCGCCGTACTGCGCAACCGCCAGGAGCTGCTACGCCCCCACAAACCGGGCGCGCCGAGGTGGGGCAGCCCACCAGTGCAATCACGATGACCCGAAGACCGTCACGGACCCTGCCGTGACGAGCGGAGCCACCCCGCCCACCGATCCCGACGCTGAGTTCGACGCCCTCGTCGACCAGATGCTCGGCCAGATCCCCAAACCCATCGACTGGCGCCGCGTCCCCGCGCACGCCGCGCCCGCTGAGTGGGCAGCGCTCGACACCTGGGTGCGGTGGCTGGCCGCCCGCTACGCACTGGACCACCGCGAGCTGCCTCCCTGCTGGTTCCGGCACGGAGCCGTCGTCGAGGAGCTGTCCGCGCTGCGCACCGCTCACGCCATCGCGTTCCACCCGACACAGCCGGCGACCGGGCCGATCGACTGGCACCAGAGCCTCGGTTACGCGCGACTTCGACTGCGTGACTGGGCAGCCCGCTCAGGATGCAAGCCCGGCGGACATCGCGAAGACACCGCGCCGCAGTGGAGCATCGACCCCGCGACAGGGGGATACCGGACGCAGATTCAGGCGTTCATCGCCGACGACGAGCAGGCAGGCGACGAACGCGACATCGACGGCGCCTTCGGTTCAACGGCCTCACCCCACGACGGATTCTGAAGGCACCACGTGCGCGTCAGGGTCGCTCCCCCTCCTACAGAACGCAAGCACCGGGAGGCAACCGATGGACAGCGCGAGCGCGACGTTCCCCACCCACATGACTCGCGCCCTGGCCTACGCGTCGCAGGGCATCCCGGTGTTCCCGTGCCAGCCGGGCGGGAAGACGCCGATCACGGCGAAGGGCTTTCACGACGCCAGCACCGAGGGCGTTCAGATCGAACGCTGGTGGGGCAGAACACCGATGGCGAACATCGCCATGCCGACCGGCGCCCCGGGGTTCGACGTCCTCGACGTCGACGTCCGCGCCGCCGGCTCCGGATGGGCCGCGTTCCACCAGGCCCGTCGCGCCGGACTCACAGACGGCTGGCTTCGCGTGATCAGCACCCCCTCGGGAGGACTGCACCTGCACTACCCCGGCAGTGACCAGCGCAACGGGTGCCTGCGCGGGATGCACCTGGACTTCCGCGGCCGCGGCGGCTACGTCCTCCTACCACCCTCGCGCGTGCAGACCGCGACGTACGAGGCGAGCTACGGCCTGGCGTGCGAGCAACCCGGGCAGGGCCAGCGTCTCGACTGGACCGGCATCCGCCAGCTGCTGCTGCCCCCGTCCCCTGAGCGTGGCCCGCGGTCGGTGACCGATGCCATCGGCGGCGTCGAGCACCTCGCCGCGCACGTCGCCCGACAGCCCGAGGGCAACCGCAACAACGCCCTCTTCTGGGCCGCCTGCCGCAACGCCGAAGCCGGCCGGACCGACCCCGAGCCGCTCGTGGCCGCCGGTATCAGTACCGGCCTGCCCGAGCAGCAGGCACGCCGGACGGTCCGCAGCGCCTACGAAACCGTTGCCGGACTCAGTCGACCCTCTGCCACGGCGGCAGCCGCGATAGACGCCCCAGTCCGATGAGCCAGGAGTAGCCATGCGCCGCCCGACCACGTCAGCCGCCACGCCTGTCGCGGACCTACCTGGATGCGAGAGGCTATGGAGCATCACCGAGGTCTCCGACTTCCTCGGCATCCCTGTCGCGACGCTCCACCAGTGGCGCTACCTCGGCAGCGGACCAGAGGCGTTCCGCGTCGGCAAGCACCTTCGCTACGACCCGGACGCCGTCCGACGCTGGCTGATTGAGCGGTGCAGGCGACCCGGAGGCGCTTGACTGTTCCCACAAGCTCTGCTGCGAAGGTGCATCACTACGAAGCGGGGTTCCCGGTGATTGTCCGTGCCGGCAACGGACCCGTCACCCTGGTGCAAGGGGTGTGTGACGAACGCATTGAGGGTGTTGCGCCTGCCGTGGGGGCGTCGATGCTCGAAAACCCGGGGTGTGGCGTTAACGGTTGCGGAGTTGGCGCAACCTACCGAACGCGTGGGGCCCGGCACCGGGTTCATCCAAGCGATGACACATTGGTAGTCGGCGCTCCACATGGCAGCCGGTGTCACGAAGACTCGCCCGCCGCGATGTTCTCGATGACGCTCGACAACGCCTGACACCGCATCAAGGATGAACGACGACACGGTGACGTCCCGCTCGTCCCTCTTCGCGTGTCCAAACCAATTCGCGCGGTGGTGTCCTCGAACTGTCACGGCTGCGCGGTCAGCGACACAGCAGTGCCGGTTGCGCTGGGTGGTGCGAACGGGACAGCGCCGATCAGCGCGGTCGTCGAGGGGCCTGCAACATCGAGGCGAGCATCAACCGCGCATCACCTCACCGCCAGCGACGAGAGCATGACCCGCTCGCTGTGTCGGAGGTGGCGCCTACTGTGTGAGGCCAGTTGAAGAAGACGAGTGGGGGTTGGTGACCGCGTGGACGCAGACACCCGTCTGTGGGGCAAGCAGGACGGCCTTACCTCGCCGTATCCGCTGCTGTGCCACATGCTCGACACCGCCGCGTCTGCCCGCGTCCTTTGGGACCGGTGGCTGCGTCCCGGCCTGCGTGACCTGGTCACTGGCGCTCTCGCGCCCGGCAACCCCGATCTCGCCCGCGACCGGATGATGGTGGTGGCAGCCCTACACGATGTCGGCAAGGCCAACCCCCTCTTCCAGGGCCAGACCCGAGCACCCAGGCCGCGCCCGTGGACCGAGACTTTCCGCGCGCACCTCGCAGCAGCCGGGTACGCCCCCGCACCGCACATCTCTCAGCCGGCCGTCTTCAGGCACGAGGCCGTCAGCCTCGCTCTGCTGCACGGGGGCGTCATCACCGGGGGAATGGACCCCACCAAGCACTACCTGGCCGTCGCGACCGGCGGGCACCACGGCGTATTCCGCGACCTGGCCGACAACCGCCTTACCCCGCGCGAGCTGCGCTCGGTCTGCACCGGAGCCTGGGCCGACCAGCAAACTGCCCACACAGACGCCGTGTTGGGCGGAATCGGCCTCAAGGAGCGTCCGACCGACCCCCTGCATGGGTCACAGGCACCCGCCGCCCTCGTCCTGATCTCCGGGCTGTTGATCCTGGCCGACTGGCTCGCCTCCGAGCATGCGTGCGTCACCCACGGCGCCAAGCTGCTGAACGATGTCGACCCCGTGCGCGACCCCGAAGAGTGGATCGCCCGCCAAGGCGCCTGGCTTGCCGACCGGCTGCCGGCGACGCTGGGGGAGTACACCGCGATCTCCGACCCCCTCGGAGCCATCCTGGGTGCTCACGCCTCGGCACCATCGGACCTGCAGCGCGCAGCGTTCAGTAAGCACGACGGGCTCCTGCTCGCGACGTACCCGACCGGGGACGGCAAGACCGAGGCGGCGCTGCTGCGTCACGCCGCCCGTACCGACGAGGGACTGCTGTTCGCGCTGCCGACCCGGTCGACCGCCTCGGCGATGATGAAGCGCGTCCGCGTCGCATACTCGAGCACAGCGAACGCCGCCTGCCTCGCGCACGGCTTCGCCGCCCTGGACACCTTCTACGCCCCGCCGGCCACCCGGATCGTCAGCGAGCACGCTGGGCACGGCCACGACGACCGCGACACCGGCCTCCACCCGCAGGACTGGCTGAGCGGATCCAAGCGGTCCTTGCTGGCCCCGGTGACCGTCTCCACCTGCGACCAGGTCCTCGCCTCCGCGCTGCGGCAGGCGCACAGCACATTGCGCCTGCTGGCAGTGGCCAACCGGCACGTCGTGCTCGACGAGGTGCACACCTACGACCAGTACCAGACCCGTCTGCTGACCGAGCTGCTCGCCTGGTGGGGGCGGACCGGCACCCGGGTGACCCTGCTATCGGCGACCCTACCGACCTGGCAGCGCAACCAGCTCGTCACCGCATACGCTCCCGGCGCCGTGACGCTCACCACCACGCAGTCGACGTTCCCCTCGCACACCCTCATCGCCCCCGACGGGTTTGGAGCGGCCACCCCCGTGGCCGGCACCGCCCGGCGGACCTACGACCTGAACCTGGCCGCGGCCACAACCGCCGACCCGGTCGCCCACCACGTCGCCTGGGCCGCGGGCGTGCGCGCCACACATCCCCACGCCCGCATCGCGATCATCACGAACACCGTGGGCCGCGCCCAGAAGATCGCCGCGCAGCTGCGCACCGCCGGGCATCAGGTCGTGGCGCTTCACTCGCGCATGACCGCCGGGCACCGGGAGGCCGTCAGTGACCAGCTGCAGGCCTGGATCGGCAGGCACGGCACCGCCACCGGTCTGACTGTCGTCGGGACCCAGGTCATCGAGGCGTCCTTGGACATCGACGTCGACTTCATGGCCACCGACCTGGCGCCCGCGCCGTCCCTGATCCAGCGCGCCGGTCGCCTATGGCGCAAACACGACCCCGAGCGCAGGTCGCGCCTAGCGTTCCCGGTTGCCGCCCCGACGCTGCTCGTGCACGCCACACACAGCAGCGACGGCAAGCTGGACGGATGGGGCCAGGCACCGTACCTGCTCGCCGAACAGGCCAAGACGTGGGCTGTCCTGACGGCCACGCCCGTGCTCGCTGTCCCCGGCGCCGTGCAGCAGTTCGTCGACGACGCCGCCTACACCTGGGCCGACGTCGCCGCGGCGGCAGCGGCCGGATCCACCCAAGACACGTGGGCTGCCGACGCCCGCTCCCGGGTGGCTCGAGCGACGGAGGTCGCCATCCCGTTCACCGGCCCCGACGGCTACCTGGCTGACCCGACCTACTCGGGCCTCATCGGGCTGACGAACCGCTCCGAGGTGGCCGACACCGAGACCCGGTACGTCGACATGGTGTCCCACACCTACCTGCTGATCGACGCCACTGGGGCCACCCCGCACGCCTGGACCGGGACTCTGCGCCAGCTCGGCACCGCCAGGGGCCCGACCCAACTCAAGGAGGGCCTGGCGGCCACCGTCCCAGCCAGCGGCAAGACCGACCGAGCGCTGTGGGCTGCCCACCAGGCGACCACCGCCGGCCCCTGGCGCCCGGCCTCCGCCGTCCTCAGGGGGCTGCTGCCTGTGGATGTCACGGCTCACCCCGAGCTGGCCTACGACCCGGTCGGCGGACTGGTCGTTCGGCCGACGTAGCGACACCCACCTGCCGCACATCCGACCCGCACGAACCGAAGGAGCCACACCGATGACGTCGCCCGTCACTTCCACCAGCGTGGTGGACCTGCCATGGGTGCCCGTGCGCACCGCCGACGGCCGGCGCACCCGTCTGGGTCTGCGCGAAGTCCTGGTCCGCGCCCATGAGCTCGCCGGACTCGACACCGACAGCCCCGTCGAGCTGTCGACCCTGTACCGGTTCCTACCCGCCGTCGGCGCCCTGGTTGTGCGCCAGATGGGCGGCAAGGCCCTTGCGGGACGGTTCGACCAGGCCGCAGTCGACTCCGTGCTCGACCGGCATCGCGATGCCCTGGATCTGCGCCATTCTGAGACGCCGTTCGCCCAGGAGTGGCACTACGCCCCGGAGGCCAAGCCGGCCGCCACATCGCCGATCGCCACCTTGCGGTTCGAGTCGCCGGGCGCCTCCAGCAAGATCTGGAAGGACCGCGGGTCCCTGTCCAGCCGGTGGATGCCCGAGCTGGACCTCGGTGTCATCGCCCTGCACCTGCTGTGCCACTGGTTCCACTCCCTGGGCGGCAACTCCCGCAGCCTGTACCCGCGAATGGTCGCCATCAGCGGCTCCATCGGCTCCCGGGTCGGCAACGACCTGGCCATGTTCTGGCGTGGGCGCACGCTATCCGACACGATCCTGGCGAACACCCCCAAGGCTTGGGTCCATGGCGAGGGGTTGCCGGCGTTCCTGGACCGCACCGGAACCACCCGCGGCGCTCTGCAGGCCCTGCACCCGCTGTGGTCGATGACGTACGCCCCCAACGCCGTCCTGCTCGAGTGGGACGCGGCCGGCTGGCCGGTCACCTACCGGCCAGGCGGCTCCCGGTGGGGCCTGAGGGACGTGCGCGCCGCCGACGAGGGAGCGCCCACCAAGGCCCTGACGACCGCGAGGTTCCAGCAGCGCAAGGAAGATCTCGCTTGGCTCAAACGTCAGGACCCGGCCCGCATCTGGACCAACAAGGAGAATGCCGACGGCACGACCGGGGCCGAGTTGTACACGGCGCTGTCCGCTCACCAGGCGCCGCTGGTGCGGCTGCGCGAGTGGTACCAGGCCAACGGCGGATCGGCCCTGAGCCACAGCCCGCGCCGCCTGCAGTCCGTCATGGTCCCCGACCTGGTCTCGGGGAACTGGGCGCTGGAGTTTTACGCCGCCAAGGTGGAGATGAAGGGCATGGCCCCCTCGTTCACCGACGTTGCCTGGTTCGCCTGCGACCCGGCCGAGCTCGACCTGGACGACCTACGCGCCGATCTGCTGCTGTCGGTGGCCCGCGATGCCGACGCTCTGGCAGTGGACGCCCGCCGCACCCTGGCCGCCAACGGGGGACCGTTGGACCATCTCGCACCTAAGGTGAAATGGCCGCTGTGCGACGACATGGTCGCCCGCTTCTACACCCTGGCCGAGGACGCCTGCCGGGTCGCGATCCGCCGGATCGCCGTCGGCGATGACCCCACCGCCGAGTTGCGTGAGGCTCTGGCGCGTTCGGCAGTCCAGGCGTTCGACGAGGCTACCGAGCTGTACCTGACCGCAGCCGGCATGGCGGCCGCCATCCGCTCCCGGCAGGCGTTTCGCGCCAAGGTCCGCACCATCACCCGTCCGACCACCACCACGACCACCAAGGGGGCGGCATGACCGTCAAGGCACAAGCAACACCGGCGCAGGCCGCCGAAGCCTGGCGGGCGATGGTGTCGATGGTGCTCGCCCGCCGTGGCCAGCCCGGTAGCGGGGCGTTCCGCTCCGACGTGCGCCGCGGCATCTACGCCCACTCCCAGCACTGGGCGCTGGCGCACGTCGCCGGCTACGCAACCACCCCGTTCGAACTGCCGCCGCTGCTGCGAGCGGCGGCCATCACCGCCGAGCACCTGCGCGCACCCCAGGACAACGCCGAGCGCGCCCGGCTGGGGCACGCCCTGCGTGAGCTGCACCGCCGACGTAACGGGACGCCTCCGAATGCCGTCATGAACTCCATCTCCCGCCGGGTGACGATCCTGCCAAGCCTCCCGCTGGAACAGGCAGCGCAGAGCCTGGACAGCCTGGTCGCGTTCTGCGCGGCCGAGCGCGTCCCCGTGAACTTCTACGACCTCACCAAGACGCTGCTGCGGTGGGGCAAGGGCCTGTCGCCAGCATCCGTGGCCGTCCGCCAGGCCGTCATCACCGACTTCTACTCCAGCTCCAAGTAGGGACACGCAGACACCTCATGAACACCGACCCGAAGTACCTGACCCTGCACGTGCTGACCACGCTGCCATGGCACAATCTGAACCGCGACGAGCGCGGCATGCCCAAGACGCTCACGCAGGGCGGGGTGCCCCGCGGGATGCTCTCAGCCCAGTCGCTCAAGCGCGCCGCCCGCATCGACTACGAGAAGAACGCCCACGACGTCTCCTACCGCTCCGCCGGGCACGCCTACAAGCTGGTCGCCGACCGCATCGCCGCCGTGCTAGCAAACACCGGGGCCGCCCCGCTCGACCAGACGAAGGTCCTGAAAGCGTCCAAAGAGGCCGTCGACGCCCTGGTGAAGGCCGAGAAGGCGGCCAAGGCGCCCAAAGGCGCAGGCACCGAGACCGACGACGCGCCGGCGAACGACAAGGACACGAACGTGTGGCTGTCCGACGACGAGGTGGACCTGCTCGCCCACGCCGTCATCGACGTACTGACGAACGGCAGCCCACCCCGCGAGGCCAGCGCCGTCGTCGGCGTCGACCGACAGGTCGCGAGCCTGGCGATCGCCGCGTTCGGGCGGATGTTCGCCAACGCCCCCCACCGCCAGACCGTCGCGGCCATCGCTGTCAGCCCCGCCACCACCGTCCATCAGATCGTGTTCGAGACCGACTATTTCACCACCGTCGACGACCTCAATGAGGTGTACGCCCTGGCCACCCAGCAGAAGGGCGCGTCCTACCTGGACTCCGCGCACTACACGACCGGTATCTACTACCGTGCGATTACCATCGACAAGGAGCAGCTGCGCCGGTCCTGGTCGAGTTTCGCCGACGCCGACGCCGACGCAACCGCCCGCGTGCGGGCGCTGGTGCGTTCCCTGGTGATGGCGCTGCCGTCCGGCAAGCAGTCCTCTACCGCCCCGTACACCAAGCCGTTGCTGGTGCTGGCCGAAGAGCAGCTCGGGCGCACCGCGTACGAGTTCGAAACCCCGGTCCAGCCGGACGCCGAAGGCGGCTACAAGGCGTCGTCGGTGCAGGCCCTGCTCGACCAGCGCGCTGAGGCGGTCGCGTTCGATCCCGCGGGGTTCGGCAAGGCGACCGCCGCCGGCACCGCCTCCAAGAGCGCGGAGTTCGCCGACGACGTCGTCGTCGGCAACCTGGAGACCGTCATCGACCACGTGATCGAGTGGTTGTCACAGTGAGCTCCCTGCTGCTGCGGCTTGCCGGCCCGGCCCAGTCATGGGGCGGCGCCCAGCTGTTCCCGGGCACCGTACACACCGAACGGGTCCCCACCCGTTCAGGTCTGCTGGGACTACTCGCGTGCTGCCTGGGCGCGCCCCGCGGCCAGTGGCCGCACTGGCTGGAGGACACGCGGATCTGGGTCCGGGTCGACCGCCCCGGTGACATCCGGTCGGACTACCAGACGGTCAACGGGGTACCCGAGGAACTCGCGGTGCACTTCCTGCGCTCCGCGGTCGCCGAGGACCCCAAGGTCAGAATCAGCATGTTGTCCATCAAGACTTCAACCGGCGGGGCACACAACATCAGCCGGCGCCGGTACCTGGCCGACGGGGAGTTCATCGTCGCCGTCGAGCACGACGACCACCTGGATGACTTGGTCCAGGCGGTCACCCGGCCCCGTTTCATGCCGTTCCTTGGCCGCAAGCCGTTCGTGCCCGGATTCCCGTTCGTCCTCGGGGTCACCGACACCGACGCGATAACCGCCGTGGGCATGGTGCCCACCACCACCGACCGGGTGCACCTCGAGGTGTACCCGGTCGTGTCTGATCGCAACGTCGAGCATGTCACCGTCACCGCGCCGGTGACCTCCCGGAAGGAACAGCTCTCATGGGCGTCCTCGCACCTGAGCAGATGACCAACACGACGAACTGGGCCGCCGTCCCCGCGCACGAGTTGGGAGTCCGGGACTGGTCGGACTTCCGGGCCGTGCATAAGGCCGTGATGGCCCTGTTCGCCACGGCCCTGCCCGGGGCCGAGCACGAGCGACGGACCACGTCGAAGATCCTGTTCCGGGTCGACGACACCCCGCGCGGCCGAATCGTGCTCGTGCAATCCGCCGTACCGGTCGACCGGCCGACACCGGGCACGGTGAGTAAGGACGTGACCGGTCGATTGGCCCCCCCGGCGGGGAGCATGGTGCGGTTCCGGGTCGCGGTCAACGCCGTCCAGCGGGTGTCGCGCTCCGGCGCCGACCGCCCCGTCCGCCAGGCGGACCTTGCCGACTGGCTCAGCGGCAAGCTCGCGCCGGCGCTCGACCAGGTGACGGTGCTGACGTCGGTTCGCACCGTGCACAAGCCGCGCGGCGGCGGCCGCGTCCTGCAGGTCGACGTCGTTGACGGCATCGCCCAAGTGGCCGACCACGACGCCCTTGCCGAACTCACGTCCGACGGGGTCGGGCGCGGCAAGGCGTTCGGTTGCGGGCTCCTCACAGTCACACCGCTCCGCTGAGCGAACTGAACGAGATCGGTCAGATGGCGGGACGTCGTCGCAGGTCAGGAAGTGCCTTTCCCGCACGCGCGGGGGTGATCCCGAGTTCACCGCCGTTGCTCCGAAGGCGGCTGGGCCTTCCCCGCACGCGCGGGGGTGATCCCCCGGCCCGCTTGTCCGCGGCGGTCTGGACGTCGCCTTCCCCGCACGCGCGGGGGTGATCCTGACAAGCTGGCCGCCCAGCTGGGGCTCAGCGCGCCTTCCCCGCACGCGCGGGGGTGATCCCTGGTCCGACCTCGGAACGGAGCAGAGCGCGTGGCCTTCCCCGCACGCGCGGGGGTGATCCCGACGGCGGCTCACGGAAGTCCCTCGCCGACTCGCCTTCCCCGCACGCGCGGGGGTGATCCCGTCACCCTCACCGTGGGTGCAGCACTGCGGGGGGCCTTCCCCGCACGCGCGGGGGTGATCCCGACTTGCCGGTCGTCAGGTTCTGCAAGATGAGGCCTTCCCCGCACGCGCGGGGGTGATCCTGCGTCGCGCTCGGCCACGAGTTGGCGTATCAGGCCTTCCCCGCACGCGCGGGGGTGATCCCAGTTCCATACCGATGGGCAGGTGCCCCCGTGCGCCTTCCCCGCACGCGCGGGGGTGATCCCGACTTCCCCGTCGTCAAGTTCTGGAGGACCAGGCCTTCCCCGCACGCGCGGGGGTTATCCGTACGCGCCGTTCGACATGTACTGGTCGCGGGCTGGGCTCGAGGCGTTGGGATTCCAGGATTTCGTCGCCTTCAGCGTCGTCGCCAACGGCGGCCGTCCGACAAACCGTCTTTCCGTGAAGTGGGCCCGCCGGGCGGTTCAATGCAAGGGGCCCGCCCGTCGACGTCTCGACGCTGGTGCTCGGAGCGAACATGGGCTCACCTCACGCAGCGACCCGGCAATGGCCCGACCCCGCTCGCCGCCCACGCGGCCAGGCACCCGGACCGCATTGACGCTAGACCCCGCCGGGTCGATCAGGCCCGCGTCCGCAAGCGGCGGAAGGACGCAGGTCCGGACCGAGCGCTCATGCCAATGTCCGTGTGCGAGCGCCGTCTCTGAGGAAGGGCAGCCTCTGCGGTCGCATCAGCCTGGTTCGGCGCGCTGGGCCTGTAGTCGGGGCCTCATCAGGTTGGATGGGTCTTGTGAGTCGAGCGGGGCAGGCCAGTGCGGTCGGTGACGTCTTCCGGGCCGAGGTGTCGACGTTCCTCGCCGTCCACGCACTGGGGGGACGGGACGTAGCGGACCTCGCTCTGCCGTCCGGGACGACAGCGCAGCGCGTGGAGTTCGAGACCGACGACCCGACCGACGACGTTCGGGTGACCTGGTCGGACGGTCGCCGCGCCTACGTGTCCGCCAAGCGCGCGAGTGGCAACGATGCCGCGTTCCGGGACACCGTCGGGGGCTGGCTCGCCCAGCTTCCGGGTCTCGGCCGCGACGACCTGCTGGTCCTGGCGGTCGAGCAGCTGCGAGGCGTCCTCTCGCAGCTAGGGCCGGCCCTCTCGCGGGTGCGAGGCGGCCAGGAGGTCGTGCGGCCGGCCGAGCAGCGAGCGCTCGACGCCCTCGACGCACTCGTGCCCGCCGAGCTGCAGGCCGACGTACGCCGGCGGGCTAGGGTCTTAGTGGTGCCGCACTCGACGGCGTCCGAGCTAGGTCGGTCGCTGCTGGAGGCAGTGCTCGGCTACGTCCTCGCCGATGGTGACGCACGCGGCGCGGTCGCGGTGCTTGCTGACGACCTAGCCCGGCAGGCCGGGCGCGCGGGCAGCAGCACGCTCGAGGACTGGGTTCGCACGCTCCATGACACCGGCCACCCGGTCGTGCTCGACCAGGGCGGCCCGGCTGGGATGCGCGCTGCGGCGCAGGCCGCCGCCCTCGATCACTACCGTGCCGCCAGCCTGGCCGACCGCGGTCGCATCGACCTCACCCTGCTGGCCGAAGACTTGCCGCCCGTGGCCGTGCCCGGTCTCCTGGACGGCGTTCGCGTGGTGCGCGGGGACGAGGACCGGTCGCGCGGGGAGCCGCTCCTACGGTATGTGCGTCGGTGGGGCCGGCTCCTGCTCGTAGGCCAGCCGGGGGCGGGCAAGTCGGTGGCGCTGCGCGAACTGGCTGTCGCTTGCGTTGAGCACCCGGCAGCGCCGCTCCCGGTCCGGGTCGCCTTGCCGCAGCTGCTTGAGCACTACCCCGGGCCGCTGCCCGCCGACGCCCTGCTGGCGAGCGCGCTCGACATGGTCCCGGCCGTGCACCGGCTGGCCCTAGCCGAGGGGCTAACCCTCGCCTTGGCTGGGGGCCGGGTCCTTCTGCTGTGTGACGGCCTGGACGAGTGCGGCTCGCGGGCGCCGTGGGTGGCCTCTCGGCTGGCGGAGGCGGTGGCGGAGCTGCACCCAGATGTAGGGCTCGTCGTGGCCACGCGCGCGAACGGCGTACCACCAGCTCGGCACCTGGGCCTGCCCCAGCTCGACCTCCAGCCGCCGGACGACCTGAGTGACACGCTGGTCGCTGTTCTAGAGGCCTGCGCCGTCCGGCGTGTCCGGGAGCCGGAGCGCGAGGCCTGGGTGGCCGGGCGGACCGCGTGGTTGACCGAAGCGCGCGACCAGCACGGCGGCATCCTCGACGTCCCGCTGCTCGCGGTGCTGGCTGCCCTGACCTGCGCCGACACCCCGGCCGCTCAGCTGCCGCGGCACCGGGCGTTGGTGCTGCACGAGGCGGTCCGGCAGTCGGTCAACCGCTGGGAGCGGACGCGGACCTCGGCCGACGCTGGCCGACCGTGGTCGTTGGACCTTTCCCAAGACGTGCTCCTGGGCGGCTTTGTCGAGCTCGGCCGGCTGCTGGACTCTGGGGCGACGCCTTCGCGCGAGGAGGTGTCCGAGCGGCTGGTGGCTTGGCTGGCTGAAGCTTGGGGGTTCGCGCCGGCCCGCGCTCGAGAGGTGGCGCGTGACGTGGTCCGGTTCTGGGACGATCACGTCGCTGTCTTTGTCTTCGACTCTGCCGACCGGTTGAGGAGCCGCAGCAAGGTCTTCGCGGAGATCGCCACCGCCATGTGGGCCCAGTCATGCTCTTCCGAGGAACTCGCGGCCTGGCTGGCCGAGACAGTGCCGTGGACCGACTCCGACGGCGCCATCGCCCTCGCCGCAGGTCTCGATCGGCGGACAACGACGGCACTGCTCGAGCTCGGCGACACTAGGGACGCCGCAACGCTGCTGGTGTCGGAGCTGGCCGTGGATGGCGCGGTCACGCTCGAGCCGGACGAGGCCCGCCGCTGTCTCGAACAGATTGGGGCGCTGGTCGACGTGGTCGCCGGGGGCGGGCCGGTGCCCCGCCGTACTTCCCGCATGCCAGAAGAGCCGCTGGGCCAACGACAGGGCCACGCGAGATGCGAGCCTGCGTGGCGGCTGGTCGAGCGGGCGTGCCGCCTCCCGCTTGCGCCGAACGACCGGGCGTTCCGCGGTCGGCTCCTCGCCAACGCCGACCTCGGGGCGGAGAGCGCCGCGGTGGCTTCTGCCTTGGCGGCGCTTACCGACGCGGTCACCGACGTCCGCGAGCTCACGGAGGACGAGGTCGCGCAGGTCCAGGCCGTCGCCGCCGCCCCGCTGCCCCCGGGAGCCCAGGTGGTCCAGGAGTCGCGCCACCGGATCGCGTTCGCCAACGATGACCCGGCCCACCCCGGCCTGGCGCCCGTGGCCCTCCTGGCTGTTGGTCGGCACACGAAGCTAGGCGCCGACACCCCACGGTGGGCCTTCGACGTAAGCATGCGGGCCGCCTACGGCCTCGGCTCGACGATCCGGGCGGCGCTCCACGACGCCGGCGTGAACACCCGCCCGTGGTGGCGGGAAACCTGGCGGTTCGACCTGTCGGGGATCGTCGCCGAGGGCAAGGAGCACGAGCGGCTGCTGCTCGAAGACATCGCCGCACTCGACCCCACACCGGCGCTTGACGACTCCCATCCGTCCCTGTGGTCGCTGGCCGAGCTCGGTGACCTGCTTCTCGCGGCCGAACTGACTGAGCAGGGTGTGCGGGCCCGTCGCCGTGCCTTCGAGGACGACTCAGCGTCGCTGCGCCGCGGCTGGCTAGGCGCGCTCTGCGATGCCTATGGGCTGGCGAAGCCCGTGGTCGCCGCCCAAGCCCGTCACCTCATGTCCGCCGCCGCTCCCGATGCCGACCGCACCGTCGCCTGGGACGACTGGCGGGTCGCGACGGCCGAGCGACCCCTCGGCGACGTGCGGCCGCGGCTGGTACCGGACGCGGTAACCGAGGCTCAGCAGCGGGTGCTGCTCGAGTGCCTTGAGGCGTCGTCCGGATGGCTCGCCTGGCCCGCGGCCACCGTCCTCATCAACGTTCTGGAGCCGGTCTGGAGCGGGGCTGAGCTCGCCGCCCGAGACCTCCACACCCGGTCCCGAGGGCGCTCCGCCCTGGTCCTCGCGGTCGGAATGCTAACCGCAGGCGAGCAGAGTCAGGAACTGGTCGCCGCCGCGGCCCGCTCCGGGGACGCCGACCGTCGCGTTGCGGCCCGCATCGCGATCACCGTGAACGCGAGACTCGACCCGCACGGTCACCTGCGCGCCACGCTCGGCGAAGATCCGGACCTGGCGGTTCGCCCCGAGAACAGCCGGCACCTCCACCCAACTTGCAGGCACTGGTCGTGCGACTGCTGCCGACTGGTCAATGCACTCGACGTCGAGGATTGCCCCGGCTGCGCAACGGGATCGCGTCCCCGTTGATCACTTGGCTGAGCACGGTTTGGCGCCCTCGCGCACGTCCGGATCTGGTCGACTCGCGGCGAAGTGAGGCGCGCTGATGTACGCCTGGGACGCCGCCAAGGGCGGCTTCTCGACCTAGGGTTGTTCAATGGCTGACCCCGCATCCCTTGCAGACGTCCTCGCCCGCATCCGCTCGTGTGAGTGGATCGACCTCACTCACGCGTTCGGGCCGGGCATTCCTCACTACTTCGCCTTCCCCGACGAGGAGCGCGAGACGCTGTTCCACTTCGACGATGGTGTCGGTTCATCCGGCACGGGTTTCCTGGCGCATCGCTTCACTCTCATCGGGCAGTGGGGCACCCACG
>JAABUN010003162.1_pt1 | contig 26470 bp, 23 predicted proteins | sample 5559311 | NCBI WGS metagenome assembly JAABUN01 (sample SAMN10711877, study PRJNA513370) | rock metagenome | isolation source: Antarctica rocks | place: Antarctica: Victoria Land, Siegfried Peak sud
GCTGGGCAACATCCCACCCGTCGAATACGAGCAAGCCCACTACGCTGCCCTCAACCCCGAGCCGCAGCCCGCATGACAACGGCAGGAAACCCGAGGCGCTTCACCGAGCCGGCGCGGCGTAGTTCGTGCAGCACCTGCAGTTGGGAGGGTTTGAGGGCGTCGGGGTCCTTGAGCAGCGCCCAGCGGGTGTGTTTGACCCAGCGGGCCTGGTCCCGGGCAGGCGGTGGGTTGCCGGCAGGGGGTCGGCCGCGGCGTTTCGGCCCGGCCAGGACCGCAGCCGCTCGTGCCTTGTCACGTTCGAGGTTCCAGGCCCAGCGGCGGGCCTTGTTGATGGCCTCGTTGGCTAGGGCGACCAGGTGGAACGGGTCCACGCACTGCCGGGCTTGGGGTGCCTTGGTGTCGGTGGCCTTCTTGAACGCCGCACCCAGATCCATGCTGACCGCCTCCAGCGCGGTGCATCCGGCCTCGCCGAGTTCGTCGTAGAACGCCTCCAGGGTGGCCGCGTTCTTGCCTTCGGCGGCCCACACCACCCGGCCGGACTGGTCGTGGTCGGCGACGACCGTGAGGTACCGGTGGCCCTTGCGATAGCTGACCTCGTCGACCCCGATCCGCAGCAACCCGGTCAACCGGCGGGTGTCGACCTGCTCGGCGACGACCCGCTCGACGATGCCGGCCACGGTTTCCCAGGAGGTCCGCAGCAGCCGGGTGATGGTGGTCTTATCGGTACGCTGCGCCAACCAGGCGACGACGTCTTCGAAGTCACCCGAGTGCCGAGCCCTCGGGCGCGCCCAGGGCACATCTTCGGTCCGGACCCGACCACAACGCCGACAGTCCAACCGGCGGATCTGAGCCTCCAGCAGCAGCTTGCTCGAGCCCAGGTCCAGATGCCGCCACCGGCGCACCGAGGAGTCATAGGCACCCGTGCCCCTCCACCCACACGGGCAGCGCGGGCGGCCCCGGCGGCGCCGCAGCCCGACCAGGACACCCTCCGGGGTGAACTCGACCCAGGCCACCGTGGCACCCGGGATGGACAGCATCTTGTTGAATGCAGTAGTGACGCGCACGTGCGCCTCGCTTGTGGGATCGGTTGCTTGGTCGCTCCGAAACCTAGGCGACCGCACGTGCGCGTCCTGACGTCACCGCTCAGACGTGGCTGAACTCCCACAAGGACACGGGTTCCCGCCCCAAGACCTGACCAACCGACCCACGCAAAGCCGAGGAGTCCCCGATTTTCGGCAAGCTCTCCGGGAGTCCGCGGGGCGTCCTCGAGCCGGCACAGCACGGAGAACTGGTGCGGCGCGACGTCATGGCTGGACTCGAAGCGGACCCGACGGCTGATCCGCATGCAGGCCAGACGCAGGTCGCTGGCCAGACGGGTCAGCTGCTGGGGGGTGGTGGCGGGGGCGGGGAGCTGCGACTTCATGGTTAGTTAGCATAACTCATTACCTCTGCTAACTAATTCCCGCTACCGGTAGGGCGAGAAGTCAGGTCTGCGCTTCTCCGCGAAGGCCCGGGCCCCCTCCATGCCCTCCGCGGAGCTCACGAAGAAGTCGAGGCCATCGAACGCGACGTTGCCGATGCCGGTGATGTGCTCGGTGTCGGCGTTGAACGAGTGCTTGAGGAACCGCAGGGCGGTCGGTGAGTACGACGAGATCTTGCGGGCGTACTCGCGGGCCTTGTCGAGCAACTGATCGGGTGGCACCACGTCGTTCACGAGGTTCCAGCGCTCGGCCGTCTGCGCGTCATAGAGGTCGAGCAGGAACCAGATCTGGCGGGCCCGCTTCTCCCCAACCACGCGGGCGAGATAGGTCGACCCGAAGCCGGCGTCGAACGAGCCCACCCGAGGGCCGGCCTGCCCGAAGCGCGCGGTCGCGGAGGCGATCGAAAGGTCGCAGATGACGTGCAGCACGTGGCCACCGCCCACCGCCACACCGTTGACCGCGGCAATCACCGGCTTCGGGATGTCCCTGATGAGGTGGTGGAGCCGCTGGATCTCGAACGTGCCCCACTCGGTCTCCCCATAGCTGCCCGTCTCGGCCCGCTCCTTGACGTCGCCTCCGGCGCAGAACGCCTTCTCGCCCGCACCGGTCAGGATCACGGCACCGACGTGTTTGTCGGCCCAGGCGTGCTTGAACGCCGAGATGAGCTCATCGACGGTGCGTCCGCGGAAGGAGTTCATCCGCTGCGGCCGGTCGATGGTGATGATGGCAAAGGAGTCCTCCTCCACGGCATACGTGATGTCGGTGTAGTCCTCCGGGCGGATCATCCCTGCACTCCTTGCGTTGGGGCTGGTGGGGTTTTCAGTCGACCCGGACGACGATGGCCGATCCGAGGCCGACGCCGACGCATGCTGCGGCCACGCCGACTCCACCCCCGCGCCGCCGCAGCTCGCGGCACAGGTCGACGACCACGCGGGGCGCCGAGGCGCCGAGCGGGTGGCCGATGGCGATGGCGCCGCCGTTGACGTTGACGATCTCCCGATCGACCTGGGGCAGGTAGTGCAGCGTCGAGAGGACCATCGCGGCAAACGCCTCGTTGATCTCCCACAGGTCGACGTCCTCGATCGCCAAGCCGGCCCGGGCGAGCGCCTGCTCGATGGCCGGGACGGGGGCGACGCTGAACCGGTCCGGCTCGACCGCCACGGTGCGTGAGCCGATGATGCGGCCGAGCGGCTCGACGCCGAGCTCGTCGACGATGTGGCGCGTGCCCACGAAGGCGGCGAGCGCCCCGTCGTTGATCGGGCTCGAGTTGGCAGCGGTGACGGTGCCGTCGGGCGTGAAGGCGGGCTTCAGTGCGGCCAGTGACTCCACCGTCGCGTCGGGGCGCAGTGACTCGTCGCGGGTGAGCCCTCCCACCTCCATGACGAAGTCCATGTGCTTGCCCTCCTCGTAGGCTGCCGCGAGCCGCTGGTGTGAGCGGACCGCCCACGCGTCCTGTTCGTCGCGGTCTATGCCGAGGTCGGTGGCGACCCGCTCGGCGCAGGCACCCAGGGAGTCGGTCCAGTGCTTCGGGAACCGCGGGTTGGTCATCCGCCAGCCGACCGTCGTCTGGTGCAGCGCCATGGCGCGCGGCAGCGACTCGTCGGACTTGGGCAGCACGTAGGGCGCGCGGCTCATCCCCTCGACACCTCCCGCGATGACCAGGTCGGCATCGCCCGCCGCGACCGCGCGGCCCGCCTGGACGACGGCCTCGCCGCCCGATGCGCACAACCGGTTCACCGTCACCCCGGGCACGGTGACGGGCAGTCCGGCCAGCAGTGCGGCCATCCGGGCGACGTTGCGGTTGTCCTCGCCGGCCCCGTTGGTGTCGCCGTAGTACACGTCCTCGATGCGCGCCGGGTCGAGGTCGGCGTGGCGCGCGACCAGCTCGGCGATCGGCAAGGCGGCGAGGTCGTCGGTGCGGATGGTGGACAGCGCCCCGCGGTTCTTGCCGAACGGCGTGCGGACGGCGTCGATGAGGTAGACGTCCCGAAGCTCAGTCATGTGTCGCAATCTTGACGGTCGTAACGAAAGAATGGCAAGGTTCTCGATGTGCCCATTCCCAACAGTATGCCGGTCGCCCTGGTCACGGGCGCCGGGCGCGGCATCGGACGTGCGGTCGCGTTGCGGTTGAGCGAGGGCGGCCACCGGGTGGCCCTGACCTCGCGAAGCCCTGAGGAGCTCGAAGCGACCGCTGCCCAGTGCCCGGGGCCGACGCTGGAGTTCCCCTGCGACATCACGGAGGCGGCCTCCGTCGAGCGGCTGTTCGCCGAGGTGGAGCGCGCCTGGGGACCGATCGAGGTGCTCGTGGCCAACGCGGGCGCCGGGATCTCCGCCTCGGTGGCCAGGACGACCGACGAGCAGTGGCAGCGCATGCTCGACCTCAACCTCACGGCTCCCTTCCGCTGCCTCCGCCGGGCGATCCCGTCGATGGTGGACCGCGGCGGCGGGCGGGTCGTGGTCATCGCCTCGATCGCCGCCAAGGTCGGCGAGCCCTACATCGCCGCCTACACCGCGAGTAAGCACGGTGTCCTCGGTCTCGTGCGGTCAGCGGCCGCCGAGCTCGCCTGCACCGGAGTCACGGTCAACGCGGTCTGCCCGGGCTATGTCGACACGCCCATGACTGACGCGACCGTCGAGGGCATCGTCAGCAAGACCGGGCGCAGCCCGGAGCAGGCCCGCTCGGCGCTGGAGGCGAAACAGCCGATCGGACGCCTCATCTCCGTGGACGAGGTGGCCCAGGCTGTGATGCTGTGCGTGGGCAACGCCGGGATGACCGGACAGGGCATCAACGTCGACGGCGGCGCCCTCCAGTCCTGACGCAGCAACCCGGCATACTTGGAAGGGTCCCGCATGGCACTGGAACGGATCAACCCCCGCGAGCTCGGTGCGCCGAGTGGCTTTAGCCACGCGGTCGTGGGCGAGGGGCGCATGGTGTTCCTTGCCGGTCAGACCGCCCTCGACGCGCAGGGGCAGATCGTCGGAGACGGCGTGGTCAGGCAGTTCGAGCAGGCTCTTGGCAACCTCGTGGCCGCACTGCGGGCCGCCGGCGGCGAGCCGGAGCACCTTGCCAGTCTGACCGTCTACATCGTCGACATGGACGACTACCGAGCGCACGCCGCCGACATCGGGCAGGTGTGGAAGGGACTCATCGGTCGGGACTACCCGGCGATGGCCGGCATCGGCGTCAACCGACTCTGGGATGCCGAGGCGCTGGTCGAGGTGCAGGGTGTCGCGGTGCTCACCTGAATCCAAAACTTTATGTCGTTCTCTTGACGAACGACACAGAGCCAACATAATGTCGGTTCGCATCGCCGCGGTCACCTCGTCGGCCGCATCTTCAGGTAAGGGACAGCCATGACGCCGCGACGGACCACCTCACTCACGTTCGTCACGGGCTCGCTCGCCGCCTGCCTTGTCCTCGCCGGGTGCGGTGGTGGGACCTTGGGCGGTGGCTCCGCTCCCTCGCAGCAGGCCGCCGGACCGGTCAAGATCGGTCTCCTGGTCCCCCAGTCAGGTGTATACAAGTCCCTCGGGGACGACATGAAGGCCGGCTTCGAGGTCTACCTCAAGGAGAAGGGCAACAAGCTCGGCGGCAAGGAGGTCCAGGTGGTGACCGCAGACGAGGGCGAGACGGCGGACACGGGAAAGGCCGCCGCCGACAAGCTCGTCAAGCAGGACCAAGTCGCGGTGGTCACCGGCGTGGTCAACTCGGCCACCATGAACGGCGTCGTTGACCTGTTCGAGACCTCCGGCATTCCGCTGGTCGGCTCCAACGCCTCCCCCACCACCCTGACCGGCAAGAAGTTCATCTGGCGCACCTCCTACGTCAACGACGAACCCGGCAAGGCCATGGGCGGCTACGTCGCCAAGAAGGAAACCGGCCCGGTCTACCTGCTCGCCGCCGACTACCAGGCCGGCAAGGACGAGACCGGCGGGTTTAAGAAGACCTTCCAGGCCGCCGGTGGCAAGATCGCCGACGAGGTCTACACCCCCTTCCCGGCCACCAAGAACTTCCAGCCCTTCCTGGGCAACCTGCAGAAGTCCGCAGCGAAGTCGGTGTTCACCTTCTACGCGGGAGGCGCGGCCGTCGACTTCGTGAAGCAGTACGACCAGTTCGGCCTGACCGGCAAGGTCACCCACTACTCGGCCGGCTTCCTCACCGAGGGCGCGGTCCTCGAGGCGCAGGGCAGGGCGGCGCTCGGCACGCTCACCGCGATGAACTACAACGCCGACCTGAAGAACGAGCTCAACACCACGTTCGTCAAGGCCTACCAGGGCGCGACGGGCAAGCTGCCGACGACGTATGCCATGGCCTCCTACGACGCGGCCCGCGTCATCGACATGGCCATCGCGAAGGCCGGCAAGACCGACTCCAAGTCGATCAACGACGCCATCGGCCAGCTGGGCCAGATCGACAGCCCGCGCGGCAGCTGGGCATTCAACGACAACGGCACACCGAAGCAGAAGTGGTACCTTCGGGAGGTCAAGGAGCAGGACGGTAGGCTCGCGAACGTGGTGATCGAGGAGCTCGGCGAGCTCGGCTGAGCCGTCACACGGGCCACACGACATCGGACAGGGCTGGACACCGTGCTGGACTGGTTCGACACCAACCTCGTGAGCATGGTCGACGGCGTGGCCTATGGCCTGCTGCTCTTCACGCTGGCGGTGGGGCTCTCCCTGGTCTTCGGGATGATGGACGTCCTCAACCTCGCGCACGGCTCGCTCTACCTCGTCGGCGCCTTCGCGGCATACGCCCTCTCGGACGGAAGCTGGCTCGGCCTCGCCCTGGCCGTGGTCGTCGGGGTGCTCGCGGGTGTGCTCGGCGGGGGCATCCTGGCGGCGATGACGGCACCCCTGTCCACCCGCGGGCACCTGGACCAGGCGGCACTCACCCTGGGCGTCTCCCTGGTCGCCGCCGAGGTCATGGTGATGATCTTCGGCGCGGAGGTGCTGCCGACCCGGCCGCCCGAGAGCCTGGCTCGGTCGGCATCGGTCCTCGGCCACAGCTATCCCCTGTACCGGCTGTTGTTCATCGTCGTCGCCGGGCTGCTGGCCGCCGGGGTCTATGTCGTGTTCGAGCGGTCCTCACTCGGCGCGCTGGTGCGGGCCACCGTCGCGGACCGGGACATGGTGCGGGCCATGGGCGTCGACACCCGCAAGGTGCTCTTCGGCGTCTTCGCCTTCGGTGCTGGCCTCGCAGCCCTCGGCGGTGTCCTGGGGGCACCGATCCTCGCTCCGGGACCTGGCGTCGACGAGAACGTCCTCGTCCTGTCCCTCGTCGTCGTCGTGATCGGTGGGCTCGGCTCCGTGCGAGGGGCCCTGCTTGGCGCCCTCGTCATCGGACAGGTGCAGACCCTCGGCGTTGCCCTGTTGCCGGCCTACGCCCCCTTCCTCCTGTTCGGGGCGATGCTCGTCGTCCTCGCCTGGCGACCGCAGGGACTCGCGTCGCTGGTGACCCGGTCATGAGCCACCGGCTACTGTTCGCAGCCGCCCTGGTCGGTCTGCTCGCCGTCCCCTGGCTGATCGGCGCGTATGCCGTGTCGACCGTCTCCCGTATCCTCATCTTCGCGATCCTCGCGATGAGCGTGAACCTGCTCACCGGGGTGACCGGCCTGCCGACCCTGGGGCAGTCCGCGTACTTCGGGGTCGGCGCGTACGCCGGAGCACTCACGGCGATCCATCTCACCGCACTGGGCCCGGCACAGGTCCTGGTCTCGGCTCTTGCGGGGGCCGTTGCCGCCGCACTCACCGGCCCGGTGGCCGTCCGGGCCCGCGGAGTGCCGTTCCTCATGATCACGCTGGCCATCGGCGAGATCGCCTACAGCGCGGCCGGACGCCTGGACGCCATCACGCACGGCACGGACGGGCTCTCCGGCGTGCCGCCGGTGGTCGCGTTGCCCGGGCTCACGCCCACGCTCAACGAGGGCCTCGTCTACTACTACGTGCTGGCCGTCTTCCTCATCCTCTTCGGGCTGATCACCCTGCTGTTACGCTCACCCTTCGGTCTGACGCTGAAAGGCTTGCGTGACAACGAGGCCCGGCTGACTGCCGTCGGCTACCACACGACGTGGTACGCGCTCACGGCATACATCATCGCGGGCGCGATCGCGGGCGCGGCGGGATCAATGTGGGCCACCACTCAACGCTTCGTGGCGCCGGGCGACCTGGGCTTCGAGGTCGCCGCCATGGCGCTGCTCGCCGTCATCGTCGGAGGCGTCGGCTCGATGTGGGGTGCCTGCCTCGGTGCGGCGGTCGTCATCTTCACCCGCGACTACATCGGTGCGACTCTTGCCGGCCACGGACCGCTGCTCCTGGGGGTGCTCTTCGTCGTGGCCGTCTACCTCCTGCCCCGGGGGATCTCCGGCGGGCTGAGACAACGGCGTCGGGCACCGGCGACGGGCGCGCCGTCATGAGCACCGTGGCACCGGCCAGCGTGGCACCGCCTACTCCACCGGCCATCGACCTCGAGGGAGTGGCCCAGCACTTCGGCAGCCTGAAGGCCGTGGACGACGTGACCTTCGCGGTCGAACGCGGCAGCCGGCATGCGGTGATCGGGCCCAACGGGGCCGGCAAGTCGACGCTGTTCGCGCTCATCGCCGGGACCCGCCCGCCCAGCGCGGGGCGGGTCCTCCTGCACGGCGACGATGTGACGAGCATGTCCGAGCACCGACGGGCGATGCAGGGGCTGGTGCGCACCTTCCAGCATTCCTCCCTGTTCCTGGCCTCCACCGCCATCGAGAACGTCGTCCTCGCGGTGCAACGGCAGGAGGGCGCCCAGTGGTCGATGTTGCGGCCGCTTCGCCGCCGGGCCGCGCTGCTCGAGCGCGCCAACGAGCTGTTGGCCGGCATCGGCCTGGAGGATCGAGCCGCGGTCCCGGCCGGCTCCCTCTCGCACGGCGAGCGCCGCCAGCTCGAAGTGGCCGTGGCCCTTGGGGCCAGCCCCTCCGTGCTGCTCCTCGACGAGCCGGCGGCCGGCATGTCGACGGCAGAGACCGCCAACCTCAAACAGCTAGTCCTAAACCTGCCGCGCGAGATCACGGTCATGCTGGTGGAGCATGACCTCGATCTCGTCTTCGGGCTGGCTGAGCGGGTCACCGTCCTGCACCTCGGTCGGCACCTGATGACCGGCACCGCGGCGCAGGTCCGGGCCAGCGACGAGGTGCAACGCGCGTACCTCGGCGCGCAGGACACGAGCGAGCTCTTTCCGGCGGAGGCGCGGTGAGCACCATCCTGGAGGTGCGCGGGCTGCGATCGGGATACGCGGGCAGCACCGTACTGCACGGGGTCGACCTCGACCTCGTCGAGGGTCAGGTGCTCGCCCTGCTCGGCCGCAACGGCGTCGGCAAGTCGACCCTCGTCAACACCGTGATGGGGCTCGTCCGTGCCACGGCCGGCTCGGTCGTCATCGACGGCCACGAGGTCGCCGGCCACCGTCCCGACGCCGTCGCCCGGCTCGGGGTCGGGCTCGTGCCGCAAGGGCGTCGGGTCTTCGCGCCGCTGACCGTGGCCGAGCACCTCGCCATTGCGACCCGCTCGGCGCGCGCCGACTGGGACCGCGCCCGGGTCATCGACCTGCTCCCGCGACTTGGCGAGCGCCTGGACCACCGCGGTGACCAGCTGTCCGGCGGTGAGCAGCAGATGCTGGCCATCGCCCGCGCCCTGCTGACCAACCCGCGGCTGTTGCTCCTCGACGAGCCGTCGGACGGTCTCGCGCCGGCCGTCGTCCACCAGCTCGGTGAGGTGGTCGCCGAGCTCTGCAGCACGGGAATGTCGGTGTTGCTCGTCGAGCAGAACCTCCGGCTGGCCTTCTCGGTCGCTGATCGCGTCGTGGTCCTCGAGAAGGGCTCCGTGCGTCTGGACACCACACTCGCCGAGTTCCGCTCCGACCATGCGCGGGCCAAGGCCCTGCTCGGCGTCGGTTGACCGACAGTGGGTGCCGTCGACCGCGCTCTGCGCGGGAGGACCCGGGGATCAGCCGGAACGGACCGTCTCGACGTACCGGTGTGCCGGGGCCTCGAGGCGCCGCTGGAGGGCGAAGAACAGGTCAGCCGCCGCGGCACCGTCCCACTTGCGCGGCAACAGCTCTGGAGCCAGGCCCGGGTCGAGGTACGGCAGCCGGCGCCACGCCGTCAACGTCCGCACGTAGTCGGCGAACGCCTCACCTTCGTCATCGCGCCTGCGGCGGGCTCGCCACCCTGCCAGCACGGGCTGGTAGGTCGAGAGGAACTCACGGTACAACGACCCGAGGCCGTCCAGGTCCCACCACGTGGCGATCTCGTGTTCGACGTTTCGGAAGCCCAGATACGTCCCCTGGAAGAGGTCGACGTAGTCCGCCAGACCCTGGCGCTCGAGCAGGTCGCGGGTCTCGGCCTCCAGATGCCCGGGGGCAATCCACACCCCGGGCGCAACGGTCCCGAAGCCCAGCCACGTCAGCCGCGACCGGAGCGTGTGCCGCTTCTGACGCTCGGACTCGGGAACGCTGAAGACCGCCATCACCCAGCCCTCCGTCAGGCTCCCGCGGCGCCGGTGGAAGATGCGGCGGTCTCCCTCGTCGAGGATCTCGCGTGCTCGCGGAGACAGGGAGTAGCCCGCACGCCCGTCCAACCGCTCGGCCTCGATGATGCCGCGCCGTTTCAGGCGAGAGATCGAGGACCGCACTGCGGCCTCGTCGACCCCGAGCTCTCCGAGCAGCCGGATCAGGGCACCGATGCTGAGCCAGCCGCCCATCTCGCGGGCATACAGGCCGTAGATGGTGACGATCAGGGCGCGCGGCCGGACATCGGCGGGCGGGGCCGTCAACTCGTGGGACAGCTCTGCTTCGGGCACGGCAGGACATTACCCGCTCGGCGCTCCCGAAAAGCCCGATACCCGTCGAGAACATAGCGGACCCTTGACTGTCGTCACCGTTCGAACATACTGGGTGGCGTGCAGTGCAGCACGCCGGCACCGCCGTCGGCGTCGGTCAGCGAGAGGCCCCTGATGGAGCTCAACCGGTCCGCCCACGTCGACACCTTCTGTCGCGACAACCTGCCCCCACAGGACCAGTGGCCGGAGTTTCGCTTCGACGTGCCGCAGGTGCACTACCCCGAGCGCCTCAACTGCGCCGTCGAGCTGCTCGACGCCATGGTGGAGCGTCAAGGCGGCGACCGGCTGTGCCTGCTGTCACCCGACGGCACCCGCTGGACCTACGGGGAGCTGCTCGGCCACGCCAACCGGATCGCGCGCGTGCTCGTGGAGGACTGCGGCCTGGTGTCCGGCAACCGGGTGCTCCTGCGGGGCCCGAACAACCCTGGTCTGGCGGCAGTGTGGTTCGCCGTCCTCAAGGCCGGTGGTGTCGTGGTGCCCACCATGCCCATGCTGCGGGCAGGTGAGCTGAGGACCATCAGCGAGATCGGCCAGTTCGAGCTCGCTCTGTGTGACCACCGCTTCACCGAGGACCTCCTGGCGGCGAACATCCCCGGCCTCGACCTGCTCACCTTCGGCGGAGGCGAACGCGACATCGAGCTGATGTCCAGTCACAAGCCGAGCGACTTCGACAACGTCGACACCGCTTCGGACGACGTGGCCATGTTGGCGTTCACCTCCGGCACCACCGGCCGGCCCAAGGCGACGATGCACTTCCACCGTGACGTGCTCGCCAATGCCGACACCTTCTCGCATCATGTCCTCAAGCCGCGGCCCGACGACGTGTTCACCGGCACCCCGCCGATCGCCTTCACGTTCGGCCTCGGCGGGCTCATCGTCTTTCCGATGCGGGTCGGTGCGGCCTCGCTGCTCGTGGAGAAGTCCACACCCGACCAGCTCGCCGACCTGATCGCTGCCCACGGTGTCACGGTGTGCTTCACCGCCCCCACGGCATACAAAGCCATGCTCGCCAGCGCGAAGGCCGGCCAGCTCGCCACCGTGCGGCGCGCCGTCTCCGCCGGCGAGCATCTGCCGAAGGCGTCCTGGCATGCCTTCCATGACGCCACCGGCATCAGCCTCATCGACGGCATCGGCTCGACCGAGATGCTGCACATCTTCATCGCGGCGGCGGACGAAGACATCCGTCCGGGAGCGACGGGTCGGCCCGTGCCCGGGTACCGGGCTAAGGTCGTCGATCTGGACGGTGAGGAGGTGCCGACCGGCACGGCGGGAAGCCTTGCGGTGCAAGGGCCGACGGGGTGCCGTTACCTCGCGGACCCGCGCCAGCAAATCTACGTGCGCAACGGCTGGAACATCACCGGGGACACGTTCTCGCAGGATGCGGACGGCTACTTCTGGTACCAGGCCCGCAGCGACGACATGATTGTCTCCTCCGGCTACAACATCTCCGCGCCCGAGGTCGAGGAGGCGCTGATGGCCCACGACGATGTCGTGGAGTGCGCGGTGGTCGGCCACCCCGACGACGCGCGTGGCCAGGTCGTCAAGGCCTACGTCGTCCTCGCGGGCGGTGGTGACGCAGTCGCCGACGACGATGCTCGTGCGGCGCGCACCAAGGAGCTGCAGGACCACGTCAAGGCGATGATCGCGCCGTACAAGTACCCGCGCATCATCGAGTTCGCCGAGGCGCTGCCCCGCACCTCCTCCGGCAAGATCCAGCGGTTCCGGCTGCGGCAGCTCACGAGCGGCGGCACGAGCAGCGACCCGAACAGCGACAGCAGCAGCGGCGGTCGCCGCAGCGCCGAGCAGCCGGCATGACCGCGCCGGCCGTCCGCATCGAGCGCCTCGTCGAGTGGCCCGACACCGATGCCGCAGGGCACTACCACCACTCCAGCGTGATTCGTTGGGTCGAGGCCGCTGAGTCCGAGCTGCACCTGTCGCTGGGGTTGCCCGAGCTGTTCGGCAGCGTCCCGCGGGTGCGCTACGAGGTGGACTACCTCGAGCGTTTGTGGTTCCGCGACCGGGTGAGTATCGACCTACGCGTCGCTACGGTCGGCCGCACCTCGCTGGTCTACGCCTTCGAGGTATGCCGTGACGGCGTCACCGCGGCGAAGGGTCGCCTGGTGTGCGTTCAGTCCGCACCGGACGGCACGGCTGCCGAGACGTGGCCGGCCGACGTCGCCGCGATCCTGCGCGGCGAGGCGTCACCCCGCGTCACTGGGGCATGAACCGTCCACCGTTGACGTCCAGGACGACCCCGGTGACGTAGGACGACTCCGAAGAGGCGAGGAACAGCACCGGGTCGACGATCTCGCGGAGCTCGGGAAACCGGCCCAGCGGGATGGCGTCCAACACCTCCTCCCGTTCGGCGGCCGGCATCTCGTCGTACATCCGCTGCAGCCGGCCGGTGAGGAACAGTCCGGGGGCAACCGCGTTGACCCGGATCCCGCGTGGCCCGACCTCGCGCGCAAGCCGCCGGGTGAGGCCGAGCACGGCAGCCTTGGACGCGGCATACGGCACGCCCGTGACGGGTGACGGCTGGCGCCCTCCGATGGAGGAGACGGTGACGATCGCACCGCCCTGCCCCATGTGGGCCGCCGCTGCCTGAGCGCAGTAGAACGTCCCCTTGACGTTGACGTCGACGACCAGGTCGACGTGCTCGCAGTCGATCTCCTCGAGCCCCTTGGGCGTCCCGAGCGAGCCACCGGCGAGGGTGACGAGCACGTCGAGGCCACCGAGATCGACTCGTGCCCGGTCCATGACGTCGGTGACCGCGCCCCGGTCGCGCACGTCCACGGCATACCCCTGCGCCGGTCCCCCGGCCGAGACGAGGGCACCAGCGACCGCGTCGCACGCCGCCTGGTCGAGATCGACGACGGCGACGGCCCCGCCGTGCGCGGCAAACCCCTCGCAGACAGCCCTGCCGATTCCCCCGGACCCACCGGTCACCACGGCCACCTTGCCGACGAACCTATCTGTGCGCGCGCCCATATGTGCATACCGTTCTGTTGACGATCGTCTCGCGGACAACATACTGTGGCATCCGACCGCACGACAACGGGAGTGGCCAGTGAAGATCGCGGTGATCGGAGGCGGCCCGGGAGGCCTGTACTTCTCGGCCCTTGCCAAGCAGCTCGGCCCGCATCACGAGATCACCGTGTGGGAGCGCAACGCCACCGACGACACCTTCGGATTCGGCGTGGTGTTCTCTGATGAGACGCTCGGCGGGATCGAGCATGCCGACAAGAGCGTGTATGCCGCCATGGAGCGCGAGTTCGCGCGCTGGGACGACATCGACGTGCACTACCGGGGGGAGGTCTTCACCAGCGGCGGCCACGGGTTCGCCGCGATGAGCCGCAAGCGGTTGCTCGAGATCCTCCAGGACCGGTGCCGCGAGCTGGGTGTGACCCTGAGCTATCTCACCGAGGCACCTGAGGTCGAGGAGCTGTCCCGCACCCACGACCTGGTTCTGGCCGCCGACGGCCTGAACTCGGCGGTCCGTCAACGCTACGCGGCCACCTTCCGACCAACCCTCGACGTCCGTCAGTGCAAGTACATGTGGCTGGGCACGAGCAAGGTCTTCGATGCGTTCAAGTTCTTCATCCTCGACACGCCTTACGGCGTCATGCAGGTCCACGGCTATCCCTTCGACGAGAAGGGCTCCACGTTCATCATCGAGATGCACGAGGACGTCTGGCAGGCGGCCGGTTTCGGCGCGTTCGCCGATCGTCAGTGGCGGCCGGGCGACTCCGACGAGAAGTCCATCGAGGCCGTCAAGGACCTGTGTGGGCACATTCTCGAAGGCCACGACGTCATGGCCAACAACTCGCGCTGGATCTCCTTCAGCACGATCCGCAACGAGCACTGGCGCCACGACAACGTCGTCATCCTCGGCGACGCGGCGCACACCGCGCACTTCTCCATCGGCTCGGGCACCAAGCTGGCCATGGAGGACGCTCTCGCCCTGGCCGCCTGCCTGCATGAGCACGACTCGCTCGACGCCTCGCTCACCGCCTACGAGCTCGAGCGCAAGCCGGTGGTGCAGTCGACACAACGCGCGGCGCAGGCCAGTCTCGAGTGGTTCGAGAACCTCGGGCAGTACACCCACCAGGACCCTGCTCAGTTCGTCTTCAACATCATGACCCGCAGCCGGCGCGTCAGCCACGACAACCTCAGGGTGCGTGACCCCGAGTTCGTCGAGCGCATCGAACAATGGTTCGGCGAGGAGACGGCCGACGGGCGAGTGGGCACGCCGCCCATGTTCCAGCCGTTCCGGCTCGGCGAGCTCGAGCTCGCCAACCGGGTCGTCGTCTCACCCATGGACATGTACATGGCCAACGGTGACGGCGTGCCGACCGACTTCCACGTCGCGCACCTCGCCGGCAAGGCCCTCGGCGGCGCCGGCCTGGTGATGACCGAGATGGTCTGCGTCTCGGAGCAAGGCCGGATCACCCCCGGCTGCACCGGTCTCTGGAACGACGAGCAGCAGCAGGCCTGGACGCGCATCGCCGGCGCCGTCCACGCGCAGAGCCCGGCCCGCATCGGCCTCCAGATCGGCCACTCCGGCCGCAAGGGCTCGACCAAGCTCATGTGGGAGGGCATCGACCTTCCCCTGGACCAGGGCAACTGGCAGGTGGTCGCCCCGTCGCCTCTGGCCTACCGGCCCGGCGTCAACCAGGTGCCCCGTGAGCTGACCCCGGCCGATCTGGCCGAGATCACGGCGGAGTTCGTCGAGTCCGCACGGCGAGGCGACGCGGCCGGGTTCGACCTGCTGGAGCTGCACTGCGCCCACGGCTACCTGCTCTCCTCGTTCATCTCACCGCTGACCAACCAGCGCGACGACGAGTACGGCGGCAGCCTCGCCAACCGGCTCCGCTACCCGCTCGAGGTGTTTGCCGCAGTCCGGGCGGTCTGGCCTTCGCACAAGCCGATGACCGCGCGCATCTCCGCGACAGACTGGGTCGAGGGAGGGATCGGCGTCGAGGATGCGGTGCTCATCGCCCAGTCCTTCAAGGACGCCGACGCAGCGGCCATCGACGTGTCCTCCGGCCAGGTGACGCCGGACGAGGCCCCCGCATTCGGCCGCTCGTACCAGACACCATTTGCCGACGCCATCCGCAACCGGGTGGGCATCCCGACCATCGCGGTCGGCATCATCTCGTCGTGGGACGACGTCAACTCGATCGTCCTGGCTGGGCGTGCGGACCTCTGCGCCGTCGGCCGCGCCCATCTCTACGACCCGAACTGGACCCTGCATGCCGCCGTCGAGCAGGACTACGACGGACCTGGAGCCGTGTGGCCGCTGCCATGGCGGGCGGGGCGCCGCCGGCCGGAGGCCGGCCGGAGCGAGGGCCCGCGACCGCGGCTGCAGCTCGTGCGCGAGGGCTCGACCGGGACCCGACACCGCAGGTGGCACCCCGTTGAGGGCTGACTCGGGCACCAACCCCCTCGCCGCGCTGTGGGCCGCTCGCAGCATCGCGGTGATCGGGGCAAGCGACCGCTCGGGCGCGCTCGGGCGCCTTCCGGTCGACTTCCTCATCCGCTTCGGGTATGCCGGTCGGCTGTTCCCGGTGCGTCCGGACGGCGCGCCGGTGGCAGGGCTCCGGTCGTATCCGTCCGTGCAGGACTGCCCGGGCCGCGTGGACCTGGCGATGGTCCTCGTCGCCGCCCCGCGGGTGCTCGGCGCGATCGAGGACTGCGTGGCCGCGCGGGTCGCGACGGCAATCATCTGCACCAGCGGGTTCGCCGAGACAGGCGTTGCCGGCGCTGCGCTCCAGGCCGAGGTGGTCCGCACCGCGCGAGAGGGGGACCTACGACTGGTTGGTCCCAACTGCATCGGCACCGTCGGGGTCTCCAGTGGGCAGGTGAGCTCCTTCTCGCCCCTCTTCTCCGGCGTGCGCACGCAGCTGGTGACCGGGCCACTCGGCTTCGTCAGCCAGAGCGGTGCCCTAGGTTACGGCACGGTGTCGCTGGCCTTCGAGCGCGGGCTCGGCCTCGGATGGGTCGTCAACACGGGCAACGAGGCAGACGTCTCGGCCGTCGAGGTGATGGCCGCACTGACCGAGGAGCCGGAGTGCCGCGGGCTGCTTGCCTACATGGAGACGATGAGCGACTTCGAAGGGCTGCGAGCCGTTGCCGCGACCGGCACTCCTATCGCCGTTCTCAAGGCCGGCCGCTCCGACGCCGGCGCCCGGGCTGCTGCCTCGCACACCGGGGCCCTGGCTGCGGGCGACCGGGTCGTCGATGCGGCACTGCGCCAGCTCGGCATCGTCCGCGTCGCCGACGTCGAGGAGCTCCTCGACGTCGGCGAGGTGATGAGCCTGGGTCAGCGCCCCGAGGGGGGCCGCGTGGCCGTCGTCACGACGTCCGGCGGCTCGGGCATCCTTGCCGCCGACGCCATCGAGGCGCACGGCCTGGAGCTGGCCACTCTCTCCGAGGAGACGCTGCGGGTGCTCGACGAGATCGTCCCGACATTCGGTTCGACGGCCAACCCCGTGGATGTGACCGCCTCGGTCATGAGCAACCCCGGTCTGTTCGACCGCGCGCTGAACGTCATCGCCGACGACCCCGTCGTCGACGTCATCCTCGCCTGTTTTTGCGTGCTCACCGGCACGGACGTCGACGGCGTAGTGGCTGGCCTCTCCCGCGTCGGCGAGCGGTCCGGCATACCCGTCCTCGCCGTGCGGACCGGCGCCGAGCACCTGGCGCCCGAGGCGGGCGCGCGAATGCGCGCTGCCGGCATCCCGTGCTACCCGACCCCCGCTCGGGCGGTGCGGGCGGCAGCCGCGCTGCGGCAGTTCTCCACGCCGCGAGATGCGCAGGCTCCCGAGACGTCGCCCGTCGGTCCCGCCTGCGTGGTCGCCGCGCCGCACGCGGGGGCGACCGAGGCGCAGCTGAAGCAGCTGCTTGCCGACGCGGGTGTGCCGGTGCCCCGTGGGAGGCTCGTGGTCTCCGCCGCGGACGCCACCGCCGCGGTGGTCGAAGTCGAAGGCCGTGCGGTGTTCAAGGCCGTGGTCCCCGGGCTGCTGCACAAGAGCGATGCCGGCGGTGTGCTCGTCGGAGTCTCGAAGGACGCCGCCGGCGCAGCGTGGGAGAAGCTCGCGGCGATGGGCGGGAGCGTCCTCGTCGAGGAGATGGTGTCGGGTGGCGTCGAGGTCCTCGTCGGTCTCTCCCCCAGCCCCCTCGGACGGGTGCTCGCGGTGGGCGCCGGCGGGGTGCTGACGGAGCTCATGGACGACGTTGCGCTCCGAGTCCTCCCGGTCGGCCGCAGCGACGTCGAGGCCATGCTGGACGAGACCCACCTGGGCGCGCTGCTCGCCGGGGTCCGTGGCGCGCCCGGCGCGGATCGTCAGGCGCTGGTCGACCTGGTGCTCCAGCTCTGCGCCGCCGTGTCCGACTGGCCGGGTGGCTTCGAGCTCGACCTCAACCCGGTCTCGGTGCTGCCGGCAGGGGGCGGCGCCCGGGTCCTCGATGCCACCTATCTCGCCCCGACGGAGGTATGACCATGGACATCGGCACCCTCGTCACCCGGGCCGGTCACCGCTTCGGCACCCGGCTCGCCGTCGAGGGACCTGACGGCGACCGAACCTTCGCCGAGCTGGCTGACCGGGTCACGCGAATTGCGAATGGGCTTCTCTCCCACGGCCTTCGCCCCGGCGACCGGGTGCTGGACCTGCAACGCAACAGCACGGCATATCTCGAGACCGACCTGGCGATCCGGGCGGCAGGGCTGGTCCGCGCCGCCCTGAACCACCGCCTCCACCCGAGCGACTGGGAGCGCATCGCGACAGACTCGGGGGCACGAGGGCTGGTCTACGAGGAGGGCTTCGCCGAGCAGACCGAGGCGTTGCGCAGCGGCATCGAGGTCGTGGTCTGTGTCGGTGACGGGCCGAGCACCGCCCTCGAGCGCCTCATCACCGACGAGCCCAGCAGGCGGGCCCCCGTGTGCGGGCCCGACGACCTCTGCGGGCTGCACTACTCCTCCGGCACGACCGGCCATCCCAAGGGCGCGCAGCGGACGCACCGCAACTGGATGGCGTCGGTCGTCAACATGACGCAGGACGTCCTGGGCGGGCCCCCCGGAGTGGACGACTGCTACCTGCACGCCGGGCCGATCACCCACACCTCCGGCCTGTTCGTCCTGCCCTTCCTCGTGGCCGGCGGGCGGCAGATCATCCAGCCCGCCTGGGACCCAGAGGACTTCGTCGAGGCGGTCCGGGCTCGGGGGGCGACGCACACGGCGATCGTGCCCACGATGGTGGCTCGCCTGCTGGCGAGCGGCGCCGACCGCGACGCCCTGCGGACCCTCAAGATGCTGGGCTACGCCGGCGCACCGATGCCGCCGGAGCAGATGCGACAGGCCTTCGAGCTCCTCACGCCGAACCTGGTGCAGTACTACGGCCTCGTCGAGGCGATTCCGCCCGTCACCGTCCTGGACGCAGCTGACCACGCCCTGGGCCTGGCCGAGTCGCCCGACCTGCTGACCTCGGCGGGTCGCCCTGCCCTCGGCGTGGAGATCGCGGTCGTGGACGAGGGCGGGCAGGTCGTGCCGACCGACGAGGCCGGCGAGGTGGTCACCCGCGGGGACCACGTCATGGCGGGCTACTGGAACGCGCACGCACGCTCCGACCTCTCCAAGTGCGTTGTCGACGGGTGGCTGCACACGGGCGACCTGGGCCGGCTGAGCGCCGATGGCCACCTCTGGCTCATCGACCGCAAGGGCGACATGATCATCAGCGGGGGCTACAACATCTATCCTCGCGAGGTCGAGGACGTCATCGCCGAGGTGCCGGGCGTCGCCGAGGTCGCGGTCGTCGGCGTAAGCGACACCGACTGGGGTCAGCGGGTGGTCGCTCTGGTGACCGCCCGTCCCGGCATCCCCGTGGACCCCGAGTCGGTGCTCGCGCACTGCCGACAGCGGATGGCGTCCTACAAGAAGCCGAAGGAGGTCAGGGTGGTCGCGCAGCTCCCGCTGAACTCGACGGGAAAGATCGCCAAGAAGGTGCTGCGCCAGCAGCTCGACGAGGAGGCGGCGCGGTGAGGGGCGAGGACCCGACGTTGCAGGTCGACTACGCGCCCGCCGCGGCAGAGCACCCGGGCGAGTTCCCTTACACCCGTGGGGTGTCCGCCGAGCCGAAGCCCTGGGTCATGGGCCAGTATGCCGGGTTCGGCACCCCCCGTCAGTCCAACGAGCGCTTCCGGCGGCTCCTGGATGCCGGCGTCACCGGCTTCTCGGTGGCGATGGACCTGCCGACCCAGATGGGCATCGACTCCGACGACCCTCGGGCGGTCGGTGAGGTGGGGCGCGTGGGCGTGGCGATTGACAGCCTCGCCGACATCGAGATCCTCATGGACGGCATCGAACTGGAGAAGATCAGCCAGGTCCGCACCACCGCCAACTCCATCGGCTACATCTGGGCCGCGCTGTTCGTGGCCCTGGCCAAGAAGCGCAACGTCTCCCCCAACGACTTCGGCCTGTTCATCCAGAACGACGTCCTGAAGGAGTTCATCTCGCGCGGCACCCAGATCTTCCCGCCCCAGGCGTCGCTGCGGCTCGCGGCGGACTGCATCGAGTACTGCGCCGAGCAGGTGCCCAACTGGACCCCATTGGCGATGAGCGGCTACCACATCCGCGAGTCCGGGTCCTCGGCGACGCAGGAGATCGCCTTCACGTTCGCCAACGCTCGCGCCTACCTCGATGAGTGCGTGGGCCGCGGCGTCTCGGTCGACGACGTCGCACCGACGCTCTTCACCTTCCTGGCCATCACCACGGACGTCCTGCAGGAGGTGGCCAAGTTCCGGGCCGCCCGACGGGTCTGGGCGCGGCTGATGCGTGAGCACTATGGAGCGGTCGATCCGCGCAGCCAGCAGCTGCGGATCTTCGCGTTCACGGCCGGGTCCACGCTCACCGCACAGCAGCCGCTCAACAACGTCGTCCGGGCTTCGGTCGAGGCCACGACGGCCGCACTCGCCGGCGTGCAGACGATGCACGTGTCCGCCTACGACGAGGCGCTCGGTGTGCCGACCGAGTCGGCGGCGACGCTGGCGCTGCGGACCCAGCAGGTGGTCGCCTTCGAGACCGGGCTCACCACCACCCTGGACCCCTTGGCGGGCTCCTACGCGGTGGAGCACCTGACTGACGAGCTGGAGTCTTCGATCTGGGAGCTGCTCGATCACATCGAGGCTCGCGGCGGCGCGCTGGCCTGCATCGAGTCGGGCGAGTTCGCCCGCGCGCTCTCCGACTCGGCATACCGGCATGCGCTGTCCGTGGAGTCAGGTGAACGAGTGGTGGTGGGGGTCAACAGGTTTCCCACCCGCGCTGAACCGCTCGAGGTCTTCCGGATCGACCCGCGCTCCGAGGCCGAGCAGGTGCGTGCGGTCAAGGCGGTCCGCGGGTCGCGCGACAACGCAGCGGTCGAGGCGGCGCTCGGACACCTGCGCCGTGATGTCGCCGACGGACGCTCCGTCATGCCGGCCACGATCGAGGCCGTCACGGCATACGCGACTATCGGCGAGATCGTCGAGGTGCTGCGCGAGGTGCACGGGTCCTGGACGCCGGTCGCGGCGTTCTAGACGCGCCCGAGCGCAACGGGCATTGACCGACGGGACACCGACTCCGCTGCCCTCGCCACGCCGTCGGCCCGTCGGGAGCAGAAGGAGGTCCGGGCGAGGGCGGAGGATCTGCTGTCCTTCGTCGGCACCCGCCTCATGGGATACCGGTGGGACCAGCCGGCCTTCTCGTTGTCCTACGCGCACCGTCGCCGGCTGGAGATCGCCCGGGCGATGGCCACCGGAGCACGGGTGCTCCTGCTCGACGAGCCCGCCGTGGGGATGAACCCGGCCGAGACCCGTGAGATCACCGGTGTCGTCTCACGGCTGCGGCAGGAGAGGGGTTACACGATCGTCGTCATCGATCACGACATGCACGTGGTCGAGGGGGTCAGCGACCACGTGGTCGCGCTGGACCACGGCAGCAAGATCGCCGAGGGCTCCTTCGACAGCGTGGCCACCGACCCTGCCGTGGTCGAGGCCTACCTCGGGCTGGGAAGCGCGGGCACCAAGTGACCGGCGACGGTGCGCTGGCCACCACCCCCCGCGACCGTCGCTGCTGTCGCTTCGGGACGTCAACACGTACTACGGCCAGGTGCACATCTTGCAGGCGTGTCCCTCGACGTCGGTCCGGGCGAGCTGTGGAGCAGAGCTTCGAGCTCATCGCCCAGCTCCACCGGGACGGGGTCTCGATGCTGATGGTGGCGCGCCGGCCAACAGGGGCGCCGAGGTCATCGGCGACCCGAAGGAGGCGCGGACCAAGTCGTTCCTGCATCGGGGCCTCAAACCGCTCGTCATCGAGTCTGGCGAGCTCATCGACGACGGCGTCAGGGACGTCGGCTGAGTCTCGATAGTTGAGACCGTGTGTTTACATCGTGGACACCAGGGTGTGCAATGAGAGACCAAAGGGCAGGGGCACCAAGTCAGCAGAGCCGCTGCCACACCGCAGCGGGAGGCCTCGTAACCCATGGCGTCGACGACAGCCGAGACGCATCCGGCGATCCGCCTCGACGGCGTGACGATGCGCTTTCCCACACCGACCCTTCCGAACATAGCGTCTCTATGGGGGAAGTCGAGCGACAAGGAGCGCGACCATGAGCGACTTGAGTGTCACGGATACGTTGCCTACCCCCGCCCGTCGAGCCAGGGTTGCTGTGGCCAGCAGCTTGGGCACAGCTCTTGAGTGGTATGACTTCTTCCTCTATGGAACGGCAGCTGCCGTCATCTTTCCTGCGCTGTTCTTTCCGGCGCAGAACCCCCTAGTCGGCACAATGCTGGCGTTCGGCGCCTTTGCGGTCGGCTTTGTGGTGCGTCCGGTCGGCGCGGTGATCTTCGGCCATCTTGGCGATCGCAAGAGCCGCAAGTCCGTGCTCGTCATCACCCTGTCTTTGATGGGGGTCGCCACCACGGCAATCGGATTGCTCCCCACATACGAAACGATCGGCGTCGCTGCGCCTTTGCTGCTAGTACTCCTCCGCCTGCTGCAGGGATTCGCCGTCGGAGGCGAGTGGGGCGGCGCCGTGCTGATGACCGCCGAATACGCTCCTCCAGGGCGGCGCGGTTTCTACAGCTCACTTCCCGGCTTGGGGGTGATGGCCGGTTTCCTACTCGCGGCCGGCGTGTTCGCTCTCACCTCCTCTTTGTTGTCGAAGGCGAGCCTCATGTCCTGGGGATGGCGGATCCCATTTCTCTTGAGCGCGGTGCTTGTCGGCATCGGGCTCTATATCCGGCTACGTCTGACGGAAAGCCCAATTTTCTCCCAAAGCCAGCAGAACCGGCCGGAGAAGGAGAAGCTCCCCATCTTGACCGTCCTGCGGAGGTATCCCAAGAATATCCTGCTGGTGATGGGTGCACGGTTCGCTGAGAACGGGTGCGCCTACCTGTTCCTGGTGTTCGTCATCGCCTACGCCACCACCCAGGTCGGGTTCTCCACCACCACAATCTTGGCGGCAGTGGCTGCCGGAGCGGCAGCTGAGATGTTCACGCTCCCCGCTTTTGGGGCCCTGTCCGACAAAGTGGGACGGCGTCCGGTGTACATCGCTGGCGCCGTCTTCTTGATGTTCTTCGCGTTCCCGTTTTTCTGGCTGATCCAGTCGGGCCAGACCGTTCTGGTGTATATCGCGCTGGTGTTGGCGCTCGGGATCGGGCACTCAGCCATGTTCGGCCCGCAGTCGGCGCTCTTCGCCGAGATGTTCGGCACCCGTGTCAGATACACCGGCCTTGCTGTCGGACACGGCTTGGCCTCGGTGTTCGCTGGCGGCCTCTCGCCATTGATAGCCATCGCCCTGCTCAACTGGACCGGGGGGGACCCGTGGCCGGTGGCGGTTTACATCATCATTTTGGGACTGATCACGACGGTTTCGATCTACCTGGCCCAGGAGACCCGGCTCGTGGATCTGGCGGACGATGACGGGGTTACCCCAGTCTCACGATGACGGTGTACCCAAGTCTGTCGCGACAGCGGCCGCGGCAAAGGAAAGAGTGATCGTGCCTAATCAGCCGCTGGTGGTGGCTCTTCCCGGCGCTCTGTGCGCGCCGGCCATCTTTCGTGAAGTCGCCAGCCACTCCTCACTCTCTCGCACGAGGTTGGTGTCCATCTCTTGGCTGACCGAAGGCTCGTCATGGACGCTGCCCGCGGTAGCCGAAAGGGTAATCGCTCGATGTGCTGAGATGACCGACGCGCCGGTGGTGCTCGCGGGGCACTCGACGGGGGGAACTGTGGCCCTGCTGGCGGCGCTCGAGGCGCCGGAGAGGGTCTGCGGACTTCTGCTGTCCAACACAGGAGCCAACATGCACGGCCACGGTGACGTTGAGGCAGTCATCGCAGGGCTGGAGTCTGACTACGGCCCGGAAGCGCGGAAGCAGGTTTTGGATCGTTGCTTTCACTACGCACCTGAACCCGTGATTCGTGAGGAACTGGACTGCTACGCCTCGGCAGTTGCAAAGCACGCCATCATTGACGCACTGCGCAGCCAGCTCGAAACGGATCTGGCGCCGCGCCTGGCCGAACTGTCTATGCCAGTCTGCATCGCACACGGACAACACGACCGGGTGCGTCCGGCGTCGCATGCGGAGTTTCTCGCCAAGAACATCCCGGGGGCCGAGATGATCCTTCTCGATGCTGGCCACACGCCAATGCTGGAGCGTCCTGCTGCTTACGCGCGTGCCCTCGATTCCTTGCTTAAGCGTTGTCCGAACACCTCCACAATCTAAACTTGGCGGTATTGCACGGCGAGAACCTGATCCATGGTGGATCGTAGATCAGCTTTTGGGTCCTTCGCGCGATAGTCCCCCAATAGTCCCCCGAAGTCCGACCTGGAAGAAGGTAGACGCCCACCATGCAACAACACCCGCACACCGACGGTCCGCTCGCCGGCATCCGTGTGATCGAGCTCGGCAGCTTCATCGCCGCCGCGTCCGCGACCCGGATCCTGGCCGAATTCGGGGCAGAGGTGATCAAAATCGAGCCCCCCGAGGGTGGCGACGAACTGCGCAGCTGGCGGCTGTACGACGCCGACACCTCGATGCTGTTTCGGTGGATCGCACGGAACAAGCGTTCGGTCACGCTCGACCTGCGCACCCCCGAAGGCCAGGCGCTCGCCCGCCGGCTCACCGACGACGCGGATGTCGTAATCGAGAACTTTCGTCCCGGCACCCTCGAGCGCTGGCACCTCGGACCCGACGATCTACGCGCCACCAACGCTGGCCTCGTCATCGTCCGGATCTCCGGCTTCGGGCAGACCGGCCCCTATCGTGAGCACCCCGGGTTCGGTGGGGTCGCCGAGGCGATGGCTGGGCTGCGCCACCTCACCGGCAACCCCGGCGAGCCCCCCGTCCGCGTCGGCATAAGCTTGGGTGACCAGGTCGCCGGCCTGCATGGGGTCATTGGAGCCCTGATGGGCCTGCTGCAGCGCCGCTCCGGCGACAGCGTCGGCGAGACCGTCGACGTCGCACTGCACGAAGCCGTGTTCGCGATGATGGAGTCGCTCGTGCCCGACTACGACGCCTACGGCATTAAGGCCGGCCCTAGCGGCTCGTCGCTCCCCGGCGTCGCGCCCTCGGGGACGTACCGATGTTTGGACGACAAGTTCGTCGTCATCAGCGGCAACGGCGACCGCATATTTCGCAGCCTGATGACTGCGATCAACCGACCGGACCTGCGCGACGCCACAGAGCTCGCCCACAACGCCGGACGTGTCGGACGCAGCAACGAGCTCGATGCTGCGGTCGGCGACTGGACTGCAACATTGTCCGCCGATGACGTAGTCGCTCGGCTGAGGGCCGACGGCGTGCCGTGCGGTTTGATCTATGATGTAGAGGACATCTTGGCCGACCCGCACTTCGCTGCGCGCGAAATGTTTGCCCTACACAAGGTCAACATCGGTGACCAGAACATCCGAGATATCTACTTCCCGGGCGTTGTGCCCAAGCTCGAGCGGCATCCAGGCGAGGTGCGCCACCTCGGGCCAGAGCTCGGCGCCGACACTGACGAAGTCCTCGGTTCCCTGGGTGTAGGCCTCGATGACCTCGCCGGGCTGCGCGCGCAGGGGGTGATTTAGATGCCGGACACCAGAGACGTCGAGATCACAGACGTCCTGCTGCGTGACGGGCTTCAGATGGAGTCCGTGACCGTAGCGACCGCCATTAAGGCCGACCTGGCGGCTGGTTTGCTCAGGGCCGGAGTCCCCGCTCTAGAGGTAGGCTCGTTCGTGCACCCGAGCAAGGTACCGCAGATGGCCGACACGGACGACCTGCTCGCACAACTGCTCAAGACCACTGACGTCCCCCTTCCCACGCTCGTGTTCAACCGCCGCGGCGCCCAGCGCGCGGCGGCCGCGGGCGCACGGATCGTGCGACTCGTCGTCTCGGCTTCCCAAGGGCACAGCCGGGCCAATGCCGGTGTCGGCGTCACAGGGGCCCTCGACCGGATGCAGGACTGTGTCGCGCTGCTCCGGGCCCACAACATCGGGTACGAGGCATGCGTCGCAACTGCGTTCGTCTGCCCGTTCGATGGAGACACCGACCCCGGCGCGGTTGCAGACATCGTCGAGCGGCTGCTGCAGATGGGGGCGACCGCGATCAACGTCGCCGACACCATCGGCGCGGCACACCCGTCGCAGGTGGGGCGACTCGTGCGCCGCCTCTACGCCGACCATCCCGATGCGAGCCTCGCCATCCATCTTCACAACACGTACGGGATGGCGGCAGCCAATGTGATGGCGGCGCTCGAAGCCGGCATCCGCAGGTTCGACGCCGCACTCGGCGGCCTGGGTGGTTGCCCGTTCGCCCCCGGCGCCGCCGGCAACATTGCGACGGACGACCTGGTGCACCTGCTCGATCGTGAAGGGCTCAGCACCGGCATCGACCCCGATGCGCTCGGCACCGTCCGAGCACCACTTGAACTCCACGTCGGGCATCGGCTCGAGTCGGCGATGAGCCGGGTCGCCGCCGGCTAGTGTCGCGTGTTGTAAGTGACTTCACGGTGTGGTTTCGGGACAATGAGGTATGTCTGTCGCTGCGCCTCTGCTCATGCGTCCCGGTGATGAGTCGAGGCTGACGTCGCTGGTCAGATCCTCGAC
>JAABUN010003163.1_pt1 | contig 26463 bp, 21 predicted proteins | sample 5559311 | NCBI WGS metagenome assembly JAABUN01 (sample SAMN10711877, study PRJNA513370) | rock metagenome | isolation source: Antarctica rocks | place: Antarctica: Victoria Land, Siegfried Peak sud
GTAGAATGGAAGTATCATTTTCAACTGATAGGTCTTGTTGACAAAATTTGACCTATCTTTTTCTACCATCATTCGGTCAAGTCTATACGTGATAAGGTTTTTGGAGTGCTTGTCACCCCCTCAGGCAGATAATACTCCATTTTCGTCTATTGTTAAAGAGACTGTTTGCGGCGGTTTGAGAATTTGATTAACTCTTAGAGTAAATATACTAGGTTCAAAAGATAAATAAGGCTCCCAACGACTAACCACAGCTTGAGGATTGATTTTTGCCGCCTTTAAAATTTTTAATGGATCGGCGGCTAAGGGATCTCTTAAGCCAGAAATTTCATACTTACCATGACGTTTTTCAAAACCAGTAACTACCATACCGGGCTGTTGATTTAACTTATCTACATAAGCTATCCAGCGCTGGTTTTCTTGGTAAGAAATAAACCACCAAGCGGCTACAGCTACAACTATAGACCCACCTAATATTAATAATATGAAAGGATTTTTTTCTTTATTAACTTTCTCGGCTTTTTTAATTCCATACTGGGCTTGCAAACATTCTTCTAGATATTCTCTACTAGCTGCAAAGGGCTGATTATCGCCGTCAAACTCGGTAAGCTGGGAACGAAATTCGCTATGCACTTTTTCAATTACATCTTGAAAAACTAGCCTCAATTCTTTGGGTGCATTTCCTCTAATTACTCCGGCTAAAATTGCTTCAGATCCTTCCTCAATCCAAATAGTTAGTTCTCCAAACTGCAAAGTTTCTAATCTATCGCCTTGAGGTACATGAAAATAGTCATGAACAAAGTCTTGAATAGCTCTAAGCATAGCTGAAACTAAGTCGCCATCTTGACTAGCCACCAATTCTACAACAAGATGGTGCAAGACCAAGCTAGTGTTTTTATGAATAAGAAATACTTGCTCAACACGGTAAAGGAGAGTACGAAGTAAAACAACTTCTGCAAAAGATTTACCTGTTTGTTTAGCTTCTAGTCGCCATTTAAAGCTTTGGGGCGACAAGCTATGATCTAAAGTCTGATTTAGCGATTGAACTAGGGCGCTAATAGCCACACTAATAGACTTACGAATAGCCGGAGCCATTATGGGGAAAATAGCATTGGCAATAACATTTGCATCTTTTTTGACAGATAATTGCAAGGATTCTTCAATAGTTGGGATGAGAGCTTTGGTGAGTTTTTGATGTTTTTGAATAGATAACAAAATAATTGCTTCGGGAAGCACTTTACTTAAATCTGTCGCGTATATTTGAGGATTGTCTAAACGCTCTTGCAATTGATTTAATTGAACTTGCTCTGGATTCAATAGCAACTGACGCAATTGATTTAAGGCGATTTCGGTGGGATCGTTGTTGTTATTATCCTGTGGTAGTTGTACTTCGGCGTTAGTTGCATCGGGATTTAGGATTAGTTCGCGCACTTGAGCAATTTTGGCTTCGTCGCCTGTAATATCTTGCTCTTGAGGTATCGATTCATTATTTAAAAGTAATCTCAATTGAGAAATCGCGTCTTCTTCTGGGGTATTTTTCTGCGGTGGTTGGGGATTTAGCAGCAAATTCCGCAACAGAGCGATCGCTTCCTCATCTGTAGCTGGGCAATTATCAGCACCATCGGAGGAATAGTTTGTCAATGCCAATTACCTCTAATAAACTTTTAGAATAGCGTTCCTTAATGGCAATACTATTTATTAGCCTAGCCCTCAGTCGGTCTAGGCTTGGTAATCCAAAATACTTATTTATTAGGTATTTCAAACTCGTTATTTAATTGCATTGCTACTTGCGTCAATAGTGCAGCTAGAGTAGAACGATCGGTTTTATCAGTACGCAATTCTTGAACTTCTCTATCGATGACACTCAGTATAGATTCATACTTTTGGCGCATATCATTATCTAAACTTTTTAATTGCTCAAGAATTTGCTGACGTAACTCCCGTTGTCTTTGGTTGCTTTGGTCGTCTAGTTGTCCAATTTTTTTCTCTAAGGATTTGGTTAAATCTCTAAGTTCTTGAGCAACTTCTTTTGTAGCATCATCTCTTTGCGATTGCTCAGTTGTCAGACCTTCATTTAGTGATTCTACTTCTTATTTAACGTACATTTCTAGGGAATCTAAACGCTTTTTGATGTCATCCCGGATGCTGCTGCACTCTTTTACTAGCCGATCTTCTAAGCGATTAAATCTTTTTTCATAATCTCGCATTTGCCCGCCAAAAAGAATATCGCGGACTTTATCTAAGTTACCTCCGCCAGCTAAATCAGCCGCCGAAAGTTGAGATTTATTTATTCCTTGCATTAGTCCTGATTTGGATGGTTCTACAGCAATATAAGTAATATGCTCGTCTTCGGGATTATTCATAATTTTCACTTTTTTTTGGGTTGGTTCGCGTTCGGTGTTTTGTTGTTCTACTACTACGTAAGTGATGTATTCATCTTCAGAGTTATTCATGTATTTGAATCTCAGTTAAAGGTTTTTATTGTTACTTTTAATTTTTTATACTCCTGTCTCCGTGTATTATTTTAAACACTTTTTCTGAAGAGTTCTTGCTTGCAGAGCAGTTAAAAAGGTAATACTACATTGTCATTAGAATAGCCCATTCTAGGGGAATTGCTGTTATTGCAGTAAGTAAAAAGCTTATATATATGTGACAAAAATTAGTAACAATAAATTAAGTCTTCCAATAATTTGATAAAAATGTATCAATATTTATTTTTGGATCTAAGTAGTCTAAAAATAAACAACATAAACACAAGCGTGTCAAAACTGGGTTTTGACACGCATCAGTAATATTACAGAAACTTTGTTATTTTTAGCTACACTTTAAGTTTGTGGAGCAACTGTAGGGGCAAAGCTGCCATGTAAGCCGTAGGGGATATGATGTTTGAGGTGTAAACGCGCGATCGCACCTTTATGTAAATCAAGGGCATCAAGGATAACGACATCTGAACGATGATGAGCAGCATCATAGACTAAAGTAAGCAGCCAGCCATCATCTTCACTTTTACTATCAAGGCGGGCTACAAAAATTGGTTCGCTAACATAGCCACGAGGGGCAACACTCCACAATTGCCGCTCTTTTGACTCTAAATCAATTTTTAAAATAGCTTGCAAAGGAGCATTACCCGCTTCGCCATCGGCTGCACCCATATACAAATAGCGGTAAGGATGACCGACGTTTTGGGGATGGACACTTGGAAACTCACAGCAACGGCTTTCTATCAACTCACTTGAGACAGTTTTGTCGCTCAAATTAAGATGAAACCGCCACAATTGCCCAGGTTTGAGCGCATCAAAATCAACTTGACGAAAATCGCTTTGGGGTTCTACTTCTGGAAACGCTGAGTAGCAAATAGAATCAATGTAAATATTTTCATCTTGCTCAAAAGCATTAGCGTGGTGGAAGACAAACCCGGAATGAGTTTCGAGAACTTGGACAGATTTTTTGCTGTCGCGGGGAATAACAATTATTCGTGTCGGTTGGTTAGGTTGAAACTTGATGCACTCTGCCGCGCCGCGCATTCCCAAGACAAAAGGAATGGGGTTAAAAGCAACGGGATTTTGAAAAAATATGCAATAGTTGGGGGTAATTGCAAAATCGTGGATAAAAGCAAAACCAGGGACGCTATGAGCGTGTTTTCGGATAACTTCTCCGGCGGGATTTAGCTCAAAAATAGTAATAGTTGTGGATAATCCTGGCTTAATCGAAAAGTTGACTAAGCAAGGTTCGCCATTGTCGGCATTACAACTAGGATCGAAGCGAGGATGAGCGGCAAAAGCTTCACCATCAGCCAAAACACCGTTAAAAGACTCCTTACCTAGTGTTTCTAAAGTGTAAGGATCGAGGCGATGAGGATCGGCAGCTTCCCACAATGCTAAGAGTTTGTCACCCCAATAAATAACATTGGTATTGGCGATATTTTTCAGGCGCAAGTCAAAGGCATTTGCCAACCACCCACCGGGTTTTTGAGTGCCAAATACGCCACGATAAAGGATTTTTTGGGCTTTTTGTTCTTCAACGTAGGCTGTTGTGCGAATAAAGCGGTTGCGAAAATGAGCGCGACCATTAGAAAAGGCGATCGCGCTAATCATACCATCGCCATCAAAAGGATGGTGAATGTGATGACCGTCAATGTCTAGTAAGCCAGGCCCATTGCGAAATAAAGTACCGTTAAGTTCTGGGGGAATCTCCCCTTCAATATCATCAACCCAGTAATCTAGTTCTTGTTTAACCGATTCGTAACCTTTTTGCCAGTCTTGGCGATCGTAGGAATTGAGGGGGACTGTAGAAGCTCTTTCGTGGAGTTGCATAGTTTTTGAAGTAATAATGAGTTGCTAATCAATAGATTCTTTTGCTGGCTGAACTAAGGCTTGGGGTGCAAATTCTGGCATCCATTCAGGGATAATACCTTTGTCGCTGGCTAAGGTTTTTGGAGCTTCTTTATCTGGTAGCCAGTGGAGAAAAGGTAAAGGTAGCAGAGTTGAGAGATTAGCAATAATTACCAATATCCACAGGTTGTCAAAGTTGTTTTGAGCTATACCCAGCAAGTGCATTAATCCCGCTCCTAGTTGGTAGGAAACCATTGAGGCGAGGTTAGAGACAGACATTAGCAAAGCAAATAAAGTTGCTTCCACCCCTGGAGGACATAAACGCGCGGCTAAAACTAAGACAGGCATATAGGCAATTTGTCCCATTACCGTCAGCACTAAGCTATCGCCCAAACTAAACCAGCGATCGCCTATACCTAAACTTCGGTTAGCATGAGTTACAAGCAGCAGCATAGTCATACCCAAAACTGCCGATAACAAGGTACTCCAGCCGAAAATAACTCGAAAAGGTACGGTTTTGAGGTAACGCTGAAATATCCAAATCCCAACTATAGAGGCAATGCTTGTCACTAAACGCACTCTACCTAAAAATTCGGGTTGAAATCCTAATTCGTTGGTGGTGAAGAAGAAAAACGCCGCATCCGCCGTAGGGGTAGCTTGCCAAATAAATACAAAGGCGGTGGGTAGCCAAATAGATTTTTGGGTAATGGCTTGGCGCAGTTGTTTAATTTGATCTTTGACCGTTAGCCAGTTATGGTTTACATCTGTGGCTTTTTGCACTGGTACTTCTGAAATAAACCAAGCGGCGGCGGAGACAATTAAGGGAAATAAGGCGGTAATTTCAAAGACGGTGCGCGTTGTGAAATGCTCTAAAAGTAAGCCGCTAAAGTAAGCAGTAATTAAGCTGCCGACAGCCGTAGTACCCCAGCAAAGCGCTTGCAAAGATCCGGCTTCAGCTTGAGATTCTACCCTAGCTCGTTCTACTACTAAGGAGTCAACAATTACATCGCTAATGGCAACGGAGAGTGAGCCAAGGGCGATCGCACAAGTAGCCGCAATGGGAGAGTGTACGACCGTTGCTAGAGCAATCCAGGACACTGTACCAATGATTCCTGACAATACTAAGTATGGTCGTCGCCGATAACCAAATATCGGCAACCCGTCCGACATGAAGCCAAATAGCGGTTTGATAATCCAAGGTAAGGCAACAATTCCAAACAAGGCGGATACGTTGGCAGGACTCAAGCCTAGTTCGTCTTTAAGAAAGAAGCTAACGGCTAACCGCGCTAGTCCTAAAATACCTTGAACAAAATATACAGTAAGAATTGCGATTAACTCGGTGCTTGGTTCTTGACCGAAGAAAATTTTTTCTTTCACTGAGTCTTTGACCTTGGACAAGCCAGAGGAGGAAATCAGCATTGCTTAATATTTTTTAATAATTATCAACTTTTATATCATATCTAACCTAGTCGAAAACCACTGCCAAAAGAGCGATATCTATCGTCTACGCCATTTTGAGCCAGTTAAATACTTGATCTGTAGTGAGATGAAGCAGAGTATCTTCAGGTACGGGGATGCGATCGCTTTCTGTACACATTACGGGCGCTTGGTGGGGGAGAAAAACTAAAATCGAGCGATCGTCAGGGTCTAATAACCAGCCTAGTTGACAGCCATGCTGGAGGCAGTAGAGAATGTTTCCTGCAACGCGGTTTGAGCTTTGCTCTGGGGATAAAATCTCAATTGTCCAATCCGGGGCAATTTTTACATCATCTATTGGTTCGCCATCAGGATCAAACTCAATACTTTGCCAGAATAAAACCGCAACATCAGGCACAATTGAACGATTACCAAAGGTACAACGCAACTCTGGAAAGGCATAAGCGTATTTCCTATCTTCTACGAGTTCATTAATGGCGCGCATGAGTCTTCCTTGAAGCCGCGAGTGTCTGCTTTTGGGCATAGGTTTTTGAAAAACTTGACCTTTGATATACTCACTAGCAGGCTTTGTTTCTGGTAGCTGCAAAAATTCCTCAAGCGTAACGGGTTGAGTTGTGGTTGTCATAATAATTTCGTTTGTAGAGACGTAGCAGTGCTACGTCTTGACTTGCTAAAAGTTATAAAACGCCTTTAGAGCTTGGAATTGCTCCATTACGCCGGGGATCGATTTCCATTGCTAGGCGCAAGCTACGAGCAAAAGCTTTAAATGTTGCTTCAATAATATGGTGAGAATTAATGCCGTCGAGTTGACGGATATGCAAAGTCATTTGACTATGATTGACGATCGCTACAAAAAATTCTCTCACTAACTGAGTATCGTAAGTTCCTACTCTTTGGGTGGGAATTTGCAAGCCGTAGCTGAGATGCGGTCGTCCTGAAAAATCTAAAGCAACTTGGATTAAAGCCTCGTCTAAGGGCGCAAGAAAGTTCCCAAAACGGACAATTCCTTGGCGATCGCCCAAAGCTTTTCCGAATGCTTGTCCTAACGTAATCCCCACATCTTCATTAGTATGGTGATCGTCTATTTCTAGATCCCCTGTTGCTTGCACGTCTAAATCAATTAATCCATGATTCGCTATTTGATTGAGCATATGATCTAAAAAAGGTACGCCTGTCGCTGCATTACATTTGCCCGTACCATCGAGATTGACACTAACTTCTATATCGGTTTCTTTTGTAGTACGACGAATAGAAGCGGTGCGCGTAGCTATGTTAGAGAGAGATGATAAGATTTGGGGGTTTCTTGTCTGCATAAAACTAATTTAAAACTATCTATATATTTAATCTTGACTGTAGAGACGTAGCAGTGCTACGTCTCTACATTATTGTTGCATTCCCATAATTTCGTAGCAGTGCTACGTCTCTACATTATTGTTGCTACGTCTCTACATTATTGTTACATTCCCATAATTTCGTAGCCTGCATCTACATACAAAACTTGCCCGGTAATACCACTTGCTAAATCGCTGCACAAAAACGCGGCGGCGTTTCCTACTTCTAGCGGTGTTACTGTGCGGCGCAAAGGTGCAACTTCTTCTACATGATGAATCATATCTAAAATTCCCCCAACGGCAGAAGAAGCCAAAGTCCGAATTGGCCCGGCGGAAATAGCATTGACTCGAATATTTTGCGATCCCAATTCGGCGGCTAAGTAACGCACGCTCATTTCTAACCCCGCCTTAGCTACACCCATAACGTTGTAGTTGGGAATTGCTCGTACTCCGCCTAAGTAAGTCAGCGTGACAATACTACCACCTTGGGTCATTAAAGGTTTTGCCGCACCGCTTAACTGTGTCAAAGAATAGGTGCTAATTTCTAAAGCTTGATTAAATCCTGCTCTAGAGGTATCGCTAAAGCCGCCAGTGAGGTCTTCTTTATTTGCAAAAGCTAGACAATGAATAAGAATATCTAACTTGCCCCATTTATCTGAAATCGTGTCAAAAGTTGCTTTAATTTGTTCGTCACTTTGCACGTTGCAAGGCACAAATAAGCTGGGATTGAGGGGTTCTACAAGTTCTGCTACTTTCTTTTCCATTTTGCCACGCTCGTCTGGCAAATAGCTGATGCCGATATTTGCTCCGGCTTTGTGGAGTTGTTGAGCAATACCCCAAGCGATCGAGCGATTGTTAGCAATACCAGTTACTAAGGCATTTTTTCCAGTTAGATCGATCATAAATCAATAAGTAGTAAGTCTTTAAAATATTCTCAATTAGGAGCATACCCGAATTTGGTCATCCGACAAAAAACGCCAAGCCCTCACGATTTTTTCTCAACATCCTTTGCTCGAAAAAGTTATGTAGCTATGAATACAATAATCCTGTTTAAAGTCAGATTAATGTAATGTAGTGATACAAAACTGTGGAGTTTTGTAGAGATTTTAGGATATTGGTTAGGGCAGAAACATGATCGCAATGCAAGATAGACCTTTAGCGGCGGTATTTCGTCAAATAGGAACAGGATCGTTTCCCCCAGTAGTTGAAATGTTTGAACGGGGTAAAACAATATTTTTTCCCGGCGATCCAGCAGAACGGGTATATTTTCTGATCAAGGGCGCAGTTAAACTATCTAGAGTTTACGAAGCTGGAGAAGAAATAACCGTAGCACTGCTAAGAGAAAATAGCGTGTTTGGCGTGCTGTCGTTGCTAACAGGACAGCGATCAGATAGATTTTATCATGCGGTAGCCTTTACGCCCGTAGAGCTACTTTCCGCACCTATAGAACAAGTAGAGCAATCGCTAAAAAGCAATCCTGAATTGTCAATGTTGATGCTTAAAGGTTTATCATCACGGATTTTGCAAACTGAAATGATGATTGAAACTTTGGCTCATCGTGATATGGGTTCGAGGTTAGTTAGCTTTTTACTAATTTTGTGCCGAGATTTTGGCGTGCCAACATCGGAAGGAATTACAATCGATCTCAAGCTATCTCATCAAGCGATCGCTGAAGCAATAGGTTCTACCCGCGTGACTGTAACTCGACTACTCGGAGATTTGCGGGCTGACGAAATGATTTCGATTCACAAAAAAAAGATTACTCTCCACAATCCCGTAGCTTTGAGCCAGCAGTTTACCTAACTAAGTCGCTCCTTATCTTCATAAAGTCTAGTAAATCGCCAAAAGCTAGGCGGTTGAAGTAGGCTGTATCTGTGTGGGAAGTGGACGGCGGAAGATGACTACAGGAATAATCCTGATTGCAGCAATGTTAATTTTGGGAGGTGTAATCGCAACTGTAGGCGATCGCATAGGCACGCGGGTAGGAAAAGCTAGACTAAGTTTGTTTAAACTCCGTCCGCGCAAAACTGCCGTTTTAGTGACGATTTTCACCGGGAGTATAATTTCAGCTTCAACTTTAGCAATTTTATTTGCCGCAGACAAAAGTTTGCGAACCGGAGTATTTGAACTAGAGAAAATTCAAGCAGACCTCAAAACTAAGCGTCAACAAGTAGAATCTACAACTAAAGAGCTAGAAGCTACAAGGATACAAAAAAGCAACGTAGAAAAGAATTTACAACAAGCTAGAACTGAACAAAAAGCCGCAGAGAAAAGGCAACTACAAGCGCAAAGACGTTTGCAATCGACAAATAGATCGTTGCAGGCTGTAATTACTAAACAAAGCCAAACTCAAGCTCAATTAAGCCGCACTCAAGTTAAGCAAAGCCAAACTCAAGCTCAATTAAGCCGCACTCAAGTTAAGCAAAGCCAAACTCAAGCTCAATTAAGCCGTAACCAAACCCAACTAAGTCAAATTACAACGAGATTTCTTGATGCTAGAGCCTTACTACAAAAAGTCTCTCAGCAGGCAAATAATTTACGCACAGATATTCAAAAACTCCAGAGCGAACGTCAGCAAATTGGCAAGCAGCTAGAGGAAGTTACAAGTCAAATTAACGATCGCGATAACTCGATTGCCAAGCTCGATCGAGAAATTGCCAATCGCGATCGCATTCTTGCAGGTAGAGAAACGCGCTTAAAACAACTAGAGGGTCAACGGGAATATCTCGAACAAGAAGTAGCAAAACTTGAAGGGTATTATCAAGATTATCAAGTTCTGCGTCAGGGAAATGTAGCTTTAGAGAGCGGTAGAGTTTTGGCGGCGGGTGTAGTTCGCATTGAGCAACCAAAAGCGGCGCGTCAAGCTATCGAACAACTATTACGCGAGGCTAATCGCGTAGCAATCGAGTTCACGCAGCCCGGTACAAATCCCGACGAAAAAATAGCCATACAGATATCTAAAGCCCAAGTTGAAAAGGTAATTGCCCAAATTGATGATGGGAAAGATTATGTAGTACAAGTTATTTCGGCAGGAAACTACCTACTAGGGGAAAGAAATGTTCAAGCCGATCTTGATGTAGCTGTAAATAAAGTAATTTTTTCTAAAGGTGATGTGTTAGCGGCGATTCCGACTAATCCCTCCCCAGGTCAAGAAATCCGCCAGAAGGTAGGATTATTGCTAAGTGCGGCAAAGTTTCGCGCCCGTCGTGCAGGAGTATTAGGGGATGCGATTGAAATTGGCGATGGTCGCTTAGAGACTTTAGTTAGCTTTATTGAACAAGTAAGACAGTACAATCAGCCTGTGGAAATTAAAGTAATCGCCACCGAAGATATATATACGGCTGGCCCTTCACACGTGCAGTTAGTAGCCATTAAAAATGGACAAGTAGTTTTTGGGACGAGACGGCTAATTGGGAATCAATTAAGAGATGCTCTTAAGCCAACAGAATCAGCTACCCCTACTGGGATAGAGCGTAAACTAAGAGGCAAATCATGATTTTAGGCTTCGATCCCGGTCGAGATAAGTGCGGATTGGCGGTGATGGGATCGGACTTACAGTTGCACGATCATCAAGTTGTCGTTGCGACTGGTGCGATCGCATCTATCCTATCTCTACTGCAAAAGTTCCCTATAGCTACATTAGTAATGGGCGATCGCACTACTTCTAAACAATGGCAAAAGCAACTTAAAGAAGTATTGCCTGCAAGTATCCCGATTTTCACGGTAGACGAACACAATAGCACCTTAGAAGCGCGCGATTTATACTGGCAAATGTACCCACCCAAAGGTTTAACAAAGCTCCTTCCCCAAGGCTTGCGAGAACCCCCAAGACCGATAGATGACTTAGTTGCCATTTTGTTGATTGAAAGACACTTAAAAGCTACAAATCGGCGCGAATCGTAAAGTCATAATCGCCCCCAGCTTCTAACTGATAGTCTCGTTGCTCTAAAAAACGCCCCAAGGGTTCTTTAATTAAAGCCCGACCAGAAGAAGGTTTTACAGACAATTCCCCTCGGCGAAAGCACCATTGAAACTGCCACTCAAACTCTCCTGCTTTGACATCCCCTTCGAGCAAGCCTTGATGCCAAGATTGGCGGGTAATCCTGACATAGGCGGTTGTTTCTGGCAAATACTTCCCACTCACGATAAATAATGATGGCGCTGAGGCTAACTAATTTCTTCATTATTACTAGAAGTTGCTCTCTAGGGCAAAAGCACAAAGACATAATGCGATCGCGCTATTAAACCTATCTAAAGAGCAACTTATTAACTATTTTGGCTTAATAAATCGCTAGGATCGAAAAGCAAACGAAAACCTATTTTTAGGAGCTACCCCTTGCCTGAATCTAACCTTCCTACGCCGGATTCTGCCATTAATACAGATTTAGATGATGCAATTTGGAGTTTTGGCGATATTCAGGCACAGTTAAATTACAAACAAGCTCAAACAGCTTTACGAGAGTTGATTGATAAGCTCGATTTGACACCCCAAGAGCGCCGCCCTTTAGAAACAGAAATTGCTCAATTAGAAACGATGCTAGACAATTTAGAGCGTCAAGTAGTGCAAATTGCGGCTTTTGGCATGGTAGGAAGGGGTAAGTCTTCTTTGCTGAATGCTTTATTGGGGCAAAAAGTATTTGAAACCGGGGCTTTGCATGGTGTGACTCGTACCGCCGAAAAAGCCGCCTGGAAAATTGACGAGCAACTGATCGGCGATAGTGAATCTCGCACAGTTATGGTTACTTTACCAGGGGCTAGTAATTCTCAAGTTGAGTTGATTGATACTCCAGGTTTGGATGAAGTAGATGGCGAAACCCGTGCTTTGCTGGCTAAAGATATAGCTCAACAAACCGATTTAATTTTGTTTGTCATTGCTGGAGATATGACGAAGGTAGAGCATGAAGCCTTATCGCAATTGCGAAATGCTGGTAAGCCGATTTTGCTGGTATTTAACAAAATCGATCAGTATCCTCAAGCCGATCGCCTGGCAATTTATCACAAAATCCGCGATGAACGAGTAAAAGAATTACTTTCACCCGATGAAATTGTCATGGCGGCGAGTTCTCCCTTAGTTGCTAAAGCCGTTATGCGTCCTGATGGTAGCCATTTTGTCCAACGCAGCTTGGGAGTACCGCAAATTGAGGAGATGAAGCTAAAAATTTTAGAAATACTGCATAAAGAAGGTAAAGCTTTAGTTGCTCTCAATACAATGCTTTACGCTGACGATGTAAACGATCGCCTAGTAGTGCGAAAACTAGAAATCAGAGAACTTAGCGCTAATAAATTAATTTGGCGGGGAGTAATAACTAAATCATTAGCGGTTTCTCTTAACCCCCTTACAGTCGTCGATCTCTTTAGTGGCGCAGTTATTGACGTAACTTTAATATTGACTTTATCTAAGTTGTATGGAATTGAGATGACAAAAACCGGGGCGATCGCGTTGCTACAAAAAATTGCCCTGAGTATGGGCGGAATTAGTGCCAGCGAACTATTAGCAAATTTAGGTTTAAGTTCGCTTAAAAGCTTGCTGGGGTTATCTACAACTGCAACTGGGGGCATTACGTTAGGCGCTTATATGTCTGTAGCCGTGACGCAAGCGGCGGTAGCTGGGGTGTCTTCCTATGGGATTGGACAAGTAGCTAAAGTTTATTTAGCCAATGGCGCATCTTGGGGGACAGAAAGCCCCAAAGCTGTAGTTAGTCAGATTTTAGAATCTTTAGATGAAGCTTCTATTATGAATCGCATCAAAGGCGAAATAGCAGCTAAGTTGGGAATTGCTGAAATAAAAGGGTAAGAAGGAAAAAGTTGCCACAATGGGAGATCCCCCCTAACCCACGGCAATAAAGCGGGAAGAGGCGCGATACCCGCTTTTTGCCTCCCCCTTAAAAAGGGGGAAAATATGGAAATTATCTTAAAAAAGGGGGATCTCATTGCTTGCAACTAATATTTTAGGTTCGTGGTGGTTGGTTGCGTTGTTGCTTGAAGGAGTCTAATAACTCCTTAGTTTGCTCTTTGGCAATTTCGCGCCCACCTAAACCAAAAGCCAGCGCCAGCGCCACTGCTAAAGCACCCAGTAGCAAGCCAAAAGCAAGATTAACAATATCGCTTGCAATCCCGATTTGATTTAGTGCTAAAGCTGATACAAAAGCAATAATGGCAATTCGGGCAACTTGAGCTAATATTTGCGCTTGGCGATCGCCAGAACTTGTAATAATGTTGAACACCAAATTCGCCAAAAATAAACCAACGCCAAACACTACCAATCCTGCAAGTATTTTCCCTAGTATCAACACTAATCCGCCTACTAAAGCTGTTAATGCGGGAATATTTAAAATATTCACTGCTGCTAGAGTGGCAAATAGCATAATTCCCACTAGGGTAATAATGCCTACAAGCTCTGATGGTGTTCTAGTTGCCAACTGTTGAGCGGCGTTTGACTGTGGCTGCAAAACGGTTGGCGATCCTGTTGTTGGGGGTGGGGTAACTACAACCGACGGTGTCCGTGGAGGTGATACAGTCCTTTGCCTCGTAGGTGATGGCAAGCCTAGCGCCGAGAAAATGCTATTGAATCCTAGGCTAGTAAGGATGCTTGTAACCAAGTCTGATAAGAAACGCCCGATAAAGTAAGCAGCAATCAAAATCAATGCGGCGGTAAAGATTCCCGGTAAAGCATTGAGGATTTGTTGCAACATGGCGATCGCTGGAACAGAAATCGCATCAATTTGTAAAGCATTGAGTGCCGCGATCGCAACCGGAATCAAAATTAACACGTAGACAATCGTGCCAATAATTCCTGACAGGGTTTGTCCTCCTGTCGTTCGCCGCAAGCCAAATTTGACCCCAGCTTGGTCGATTCCTGTGGTTGCGAGTAAGTTTGTCACAATCCGGCGTACTACTTGCGCCAATAACCAACCTACACCCGCAATTAGCACGGCGGCTAATATATTGGGCAAAATTGATAAAATTTCACCAACTAGGTTTTGTACAGGCTGTAACCCTTGTTGCAAACCTAAAGTATCTAAAATTGGAATCAGAAATAGTAAAAAGATGAACCAGTACAGGGCATTGCCAATCGTATCGCTAAGAGATAACTGATTTGGTGCTGGAGTCGTACCCGCAGGTTGTTGATTTACTCGCTCATCTAACCTTGCTGCTTGCAATCCGCGTGTAGTTATTAGTTTGACTACAGTAGCTACTAACCAAGCAACACCTAAAAATATTAACGCCCCTAATAATTTTGGTAAAAATCCGGTTACTTGATCAAGGAAATTACCAAGAGGTCTTGACACTACTTCTAGTTGTAATGCTTGTAGAACCGCTACGACCGTAAAAAGGATAACAATCCAAAAAACGATACTACCGATTAATTCTTCGACTTTAGGCAAGTCACCGCTATCGCTACGACCCATTACACTAGCGGCAATACGATTATCAATGCTAGTACGATTAAGAAGTCCCTTAATTATCGCTTTGGCAACAAAAGCAACAATTAAGCCAATTAGCAAAATTGCTACGGCTGCAAGCAAGTTAGGGATAAAAGCTATTAGCTGTTGAAAAATATTTTGGGCGTAATTAACACTATTTTCTACTGCTTCCCTTGGTTGAATCGCATCTATACCGGGCGCTGGTGTAATTTGCGCCATAAGTTGCTGAGTCGTTATTGATACATTTATACCCATGATAGGTATGATTTCCGACAAATTTATATTCATGAGTTTTTTAAATTAGGATTACACACCACTGGAAAAAATACTTTCATTGCTTTTACAAATAACTCCTTACGTTGACCAGTAATACAGCACAATATGTCTCTATACAGAGTTATAATGAAAAACATAATTACACATCTATCTTTGTGGATAATTACAGTTAAAAACTAAGTTATTTAATAGTTTTTGGTAATTGGGAATACTTAACAAAAAACCTTTTTACCATTTATTACTAAAAAGCTAAGTAATTTTATTAAGCGGCTATGTCATCTCAGCAATTTGTTCAATCAATCGAAATTAACGCTAGTCCCCAGATAGTTGAGCATTGCATAAGAAGCCGCGTATTAATGCACAAATGGCTCAACCCGCTACTAAAGTGCGAACCTGTAGGCGACTGGAGTACCGAAGTAGGCAGTCGCAGCAAGTTTATAATTAAGATTCCGATAGTTAAACCAACCCTTGATGCGGTGGTTAAGGAACAAAAACCCGGCTTAATTGTATGGGAATTTACAGGGTTTTTTCAAGGATGCGACTTTTGGGAATACAAACCAACAGCACAAGGGACACTGTTAGTCAATACTTTTAAGTTTGAAATTCCTAGCCCCATAATTCGCTGGGGTTTTAATGTATTTGCGGCTTCTTTAACAAAAATGGATATGCAAAGTCAATTGCAACGGCTTAAACAGGTTGCCGAAACCCAAATCTAGAGACGCGGATCTACAGGTTCGCTTTCTAATGCCAAAACCCCAAAAACGCATTCATGTACGCGGCGCAAAGGTTCTTTTTTTGTAAAACGTTCTAGGGATTCCATCCCCAAAGCAAACTCTCGCAGTGCTAAAGAGCGTTTTCTAGATAAACCACGCGATCGCAATCTTTCCAAATTCTCCGGTGCTGTATATTCCGCACCGTAAATAATCCGCAAGTATTCCTTACCTCTACATTTAACGGCAGGTTGTACCAAACCGTGATCGCCTTTACGAACAAAATCCAATGGTTTAACAACAATTCCCTCTCCACCAATGCTAGTAAGTTCTTCCCACCAAGCAACCCCGGTAGCTGTGTCATTGACATCTACTAGCCGATAAGCCGTTGCTAGTAATAATTCTGGTTCAGCTAAACATAGTTGCGCCAAGGTTTCCATATGCCAAACATGAGTTTTATCGTTGTGAACTTCTCCTTCAGTTGCCAAAATATGAAAGGGTGCAAGTTTCAAGTCTGCTAACGATTCAACTTGCCAGCAGTAACGCCGATAAGCTTCAACATACTGCGCCGCCATCTCTGCACGGTTTTGATAATGAGTTAAGAATGTCTCCACTCCATTTATGCGTTTAGCTGCCATTTCCAGGGATGTGATCGCCTGATTGAGGGAAGAATTAGCTGCACTACCCACCGCCGCGTATTGACGCTGTAACAGTTCTTGAGCCTTCGCTGACCAAGGCATTAATTCGCAGTCTAAACATACCCAAGTTGTACTGAATTGTTCCCAAAAACCAGATATTTCTAAGGCATTTTGTACCTTCGCCAGCATTTGGCTTTCAAGTTCAGCATCGTTAAAAAATCGCCTTCCGGTGCGGGTGTAGCAAATCCCAATCCCTTCATCGATTACCCCAAAACGCTCTCTGGCGGCTTCCTCATTGCGGCAAATAATTACTACCGCACGAGAACCCATGTGTTTTTCTTCGCAAATAACTTGAGAAACACCTTGGTTTTGGTAATAGGTAAATGCTTGAGATGGATGTTCAAGTAACCCTTGCTGTTTGGAGGTTTCGCAGGGTGACATTGTAGGCGGAAGATAGATTAGCCATTTGGGATTAGCCGCAAAACGACTCATAACTTCCAAAGCTGCGATCGCATTTTCTGCCCTAATACTAATTCTGCCATGAGTGCGAGTCTCAATAATCCTCTTGCCCAACACATCGTCTATATCTAAAACATCGTCTAACTGCTGTTGAGTAGTAAGCGAGTCTTCTGTAGGTAAAAATGGCTTGGATGACTCGCAATAAACTTGTCTAGCAGTCACCGATACTAATTCTTTTTCTGGGTAACGTAAGGCGGTTAATTTGCCACCATATACGCAACCTGTATCAATATCAATCGTACCATTGAGCCATTGAGCCTCTATTACCGGAGTATGCCCATAAACAACGATCGCTTTTCCTCGATACTCTGCTGCCCAATCGTAGCGTACAGGTAGCCCAAAATTATCAGTTTCCCCGGTAGTTTCGCCATACAAAGCAAAATCTCGTACTCTACCCGAACCCCGTCCTTGCAAGGCTTCTTTCATCCCTGCATGAGCTACAACTAAGTTACCGTCATCTAAAACATAGTGACTAATGAGAGAGTCGAGAAATTTAACTGTTTCTTGCGAAAAAAGTTCGCGCTTATCATTGGGTAAAGCATCGATTTCGGCGAGAGTTTTATCTAATCCGTGCGTAATTTTGACATTTTTGCCTTGCAACTTCCGCATTAGTTTCATGTCATGATTGCCGGGAACGCATAAAGCCGTACCTGCTACAACCATATTCTGCACCAGCGCCAAAGTATCTAAAATCCGGTTTCCTCTATCTACCAAATCGCCCAAAAATAGCGCTTTTCTACCTTGAGGATGAAAATAATTTTGTTCGGGGGATATTTCGTAGCCCAAACGCTGCAATAGTGTTTCTAATTCGTCACAACAGCCGTGAATATCTCCAATAATATCAAAGGAGCCATGTTCAGTTTTGCGGTTATTCCACAATGGCTGACGATGAATGCTAACAGATTCTATGTCTTCAACCGAATTGAGAATATAGCTATAGCGGAAACCTTCACGTTTGAGGTGTTTCAAGCTTTGACGCATCGATTCCCGTTGTCTTCGCACCACATGAACGCCAAAATTTCGATCTGGGCGATGCAGGTTGCGATCGTGACATAATTGTTCTGGTAAATTGAGTGCGATCGCAACTGGCAAACAATGATACTCTTTCGCTAAGTTTAGTAAGTGTTTTCGGTCTTCTTTTTGAACATTAGTTGCATCAATTACCGTCAATTTTCCAGCAGCTAATCTTTTAGCGGCGATGTAGTGTACAACTGCAAAAGCATCTTTACTAACAGCTTGATTGTTTTCATCATCGCAAATCAATCCTCGGCAAAAATCCGACGATATAACTTCTGTAGATTTGAAATGCTTTTTAGCAAAGCTAGACTTTCCAGCACCAGAAGCACCAATTAAGACAACTAAAGATAGTTCGGGTATAGTAATTTTCATAAGTTATTATTGGTTAAAAAGTCTCTCAATAAATTGAATTAGACATTACCTTATTCCCTCAAACTTAGTTACAGGTAAATACAGCCATTTGTGTAGGCGCTCCTACTTCCGAATCTTCATCACCTATCGGCAAAAATTGCACCAAGTAAGTAAAGTTTTCCGCTACTTTATTCGCCCATTGTTGAAATTCTAAGCGCGTCCATTCAAATCTATGATCTTTATGACGCAACTTACCCCCAGGTAAAAACTCAAACTTGACGTTGTACTCGATGTTTGGCGTTGTCACAACTACGGTATTCGGTTTAGCAAATTCAAACAGTACCCGCTCAAAAGCCGCCAAACGAGCCATATCTAAATGCTCAATTACTTCTATTACCGTTGCTGCATCGTACCCATACAGGCGCTTGTCGCAGTAAGTAAGCGCTCCTTGTAGTAGTTTAATGCGATCGCGTTGCATAGTTGGCATACGCTCTAAATGCAGTCTTTCACTCGCAATTTCTAAGGCGCGATAAGATACATCTACTCCCACAATCTCAGTAAAACTTTTGTCTAGTAATAGCTCTTTTAACAGCTTTCCCTCACCGCACCCCAAATCTATTACTTTAGCCGCTCCGCACTGCTTTAGTACAGCTAAAACCGCCGCTAAACGCTGTTGGTTAAGGCTAAGGCGTTCCTCAACTACTGTTTCCTCTTGTTCGGTAGTATCGATATTGTCTTCTACTAATTGTGTCAAAGCCGAACGCACCAAGGGGCCAAAACGTTTTAAATAACGTTTAGTAATCAAATTTTGTTCGGGATGCTTGGCTAACCACCCCTCGCCATGACGCAGCAATTTATCAACCTCATCTTCCCCTACCCAGTAGTGTTTCTCATCGTCCAACACAGGGATCAAAACGTAGAGATGAGATAAAAGTTCTTGCAACGGGATAGTTTGATGCAGTTCAACATTGTAGTAATAACTCTCGCCCCACTGGGGAAACTGATCATCTAAAATACAGCGATCACACTTTATTGTATAACCTAGAGGTGCAAACAAGCTCTGCAATAACGCTTCACCGCCACGAGAGGGGACAGTAGTAAGCTTTGCAGCTAAAGGTATAGGTGTTTGCGTAAGTTCGGGTTTATCTTTGCAACGTCCAGCCAAAGCACTACCAAATACTTGAGCAATCGCTACACTCAAAAATGATGATGCTACATAAGGGCGATCGTTTACATACTGTTCTAACCCTTCAGTACCCTTCTTTCTCACCAATCCTACCGGATCTACATCTAAAAGCAAAGCGGCGATACAACTATCTACACTTGCTTCGGGGTAAAAGACGTGGGCTTGACCAAAAGATAGCCTAAAAGACTGTAGTTTATCAGGGTGTTTGTGCAACAAGTAGCCTAAATCGGTTGCGGGTTTATGAGTGGTTGCGATCGTTAGAAGCATCGGTTGCAAAAATAATACTTTAACCTCAGTATTTACTGTAACAAAAATACAGTTTTACTTTGACACTCCCTAGACTTTACAGGTTCAATCTGTAAATTAGTAAAACTCCGCACTGAAGAACTAGGCAACTTAACCGCGATCGCGCAATCGCCCTGTTTACGCAGCTTATCAAGATCCAATCGTAACTCTGCGATCGCCTGTCTAATCTCTACCTTTTGCCAACGTTGCGCCCAAATCCCTTCCTGTTGCTGACGTTGCTCAATCTTTTCCCACAATAATCCAAAAGTATCAGGTTGAGTTAATTGTTGTGCTAACCACTGAACATTTATTCCCAAATCGGCAGCTATAGAAGTAATATCCGGCTGATACCCGTCCAAAATTCCCGCCCAAAGTATCCGCAATTGGTGACGTACTTGCAAGCGAAGTGCGATTGCTTTTGCCTGTTCTACTAAAAAAGGCTGCTCATCAACGCCCATCAATGCCCATTCATTTAATTGATTTGACAACCCCAAAGCGGCGCGTCCAGTTTGCCTTGCCGAAGTCACTACTTTTACTAAAGGACTATGACGAAAACGCGCATTTACTCGCAATAGAGCCTGGTAAAAAGCTACATCTTCCGGTGTTCGGACGGCGGGTAAGCCTCCCGCTTGTTTGTACATCTGGGCAGTTACAGCAAGGCTGGCTCCATAATGTTGATAGTGGCGGGGAAAGCGATCATTAGGGTCAGGATCAATGTAATCTTCTAATTCGGCAATTAAAGAACGATACCCAACTTCGCGCAAATAACAAGCTTTGGCGTAAGGATTTAAAGTAGCGCGATTACTTTTGGTTGTATAAATCCTCCCACCTACTGCATCCGCACCCGCCGCAATTTCGGCAGTGTTAGCCGCAATCCAAGTTGATGTAACTTGCGAATCGCCATCTGTTGAAGCAATTATGCCTTGCTTACGCCCCAAATAAATCAAACGGCGATAAGCCTCATCCATCAAAATTTGCCGTACTCTGCCAATGTAAGCCTCTGCCGGAGGTAAAGTTAATTCGACTACGTGCAAAACTAATTCGGGGTACAACCTAGCAAAACAACGGGCAACTTCTGCGGAATTGTCGCTACAGTTATTTGCTAATAAAATAACTTCGTAGCGCTGCCAGTCAAGTTTCTTTCCCTTCAAGTCAATTTGGTAGGTTAGAGCTTTAAGAGTGGCTTCTAGAGTTTCCGCTTCATTGCGAACAGGGACAATGACGCAGACTTCGCATTGAGCTAGGGGGGGTTTTGAAACTAGAGGCGGTAGAGATTGCAGGAATGAATTACTTGCTAAGTCGGCAAATAATTCTAAGCGCTCATCTCCCATCGCACTTTTGATTGCAGGACATAAAATTTTTATGAAGATTTATAAACACTATTTTGTCTTTTTATACCTAGATCTAAATCTGTCTGGTGGAAGATTGGTAATAATTAAAACCATTGCTGGGGTAGAAACCTCAAGATTTTTCTGTAGCGACTTTTTGGTTATTAATTTCAACCCTTGAAGGCGAAACAATTGACCAATGTTGGTTAAATTTTTCCTCCAGACAACTCCTTGGGCAAATAAGCCCGAAACTGATAATAGACAGGAAGCTATCAAGTATAATTTTTAGCATTAATCTGGCAGAGTGCTAAATAGGCGATGGCTTATAATCAGGATGTTTTGTTGATTAAAGCGGCAAAAAGTGGAGATATTCAGCAAGTACAGGCGCTACTGGCGACGGGTACAGATGTTAATGTTTCAACAAAAAGTTGCACTACGGCTTTAATGTATGCCGCTATTGCTGGCTATAACGAAATTGTCCGCCTGCTAATTGAGAGTGGAGCCGATCTCAACCGCCGCCGTAAATTTGGCATCACGGCTCTAATGTTAGCGGCGGCAAATCATCAAATTGACGCTGCCCAAATTTTGCTCCGTCACGGGGCGGAGGTCAATGCTAAAAATGACGATGGTAGTACAGCCTTAATGGCTGCGGCTTTAAAAAACGATCTTGAAGTTTTGGGGCTGCTTTTAAGTGCTGGGGCAGATATCGAAATCAAAGATCAAGACGAGGATACGGCTCTAATCGTAGCTGTTCAGCAAGGTCATACTGAAATAGTGCGAAAGCTGCTAGTGGCGGGTGCGGCTATAAACTCGACTAAAAATGGCAAAACAGCTTTAATGCTTGCTTCCGCCCAAGGTCACAGCCCACTAGTACAGGTATTGTTGGAGTATGGAGCCGCCGTAAATAATAAGAACTTGGAGGGAAGAACGGCTTTAATGCAAGCGGCTGTCTCGTCTTCCTTGGTGGTGACATTATTGTTGACTAAGGGAGCCGATGCTAATCTTACCGATAGTGACGGAGAAACAGCTTTAATACATAGTTGTGACTTGGGCAACTTAGAAATTGTCCAAATATTGCTAGAGCATGGAGCAGATGTAAACATAAAAAACGCAGCCCAGGAAACGGCTCTAACAGTGGCAGTAGCGGGGTGTTATAGCTCCCTGGCGATGGTCTTAATCCTTAGCGGTGCTGATATCAATGCCCAAGACATTAATGGGGATACAGCCTTACATCTTGCCGCCGTTGAAGGCTATCTCGAAGTGGCACAAATTTTACTAGAGCGTGGTGCTAATCCCTTATTAACCAATCAGCTAGGCGATTCACCTTTACTACTAGCGGTGTTGCAAGGTCACAGCGAAATTGTTGCCGCTCTGTTGAGTCACGGAGCAAATCTGGGCGAACCTCTAGGCGAACCCCTGTTAAATATTGCCGCCGCCCAAGGAAATCGCGCTACTGTACAGACCTTACTCGATTTTGGAGCCGATCTTAACCTCCAAGCCCAAGATGGCAAGACGGCGTTAATTAAAGCCGCAGAGTGCGATCGCCTAGAAGTAATGCAGATACTAGCACCGAAGAGCGATGTAAATTTACAAGATGCGTCTCAAGCCACAGCTTTGATGTGGGCAGCTTCAAGAGACAACTTTCAAGGGGTACAATTGCTAGTGATTGCTAAAGCCGATCTAGACCTAAAAAATCGCGGTGGTTACACAGCTTTGGCATTGGCAGAATTTAATGGTTACAAAGCTATAGTGCAGTTGTTGAAATCAAAACAATAAAACCTCATGTATGCAAGAGGTTTATCAATTCAAGCGCACTTAAGATCGACGAACACTGTTGTATTGGGAGCCGTTTTTGCAGTTTTAATAGTTAATTGCCCATAGTGCAGTTCGGCGAGTTTTTGGGCAATAACTAAACCTAACCCCAAACCCTGCTGCTCGTAAAACTCCTGCTCAAATTGTCTGCAAGCGCCGATACTGGCAATTTGCTCTAGCGTCATCGCACACCCAGTATTGGCAATAGTTAACTGAAAAACATCATTATCTATAACGGCTCCAATTTGTATTGGTGTCCCAGCTTCGGAGAACTTGAAGGCATTATCTATAACTTCTTCGGCAATTTTTCGCAAATCTTGCTCGGCAATTTTTACCCCCGCACGAGCAAGATTTAAAGTTAAGTCCGCTTCTCGCCCGTACTGCGTAGCTTTTTGGGTAGCTACTTCCATGATGACTGTGTTGGGGTTAGAGGTACGACAATCAGTTAATACTTTAACTTCTTGAGAATTGAGGTTTAAAAACTTTAATTTAGAGTAAATAATGAAATTTTCCATCAACCGATGCAAGTACATGGTTGAGTTGTTTATCTGCTCGGCGACGGCGAGTATTTCTTGGGGCGCAATCGAATCGTGTTCGTCTACTAATTTTTGCGTCAAACTTTTAGTTTGATAAATTGGATTAAGTACCTCCTCTGGCAACGCATCAGTAATACTTTGAACAAAACTAACTAATTCTTCTTCAAAGTATTGAGCTACAACGGCGTGTTTTTCAAGGCGAGTTGCGATCGCACTCAATAATTCTGTCTTTGTAAATGGTTTAGTTAAATAATCATCCGCTCCTAGCTCCATTCCTTGTCGCCAGGCGGCTTTATCTGCTTTTGCGGTCAAAAAAATAAATGGAATTGCTGCCGTATTTGGGTTTTGACGCAAAGTTTTTAGCACTTCATAACCATCTAGTTCTGGCATCATTACGTCGCAAATAATTAAATCTGGGCGATCGGCTAGAGCTAACTTAACTCCATCCCAACCATTTTCTGCGCCAACAGTTTCAAAACCTTCGGCTTTAAGACGTTCTAAAAGGTTCTCTCGAATCAAAAACTCATCTTCAATTATCAAAATCTTGTTCATATACTTGCTCTTGTTTTAGGGGAAGAAAAACTAAAAATGTTGTACCAACGCCGAGTTCACTATCTACTGCAATCTTTCCTTGATGTAAATCTACTGCTTTTTTGACAATCGCAAGTCCTAATCCTGTGCCGGAAATATTACCAACATTACTAGCTCTATAAAACGAACTAAACAAATGCTCAATTTCTGTACTAGGAATGCCTATACCCCGATCTTGAATTTGAAAACTTATTTCTTGCGCTTGATGGCTAAGATAAAAACTAACTGTCTCTCCCCTAGGTGAATACTTAATCGCATTGGCAAGTAAGTTACTCAAAATATGCCGTAATAGTTTTTCATCAAGGTCAGCATGAAGTACCGTAACTTGACTAAAAAAGGCAATATGATTATTGCTGATAAGGCTAGGGTGAATCTCCTCTACCAAGTTGCGGCAAAATTGAACCACGTCCAGCTTTGTCGGATTACACTCTAGTTGCCCTACTTCGGTTCTACCAATTAATATTACATCGTCTAATAATTGAGTCATGTGCTTGACATTGACTTTAATGCGATTAAAGTGTAATGCTTTTTTGTCTTTACTCCAAATATTGCCAAAATCTTCGATCAATTCTGCCGACGATAATATAGTGGTTAAAGGAGTGCGAAACTCGTGAGAAGTCATAGTTATAAACCGGGACTTCAGTTCATTTAAATGTTTCTCAGTTTCTAGCGCTTTGCGAATCTCAGTTTCTGCTTGCTTACGTCTGGTAATGTCTCTAACTATAACTATCGCCTCAACTTTGGCACTAGCCGCAATTCTGGTTTCGTAGTGACAAGTAATACCATCAATTAGCATCTGGTACTCAAAAATTTGTAGCTCTCCAGTAGAAATTGCTGCTTCGATTCCTTTCATTGTCAATTGAGCGACATAAGTAGGCATTACTTCACAGACATTTTTGCCCAAAAACTCCTCTGGTGGAATCGGTACATTATGAGTTTTACTTGCTTTGAAGTTAATAAAAGTGCCATCGGCGCTCATGCGAAACATCAAGTCCGGTAAAGCATTAATTAAGGCGTAATTGGTAGCAAGGCTCGATCGCAAAGCTTCTTCGGTTTGCTTACGTTTGGTAATATCTCGCCCCTCTAATAGCAGCAAAGCAACTTTGCCAGTTTCGTCAGTGATGGGCTTAATTGAGAAATCAATAGTAACGTTAGTGTTTTCCACCCCGACCACATCTACTTCATAACGAACAAAATTGCCCTCTTGGGCTTGAGCAATTGCCTCTTTAAGTTGCCCTTGGGCTACGGGCGAGTGTCTCCACCAGGGCGTTTCCCAAAAGGTTTGTCCTACAACCTCTCGGAGTTTGACCCCACCAAAGTCGAGGAAAGTCTGGTTTACTTCAACCACCGTACCATCGCAAGTCAGTAGCCCAATAAATTGAAATGCTTGGTCAAATACAGCTTTAAATAGCTGCTCATTTTCTTTGAGGGTGGCGGCGGCTTGTTTGTTTTCGGTAATATCTTGGAGCGTACCAGAAGTACCCAAAATAGCTCCGTTATCGTCTACGGTCAAGTAGGCATAAACTTCAATCCACCGATAGCCACCATAATTTGTTAGGTAACGAACTTCATGACGGTAGTATTCTTGCTGACGTTGAATGAGAAGTTGGAAATTTTCTAGATTTTGCTGACGATCTTGAGGATGTATGTAGTCTAAGAAATTTTTTCCTAGGGTTTGATCGATGGTAAATTCGGTAATTTCCGTCCACGCCGGATTAAGAAAAGTCCATAATCCTATTGCATCGGTTTGAAAAATTACTTCTTTAACGTTATCAACAACAGTACGGTACTTTTTTTCGTTTTCTTGAAGGGCTTTTTCGGCATTAAAGCGATCGCTAATATCTTGAGCTATAGAGGCAACCCCAACAACCTTGCCATACTTATCTACTAAAGGGGTATTAAACCACTCACAAATAATTGTTTTGCCATTTTTAGTAATATTTTCATTAATGTTGTGAGTTCCTCCCACTTGCGTCAATAACTCTGTCATTACTCGATCTACTTCACTTCTAGCTGATAGCGATACTAATAACCCCGCCGCATGACTACCAATTGCTTCCTCTAGACTGTAGCCAAAAATGCTTTCTGCCGAGCGATTCCAGTTAGTAATTTCAAATTTTAAGTTCCATTCCAAAACCGCTACGGGGGTTTGCTGAAAGTGCATTGCTAGTTTTTGCTCTGACTTTTTGAGCGCTTGTTGCACTTCGATGCGATCGCTAATATCTTTAGCAATCCCCATAAACCCTGTAATATTATCGTCAGTATCTCGTAAAGCTGTCACCGATAGCATGACAGGAAAACGGCTGCCATCAGAGCGGATGTAAGTCCATTCGCGTTCGTCAGCCTGTTTGCAGCGCGCTTTTGCTACAAATACCTCAAATCCTGGCTCAATAGTTGTTCCCATTTCCTGGGATAATTCGCAGGCATACTTTACTACTTCTGCCCCATCGTGAAAAAGAGCGAAAGTTTGCCCAATAAGTTCAGTAGTAGTGTAACCCAACCAGCGCCCTGTAGCAGAATTAACTGATTGAATAATTCCGTCTCTTGTTGTCGAGATAATCGAATAGTTTGCCTGAGGGGGTGACAAGCACTCCAAAAACCTTATCACGTATAGACTTGACCGAATGATGGTAGAAAAAGATAGGTCAAATTTTGTCAACAAGACCTATCAGTTGAAAATGATACTTCCATTCT
>JAABUN010003164.1_pt1 | contig 26463 bp, 23 predicted proteins | sample 5559311 | NCBI WGS metagenome assembly JAABUN01 (sample SAMN10711877, study PRJNA513370) | rock metagenome | isolation source: Antarctica rocks | place: Antarctica: Victoria Land, Siegfried Peak sud
GGTCGCCAAACACCTGGTGATGGCAGGGCGGCTGATCGATGTGGACCCCGAACTGGCCTTCCAGCACGCCCTCGCAGCGAGCCGACGTGGCGGGCGCCTGGCCGTTGTCCGCGAGGCCGTCGGCCTGACCGCCTACGGAGCCGGCCATTACGGTGAAGCCCTGCGGGAGTTCCGTACCTACCGCAGGATCAGCGGATCGAACATGCACCTGCCCGTGATGGCCGACTGCGAACGGGGGCTCGGGCGTCCGGACCGCGCCCTCGATCTCGCGCGCAGCGAGGAAGCGGAAACGCTCGACGCCGCGGGCAAGGCCGAACTCGCCATGGTGGTCTCGGGGGCCCGGGCCGACCTCGGTCAGCTCGAGGCCGCGGTTGTCGCCCTCGAGATTCCGCAGCTCAACCTGCACCGTGCGTTCTCCTTCAGCCCCCGCCTCTTTCGAGCCTACGCCGACGCGCTCGACGCAGCGGGCCGCTCCGGGGAGTCCTCGAAGTGGCGTCACCAGGCGGGCGTGGCAGAAAAGGCCCTGGGACTCGACGAGGATCTTGAGCCGGACATCATCGACCTCGGCGAGGACGACGAGGATCCCACTCCCGTTCCGGTGCCGAGAGTGGCCGATGTTCTCGCCGGCAGCGCTGTAACCGGAACGGCCGATACCGCCGCTGATGGCCCAGCTGATGGCCCGGGCAACGGGAGTGAGGACGACGCCGATGGCTGAGCGACTCATCGATGCCTACGACGGAATCCTCGCCGATCTCGACGGCGTCGTCTATGCCGGCCCGCACGCTATCCCGGGGGCCATCGAAGCGCTCGAGCGGCTCGCGGCCGAGGGCAAGAGCCTCGCCTATGTGACCAATAATGCGTCGCGGTCCGCCAAGCAGGTGGCTGCGCATCTCCGTGACCTGGGCGCGCCCGCGGAGGCCGGCCAGGTGTTCGGCTCGGCCCTGGCCGGTGCGGAGCTTCTCGCCGGGCTGGTTCCGGCAGGGGCATCGGTGCTCGTCGTCGGGAGCGAGACGCTCGCCGACGCCATCCGGGCGCAGGGACTCGTCGTCGTGGGCTCGGCTGAGGACAAGCCCGATGCCGTCATTCAGGGATTTTCCCCCGAGGTGGGGTGGAAGAACCTCGCCGAAGCCGGCTACGCCGTCGCGGCAGGTGCGGTGTGGGTCGCGACGAACACCGACATGTCGATCCCGCAGGAACGAGGCATCGCGCCTGGGAACGGTACCCTCGTCGAAGCGGTCGCTGCGACGACCGACAGATTCCCGCTCGTAGCCGGCAAGCCCGAAGCGGCGCTGTTCAGGACGGCGGCGCGCCATTCCGGCGTCCGGCGTGCACTGGTCGTCGGCGACCGGCTCGACACCGACATCCTCGGCGGGAACCGGGCTGGGATGGCGACTGCCCTGGTGCTGACCGGCGTCGATTCCGTCCGCACAGCTCTGGCGGCACGGATCGACGAACGTCCCGACTACCTGATCGGATCCCTCGCGGAGTTGTATGAGCCGTACCCGGCGATCGTGCGGGCGGACGGCGCCCACTCCTGCCGGGCAGCGGTTGCGCGCGTGAGCGACACGACTGTTCTCATCGAGGGCTCCGACGCTGATCCGGACAGCTGGCGGGCCGCCTGCGCCGCCTGGTGGGAGGCGTATCCGGACGCCACGCCGGAAGCTCCGCCGAATGTGGAGTTCACCAGCGCTGGCTAGTGTGGAGCCAGGGCGATCTACCCGGGCAGCGGATGGCCTGGGGCAATGACAGGAAGGGCCGGTGGAACGCAACGTGCAGGAGAACGGGTGTCACGGTGCGCAGAACGACTGGCACGACGACTGGCATGACGACTGGCACGACGGGCTGGCCGGAGGAGGGCGCGCGACCGGAGACGCGGGCGTCGACCGGATCACCGCGCCCCTCGACGACCTCGGGGAAAGGCCCGTAGCGGAGCACGCCGAGGTGTATCTCGACATCCACGCCCAGCTGAGCAACGAGTTGAATCCCGGGCACGGTGTCCGGCGGACGGGGGCCCATGGCGCGGCTTGACCAAGAGCTCGTTGCACGGGGATTCGCCCGGTCGCGGTCCCACGCGGCCCAGCTGATCTCTGCGGGCAGAGTCCGGCGCGGCGGCACGATCGTGCGGAAGGCGTCGGCCGCGACGTCGGCCGATGACACCCTCGACGTCGAGCAGCGGGGCGAGGACTACGTGAGCCGGGCCGGCACGAAGCTCGATGGTGCCCTGCGGGCCTTTCCCTTCCTCGATCCGGTCGGCAAGCGATGCCTCGATGCAGGAGCCTCGACCGGAGGCTTCACCGAAGTCCTGCTCCGGCGCGGAGCCAGGCAGGTCGCGGCCGTCGACGTCGGACACGGACAGCTGGTGCAGCAGCTGCGGGACGATCCCAGGGTACAGGTCTTCGAGGGCATGAACGTCCGATCCCTCGACCCCGCCGCTATCGGCGGGCAGGTGCAGCTGACCGTCGCCGATCTCTCCTTCATCTCGCTCCGGCTCGTCATGGACGCCCTCGCCGGGGCGACCGGCGCGGGCGGAGAGCTGTTGCTGATGGTCAAGCCGCAGTTCGAGGTGGGCCGCAGCAAAATCAACCGTTCGGGCGTGGTCACCTGTCCCGACGAGCGACGGCGTGCCGTGGCAGGGGTGGTGCGCAGCGCGCTCGGATACGGCCTGAGCGTCGTGGGTATTGCGCAGAGCGAGCTGCCGGGTCAGGACGGCAACCGGGAGTACTTCGTGTGCATAAAGGTGCCGAGCGGGGTCAGGGTGCCTAGGATCGAGGGGGAGCTGGACCGGCTGACGGAACACGCCCTCGAACAGGCTTACCTCTTTCCCGGCCGCCCGACCAACCAGACGGAGCTCGATGAGTAGAAAAATCCTGGTGCTCGCGCACACCGGCCGCAGGAATGCGATGATCGCCGCGCAGGAAGCATGCACGCGCCTGTACGAGTTCGGGCTCCAGCCGGTCATGCGGTCCGGAGAACTCGCCGATATGCAGCGGGAGTACGGCGCCCTCGCCGCCCCCGCGGAGGTGCACGACGGCGCCGTCGGCTTCGGTGAGGTCGAACTCGTCATGGTCCTCGGTGGTGACGGCACCATCCTGCGGGCGGCAGAGCTCGGGCGGGAGGCGGACATCCCGCTGCTCGGCGTCAATCTCGGGCACGTGGGTTTCCTCGCCGAGAGCGAGCGGGCCGACCTCGAGGAGACGGTCCGCTGGGTCGCCGACCGCAGCTACACCGTCGAGGAGCGGATGACCATTGACGTCCTGGTCTGGCACGGCGGCGCACTGCTCGGGCAGAGCTGGGCGCTCAACGAGGCGGCGGTCGAGAAGGCCAACCGCGAGCGGATGATCGAAGTGGTGATGGAGGTCGACGGCCGCCCCGTCAGTTCCTTCGGCTGCGACGGCGTCGTCCTGGCCACCCCGACCGGCTCCACCGCCTATGCCTTCTCCGCCAGCGGGCCGATCGTCTGGCCGGAGGTTGAGGCACTGCTCATGGTGCCCATCAGTGCGCATGCCCTGTTCGCCAAACCACTCGTCGTCGCACCCACCTCGGTGCTCGCCGTCGAACTCCTGGCCCGCACGGACGCCGCCGGAGTGCTGTGGTGCGACGGTCGGCGGAGCATCGACCTTCCACCCGGCGCGCGCGTCGAGGTGCGGCGGTCCGAGCACCCGGTGCGCCTCGCTCGTACGCGCCAGACACCGTTCTCCGAGCGCCTCGTGCGCAAGTTCGAACTGCCGACCCAAGGTTGGCGCGGCCCGGTCAGGCATCAGGACGGAGCACCGCAGTGATCGAGGAGATGCGTATCCGTGACCTCGGTGTCATCACCGATGCCACCCTCACACTCGGGCCGGGGCTGACGGTCGTGACCGGTGAGACCGGCGCGGGCAAGACCATGGTCATCACCGCGCTCGGGCTGCTCCGCGGGGCACGATCCGATGCCGGCGCCGTCCGGCTCCACGCCAAAGCGGCCTCGGCAGAGGCGGTGCTCCGGCTCGATCCGGGCAGTCCTGCCGTGCGCAGGGCTGCGGAGGCTGGTGCTGCCCTCGAGGAGTACGACGGCGTCGTCGAGCTCATCCTGGCCCGCACCGTGACGAGCGAGGGGCGAAGCCGGGCCTACGTCGGAGGGCGGGCCGCACCCGTCGGCGTCCTCGCTGAACTCGGCGACGAACTCGTCGTCGTGCACGGGCAGTCGGATCAGCTGAGGCTGAAGGGCGCACCGGCGCAGCGGCAGGCGCTCGACCGGTTCGGCGGCAAGCCTGTGGAGGACGCGCTGCGAGCCTACGACCAGGCCTTCCGCCAGTGGCGGGACGCCCTCACGGAACGCGACCGGCTGCGGAGCGAATCCCGCGAGCGGCTACGCGAGGCGCAGGGCCTGGAGGCAGCACTCACCGAGATCGGCGACCTCGACCCCCAGCCGGGGGAGGATGCCGCGCTGAAGACCGAGTCAATGCGGCTCGGCAACCTCGAAGAACTCCGCACCGCGGCCCTCGTGGCGCACCAGGCACTCGTCTCGGAGGAGATCGGAGCCAGCGCCGACGCCGTATCGCTGGTGGACGAGGCGAAGCGGCAGCTCGACCAGGTCGCAGAGCACGACGCGGACCTGGGCACGCTGGCCGGGCGGCTCGCCGAGGTCGGCTACCTCCTGGCGGACATCTCCGCCGAACTGGCGGGCTATGGTGCCGCTCTCGACGGCGAGGGCGCCGGCAGACTCGAGGAGGTCGAGTCCCGGCGGGCGGCCCTCTCGCTCCTGGTCCGCAAATACGCGCCGACCATCGACGAGGTCCTGGCCTGGCAGGAGGACGCGGCCAAGCGGCTGCTCGAACTCGGTAGTGACTCCTCGCGCGTGGAGGAACTCGACGAGGTCCTCGTCGAGCTCGACCGGCGTGTCCACGAGCTCGCAGCTGAGCTGTCCGCACTGCGCCGCGCCGCGGCCGGCAGCCTCGCGGCGACGGTCAGCGACGAACTGTCGGCCCTGGCGATGCCCGATGCCCGGCTCCTGATCGACGTGACGCCCGCCGATTCGCTCACCGTCCATGGCGCGGACGAGATCGCCTTCACCCTGCAGCCACACCCGGGCTCGGCTCCGCGCGCGCTCGGCAAGGGCGCATCGGGCGGTGAGCTGTCCCGTGTGATGCTGGCCATCGAAGTGGTGCTAGCCGCCGTCGACCCTGTGCCCACCTTCGTTTTCGACGAGGTGGACGCCGGCGTCGGGGGCAAGGCCGCCGTGGAGATCGGCAGGCGCCTCGCCATGCTGGCCGAGCATGTCCAGGTCATCGTCGTGACGCACCTACCGCAGGTCGCGGCTTTCGCCGCACGGCACATCCGGGTCACCAAGAACGTTTCGCCGGACGGGGAGGCCGGAGGCGTCACCGCGAGCGACGTCGAGGTACTGCCCGAGGACGAGCGCGTCCGCGAACTCGCCAGAATGCTCGCGGGCCAGGAGGATTCGACGTCGGCACGCGCGCACGCCGAAGAGCTCCTCGCCGATGCGGCCCGCACCGTGGCTCGGTGATAGTCTCGAATTCCGTGGCGCAGCAAACAAATTCCCGGTTCCTGAAACCCGCAATGACCAAGCACATCTTCGTGACGGGCGGCGTGGCCTCCTCCCTCGGCAAGGGACTGACGGCATCCAGCCTGGGTCACCTGCTGAAGGCGCGCGGCCTCTCCGTGACCATGCAAAAGCTTGATCCCTACCTCAACGTCGATCCCGGCACGATGAACCCCTTCCAGCACGGCGAGGTGTTCGTGACCGATGACGGCGCCGAGACCGACCTCGACATCGGACATTACGAGCGGTTCCTCGACGAGAATCTCGACGGTTCGGCGAACGTGACGACGGGCCAGATCTACTCGACCGTCATCGCCAGGGAGCGGCGCGGCGAGTACCTCGGGGACACTGTCCAGGTCATCCCGCACATCACGGACGAGATCAAGCGCCGGATGCGCCTCCCGGCGGAGGCGATAGCCGGCAAGAGGGCGCCCGATGTCATCATCACCGAGATCGGCGGCACGGTCGGGGACATCGAATCGCAGCCCTTCCTCGAATCTGCCCGTCAGGTCCGCCAGGATGTCGGCCGGAACAACGTCTTTTTCCTCCACGTCTCGCTGGTGCCCTACATCGGCCCTTCCCAGGAACTGAAGACGAAGCCGACACAGCACTCCGTGGCGATGCTGCGCTCGATCGGTATCCAGCCGGACGCCATCGTCATCCGCTCCGACCGTGAAGTGCCGATGGCCATGCGGGAGAAGATCGGTCGCATGTGCGACGTCGACATCGACGCGGTGGTCAACGCGGCGGATGCCCTGAGCATCTACGACATCCCGAAGACGCTGCACGCACAGGGACTCGACGCGTACATCGTCCAGGCGCTCGGCCTGAAGTTCAAGGATGTCAACTGGACCCGGTGGAACAAGCTCCTGGAAGCCGTCCACAACCCCAAGCACCATGTCGAGGTCGCGCTGGTCGGCAAGTACATCGACCTCCCCGATGCCTATCTGTCGGTCACCGAGGCGCTGCGCGCGGGCGGCTTCGCGAACAAGGCGAAGGTCACGATCAAATGGGTTCCCTCGGACGAGTGCCAGACCCCGGAGGGTGCGAAGGTGGCCCTCGACGGGGTGGACGCGATCTGCATCCCGGGTGGCTTCGGCATCCGGGGCCTCGAGGGCAAGCTCGGAGCGCTGACCTACGCCCGTGAGAACCGGATTCCGACCCTCGGCCTCTGCCTCGGACTGCAGTGCATGGTCATCGAGTACGCGCGGAACGTCGTCGGGCTCGAGGGCGCGTCCTCCAGCGAGTTCGAGCCGGATACCAGGTACCCCGTGATCGCGACGATGGCGGAGCAGCTCGAGATCGTCGCGGGCGACGGCGACATGGGCGGCACGATGCGCCTCGGCCGCTGGGAAGCGAAGCTCCAGGAGGGTTCTGTCGTCGCCGGGGCATACGGGAGGACAACGGTCTTCGAACGTCACCGGCACCGGTACGAGGTCAACAACGAGTACCGCGAGCAGATCGCGGCGGCGGGCCTGGTGTTCTCCGGGACGACGACGGACGGCAAACTCGTCGAATTCGCCGAACTCCCGAAGGACGTGCACCCGTATTACGTCTCCACACAGGCCCACCCCGAGCTGAGCTCCCGCCCGACGCGTCCGCACCCGCTCTTCGCCGGCCTGGTCAAGGCGGCCCTTGAACGCCGCGGCGCGAAGGTCTGAGCGTGCCCGGGTCCCGAAACGGCGACGCCGCGTTCAGCGATGAGCAGAGCCCTCGCCGGCTCCTCGGGACCAGCACGGTCTACGCGGGGCGGGTGTGGGACGTCGTCAGCGAAGAATTCACCCTGATGGACGACGGCGAGCCCATCACCCGTGACTTCATCAGCCATCCCGGTGCCGTCGCCGTGCTCGTGCTCAACGACGAGGGGCAGGTTCTCCTCCTGCGCCAATACCGCCACCCAGTCCGGATGGCGCTCTGGGAGATCCCAGCCGGTCTCCTCGACGAGGAGGACGAAGACTTCGCCGACGCCGCCGCCCGCGAACTTGCTGAGGAAACCGATCTCACCGCTCGGCAATGGCACGTCCTCGTGGACCTCTTCCTGTCTCCCGGCTCGTCCTCGGAGGCGTTGCGCATATACATGGCGCGTGGCATCGGGGACGTCCCTGAGACTGAGCGCCACACGCGCACCCACGAGGAAGCCGAGATCGAACTCCTCTGGGTAGACCTCGACGCCGCCGTGGAGGCGGTGCTCGCGGGACGCATCCACAGCCCGTCCGCAGCAGCAGGAATTCTCGCGGCGCGGGTGGCCCGGGAGAGCGATTTCGCGAACCTCCGCCCGCCGGGAACGCCCTGGCCCGAGCATCCCAGCCAGCACTCCACCTGGCCGCGCGGTGCCGTCCTCGGGGACTGATCGCCATGCCGGATCGGGCTCCCGCGGAGCAGGACGGGCCCCTCACCCTCCTCATCCATGACTACCTGCAGCACATGGCGGTTGAACGCGGTCTGTCCGTGAACACCCTCTCGGCCTATCGGCGGGACCTGCGGCGGTATGCCCTGTTCCTCGGTTCCCTCGGCATCGCAGAGGCCCGCCGGATCAGCCGCCACGACGTGTCCGCCTTCGCGCAGTCGTTGGCCACGGGCTCGGACGGGTTGGCGCAACTCGGTCCCCGCTCGGCTGCGCGCACGGTCGTCGCGGTCCGCGGCCTGCACCGGTTCTGGGCGCTGGAAGGTATCACCGAGGCAGACCCCGCGCGCGATGTTCATCCGCCGATGACCGGGCAACGGCTGCCCAAGGCGATCCCGGTCGCGGAGGTGGTGCGGATCATCGAGGCCGTGGACACCTCGACGCCGTCGGGCCTGCGGGACAGGGCGCTCCTCGAGTTCCTGTATTCCACCGGTGCGCGGATCAGCGAGGCCGTCGGTCTGGATGTCGACGACGTGTCCGTCAGTGACGCGCTGGAGGGACCCGCCGTCGTGCGGCTCCTCGGCAAGGGGTCGAAGGAGAGGCTTGTGCCGATGGGCTCTTATGCCGCGCGCGCCGTCGACGCCTACCTCATCCAGGCCAGACCGGCCCTCGCCGCGAAGGGCCGGGCCGGGCCGGCCCTGTTCCTCAACATGCGCGGGGGCCGGCTGAGCCGACAGAGTGCCTGGACGATCCTGAAGACCGCGACGGAAAGGGCCGGTGTGCGGCGCGAGGTCTCACCGCACACCCTCCGGCACTCCTTCGCCACCCACCTGCTCGAGGGCGGAGCGGACGTGCGGGTGGTCCAGGAACTCCTCGGGCACGCCTCGGTCACGACCACGCAGGTGTACACCCTGGTCACGGCCGACACGCTCCGCGAGGTCTACGCCGCAGCGCACCCGCGGGCCCGTGCCTGACGGCGAGCCGGTACCCGCCGCCCGCGGGTCCGTGCCTGACGGCGAGCCGGTACCCGCCGCCCCGGAGGCCGAGCCGCCCGGGGAATGGGTCACCATCGAAGGCGTGGTCTACCGACGGGTCGTCCTGTGCTTCCTGCTGCGCTCCCCGGACCGGGGGAGTGGAGGCGGGAGCGCCAGGGAAGTCCTCCTCGGACTGAAGCGGACAGGATTCGGGACCGGCAGGGTCGTGGCCCTTGGCGGGAAGATCGACGGCCAGGAGTCCGCCGCGCACGCCGCGGTCCGCGAGGTCGCCGAGGAGAGCGGCATCGCGCTCACGCAGGAGGACCTGCGCGACGCCGGGCGGATCAGGTGGTCCTTCCCCGCCCGGCCGGGCTGGAACATGGCGGCGTTCCTGTTCACCGCCAACGCGGGCACGGCGACCGCCGTCGCCAGCGACGAGATCGCACCACACTGGTACCCGGTCGACGACGTCCCGTGGGACGGCATGTGGCAAGACGCACCGCACTGGATCCCCGCCGTCCTGGCCGGGCGCCGGGTCGACGCGCGGATCGTCATGGCGGCCGACAACGAAGCCGTCACCACCGCCGTCGTGCTGTGATCCGTCGTGCTGTGATCCGTCGTGCTGTGATCCGTCGTGCTGTGATCCGTCGTCAGGCTGAGACCACGTGTCGCTCATCAGGGCCGTTGTAGAGGCTCAGCGGCCTGATCAGGGCGTTCGCCGCCGTCTGCTCCATGATGTGCGCCGTCCAGCCCGTGATGCGCGCGGCGATGAAGAGCGGCGTGAACATCTCGGTGTCGAAGCCCATGAGGTGGTAGGTGGGCCCGGCAGGGTAGTCGAGATTGGGTTTGATGCCCTTGGCCTCCTCCATCGCCGTCTCTAGCCCCGTGTACAGGCCGAGGATCTCGCTGCGCCCGTAGTACTCGATCATGGCGTCGAGCGCGGACTTCATGGTCGGCACGCGGGAATCGCCGTTCTTGTAGACCCGGTGCCCGAAGCCCATGACCTTCTTCTTCGAGGTCAGGGCCTCCTCCATCCAGCCCTTTGCGCGCGCCGCGGCATCCTCGGCGGACTCGTCCGCACGGATACCGATCTCCTCGAAGGTGTGCATCACCGCCTCGTTCGCGCCGCCGTGCAGCGCCCCCTTCAGGGCGCCAATCGCCCCGGTGACGGCCGAGTGCAGGTCGGCGAGCGTGGACGTGATGACCCGCGCGGTGAACGTCGAGGCGTTGAAGGAGTGCTCGGCGTACAGCACCATCGAGATATCGAAGGCCCGGACAACCTCCTCCGGCGCCTCCTCGCCGAAGGTCATCCACAGGAAGTTGGCCGAGTAGCCGAGGTCTTCGCGGGGCTCCACGAGCTCCTGGTGGCGCCGCCTGCGCTGGTCATACGCGACGACGGCGGGGAAGCCGGCGAACAGGGCCGCAGCCTTCTCCATGTTCGCCTCGACCGAATTGTCGCCGGCCAGGGGGTGACTCGCGCCCAGCACGGAGACGGCGGTGCGGGCGACATCCATGGGGTGGGCCGTCAGGGGGAGCAGATCGATCGCCGCCACCACGTGCCCGGGGAGGCTGCGGTGGGCCCGCTCGAAGGCGTCGAACTCGCGGCGCTCGGAGGCGTTCGGCAGCTCGCCGTTCCAGAGCAGGTAGGCGATCTCCTCGACGTCGCGCCGGCCGGCGAGCTCCTGCACGGGGTAACCCCGGTACAGCAGCGAGTTCGTGTCGGGGTTCACCTTCGAGATGGCGGTGTAGTCCACCACGACCCCGGCGAGCCCCTTGTGGATTTTTGGTGCTGTCACAGCTGCTCCTCCTGGAGATTCGGTTCTGCGGAATGCCTCGTACCCGCGCGGCGCGTCAATGGTCCGCCGCGCCGCCCCGGCGGCGTCCGTCCGGGACCTCGAAGTTGAACACGGACGAATCGAAGCGGTTGTACCCCTCATAGTCCACCAGCTCGTACAGGCGGCCGCGCGTCTGCATGTCACCCACGGCGTGCTCCTGCGTTCCCTGGCTCCTGATCGAGTCCAGCGTACGCTCGGCAGCGCCCATCGCACTGCGTAGCAGCGTGACCGGGTAGATGACCATCGAGACACCGGCATCCTGCAACTGGTCGATGGTGAAGAGACTGCTCTTTCCGAACTCCGTCATGTTGGCGAGGATCGGCACGTCGACGGCGTCGCGGATGGCCCGGAACTCGTCCAGGTTCCGCATCGCCTCGGGGAAGATCACGTCGGCACCGGCCTCGACGAGCGCGCGCGCGCGCTCCTGCGCCGCGGCCAGCGTGTCTGTGCCGCGGATGTCGGTGCGGGCCATGATGAGGAAGGCGGGGTCTCGGCGTGCATCGACGGCCGCGCGGATGCGCTTCACGGCGGTATCGAGGTCGACGACGTTCTTGCCGTCGAGGTGCCCGCACCGCTTCGGGTTGAACTGGTCCTCGATATGGCAGCCCGCGAGACCTGCGTTCTCCAGTTCCTGCACGCTGCGGGCCACATTCATCGGCTCCCCGAAGCCCGTGTCCGCGTCGACGATGCAGGGCAGGTCGGTCATGCGGGCGATCTGCCCTGCCCGGTGCGCGACCTCGGTGAGCGTGGTGAGCCCGATGTCAGGCAGGCCGAGGTCCGCGGCGAGAACCGCGCCGGAGATGTAGACGCCGTCGAAGCCCTTGTCCTCGATGAGCCGGGCGGAGAGGGGGTTGAAGGCGCCGGGGAACTGCTGGACGCGCCCGGAGGCGAGTCCGTCCCGGAACGCCCGGCGCTTCTGCTCGGGAGTGACTGATGAGTACAGCATGGCGCCTTCCTAGAGGAGTCCCTGCGGCGCGGCGGCCGCATCGAGGTAGCCGGGCCGGGCAACGATGTTGAGCTGTCCGAGGGATCCTGCGGGCAGCTCGGGCAATTGCTCGACGGCGGCCAGGAAACGGTCCAGCTCGGCGTCCTCCACGATGCCCCGGGAGAGCATCCGCAGCTTGGCGATGTAGTCGGCCCGGGCGAAGGGGCGCGCGCCCAGCGGGTGGGCATCGGCGACGGCGATCTCGTCCGTGATGACCGTGCCGTCTGTCAGCGTGATCTCCACCCGCCCGCCGAAGGCCTTCTCCGCGATGTCCAGCGAGTGGTACCGGCGGGTCCATCCGGCATCCTCGAGCGTGCTCACCTTGCGCCAGAGGGACACGGTGTCGGGGCGTGCCGCGCGGGTCGGGGCGTAGGAGTCCTCGTGGTGCCAGCGGCCGTCCTGCAGGGCGACGGTGAAGATGTACGGGATCGAGTGGTCGAGCGTCTCGCGCGAGGCGGTCGGGTCGTATTTCTGCGGATCGTTGGCGCCGGAGCCGATCACGTAGTGCGTGTGGTGGGAGGTGTGGATGACCACCGACGCGACATTGTCCGGGTTCGTCGCCTCGGGGTGGGCGCCGTGCAGGCGCCGAGCGAGGTCGATCCACGCCTGCGCCTGGTACTCGGCGGAGTGCTCCTTGGTGTAGGTGTCGAGGATCGCGCGCTTCGGCTCACCCCCGGCCGGCAGCGGAACCTCGTAGGATGCCTCCGGCCCGTCGAGCAGCCAGGCGATGACGCCCTCCTCGCCCTCGTAGATGGGGGTCGGGGAGGTCTGGCCGCGCATCGCGCGGTCCACCGCCTCGATGGCCATTTTGCCCGCGAACGCCGGTGCATGCGCCTTCCAGGTGGAGATCTCGCCCTTGCGCGACTGCCGGGTGGCCGTCGTCGTGTGCAGTGCCTGCCCGACGGCGTGGAAGATGACGTCGGGGGCGAGGCCGAGCAGCGTGCCGATGCCCGCGGCGGCCGAGGGGCCGAGGTGGGCCACGTGGTCGATCTTGTGCTTGTGCAGGCAGATGGCTTTCACGAGGTCGACCTGGATCTCGTAGCCGGTAGCGATCGCACGGGCGAGGTCGTGGCCGGAGGCTCCGGTGTGCTGGGCGGCGGCGAGGATCGGGGGGATATTGTCGCCCGGATGCGAGTAGTCCGCGGCGAGGAAGGTGTCGTGGTAGTCGAGCTCACGCACGGCGACACCGTTGGCCCAGGCTGCCCACTCCGCCGAGACGGGTGAGTCGGTGCCGAAGACTGCCGCGCCCGCTCCATGGCTGGACACGGGGTGGCTCATCGCCTGGGCGCGTGCGGCGACGACGGGTGCCCGGTTCAACGACGCGATCGCGACAGACGCGTTGTCGATGATCCGGTTGATCACCATGTCCGTGACCTCGGCCGGGACCTCCACGGGGTCGGCCGCCACCTCGGCGATCTTCCAGGCCAGCTGTCCCTGTCGGGGCAGGTTCTCCTCGCTGCGGTGGACGCGGACGGGATGGAGTTCAACCATGGTGTTCCTCTCGGTGGTTCAGGGTCTGTGGGGCGTCAGTGTCTGTGGGGCGTCGTGGTCCCCGGTCTGTTGGGCGTCGCGGTCCCCGCCGCGCGGGGCGAGGAGGTGCTGCAGGCTGTGGTGGAGGTGCACCCGCATGGAAGCCTCGGCGAGATCCGCGTTCCGCGTGCTCAGTGCGCGGGCGATCTGCTCGTGCTCGCGCGCCGAGGCCAGGAGGCGCCCGCGATTGTCCCTGGCGAGCCTGCGCACGCGTGCCAGATGGGTGCGGATGGGTTTCTGCGCCTGCAGGAGATAGGGATTGCCGGCCGCCTCGTCGATCACCTGGTCCAGCCGGGCGCCCAGGGCGTAGTACGCGTCCTGTCCCTCGCCGCCGCCCTCGATGAGCGAGCCGGCGACCGCGAACTCGTCGGCGAGTGCGGTGAACACCGAGGGGGTGCCGCGGCTGGCGGCGAGCCGGACGGCAGCGCACTCGAGCGGCAGGCGTGCGTCGAACAGATCGGTGACGGCGTCGAGCGAGATCGCCGAGACGACGACGCCACGTCCCGCGTGCGGAGCAGCGAGGCCTTCGGCGACGAGCCGGGACAGCGCCTCCCGGAGGGGCGTCCGCGACACGCCGAGCCGGGCCGACTGCTCGACCTCGGCGAGCAGGTCTCCCGGCGCGAGCCGCCAGTCCAGGATGTCGGAGCGCAGGGAGGCGTAGGCGCGGTCGCTGGCTCGCATGCCGATCCCCCTCGTTTCGTCACCTGGTCCTCCCCAATGTATACATGAGAATCGGGGCGGAGCAAGTTCGGCACAAGTAGCAGCCGTGGCGAAAGGGAGAATCAGACGGGGGCCGAGGGTGAGATGTATACAGGAGGAGGAGCTGTGGGTGGCACGGCGTGATACTGTTCCTCACCACATACGCGCGACGAGGGGCGATCATGGCTGCTGCAGGACCCGACCACACGTTGGATGCCGACGAGCTGGACAGCGACAAGCACGACGCCGAGGACGCGCAGTGGTACCGGCACCTGCACGATGCAAGCATCACCGACCCCGCATCGTTCTGGTCCGCGGCGGCGCGGAGCGTGGACTGGATTACGGCACCCGCGACGGTTCTCGATGCAATGCGCGCACCCCTGTACCGGTGGTTCCCCGGCGCGTCCCTGAATACGAGCTACAACGCCCTCGACCGGCACGTGGAGGCAGGTCGGGGCAGCCAGGCGGCGCTGGTCTACGACTCCGCGATGCTCGGCGTCAGCCGCACCTACACCTACACGGAGCTGCGGGACGAGGTGGCTGTCTTCGCGGGTACCTTGGCGGACCTCGGCGTCGGACGGGGCGACCGCGTGCTGGTCTATCTCCCGATGATCCCCGAGGCCGTCATCGCGATGCTCGCCACGGCGCGCCTCGGGGCCATCCACTCCGTGGTCTTCGGCGGGTTCGCCCCGGCGGAACTCGCGGCCCGGATCAGGGACGCCCGGCCCGCAGCGGTCGTCACGGCGTCCGGCGGGATCGAACCGGGCCGCCGCGTCGAGTATCTTCCCGCGGTCCGGGAAGCGCTCGCGCTCGCAGACAGCAACGGCACACCGGTGATCGCCAAGAACCGCGAGGGCTTCGCCCACGCCGTCGCGGACTATCAGGGGGACGGCGCGCAGTGGCTGGATTGGGATGACGCCGTGGCTGCGGCTCCCGCCGTCGCGCCCGTCGAGGTGGCGGGCACGGACCCGCTCTACATTCTCTACACCTCGGGCACCACGGGAGCACCCAAGGGCGTGGTGCGCGACAACGGGGGCCACGCCGTCGCGCTCACCTGGTCCATGGCGAACATTTTCGGCATCGGCCCGGGCGACACCATCCTGACCGCGTCCGATGTCGGGTGGGTGGTGGGCCACTCCTACATCGTCTACGGGCCGCTCCTGGCCGGGGCGACGACGGTCCTGTACGAGGGGAAACCCGTCGGCACGCCCGACGCCGGCGTACTCGGTCGGCTCATCGAGGAGTACCGCGTCAAGGTGCTGTTCACGGCGCCCACGGCGCTCCGGGCGGTGCGACGAGCCGATCCCGAGGGGGCGGCTATCCGCGGGCACGACCTGTCCTCGCTGGTGACGCTGTTCTCCGCGGGCGAGCGGCTCGACACCGGCACCTCGGAGTGGATCGGCGGCGTCCTCGGCGTGCCCGTCGTCGACAACTGGTGGCAGACCGAGACGGGATGGCCCATCTGCGCGAATCCCCGCGGCCTGGGCGCGGTGCCGCTGAAGCCGGGCTCGCCGTCGCTGCCCTCACCCGGCTTCGACGTCGTCGTCCTCGACCCCGACGGCTCGCCCGTCCCGGCGGGAACCGAGGGCAGTATCGCCCTGCGGCTTCCGCTCCCGCCGGGAACGCTCACGACGCTCTGGGGCAGCGATGAGCGCTACCGGGACGCCTACCTCAGCGCCTTCGAGGGCTTCTACACCAGCGGTGATTCCGGTTATCTGGACGCGGACGGCTATCTCTTCGTCATGGGACGCACTGACGACGTCATCAACGTTGCGGGGCACCGGCTGTCCACGGGTGCGATCGAGCAGGTGCTGGCGCACCATCCGGCGGTCGCCGAGTGCGCGGTCCTGGGGCTGCTGGACCCGGTGAAGGGCCAGCGCGCGAGCGGGTACGTCGTCCTGAAGTCCGGTGTCGCCGTCGATCCCGGGGAGCTCGAGGCGGATCTGGTGCGCATGGTCCGCGAGGCAATCGGCCCGGTCGCGGACTTCAGGTCCGCCGTCGTGGTCGAGGCACTGCCCAAGACGCGCTCGGGCAAGATCCTCCGGAAGACGATGCGGCAGATGGCGGCCGGTGAGCAGTACGTGGTCCCGTCCACGATCGAGGATCCCGCCGTCCTCGACGCGCTGGAACCGCTGCTGCGTCCCGCGCCCTCGCAGTGAATCCTCGCCGGGTCTACGTGTCGCTGCTCCGCGCCCAGCTGTACTCGAACTCCGGCCGGCCCCGCGTGCCGTAGCGCGGTGTGCGGCGGGCCGACTGCTGCTCCGCCAGGTACTCGAGGTAGCGCCGTGCGGTGACCCGGGACATCGACAGGGTCTCCGAGACCTCGATCGCCGAGGTGGGTACCCGCAACGATTTCAGCAGTCGGGACACGGCGCGCAGGGTCTCGGCGGAGAGTCCCTTGGGAAGGACGGGGGCGGTGACCGGTCTCAGCGAGGCGAAAGCCCGGTCCACCTCCTCCTGCGTGGTGGAGGAGGCCTGCTCCACGAGGTTCTGGCGAAAATCGCGGTAGGCATCGAGCTTGTGCCGGAACGCCGAGTAGGTGAAGGGCTTGATGAGGTACTGCACGATGCCGGCTGACATGGCCGAGCGCACCACGTGCAGATCCCGCACGGCCGTGATGGCGATGATGTCGAGCGGCAGGCCGAGGCCGCGCACGCGACGGATGATGTCCAGTCCGTGCGCGTCAGGCAAGTTCATATCCAGCAGCATCAGGTCGACGGCGGACCCGGGCCGGTGTACTCCCTCTGTGTCCCCGGAGATGTGCAAAAAGGCCGCGAGTTCTGCTCCGCTGCGGACCACGCCCGCGAGGTCGAACCCGTCGAGCCGCCGGATATACTCCGCGTGGGCGTCGGCAGCCACCGGATCGTCCTCGACCACCAGGACGCGAATGGTACTCATGCCGGCATGTCCGTCCGGGAGCGCCCGGCTGCGGGGAGGCGGACCGTGAAGCGGGCCCCGCCGTCGTCGGTCTCCGTGACCTCGATGGACCCATCGAAGCGCTGGACGGCCTGCCGGACGAGTGCGAGCCCGATGCCGCGTCCTGCTGCCGCAGGCTCCTTGGTGCTGTAGCCGAAGTCGAAAATCTTCGCCTTCTCGGAGTCGGGCAGTCCGTTGCCATTGTCCTCGACGGCGATCTCGAGTTGGGATGCGCCGCTGCGGTCCCTGCCTCGCCGGACGGTGAGCATCACGTGGGGATGCTCCGACGCTGCGGCCTCGTCGAAAGCGTTGTCGAGCAGATTCCCGATGATGGTCACGAGGTCCGCCGGGTTGAGGCCGGCGGGCTGGGCGCCGGCCTCGATGTCGGTGGTCAGTGCGACGCCGCGCTCGTTCGCCTGGGCCGCTTTGCCGACCAGCAGGGCTGCGATGAAGGGCTCATCGACCGCCTGCAGTACCTCGTCCGTGAGCCGCTGGGACTGCTGCAGGTCCCGCGTGGCGAAGTCGAGGGCATCGGCGCTCCTGCCGAGTTCAACCAGCGAGACGATGGTGTGGAGGCGGTTGGCGTGCTCGTGCGTCTGTGACCGGAGGGCATCGGTCAGGGTGCGCATGGTCTCGATCTGGCCGGTCAGGGCCTCGATCTCCGTGTGGTCCCGCAGCATGGTCACCGTCCCGAGGGCCGCCTGGGCCTGGGGGCCGCGTCCGGAGGCCGTCGGCGGGACGGCGGGCTCCTGGTTGACCACGAGAACCCGGCTGTCCGTCAGATGCACCTCGTCCCGCGCCCGGCGGCCGGAGGCGAGCAGGTCGCGCAGCGACGGCGTGATGGCCAGGCGCGACGCCGGAACCGGTTCCGGCGTGCCGTCGAGCCCCAGGAGCCGTGCGGCCTGGTCGTTGTACAGGACGATGCGTCCCGACGCGTCCGTCAGCAGCAGGCCTTCACGGACGGAATGGAGGACCGAGTCGTAGAACACGAAGGTGCGCGACAGTTCGGCCGGCCCCATGCCCAGGGTCACATCCCGCAGCCGCCTGCTCAGCAGGAACGACACGAGGGCGCCGAGGGCGAGGGCACCGAGGGCGATGCCCGCGATGAGTGGGAGCTGCGCGTCGCGGGCGATGGCGGCGCGGTCCACCGTGATGCCGGCGGCGACCATGGCGCGCACGGTGCCGTCGTCGTCGATCACGGGGACGATGGAGCGGATGGACGGGCCGAGGGTCCCGGCATAGGTTTCAGTGAGCTGCCGCCCGGCGAGGGCCTCCGACACGGAGCCGATGTAGGCCTTGCCGATCTGTTGCGGATTCCGGTGCGTGTAGCGCGTGCGGTCCGGCGCCATGATGGTGATGAAGTCGACGCCGAGGCTGTCCATCACGTCCACGGCGTACGGCTGGAGCGTCGCCGACGGGTCCGGTCCCACGACGGCGTCCAGCACCGCCGGTTCGAGGGCGATGGCCGTGGACACTGCGACCATGCGCTCCGCGGCGGCGTCGTTCACGCCCTGCTCGGCGTCCGCATAGAGGATCACCGACAGGGACGCGGACAGGACGAGGACGAAAACGAGCTGGGCCGCGAAGAACTGCCGTGCAATGCTCCATCGACTCACGCCGCGATCCGGCTCCTTTCCGTGGTGTACCGGCTTTGGTGCCAGCCGGGCCGGAGATCCGTGCGCCGTGCACTGAGCCACGACCAGTATGAACTCAATCGTGACGGCGCTCACTCCCGGTGCCACGATGGGGCGGAACCACTCAACACTACGCTTCCTGGTCGGACTCCAGCGGACGAAGAACGACCTTCGACGCCCGAGCCGCCCGGCGGCCGACATTCAGTCGACATTCAATCGACATTCAATGGAGAACATCATGGCCATAGCGCCCCCGCGGTCCGAACGCGGACCCGCACAGCCCCGGAAACGGATCGACAAGACCCACTACCTCTACATCGCGGTCATCGCCGCCGTGGTACTCGGGGCGATCCTCGGCCTCGTCGCCCCCGACTTCGCGAAGGAGCTCAAGCCGCTCGGAACGGGCTTCATCAACCTCATCAAGATGATGATCGCCCCCATCATCTTCTGCACCATCGTCCTCGGCATCGGATCCATCGCGAAGGCCGCCACCGTCGGCAAGGTCGGGGGACTCGCTCTCGGGTACTTCATGGTCATGTCGACCTTCGCGCTCGCCATCGGCCTCGTCGTCGGCAACCTCGTACAGCCGGGTGCCGGCCTCGATATCGCATCCTCGGCGGATGACCTCCCGGCGTCGGCCGAGGGTGCCCCGGAGGGTACCGCCGGTTTCCTGCTCAGCATCATCCCCACAACGCTCCTCTCCTCGCTCACCGGCCCCAGCATCCTGCAGACGCTCTTCGTCGCGCTGCTCGTCGGGTTCGCGCTGCAGAAGATGGGCTCGGCCGGCACGCCGATCCTCCGCGGGATCGGGCACATCCAGGCTCTCGTCTTCCGCATCCTCGTCATGATCATGTGGCTCGCACCGATCGGCGCCTTCGGTGCCATCGCAGCGGTGGTCGGCGAGACCGGGGTCCAGGCGATCATCAGCATGGCGACTCTCATGATTGCGTTCTACATCACCTGCATCCTGTTCATCGTCGTCATTCTCGGCGGGCTCCTGAAGATCGTCACCGGCGTCAACATCTTCAAGCTGATGAAGTACCTCGGACGTGAATACCTGCTGATCTTCAGCACCTCGTCCTCCGAGGTGGCGCTGCCCCGGCTCATCGCGAAGATGGAGCACCTGGGTATCTCCCGGCCCGTGGTCGGCGTGACCGTGCCCACCGGCTATTCGTTCAACCTGGACGGCACCGCGATCTACCTGACCATGGCCTCACTGTTCGTCGCGGAAGCGCTCGGCAAGCCACTGGCGCTCGGTGAGCAGATCTCCCTGCTGATCTTCATGATCATCGCGTCCAAGGGCGCCGCCGGCGTGACCGGCGCGGGCGTCGCGACCCTCGCCGGTGGGCTCCAATCGCACCGCCCCGACCTGGTCGAGGGTGTCGGCCTGATCGTCGGCATCGACCGCTTCATGTCCGAGGCCCGCGCGCTGACGAACTTCACGGGCAACGCCGTCGCCACCGTGCTCATCGGCACGTGGACCAAGGAGATCGACCGCGGGCGCGTCGACGAGGTCCTCGAGGGCAGCCTGCCCTTCGACGAGACGACCATGAGCACCGACCACCGCTTCGACAACGGTGACGACATCCAGGACGAGATCGAGGACGGCGTGGCGGTCAAGACGGAGGCGGCTGTCAGCAGCACCACCGCTCGCTGACACTCCGCGACGCCGGGCCCTGGCCCGGTCGCCGACGGCGATGGCGCGGGATGTCCCGGACCGTCGCCGTCGTCATCTCGGTCGTCATCGCCGTCGTTATCTCCCGATCCGGAGGGTGCAACGTTCGACCTCAGGTTGAGGATCAAGGCTCGCGGCTGAACTGCCCGGACCTCCACGGCCGCGGCCACAGTCGTTGTACCGTGGACTAGAGAAATGCCGCTCGGGTCGGACTCCTGACCGGCCTGCACCGGATCTGATGGAAGCGTGGGAAAAACGTGAGTAGTGAACAGGGCTCCGCAACTCTGGCCGGCCCAGCGGACACGGACCTCGGCCCGACCGGCCGCCCTGTGACGGAGTTTCCTGAGCCCAGAGTGCTGGACTCGCACGGCCCGGCGAGGGTCATCGCGATGGTGAACCAGAAGGGCGGCGTCGGCAAGACGACCTCGACCATCAACCTCGGTGCGGCGCTGGCCGAGGCCGGACGCAAGGTGCTGCTGGTCGACTTCGATCCGCAGGGCGCCCTGTCCGCGGGGCTCGGCACCAACCCGCATGAGCTCGACGTGACGGTGTACAACGTGCTGATGGACCGTAAGGTCTCCATCCAGGACGCCATCCAGCACACTGCGATCGACAACATCGATCTGCTGCCCGCCAATATCGACCTGTCGGCGGCCGAGGTGCAGCTCGTCAACGAGGTAGCCCGCGAGCAGGTCCTGGACCGCGCGCTCCGCAAGGTGTCGGACGACTACGACGTCATCCTGATCGACTGCCAGCCCTCCCTCGGGCTGCTCACCGTGAACGCGCTGACGGCTGCGCACGGTGTCATCATCCCGCTGATCTGCGAGTTCTTCGCCCTCCGCGCCGTGGCCCTGCTCGTCGAGACCATCGAGAAAGTACAGGACCGCCTGAACCCGCGGCTGCAGATCGACGGCGTACTCGCCACAATGTACGACGCCCGGACCCTCCACAGCCGCGAGGTCATCGCCCGCCTCATGGAGGCCTTCGGCGACAAGGTGTTCGAGACCGTCATCAAGCGCACCATCAAGTTCGCCGATGCGACGGTCGCGGCGGAGCCCATCACGTCGTATGCCGGGAACCACTCGGGCGCAGATGCCTATCGTCGGCTCGCCAAAGAACTGATCAGCAGGGGCGGAGCACCCTAGTGTCCGTTCTGGTGTCCACCTTGGGGTCCACCCTGATGAGCGCCGCCGTCGGACCCGTCCGGCTCCGGTAGGAGGTGGGCATGTCGTTCGCGCGGGCGGCGCCGACGGGTACCGCCGCTCGTGCCAGCCCGAGGGGGGCGCTCCAGGCCGACGATGGCACCGCGGCGGAAGGCGACGCGGAGCAGGGCCTCGTCTTCGCGGTACAGCTGACCAACTTCACCGGGCCGTTCGACGTCCTGCTCAACCTCATCTCCCGGCGGGAACTGGACATCACCGAGATAGCGCTGGCGCAGGTGACCGACGAGTTCATTGCCCATATCCGCCGCATCCAGGCCGCCGAGGGTGAGGCGCTCGACGTCACGAGTGAGTTCCTGGTCGTCGCGGCGACGCTCCTCGACCTGAAGGCCGCGCGGCTGCTGCCCTCCGGCGTCGTCGAGGACGAGGAGGACATCGCGCTCCTCGAGGCCAGGGACCTGTTGTTCGCCCGGCTCCTGCAGTACCGGGCGTTCAGGGAAATCGCCCGGCACCTGGCGGAACGCCTGGAGCAAGAGGCCGCACGGCACCCGCGCGACACGCCCCTCGAGCCCGAGTTCATCAAGGTCCTTCCGGAACTGGTCTGGCGACAGTCTCCCGAGCAGTTCGCCGCACTGGCAGCGGAGGTCCTTGCGCCACGGCAGGAGCAGCCGATGGAGGTCGGCATCGAACATCTCCACGCGCCGCCGGTCAGTGTGCAGGACCAGACGGTCGTGCTTGAGGACCGGCTGCGGAGCCAGGGGCCGTTGTCCTTCCGGCAACTGACGCAGGACGCCGAGACCCGGTTCGTACTCGTGGTACGTTTCCTGGCCCTCCTCGACATGTTCGGGGATGGTGTGATCTCCTTCGAGCAGGCAGCCCCCCTGTCCGAGCTGCTGGTGCGGTGGAGTGCGGGGGAGGGATCAGGGCGTGAATGAGGCGGCCGGAACCCCGCCGGGTCAGGGAGGCGTGCGCATCGATGACCTGCCCGGCGGGCTGCGTGGCGCGGTCGAGGCAATCCTCATGGTGGCGGAACGCCCGGTCACCGCCGAACAGCTCGCGGCCGTCCTGGAGCGGCCGACCCCACTGGTGCTCGCTGTGCTGATGGAACTGCAGCGCGAGTACGACGGCTATACTGGACAAGACCCCCAGCACATCGAAGCCTCTTCGCCGCGCGGTTTTGAATTGCGGACCGTCGGCGGTGGTTGGCGTGTCTACTCCCGGAAGCATTTTGCATCGCTTGTCGCCGACTTCGTGCGTGATGGCCAATCCGCCCGGTTGTCGCAGGCGGCACTGGAGACCCTGGCGGTCATCGCGTACCGCCAGCCCGTGTCCCGCGCCCGGGTATCTGGCATCCGGGGTGTCAACGTCGATTCGGTGGTCCGCACGCTGCTTCAGCGCGGACTGGTTGTCGAGCTGGAGGTCGATCCGGGGACCGGCGCAGTCCTGTTCGGGACCACGACCCTGTTTCTGGAAAGATTGGGGCTGGGCGGCGTCGACGAATTGCCCCGGATCGCTCCCCATCTGCCGGGCCTCGAGAGCCTGGGGGAGTACGACGAAACGACGTATTGAGCACGACCTACACAGAGGACTTTCCCATGACACAGCAGCCAGGATCCGGTTCCGGACGTAACACGCCCCGCCGCGGCGGGGCGGCCAGCCGCCCGTCCGGTGCTGCCCGTCATGGTGGGAAGTCTGCACCGCGCAGCGCATCGGCACCGCGCAGCGCATCGGCACCGCGCAGCGCATCGGCGGAGGGCCGTCCGTCCCCGGACCGGAGCCCCCGTGACGGTGGTCGTCCAGCAGAGGGCCGTTCAGCAGAGGGCCGTTCGTCAGAGCGACGTCCGACGACGGGCAGGCCCGCCCCGGCGGGTGACCGCCGCGAGTCGACCGGCGACCGCCGCGGGTCGGCCGATGGCCGCGCCCGTTCCGCCGCCGGCAGGCCGTCCGCGGGGACGCCGTCGGGCCGTTCCGGTGCGAAGGCAGGACCTCGCGGCGCAGGCAAAACCGGCCGTCCAGCAGCGGGAGCCAAGCCGGGCGTACGTGCGGGGCAGGCTGGTGCCGGCCGCCAGAAGCCCGCAGGAGCCAGGGTGTTCGGGAGGGAGCGGTTCGGGCAGAACCTCGGCCCGGTCCGGGCGCCGAAGCCGAAGCGCGCCAGCAGGCCCGCCGATGAGATCGATGTCCACAACCCGGACGGAGTGCGCCTGCAGAAGGTGATGGCGCTCGCCGGCGTCGCCTCCCGCCGTGTCTGCGAGGAGATGATCCTCGACGGACGCGTCGAGGTCGACGGCATCGTCGTGACGGAGCTCGGAGTGCGCGTGGACCCCGAACAGGTGGCCATCCATGTGGACGGCATCCGCCTGCAGCTCAACGAACACCTGAAGTACTACGTCTTCAACAAGCCGCGCGGCGTCGTCTCCACGATGGAGGACCCTGAAGGCCGGCGCTGCATCAGCGACTTCCTGAAGAACAAGAACAAGAACGAGCGGCTCTTCCACGTAGGCCGGCTGGACGCCGAGACCGAGGGCCTGCTTTTGCTGACCAACGACGGCGAGCTCACCAATCGCCTGACGCACCCGTCCTACGAGGTTCCCAAGACCTACCTCGTGCAGGTGCGCGGGCCGATGGCGCAGGGGATCGGCGCACAGATGAAGCAGGGGATCGAACTCGAGGACGGCCTCGCCCAAGTGGACTCCTTCAAGCTCGTCGACTCGACGCCGGGCCACATCCTCGTCGAGGTCATCCTGCACTCCGGCCGCAACCGCGTGGTCCGGCGCCTCTTCGACGCCGTAGGCCACCCCGTCGAGCGACTCGTACGCACCCAGGTCGGTCCCATCCGGGTCGGCGACCAGCGCCAGGGCAGCATCCGCGTGCTCGGGCGCCAGGAGGTCGGACACCTGCTGGCCTCGGTGGGCCTCTAGACGATGATCCTCCGCACGGAGCAGGGAACGCATCTCACCGGACCCGTCCTCATCGTCGGGGCGGGCCTGCTGGGTGCCAGCATCGGCCTCGGGTTGCGCGCGCGCGGACTCGACGTCGTCCTGTCCGACAGCTCGCCGTCGACCGAAGCCGTCGCGCGCGATATCGGCGCCGGCCGGCTCCTCACCGAGACCCACGATGCCGAGACGAACGATGCCGAGACGCACGATGCCGAGACGCACGATGCCGAGACGCATGACGCCGGGGGGCGCTTCGTGCCCGAGCTCGTCGTCGTGGCGACGCCGCCCGACGTCACCGCGCGCGTAGTCGCCGAGGCGCTGCTCACCTATCCGGGCGCCGTAGTCCTGGACATCTGCAGCGTCAAGGAAGCGATCCTGCGCGAGCTCGCGGCGGCTCCCGGCGTCGTCCCGCACCTGTCCCGCTATGTCGGGACGCATCCGATGGCGGGCGGGGAGAGGTCCGGTCCCGTCGCCGCCCGGGCGGAGCTGTTCATCGGCTCGCCGTGGGTCCTGTGCCCGCACGCGGACAGCGTCCCCGAGGCCGTGCTGCGCGCCGAGTCCCTCGCGATTGATCTCGGTGCGATCCCCGTGCGGATGGCCGTCGGGGAGCACGACGAGGCAGTCGCCCTGATCTCGCATCTGCCCCAGGTGGTCTCCTCGCTCGTGGCGAGCAGGCTGCAGGATTCACCGGTGCAGGCCCTCTCCCTCGCGGGCAACGGACTGCGGGATGTCACACGCATCGCAGCGAGCGATCCGCGTCTGTGGGTGCAGATCCTTGCCGCCAACGCCGGGCGCCTCGTCGACATCCTCTACGGTGTCCGCGAGGACCTCAACCGGCTGATCACCACGCTCGAGGATCCGATGGCGGGCGGTGCGCGGCTCGACATGGCGCAGCTGATGTCCGAGGGGAACGCGGGCCAGGCTCGGGTACCCGGCAAGCACGGCACGCCGCCGAACGCGTTCGCGAGCCTCACCGTGCTCGTGGACGACGTGCCGGGCCAGATCGCGAAGCTCCTGACCGAGATCGGGGACACCGGCATCAATGTCGAGGACTTCAGGCTGGAGCATTCGCCGGGACGCGAGGTGGGCCTCGCCGAACTCTCGGTGCTGCCGGGCAAACGGCAGGAACTGACGGAGTCCCTGACGCAGCGGGGCTGGAAGGTAGTGCAGTGACCCGGACTCCAGTAGGTACGGCGCAGTCCGTGCGGGGCGTCGGCGCGCGCGCGACGGCGGGGGAGACATCCGTCCCCTCGACGGCGGCGCCGAGCCCCGACTCCGGCTTCCGCCTCGGGAAGTCGCTCGTCGTCGCGATCGACGGACCGTCCGGATCGGGCAAGTCGAGCGTCAGCCGCGAAGTGGCTCGACGCCTTCGGGCCGGCTATCTGGACACGGGCGCCATGTACCGCGCGGTGACCCTCCACTGCCTTGCCAGCGGCATCGACCTCGAGGACAGCGCCGCCGTCGAGGCCGCGGCCCGTTCCATCGAACTGTTCATCAGCACCACACCGAGCAAGGAATTCGTGACGATCGCCGGTGACGACGTCACAGCCGCCATCCGCGAGCCTGCCGTCTCCTCTGCGGTGAGTGCCGTCGCCACGACCATGGGGGCGCGCGCGGAGCTGATCCGCCGTCAGCGTGCCCTGATCGCAGGATCGGGGCACCGCATCGTCGTCGAGGGCCGGGACATCACCACCGTCGTCGCACCCGATGCCGAGGTCCGGATCCTCCTGACGGCGAGCGAGGAAGCCCGCCTGCGACGGCGTGGGGACCAGCTCGGCGGAACGCAGACCGACGCGCAGCTGAGGCGTGAGGTGATCGAGCGCGACGCCCGGGACTCGGCCGTGGTCAACTTCCAGCAGGCGGCCGACGGCGTCGTCACGCTCGATTCGTCCGACCTCGACGTCGAACAGACCGTGGCGGCGGTCCTCGGCATCGTGCGCACCGTGGCGCACTAGCCGGAGCACCGAAAGATTCCGGGCGTGAGCCCACCAGGATTGCCGTCGGGAGACGGCGAACACCAACAGAAGGAAACGTGAGATGAGCGAGAACCTTTCGCCGAACGCGACGGACCAGGGCTCCGAAGCCGACGAGGACTACGAGCCGACCGGGGAGGACCAGGTCGGCGAACTGCTCGAGACCCTCGACGACGTCGCGGCCGAGCAGCGCGCCGCTTCCCTACGTGCCGGTCTCGACGACTACGAGCTCGACGAGGAGGACGCCGCCCTCCTCGCCCGGC
>JAABUN010003165.1_pt1 | contig 26457 bp, 23 predicted proteins | sample 5559311 | NCBI WGS metagenome assembly JAABUN01 (sample SAMN10711877, study PRJNA513370) | rock metagenome | isolation source: Antarctica rocks | place: Antarctica: Victoria Land, Siegfried Peak sud
TGCTCCACGCGGTCAGCTCGCGCAGCGCGGACAGCGCGGCCGCGTTCGCCGAGCGCTTCGGGTTCGCCGCCAGCTACGGTGACGACGGCGGGGTGGCCGGCTACCAGCGGCTCGTCGACGATCCCGACGTCGACGTCGTCTACATCACGACGCCGCACGGTCAGCACTACGACGTCGCGAAGGCTGCCCTGACGGGCGGTAAGCACGTCCTCTGCGAGAAGCCCTTCACCATCAACGCCAGGGAGGCCGAGGAACTGGCAGCTCTCGCGGCAGACCGCGGTCTGTTCCTCATGGAGGCGGTGTGGACCCGTTTCCTGCCGAGCGTGAACCGGGCGTGGGACCTCATCCACTCCGGCGAACTGGGTGATATCCGATGGGTCCAGGGCGACCTCGGCTTCACGGCTCCCGATGATCCGGCCAGCCGTATCTGGGACCCGAAGGCGGGCGGCGGCGCACTACTGGATTTGACGGTCTACCCGCTGACCTGGGCCCTCGGATCACTCGGGTTCCCTGACTCCGTCTCCGCCGTCGGAACCCTCAACGGCGACGGCGTCGACCTGCAGAACGCTGTGACCCTCAGCTATCAGGACGGAGCCTACGCCCAGCTGTCGTCGTCGTTCATTGCCTCCTGCCCCGGACAGGCGACGGTGTGCGGGTCGAAGGGTTGGCTGAAGACCGGGGGTGGGAATCTCCATAACCCACGGGAACTGACCATCCAGGTCGGTCAGGAAGAGGCCCGCGTGGAGCAGTTCGAGCAGATCGGTGGGGGGTACACCTACGAGTTGCGCGAAGTCACCCGCTGCATTCAGGAGGGCCTGACAGAGAGCCCGACGATGCCGATCCGTGACACGGTCAGGACCATGCGCCTGCTCGACGGCGTTCGAGCGCAGATCGGCCTCCGGTACACGAACGACGACTACACGAACGACGACGCCTGATCCTTCCCCGCTGCACCGCTACCCCCTCGTCATCAGTACCCGAACCATTAAGCAGCCCGCGACGCGATGAAGGGCCGCTGGAGAAACCCGATCAAGGGCCTCGGCTGGTACAACGACACGAAGAAAGCTTTCGCGGCGCTACCCGAGAATTGAGCCGGGCCTTCCTCAGCGCGGGGTGTTTATCGGGCGGGCCTGCCAGCGCGCCCAGTCGGCACTGGTGCGGGTAGCCGCGTCCTGCAGCAGGGGGAGGTACTCCTGAACCAGGGTCTCGATGCTGGTCTCCTGCGCGTGGACGGTCGCGTTCATGGAGGCGCGCACCACCCCCTCGCCATCGGCCACGCCCACCGAGATGGACCGAACGCCTCGGGCCAGCTCCTCGTCGGCCAGCGCCCAGCCCTGCTGCCGGACCTTCTCGAGGACGTCCAGGACGTGCGTATCGCTCATCGCCGGCGCGTCGGGCAGCCCGGACCGGGAGGGCTCGGCGAGGACCCTCAGCGCTTCCTGCGGGTCGAGCGCAGCCAGCAGCACCTTGCCCTGAGAGGTGAGCATGGCCGGGAAGCGCGTCCCGATCTCGACGCGCAGAGCGATCAGTTTGGGTACCGCCACACGGGCCACGTAGACGATGTCGGACCCGTCCAGCTGCGCCATCGAGGACGATTCCCCGGTCCGGTCCACCAGGCGTTCCAGGTGCGGCCGGGCCATGTCCCACAGGCCCAGGGACCCGACGTAGGCCATCCCCAGCTCCAGGACCTTCGGCGTGAGCGCGAATGTGCCCGCCCGCACGTGCACGTACCCCAGCTCCTCCAGTGTGAGCAGGATGCGCCGGGCGGTAGGCCGGGCCAAGCCCGCGGCTTTGGCGACCTCGCTGAGGGTCATCACCGGATGTTCGGCGGAGAAGTGCTTCAGCACGTCCAGTCCGCGGGCCAACGCCTCGATGAAATCCGGTCCCTGTCCGCGCTTCGCCATGGCACTCCCTCGCCCGCTGTGACCCTTGACACGTCTCACCGCCCGCTCCATGATGAGAGAACGCGCGGTACGGACGAGTGTCCGCACAGCGGACAGCTTACCCCACGCCAGTTGCCCCATCAAAGGAATTCCGTGCCCAGTTCCCCTGATCCCGACACCGCCCCGCCGGCACGCCCCCTCGAGGGTGTGGTGATTGCCGACTTCTCCCGAGTGCTGGCCGGACCCTACGCCACCATGCTGCTCGCAGACCTCGGAGCACAGGTCATCAAGGTCGAAAGACCGGGCGGCGACGATACCCGCAGCTGGGTTCCGCCGGTGCGCCCCGACGGCGTGTCCACCTACTACACCGCGGTGAACCGGAACAAGAAGTCCATCGTGCTGGACTTCAAGGACGACGACGACCGCGGCACCGCCCAAGCCCTCGCACTGAGGGCCGACGTCGTGATCGAGAACTTCAAACCGGGCGGGCTCCGACGCTTCGGCCTCGACTACGCCACGGTGGCGGAATCGAACCCGGGCGTCGTCTACTGCTCGATCAGCGGCTTCGGCTCCGCCGGAGGCGCGTCCCTCCCCGGATACGACCTCATCGTCCAGGCCGTGTCCGGGCTCATGAGCCTCACCGGAGACCCGGATGGCTCCCCCTACCGCGCGGGCATCAGCGTCTTCGACGTGATGGCCGGGCTGCACGCCACCATCGGCATCCTCGCAGCCCTTCGACATCGCGACGCCACCGGGATCGGCCAGCACGTGGAGACCAGCCTGATGGCCTCCGCGATGAGCGGACTGGTCAACCAGACCACCGCCTACGTAGCCGGCGGCGTCGTACCGCACCGGATGGGCAACGCCCACCCGAGCCTGTTCCCCTACGAGCCGCTGCCGACAGCCGACGACGACCTGATCGTCAGCGCCGGCAACAACGCGCAGTTCCGCAAGCTCTGCGAAGCCCTCGGCATCCCCGAGGTCGCCGACGATCCACGGTTCGCCGAGAACGGGGACCGGACCGCGAACCGCGAGCAACTGCGCCCCCTGCTCGTCGACCGGCTGAAGACCGCCCCGGCGAAGTACTGGTTCACCAGACTCAACGAGGTCGGGGTACCCAACGGCCCCATCAACTCGATCGGCCAGGGCGTCGAGTACGCGAAGAAACTCGGACTGGACCCGGTGGCCACCTCCGGGAAGGGTGACCGGGCGGTCCCCGTGGTGCGCCATCCGATCACGTTCTCGGCCACACCCGCCCGCTACGACCTCGCCCCGCCGACCCTCGGAGAGCACACCGAGCAGATACGTACCTGGCTCAGCACGCAGGCCACCCCCGACGCCGCCTCGCGGCAGGAGGAGACACGATGACCGTCCCGCCCGAGAAGGCCCAGCAGTTCCCCACCTCGTTGGGAACTTCCACGGCCTCCGAGATACGGCTCTTGGGCCAGGACGTCGCTCAGGACCTGATGGGCAAGGTGAGTTTCGGCGAACTCGCCTACTGGCTGGTGGCCATGCGTCGCCCCACCCCGGGCCAGTTGCGCGTCTTCGAATCCGTGCTCGTCGCACTCGCCGACCACGGCTTCACCCCCACCGCCATCGCGGCCCGACTCACCTACCTCAGCGCCCCGGACTCCATCCAGGGAGCCATGGCGGCAGGCCTGCTGGGCGGCGGATCGCGCTTTCTCGGCGTCACGGAAGACTGCGGACAGTTCCTCGCGGCCGCCCTCGCCGGCCACGGCGGCGACCTGCCCGACGACGACGCCGGGTGGGACGCGATGGCGCTTGATGCGATCCGAACCCAGCGCGCAGCCGGCAAGTTCGTACCCGGCCTGGGCCACCCAAACCACAAAGACGGCGACCCACGCACGCCGGTGCTGATCGGCATCGCGGAGGAGGAGGGACTGCGCGGGCCGCACCTTCGACTGTTCGAGGCCATCGGCCGCATGAGCGAGACCGCCCTCGGCCGCGCCCTGCCCCTGAACGGTGCTGGCGTGTGCGGGGCTGCCCTGGCGGATGCAGGCCTGCCCACCGACATGCTGCGCGGGTTCGCGCTCCTGGCGCGGGCAGCCGGACTGCTGGGCCAGATCACCGAAGAAAAGCGCAATCCGATCGCCAATGACATTTACATGACCGTGGACCGCAACGCCGTCTACGTCGACCCCGACCAGGAAGCCTGATCAGGAGAGAAGGACACCATGGCTGATCTGACGGCAGTGCTGGCCAGCACACACCACCCGTTCTACCTCAAGGCAACCACTGACCACTCCGGGAACCGCATGCCGCAGGCCGATGAGTGGCAGCGCAAAGTCGAGGCCTACCGAGATACCCTCACGGCCGCCGAGCCGGACGTCTTGGTGATGGTCGGCGCCGACCACTTCCACCAGTTCTTCCTCGACAACTACCCCACCTTCCTGATCGGCAAGCAGGAGAAGTACGACGCGACCTTCTACAACGAGGAACGCGAATTCGGGATACCGAAGTATCTGCTCGACGGCGACGTCGAGCTGTCCGGTTACCTGCATCAGGGACTGCTCGATTCCGGGTTCGACTTCTCCTTCAGCCACGAACTGAAGATCGACCACTCAATCATCTGCCCGATCATCACGGTCCGTCCGCAGGCGGACCTGCCCATCGTCCCGATCTACACGAATATCTTCGCCCCGCCCCTGCCGTCCCCGAAGCGGTTCTGGGACCTGGGCAGGGCCATCAGGAAGATCATCGATGCCTGGCCCTCGGACAAGAAGGTCGCCGCCATCGGTACCGGCCACCTGTCCCTGGAGCTCGGCGGGTCCCGGATGTTCGGCCAGCACGGTCCGGACCCGGCCTTCGACGCGAAGGCTATCGAGTGGCTCTCCACCGGAAACGTCGAAGCGATCCTCGACACCGTCACGCACGAGTCGATGGAGGCAGCCGGCAACGCCACGCACGGCTTCATGGACCTGATCCTGATGATGGGTATCGCCCGAGCGGAGGAGGCCGACTACGTGGACCAGCTCGACCTCTTCCACACGCGAGAGATGTACATGACCTGGTATCCGCAGAAGAACCAGGAGGCGCTCGCCGCCGCGGCCCGGGCTGCATCGTCCTCCGGGGCCAGCCTCGGACCCGTCTACGCCCCGAAGGAGGATGCGCGGGCATGAGCAAGTACTACGTCAACAAGTTCCTGTACACGGTGGACCGGGATCCGGCATGGGTGGCACGGTACAAGGCCGACCCGGTGGCCGCCATCTCCGCCTGGGAGGAAGAGATCGGCCAGTGCCTCAACTCCGCGGAGAGGACCACCTGGCTGTCCTTCACCGACGACGAGCGCCGCGCGCTGGAGACGTATGACTATGTGTGGCTGTTCGAGTACGGGGCACACTTCTTCCTCTACCTCACTCTGTTCATCGGACTGTTCGAGGAGGACTGGACGAAGGAGAAGGGCCGCCTGTCCTACCAGCTGGCCTGGGCCGCGGGTCTGCAGGAGTGGACCGGCAAGCCCTATCCCTCCGTGGCGCTGTAGCGGCGACCGGAACGAACGGGGCTGTCTCATGCACGAAGGAATTCTTCTCCTCCGGCTCCTCCTGGGCCTGGTCCTGCTCGTCCACGCTGCGCAGAAGTCCCTGGGCTTGTTCCAGGGGCTGGGCCTGACGGTGAGGGCCGGCGCGTTCGAGGGCCTCGGCCTGCGCCCGGGACGGCCATGGTCCTCCTGGCCAGCATCACCGAGGCCCTCGCTGCGATCTCCCTGCTGCTCGGGCTGTTCACCCCACTGGGTGCGGCGGCCGCAGCGGGGACCATGGCCGTGGCCGGCGCCACCGCCCAGCTGAACGCCGGGTCTTTCTGGAACGCCAGGAAGGGCGGGGAGTATCCCTACGTCCTGGCGGTCCTCGCCGTTGTCCTCGCCTGCACGGGCGCCGGAGCCTGGTCACTGGATGGTCTGATCAGCGGCGTGTATCCACACCTGGCGCCCTTCCTGGGAGGGCTGGCCGTCGGGGTCGCCGTGACCATCCTGGCCGGGGTATCGGCCGCGGTCTTCCTGCGGGTCGTGCTGCGCCGGCGTCCGGCAGGGCAGCCCGCATGACACCACCGGCCACAGCCAAATCCGCTTGCTCCCGTGCCCCATACCCGTCCGCTACACCCATGAGAAGGAGTCCACGATGATCACTGAAATCCGCACACCCGAGACGGGCCGCCCCATCGTGTTCCGCAACGGCACCGTCTTGACCATGGACGGCGCCAATCGGGTCCTGACCGACGCCGACGTCCTCGTCGTCGGAGAGGACATCACCGCCGTCGGGCCGTCCCTCGAGGTCCCGGAGGGCACGCAGGAGATCGACGCCTCCGGTGGCATCGTGATGCCTGGCATGATCGACACGCACCGGCATATGTGGCAGACCGCCATGCGGGGGTACGGCGCCGACTGGACGCTCACGCAGTACTTCGTCTGGTACTACCTCGAGCACGGCATCAAGTTCCGCCCCGAGGACATCGCGGCCGGGAACCTGCTCTCGGCGTGGGATGCCCTCGACGCCGGTGTGACGACCAGCGTTGACTGGTCCCACGGGCTGAGCACCATCGATCACGCCGAGGCCGCGCTCGAAGCGCTGGAGGGCACAGGGGGTCGCTTCGTCTTCGCTCCCGGCAACATCTTCGCGGGACCTGCCGAGTGGACCGCCAAGCCGGACTTCACGCGCTTCGTCGAGCGACGCAACCCGCGCTCCGACATGCTGAAGTTCCAGCTGGCCTTCGACGTCACCGGCGACCCGGCGTTCCCCGAGAAGGGCGCCTTCGAGGTCGCCAGGGAACTCGATCTGCCTGTGACGACCCACGCCGGGGTTTGGGGAGCCACGAACGACGACGGCGTGCGGCTCATGCACGAGCACGGCTTCATGCGTCCCGGCACCGTGTACGTCCATGCCGCAACCCTCAGCCACGACTCCTACCAGCGCATTGCGGCTACCGGCGGGTCCGTGTCCCTGTCCACGGAGAGCGAGCAGAGCTGCGGTCAGGGCTACCCGCCCTCATGGGTTCTGCGCCAGCACAACATCCCGATGTCCCTGTCCGTCGACACCAGCGTCTGGTTCAGCAGCGACCTATTCGTCGCGATGCGCGCCACCCTCGGCGCGGACCGCTCCTACGAGCACCTGCGCGCCCATGAGGTCGGTGACACCGTCACCCACTCGGCGCTGCGCGCGGAGCACGTCGTGGACTGGGCAACCCGCGGCGGTGCCGCGGCCCTTTCCCTCGACCACGCCGTCGGCAGTCTCGAGGTAGGCAAGAAGGCCGACGTCGTACTCCTGAAGAACGACCACTCGCCCACGTCCTTCCCGATGCTGAACCCCTACGCCCACGTGGCACTGCAGGCCGGCCGCGGGGACGTCCACACGGTGCTCGTCAACGGACACGTGGTGAAGTACGACCACCGGCTCGTCGGCGCTGACCTGCCCGCACTGCGCACCCGGGTGGAATCCTCCGTGGAGCACCTGCGCTCGGCCCTCGGCGAGGAGGCCTGGCAGAAGGGCATGAACCCCGACGTCCTGGAGACCAGGATCCTGGACAACCCGTACATGTACACCGAGTACCGTGACGCCTCGACGCACGCGAAAGCCGCCGACCAGCCCACCTGACCCGGGCGCCGACCGCCGGACGGCGGACGGCGGACAGGGTGACGAGCATGCACAGGGGCGTCCGTAGCAGCGGGCGCCCAGCCGACGACCGGCCACCGTCGGCCACTGGCCCCTGCCCAGGAACAAACACCTGCGGCAGCTTGACAAAGAACTTGCCAACAACTTGCGGGACGGCACCCACGGTAGGACCGCGACGCTACTGAGCGGAGACCTGTTTGACGCCAAGATCCGATGCAGCTCCTACGGAGCGCTACGTGGTCGTCGAGCTCAAAGCCGCAAGGTTCAAGCCGAAGCACCTCGGTGCGGTGGCCTGGATCGACCTGTTTTCCGACGAGACCGCCGCACTCTCAGCAGTGATCGCGACAGGTTCCGCCGCGAGGCGCATAATGACACGGTCGGCATTCTTAGTCTGCGGCAGCGAGAACGACCACGTCGTCCGATAAGCCCTTGGTCGCTCCGACTCACCAACGGCGATCTCCACCTACACCTGTGAAATTTTGCCAGCCGCGGAGCGACGCGTCCTTCCGGCTGCTAATGACCTCAGAGCTGCCTTCGATCGGACCAACTCGGACAGCGACTTGAGGCGCTCGTCAACCCGCGGGTTGACATAACATCAGTTACCGGCACTCAATATAGTAGTGGATGTCGCGGATCGCGGGGTTGAATCCCGTCACACATATTCACGTAATTATCGGGCAATGTCATCGCGCGTGCATGGGATTATTCTCTAGGCCCCTATTAGCTTCCGACTTTCTTATCGGTTCTTTTTCCACGTCGCTTCACAACCGCCGCGACGATTAGCATGACCGTTATGAGGGTAAGGATGGCCGGTATGAATATTACTACCAGCAAGTTTCCCATCATCGAAGGTATCGAATTCAGTATAAATATTGCCCCGCCCCAAGCAAGCATTGCAGCGAACCCACTACAAATTATGATCATGCCACGTACGGAACTCATCGGACTGACTACGCTGTCTTGCTGATTTGATGCGATCTTCACGTGATACCCCTAAGCTGCGATTTACAGGATATGATGTCGGCAAGAAAGGATCTCTAATCTTGCCTTGGATAACTACCGTATGGCATCTGCAGGGTCGATGCGAGACGCACGTAGAGCCGGGAAAAAAGCCGATACCGCGCCGCTCAATATCCCTATAACGGGGGTGACTGCGACCGTAGACCAAGGGATCGTTGCAGTCCAGCCTTGGACTGCCGCAACCATGACAGCGCCGCTGAGACCTAGAGCTATTCCAGCTAGTGATCCGGCTAAACCGACAATGATGCCTTCATGAATGAAGACAGTCGCTACTCCGATTCGACTCAAGCCGAGGGCTCGACTGAGGGCCAGTTCTTGGATGCGTGTTTGTATGGAAAGAAACATAGCTGACGATGCACTCAGTATTGCGATGCCCAGCAACGCTAATGAGATCGAGGCTAGGAGGTCGTCCAGATCTTCAGCGACGCCTATCCTGATGTTTCTGAGGTCTCCCGCGGTGGATACCGCGATATCTGCCGGCGCTCCAGGCGAAAGAGCTAGAGGGATAGCTTCAGCAACACTGGCTGAAGAACCAACTTCTGTTCGCACGACCAGCTGAGAGGAGATGCCCTCCGACTGGCCAACGGGGACGAGGACTCCCGAGACTAGATTCTGTTCCCGATTCGCATCTGCGATAATTCCGATAACTTCATAGGGTTCACCGGACACCCAAATCTCTGCTCCGAACAAATCTTCGCCGATCCCAAGGCCTGCGGCGACATTCCGACCTACTAAAGCGACGTTCCCGGCGTCGGGTCGTCCGAATAAGTTGAGCGCTTCCTCAGGTAGTGTCTCCACACCGTATATGTTGAGAGCGGCCTCATCAGCGGCAACTGACACTCCTGCGAACGTTGTCCCAGCGAGTCCTGACGTCGGGTTTCGAGACACTTGTGCAGTGGCAGCGTCGAGCGTGGAAACCTCACCTACTCCAAGCACTCGAGGTAGCTCCGAGATCCTGTCGATGCTAGCTTCACGCTCTGATCCCGTAATCGTGGATGGGAGGAACACCTGCACTTCGTCCAGTGCCGCCGCCGCCAAGCGGTCAGCGATTTGCTGCGAAGCACTGGCACTGATACCAGCAGACGCGACCACGCCAGCGATCGCCACCGTAAAGGCCGCCACTAGAGTAGCTGAGCGTAGAGGCCTCGACGCCACATTATTTACTGCCCGAAATACCCGGCCTGACCGCACCTCGCTGCGGCTTCGACGCGGGAAGCGCTGATTCTGTAGACGAGGTCGGTCAAAAGACCTGTGCGCTGGTAGCTGCGGCTCGAATGACCCAGCGGAGTCAACAACAATTCCATCTTCAACTTCGATCGTACGTCCTGCATATGCTGCTACAAGTGGGTCGTGCGTGATTACGACAACTGTCGTCCCACTTTCATTCAGTTTTCGCAGCAACTCCATAACGCTCCGAGCGGTACGGGTATCAAGGTTTCCGGTGGGCTCATCTGCAAGAATAATTTTTGGGCTGGTAGCTATCGCCCTCGCTATAGCTAATCGCTGGCGTTCTCCGCCGGACAGGTTCCTCGCCAGCGAGTTGCCCTTTAGCTCGAGGCCGACTGTGCGCAGAGCACCGTGGACTATGTTCGATTGCTCCGCTAATGGTACTCCAGCGATAGCTAACCCGAGTGCTGCATTACGGGCGGTAGATTCGTATGGGTTTGCGTACGACGATTGAAAAACGAAACCGATAGTGGAGGAACGTAGTTCGTCACGACTCTGTTGATTGAGAGAGCGTACACTTGCACCCTGGAATTCGAATTCCCCTTCCCACGCATTGTCGAGAAGCCCAAGGATATTAAGTAAGGTCGACTTACCTGACCCGGACGGTCCAACAATAGCGACAAAGTCGCCCTCGGAGATTGTCAATTCTGCGTCGCGAACAGCGAACCATTGGCCTTGATCGCCGTATCGCCTGCTCACGCCCAATAGCTTCATCAGTGCACTGCTCATTCGGATACCAAGACTTGATCGCCGATGCTCACTTGGTCCGAAGTTATCGCTGTCCAGCCATTCGCATTTCGGTCCACTGTTACGTCAGTTCGAGTTCTTTGCGCGCCCAGTAGAACGTAATCACCAGCAGCATCTGATCGAATGGCTATAGTTGGAACTGCTTTGACCGGTTGCGCTTCGCTTCCGAATAGGACCGAAATGGTTTCGCCGGGCGATAGGTCGGCTTCTCTCGGTAGTTCTATTCGAACGTCGCGCCCGGGAGGCCGGCCCGCCGAAGTGCTTTGGCTTTGAAATTCACCAATTGACGAGACCGTGGCGTTTAGTGACACCCCGTCCGTTGAGCTTACAACGACGGGGCTATCGTTTGCTATCTGATCTGCCTCTCGAACACTTGCTCGAACCGAAACGTATTCACTTCCTAGACTGAATGTGACTAAGGGATTACTTTCAGAAATCTCGGTGCCCATCACGGCCCGCTGCTGTACGGTAAGTTGTTGAGTAGTTATTGGCAAGGGCTGAACTTCTGCGGTCTCCACATACGTACCCTGCACTCCTCCGGGCGGCAAAAAATCGATCTGAGCATACAAAGCCCGGATGGCTTCCGTAGAAGGAAAATCTAAAACTCCCGTCCTTTCAACGCCTAACGCCTCCTGCAAGCTAGCAACGTCCGGTCCTGAGTCCCCTATCCGTATGTCTCTGTACAGCGGAATTGTTAGTGACAGACCGATGATCGGCCTGTTGGACACTGCACCCAAGAGATTACCGCTCGAAACAGTAGTGCCAACCTCGCCCCCAGATCGTGTAACTACAGCCCTCTCCACCCCTTCGGGTGCTTGACCAATAATCACCACTGTTTCGCCTCCGGTGATTTCCCCTTGCAGCCGAACGTCCGCTGTCACCGCCCGCTCCTGGACCGCTGCGGTGACTTCCACAGACTCGCCGCGTGCCTCCAGCACCTCGGTGTCTGATGAACGAACGAAAGAGCCGAGAGCAAAGGACGCCCCTGCTATTAGTAAGCAAGTAGTTATGAATAGGAAAGTCCGGACGGGATAGGCGATTCGGCGAAGGCGCGTTGGTTGCGAACTAGACTGGCTCTCATGCACCACGAGTTGCTAGCACCTCGCGCGCGCGCTCGAGAACTTTATCAACTTCAGCACGATATTCGACCAAGTCATTCTCCCGTTCATCTATGAATGCACTCTGCTCTCGCGCCTCTATGTCCGCCAGCTGTTGAACACTGTTAAGAGACTGCTTGCACTCGACGTCGATGGTGGCCACACGAATCTGTTCTTCTCCTGGCGGCGGTATCATGGGAATGAGTAGGGAAGAAGATTCTAGAGCGGTTAGTCCCTCTGCCTCAATGCATGACTGCCACTCTCCCTTCAGCCGGCCGAGGTCATCGCTTGCCCGTAGGAAATCAAATGACTCACCCATTCCCTCGTCGACTGGTGATGGGTTAGGTGATGTGTTCACGCCCAGGAGTGGTAACAGCTGGAGCTCGGATCGGCAGGCCTCAAAGGCATCCCACCAATCGTCGCCAAGCCCATCCTCAATAGTGGTTATTGCCGCTGCATCCTCAGACTCTGGAAATTCATACCCATTGGTTTGCGCGTCAGCCTCCGACCACAAGCCGTACCGGCGGTCCGGCAAGATAGGCGCGAGTTCCCAATTCAAATCAGCCCTTGGGAACTCGCGCCCAGACTTAGCCAGGCATTCGTCCTGTAAAAGCGCATTCGCATGTGCCACATCCTTTTCTTCCAAGGTTGACATTGCAAATGCCTCTAATGGAAGAATTATCTCGCCTGCTAGCGGGTCTAAGCGAGCCTGTACATCGCTGTATTCGTCTTGGGATGATGCTGAGCACCCAGTTGTTGCGACCAACGTGAGGCAAGCGAGGATCGAGCGCGCTCTTACCTTCATCTTAGAAGGAGTAGATGAAGAGCGAGCTGAATTTGTCGTTCCTGTAATCGAAGGCACTGAAGTGTCCATAGTCAGGCGGATTCTGCAGGAAGCGCTCGCCACCGTAACCCGCGTCGAAGAACCAGCCGATCTGCGTAGTTCCACGATTCCCGAAAGAGGAGATGGCGTCGTTGAATCCGCCAAGGAACGTCTGACTTGTAGACCATGCTCCGAACGAACCTGTGTAATTTGCGTTGTACCACGCGCAGGCCCGCTGCCCAGAATTTGGGCACTGCACTATGTCGGCTGAGGCCGGTGGAGCTACCATGACGATGGATGTCAGAGCCACGGCCGCGGCGCCTGTGGCGACACGAGTTAGTTTTTTCATGACTTTCCTTAGGTTGTGCGAGTGATGACGCCGACAGTACGCTTAGGGCTTTCGGGGGAACAGACGACAGTGCGAACAGTTCTAGAACTGTTATGAAATTGTTACCTCATAGGCCGTGAGTCGGAGCCTCCACCTGGCGAATGTTGCCCGGCTCATTCGCTGATGTATGGATAGTTACTCTGCGATCGTGTACGGGCGTGGTGCGATCTCCTCCGTCGACGGTTTCCTCGCCGAGGCCACAAAGAGTGGTTTGGTAGGAGTCGGCTCCTCTGACTCGCGCGTTGACTGCAGCTTTCTCAGCCGGACCATCGGCTTCAGCATCTACCGCAACCGCGAGTGCGGTGTGGCAGCCCTGTCCCTAGCGGTTGTCGCCTGGATGCTCGTAGGCTCACGACCAGGCTCCCTTCAACTTCCCTTGAAAGAACTTCGGGTGCCGTAACCGATTACCGTCGTCGGCGAAAAGCGTTCAGCGGTCTCTTGCCCATGATACGAGTCAATATCCCCACTAGTCGTGCCTAAAACATCTTTTTTCAGCCATGACAGGATCCAACAGCGAACGGCCTCACCTGCCCGATGAGCTCGAAAACCCAGAGGTAAATAATTTACCTTGTGTCAACTAAAATCTGCTGAGGCTGGATCTAAGCGGCTTCGCCGGCAAACCCGCCATCAGTCGTTTGTTGCTCACCGCGCGCGATCATACTTCGCAGTAGATTTCCCCGTGCGTCCTTCATTTCACCTTTAGTGAGGCCCCTGTAGTCAGCATAAGCGTGACCAAGCGCTCGCTTCTGTCCCGGGTCCAATGTTGCATCCGCGTCGTCGACTGCTCGGAGGGTCGCCTCGACGATCTCGCTGACACTGATGCTCCAGACACTCCGTGACGCCCAAGCGGCGTTTTTCTGATGCCAGTCGCGACTCTCTTGCGCCGTCACTCTACTCTGGCGACTAAAAGACGGCTTCCTATGATCAGCACCCTGAGGACCACAAGAGAGCAAACCGGGCTGGGCGTTTGCCTCATCCCAAATGCTTCGCGTCATTTGACGCCACATAGGGACACCAGGGTTCCGGAAAGGTCCGTGGGTAGGGCCGGTGACCTGCGTGTTGGTACTGCGGTGACCGGCGTGGCGTGTGTGACGGGTGTGGCCCCAGGAGCTGAGATGGGAGTTCTTCAGGCCCACCGTCTCAGCAAGGACCACACCCGCCGATGCCATCTTCGCCGATCACCAATGCCGTTGCCCACCCCGACCGGGCTGGCCGGTTGCTTCACCTGCTCGCGCGACGGTTCCCGATCCGCGCGATCCGCGCGGTGTCCGCTACCGGCTGGCCGGGGTGCTGGCGGTCGCGGTGACCGCGGTACTGGCCGGGGCCCGCTCATTCGCCGCGATCGGTGAGTGGGCCGCTGACCTGTCCGGTGAGCATCTGGCCCGGATCGGGTTGGGGATGGCCCCGGACGAGTCGACCTTGCGCAAACTGTTCGCGCGCCTTGATACGGACGCGTTGGACCGGGTGCTCGGGGCGTGGCTGTGGACCCGCAGCGACGTCGTGGACGGTCGGCGGGTGATCGCTCTGGACGGCAAGACCGTCCGCGGCGCCCGCACCGCGGACGACGGCAGCGCCCCATCTGGTCGCCGCGCTCGACCACGCCAGCGGCACCGTGCTCGGGCAAGTCGCGATCGCCGCGAAGAGCAACGAGATCCCCGCGGTACGAGACCTGCTCGCCTGTTTCGACCTGACCGGGGCAGTGGTCACTGTCGAGGTCACTGTCGACGCGATGCACACCCAGATCGACACCGCGACCGCGATCACGGCCGCAGGCGGGGAGTACGTGTTCACCGTCAAGGGCAACACCTCAGACCCTGCACCGGCACCTGAAGGCCCTGCCCTGGAAAGACGTGCCCGAACACCGCCACACCGCGACCGTGATCACACACACAAACGGATCACCCGCACCATCAAGGTGGCCGCCGCCCCGGACTGGGTCGGTTTCCCCGACGCCGGGCAGGTCGCCCAGGTACGTCGGACCGTCACCACGAACGGCAAGAAAAGCGTCGAGGTCGTCTACCTGATCACCTCCGCCGACCCGGCCAGCACGCCAGCGGCAACCCTGGCCGCGTGGGTCCAAGGCCATTGGGGGATCGAAAACAGGCTTCATTGGGTCCGCGACGTGACGTACGACGAGGACCGCTCCACGGTTCGCACCGGGCAGGCACCCCGGGTCATGGCCACCCTACGCAACACCGTCATCAGCCTGCTACGCCTCGACGGCTGCACCAACATCGCCAAAGCCCTACGACATCACGCACGAGACCCAGAACGAACCATCACATGCCTGCTGACCTGCTAACACGTGACCTTTCCGGGGCCCTGATAGGGACACCCATCGCGCGACGGCGCCAAGGTTATCGAGGGCACTCCAGCCGAGGACCCCGCTCCTTCAGTCGGTGTACCGCGGACGCGGTACACCGACCGACCAGGTGTGAGCGATACCTATGAGTACCTAGCGGGCGAGGATCGCGAGGACCTCGGAGAGCTTTGCCGACGGACGCATCACCCGCGTCACCTTCGTGACGTCGGGGTGGTAGTAGCCGCCGATGTCCGCTGGGGAGCCCTGGACGGCGAGCAGTTCGGATACGATGGTGTCCTCGTTGCCCGTCAGGGCCTCGGCGACCCGCGAGAAGCTTTCGGCCAGCTCGGCATCCTGCTCCTGCTTGGCCAGCTCCTCCGCCCAGTAGCGGGCGAGGAAGTAGTGGCTGCCGCGATTGTCGATCTCGCCGACGCGACGGCTCGGCGACTTGTTCTCCAGCAGGAATGTCCCGGTCGCGCGGTCGAGCGTATCGGCGAGGACCTGCGCGCGGGCATTACCCGTCGACGCCGCGAGGTGCTCGAAACTGACCGCCAGCGCGAGGAACTCACCCAGGCTGTCCCAACGGAGGTGGTTCTCCTTCACGAGCTGCTGCACGTGCTTGGGGGCGGAACCGCCGGCACCGGTCTCGAAGAGCCCGCCACCGTTCATCAGTGGCACCACCGAGAGCATCTTGGCGCTGGTGCCGAGTTCGAGGATCGGGAAGAGGTCGGTCAGATAGTCGCGGAGGACATTGCCGGTGACGGAGATCGTGTCCTCGCCCTGGCGGATGCGGTCGAGCGTGAACGCCGTCGCGTCCACGGGCGTCATGATCTCGAGCGTGACGTCGTCCGTGCCGTGCTCGGCCAGGTACTCCTTGACCTTCGAGATGAGGTTCGCGTCGTGGGCACGGCCCTCGTCGAGCCAGAAGACGGCCGGGGTCGCCGACGCACGGGCGCGGGTCACCGCGAGCTTCACCCAGTCGAGGATCGCTGCGTCCTTCGTCTGGCAGGCCCGCCAGATGTCACCCGGGGCGACATCATGCTCGATCAGCACGGTGCCGTCGGCGTCGATGACCTGGACCTTGCCCTCCGACGGGATCTCGAAGGTCTTGTCGTGGCTGCCGTACTCCTCGGCGGCCTGCGCCATCAGTCCGACGTTCGGGACCGTGCCCATCGTGGTCGGGGCGAAGGCGCCGTTGGCCCGGCAATCGTCGAGGACGACCTGGTAGATACCGGCGTAGCTGCTGTCGGGGATGACGGCGAGCGTGTCGGCTTCCTTGCCGTCGGGTCCCCACATGTGTCCGGAGCTGCGGATCATCGCGGGCATCGAGGCATCGACGATGACGTCGCTCGGGACATGCAGGTTGGTGATGCCCTTGTCGGAATCGACCATGGCGATCGCAGGACCGTCCTCCATGCCCTTGGCGATGACCGCCTGGACACCCTCGCGGACGTCCTCGGGCAGCTTGTCGAGGCTGCCGAGGATCGATGCGAGGCCGTTGTTCGGGCTCAGGCCCGCGGTCGTCAGTTGCTCGCCGTAGGTCTCGAACAGCTCGGGCAGGAAGGCTCTGACCACGTGGCCGAAGATGATCGGGTCCGAGACCTTCATCATGGTGGCCTTGAGGTGCGCGGAGAACAGTACGCCCTCGTCCTTGGCCCGGGCGACCTGGGCCTTCAGGAAGTCGTTCAGTGCGGAGGCGCGCATCACGGTACCGTCGACGACCTCGCCCGCAAGCACGGGGAAGGAGCCCTTGAGCTCCGTCACGGAGCCGTCCGCTGCGGCGTGCTGGATGCTGATCGCGCCGTCGGACGGGATGACCACGGACTGCTCGTTGGAGCGGAAGTCGTCGCTCGTCATATGCGCGACGTTGGTCCTGGACTCCGGCGTCCAGGCGCCCATGCTGTGCGGGTTCTGGCGCGCGTAGTTCTTCACGGACGCAGGCGCGCGGCGGTCCGAGTTGCCCTCGCGGAGGACGGGGTTCACGGCGCTGCCCTTGACCTTGTCGTACCGCGCGCGGACGTCCTTCTCCTCGTCGGTGGACGGGTGGTCCGGGTAATCCGGCAGCGCGTAGCCCTGGCCCTGGAGTTCGGCGATGGCCGCCTTGAGTTGCGGGATCGAGGCGCTGATGTTGGGCAGCTTGATGATGTTGGCTTCCGGCGTCTTCGCCAGTGCGCCGAGCTCGGCGAGCGCGTCCGGCATCTGCTGGTCCTCGGTGAGGCGGTCGCCGAACAGCGCGATGATGCGCCCGGACAGCGAGATGTCCCTGATCTCCACCTCGACACCCGCCGTGGACGCGAAGGCCTCGATGATCGGCAGGAACGAATAGGTAGCCAGCATCGGCGCTTCGTCGGTGTGGGTATAGATGATTCTGGCCATGTGCTCGCGTCTCCCTGGTGCTCGGCGTCGTGCGGTCGGTCGGGGGTTTCCCATCGGCTTCAACTTACCCCGTTACGGGCGTCGACTGGACACGGCTGCGCGGTTCGACGGCGTCGACGGGCCGGGTAGAGAGGTGGGCGTTGTGCTGGTCCTCCGCAGGGCGCTGACCTGAGGTCAGTGGAAGAAGTGGCGGGCTCCGGTGAGGTACAGCGTCACGCCGGCGGCGTTCGCGGCGTCGATCACTTCCTGATCCCGCACCGATCCACCCGGCTGCACAACGGCGCGGACGCCGGCGTCGAGCAGGATCCGTAGCCCGTCCGCGAACGGGAAGAAAGCGTCGGACGCCGCGACTGAACCGCGCGCCCGCTCGGTGTCGGCGAGCGTGTTGGCGCGCTCGACGGCGAGGCGGCAGGAGTCGACGCGGTTGACCTGACCCATGCCGACGCCGACCGATGCACCGTCGTGCGCGAGCAGGATGGCGTTGGACTTCGCGGCCCGGCAGGCCCTCCAGGCGAAGCCCAGGTCGGCAAGCGTCGCGTCGTCGGCGGCATCACCCGCGGCGAGCGTCCAGTTGGCGGGGTCGTCGCCCTCGGCGTCGAGCGTGTCCACCGTCTGCATCAGCACCCCCCCGGACACCTGGCGGAACTCCACCGGGTTCCGGCCGTAGCCCTCGGGAAGGGTCAGCAGCCGGATGTTCTTCTTCTGCGAGAGGATCTCGACCGCCTCCGGGGAGAACGACGGCGCGATCACGACCTCCGTGAAGATGTCCTTCACGGCCCCGGCCATGCGCACGGTGACTTCCCGGTTCGCGGCGATGACTCCGCCGAACGCGGACACCGGGTCGCAGGCATGGGCCTTGGCGTGAGCATCGGCGATGGGGTCCTCGGCGTCGGCCGAGCCGACGGCCACGCCGCACGGGTTGGCGTGCTTGATGATGGCGACTGCGGGCTCGTCGAAGTCGAACGCGGCCCGAAGCGCTGCGTCGGCGTCCACGTAGTTGTTGTAGCTCATGGTCTTGCCGTGCAGCTGGTCCGCCTGGGCGATGCCCGGCGTCGCACCCTTCTCCACGTAGAGCGCTGCCTGCTGGTGCGGGTTCTCGCCGTAGCGGAGCACGTCGGAGCATTCGAGCGCGAGACCCGCATAGCCCGGCCAGGTGGAGGCGTCGTCGTCCGTGTCGAACTGCTCGGCGGTCCAGGACGCTACGGCGGTGTCGTAGGCGGCGGTGTGCGCGAAGGCGAGCGCGGCCAGCCGGCGTCGTGCCTTCAGGTCGAAACCACCCTCGGCGGCGGCCGTGACCACGTCCCCGTAGCGTGCCGGGTCGACGACGACCGCGACCGACGGGTGGTTCTTCGCCGCAGATCTGACCATCGCCGGCCCGCCGATGTCGATCTGCTCGACGACGGCGTCGGGCTCCGCACCCGAGCGCACCGTCTCGACGAAGGGGTAGAGATTCACGACCACGAGGTCGAAGGCCTCGATCTCGAGCTCAGCGAGCTGGTCGATGTGCTCCTGGCGACGACGGTCGGCGAGGATGCCCGCGTGGACCTTGGGGTGGAGGGTCTTGACGCGGCCGTCCAGGGTTTCCTCGAATCCGGTCACCTCGGAGACCTCGGTCACCGGGACGCCGGCCGCAGCGATCCGCTGGGCCGTGGACCCGGTGGAGACGATGGAGACGCCCGCGCGCTGCAGGCCGTGCGCCAGCTCCTCGAGGCCGGTCTTGTCGAACACCGAGATGAGTGCTCGACGGATGGGGACACGGTCAAGCTGGGTCGGGCTCACGCAGATCTCCGTCGGTAGCTTCGCTGGGGTCGCGCACAAGTCTATAGGTGCGCTGATCCGGTTCTATAGGTACATTGATCCGGTGCCGCGAGATGACAGATATGACCGGGCCACGGGTGGCAAAGTCATATGGTCGTTGCAACGCTCTGATTGAAGGAGCGTTTGATGGTGAAGTTGTTTCCGCCTGGTGCCCGTACTGAGTTCGTGGATCTGTTGTGTGGCGGGTTGTCGGTCATTGAGGCGTCTCGGCTGGGTATGGTGCGCGATTCGTTCACGCGAAGTTCTCGTCATCGGGACAAGCTGTCCTGATCAACGTAGGGGCGCCGAATACGAGGCGTTTGTCTTGTTCCAAGTAGTGCTATGTATGGCGGGTTTCGCGTCATGCGAGTGATCCGGGTCTGCTTGGAAAATTGTTTCGTAGATGTCATAGATCAGTGCAGCCTTGGCGTTGTTGTAGAGCATGACGTCGTCAAAGTCCTCCGTGGCAAGCTGCTTCTTCAGACTGCCGTATGCATCGCGGTCGCCTTTGTGCGTTCTCAGCCAGTTTCTGAACATCACGTGCCGCTGCGGCTCGATCGCCCCTGCCGTGAATACATGAAGGTTCGTGTCGGGTGTGCTGAGCTTGAACACACGATGTTCCTCCCAGTCCGGTTCCCTTATTACCAGCACGAAACCGTGCTGGTCCAACTGAGGCAGGTATGAACCTTCGTCGGAGGAATCAGCGACCAGGACGTCGACGTCGATCACTGGTTTCGCTGATAGGCCTGGGACTGAAGTGGACCCCTCGCGCTCAGGAGACCCAACAGATCGCGAAGCAAACCATTCCTATGCCTTCGTCCAACCCACTCCCGCCGAGCACATGCGATTAGAAATCGGGGCGGCCATCCGTGGGGGATGAGGCTCGGGCGTGGGTGCGCTTGGGTATCCGGCCGGCTTGTGATGCGAGCCTGCCAGCAGTAACGGCGTTTTTAAAGGCTGTCGCCATTTTTATCGGGTCTTGTGCTCTTGTCACTGCTGTCGCGAGCAGGACCGCGTCGCAACCCAGCTCCATCGCGAAGGCGGCATCGGAGGCTGTACCGATTCCTGCGTCGAGTACCACCGGAACGGTTGCCCTTGAGACGATGAGCTCGATGTTGTGAGGATTCAGGATCCCCAGCCCTGTGCCGATGGGTGATCCCAAAGGCATCACCGCTGCTGCCCCGAGTTGCTCTAGCCGCCGGGCCAGAACGGGATCGTCGTTGGTGTAGGCAAAAACTTTGAAGCCCTTGTTGACCAGTGCCTCGGTGGCATCGGCTAGTTCCAGTGCATCAGGTAGCAATGTCTGTTCATCGGCGATGACTTCAAGTTTTATCCAGTTCGTTTCCAGTGCCTCTCGCGCCAGTTCGGCGGTCATGACAGCTTCGCGTGCGGTGAAACACCCCGCGGTGTTCGGTAGAACCTGAATGCCCTGATTTCTGAGCAGTTCGAACAGGGAACCACCGGTCTGGGGGGTGTATCTCCGCAGGGCCACGGTGGTCAGTTCTGTGCCTGAGGCGGCCAGAGCCTCCCCTAGACCCGACAAGCTCGGAGCCCCGCCGGTACCCATGATCAACCGGGAGTTGAACGCCACTCCATCGATCCATAAAGCATCATTGTCAGTCATCTTCATCCTCCTTGGACTGCGGTCAGCACTTCGACGTCGTCACCATCAGTGATTTCCGTCTCAGCCCACCGAACGCGGGGCACGACCTCGGCGTTGACAGCGACGGCTACCCCTAACCGCTGTCCATCCACGGGCTGCCCCGCATCGGTCAGATCTCGCCCAGTGATGTCGACTACCAGGTGCCTGAGAGTGGAAACCGAGTCTGTAGCGCGGGTCTCGCCGTTCAACGTGAAGCTCATACATCTGCCTTATCTACATCTGTCTTGTCCTGGGAAATCTGTTGAGGAAGGTAACCGTCATGACCGGGTACTCCGGTTGAGTGCATGGCGCGACTGAACCGGTCGGGCCGGAACTGCTCTATGTCAATTCCCGGTTCGTTCCGGTTGATGAGGTCAGCGCAGATAAGAGCTGCAATCGGTGCCAGCAGCACCCCGTGCCGGAAGAAACCCGTGGCAATAACAACTCCACGTACGTCAGAACCGTCATGATGTCTGCACCGGCCAAGCAGCGGAGCGTTGTCGGGAGTTCCAGGTCGGGTGCGACAAATGGCTTCGATCAGTTCCAACTCCGCGACTGCAGGAATCAGCGCCTGTGCATCCCGGAGCAGCTCGTAGACACCCCCTGCGGAAAGTTCCGCTGATCCGTTTTCCCGCTGCGTGGCCCCGATCACCACCGTTCCGTCCTGGCGGGGCACCACATAGATCGGTGACCCGTGGACCAGCCCACGGACGGTGGACGTTATGAGCGGCCGGAGGTGTTCAGGCACCCGTAAGCGCAGAATGTCACCATGCACCGAGCGTAACGGTAGTCTCAGCCCAGCCGGTACACCGAGGACGTCTGCTGCACCAAGCCCGTTAGCTAGAACAACCTCATCCGCATCAATCTGTTCGCCCGTTTCGAGCAAAACACCGGTAACAGCGGCAGGATCAAGGGCATCACCATGGATGAGTGCGGAAGCGGAAACCTTTACCATCCGCATCACTGGTTGTTGTGCCAGTGCTGTTTGGAGGGCGGTGGCCATGGACCGCGGATCTACTTGATGGTCTCCGGGGACAAGAAAAGCCCCTGTCAGCTGCGGGCCGAGCAGCGACTCCACACTGCGTGCCTGCCTGGTTGTCAGTTCCTCAACGTGCAGACCCAGCCCCACCTGAACACAACGTAGGTCCTGGAGTGTTTGACGGTCCGCTGCATCGATGGCAGCGACCAGCGTCCGTGTGCGGTGATACCCGGTTTCCATACCGGAGGCAGCCTCGAGGTCTGCCGTGAACTTTTCATAGGCGCCGCTTGAGGGCAGCGTGAGGTTCAGCAGGGATTCCTCCTGGTAGTGGAGCTCACTGACCGGGGCAAGCATCCCCGCTGCAGCGTGGGTGGCTCCGTCAGCAGGAGCTGGGTCCATCAGTGTCACCCGGTGCCCGCGGCGGCTGGCCTCCCAAGCTATCGCAAGTCCTACGATCCCCCCGCCGATCACGGCGACGTGCAGGGCGGTGCCTGGTTCATCCAAGGGCATGGAGATCCTTCCTACGCCGGGATCAACCGGATCAGGTTCGTACGGTCGGCGTCGAACACCCTCTCAGCCCTACTGGCCATCAGTACAGTGGTGCTACCGACAAACCGGGCTCCCGTGGAGCTATTAGTCTATGGCGTATGGATTCCGTCCCGCATGTTGCATCCTTCCCACGAAATTCATCCGCCGGGGAGAGCCCCTCAACGATCAGTGCGGCGGTATTGCACAGGCAACAGCTCGGGTCAGCACAGTTGTACGTGTGCACCGATTCACGCAAGGAAAAGGGCGACTTCCCGAAGTTCGTGGACGCCGCCTACGCCGGAGGGGTGGACATCATCCAAATCCGCGACAAAAACATCGAAGCAGCCGAGGAACTGGCCTGCTTCGATGCTCTCCGTGCAGCAGCGAAACGACACGGCAAACTGTATTCCGCCAACGACAGGGCCGATATCGCCCGGCTAAGTGACGCACCCGTTTTCCATGTAGGACAAAAGGACCTGGCGATAGCTGCCACCCGGCAGCTGCTAGGACCCGAACCAGTCATCGGTTTATCCACACACTCTTCAGCCCAAGTCATTGCTGCCACCTCCACGGATGGGTTGGATTACTTCTGCACAGGCCCGATCTGGGCCACTCCCACGAAGCCCGGCCGCGCTGCTGTCGGGCTTGAGCTAGTACGTCACGCTGCAGAGTACTCGGCCAAGACCCCGTCCCCACTCCCCTGGTTCGCCATCGGAGGAATCGACCACACCACCATCGGTCAAGTCGTCGAAGCAGGAGCCCGCAGAGTCGTCGTCGTCAGAGCGATCACAGAAGCCAACGACCCATTCACTGCCGCCAGCCAACTCAAATCAGCACTTCCACCCCTCACCTGACCCCCATGCCGCTTACCAAGCCCCGTCAAGCACTAAGCGCAGCCCAAGCACCGGACACATACGCTCTTGGCTGGGCCAACACTGCACACCCATGAACGGTTCACCGGACTGCGCTGCCGGACAGCCATCAATCCACCCGAAAGCTCGATCCGTTTGCCCGCGCTCAACCGCGACATGCCCTCCCAGTCCATGAACGAGATGTACGACGACATTTGTCGCTCGGCGAGAGCCCCTTACAGCTACAACCTATGCTCCAACCTCGTCTGGGAGAGGAGCCCATCGTGGAGTTCAGATATGGACGCCTCACACGCAGGCTCCTGCAACCCAGGGGACTAATGGGCTCCCTGGGCTCAGGGAGAACGTGTACTGTCGAGGCAGTGACACGGGGTGCCGGTACTAACCGGCTGAGATGACACCCGTTGAACCTGATCCAGTTCGCACTGGCGAAGGGATGTCCTGCCGGGCCTTACTGTTGCGGGTCCCGCATCTTTTCGCCCTGACTTTCAGGGAGCCTTATGCAGATCGCAGAACAGATCGTCCTGGTCACCGGCGGCGGCCGCGGTCTCGGCCGCCACATCGTCAAAGCGTTCGCCGCAGAGAGCGCCCGGGTGATCATCAATTACCGCACCAGCCGGGACGCCGCCCGGGAACTGGCGGATCACTTCGGCTCGGCGCGGGCGGTGGCCCTGGAGGCCGATGTCACCGATCCCGAACAGGTGGCCACCATGCTCGAACGCGCGCAGGAACACTTTGGGGCCCCTGTCACCACCGTGGTGAACAACGCCCTGGCGGCATTCTCCTTCAACGGGGACGGTCGCTCGCACACAGCGGAAATTGGTTGGGACGAGTTCGCAGCCCAGTTCTCCGGAAGCGTCCGGGGAGCCCTGAACACAACCCAGGCGGCCCTGCCAGGGATGCAGGAACAAGGCTTCGGGCGGATCATCAACATCGGCACCAACTTGTTCCAGAACCCCGTAGTGCCCTACCACGACTACACCGCGGCGAAAGCGGCTCTGCTGTCGCTGACCCGGACCCTGGCCAAGGACCTGGGCCAGCACAACGTGACGGTGAACATGGTCTCCGGCGGGCTGCTGCGCACCACCGACGCCAGCGCGGCCACCCCCGAGGAGGTCTTCGACCTCATCGCCTCCTCCACACCGCTGGGACGTGTCACCACACCGCAGGAGTTCGCTGACACCATCCTCTTCTTCGCCTCACCCTGGGCGAGGTCGGTTACCGGGCAGAACCTGGTGGTCGACGGCGGACTGGTCATGGACTGAGTCGGACACCCATGGGCACGCAACGGCAGCTGCACCTCAACACCTTCCTCTTCGGTGCCGGCCATCACGGCGCGGCATGGCGGCGCCCCGACTCCCCTGTGGAGCGACTGGGGGACATCTCGTACTGGGAACGTCTTGCCCGCACCGCCGAACGTGGTTTGTTCGACGCCGTGTTCTTTGCCGACGGCCACAGCGTCGATGATGTCACCTCAGGGCCCCGCTGGTTCCTCGAGCCGCTGACTGCCCTGTCCGCCATGGCTCGGGCCACGGAGCGAATCGGGTTGGTCTGCACCATTTCGACCATGTTTTTCACCCCGTTCCACGCCGTCCGGATGCTCGCCTCCCTTGACCACATCAGCGGCGGGCGGGCGGGTTGGAATGTAGTGACCTCCATGTTCAACGCCGGCCCTCAATCACGGCCTGGAGACCATGCCGCCACGGAAGCAGCGCTACGCCCGTGCCGAGGAGTTCGTCGAGGTCGCCCAGCAACTGTGGGACTCCTGGGCCGATGACGCCGCGGTCGCGAACCGGGACGGCGAATACGCCGATTCCACCTCACTGCGCCCGGTCCACCACAGCGGCGAGCACTTCCAGGTGGACGGGCCACTGACCGTGCCACGCCCACCACAGGGCAGGCCGGTGCTCTTCCAAGCCGGGGCCTCAGGACCCGGACGGAACTTGGCCGCCCGGTACGCAGAAGCAATCTACGCGGTGGACGCCTTACTACCCACCGAACAATCACTGGCCCAGCTCAGCAAGTTCATCCACCCGGACTGCAGCGGATGGGACCTCGACGCCCCAGTCTCACAGCTGCCCCCACTCGAAGGTTTCCTCAGCCCACAGGGCCGGTATGCAACAATTCCGGACGGGCGGATGTGATGACCACTGACGCATCCGAGACACTGTGGGTTGCCAACCAGCACCCGGAGCTATGCGCCGTACACCGGGGGAAATCCTTTCGACTTCTCACAGAAGGCCTACCTCCTCCCTCGCGGCGACGAGGTATTCTAAGAGTACGTGGATCAGTGGCTGAACATTGCCGTCAATGACGGAACCCACGACGCCGCCAAAACACCCTGGTCCGGATGAATACTGACGCCTGAGTCGTGTGCATCCCTAGAAGGCTTGATGACTGAGCGGGTGTCTGGCATGAGGGCGAATGGTGGGGGCGCACTCGAAGGGTGACCTTTCTCGAGTGTGGCGGTGTTCTTGCACGTCGTTTGCCGGGATCAGGTTGATGGCATAGCGGCTCTTTCGCGGGCGCGTCAGTGACGCTTGAGGCCGTAGTGGTAAGCGGTCAAAGAGGCCAACTCTGGCCTATATTCCATGCTGTCGAGTGAGCGGGTTCGCTATCAAGACTCTTGAAAGTCAATCAGCGCCTCGCTCAGGCAGGATGTGGGGTTCCAGCGGAACGCGTTCCAGCCAGCGGATGTTGCCGCTTGCACGTTCTTTGCTCTGTCATCGATAAGGCATAGCTGTCTAGGGGCCGCCCCGCAGGGCCGATCGCGGTCATTTCTGGCCGTTCGGCGGAAGAGGCCGGCGTAAGAGGCCGTTCGGCGGAAGAGGCCGGGCGGAAGAGGCGCAAGAGGCCGGTGGAGGAGGCCGGGCGGTACGGGAGTGCGAGCGACCGCACGGAGCGTTACATGCTCTCGGCCGTGTCGGCTGCCGGGCGGTAAGGTTCTCGCAGTACCCACTCCCTTTGCGAAGGCATCATGAGCATCAATACGCAGCTCCCCACCGGCGACCAGGTGGTGCAGGACCTCCCCTGGCGCTGGAAGGTCCAGGGGAAGATCTTCCTCATCGGCGGCCTCGGCTTCATGTTCGACGCCTGGGACGTCACCCTCAACGCCTATCTGATCCCCCTGCTCATCGCCGACTGGGGTCTCGTCC
>JAABUN010003166.1_pt1 | contig 26450 bp, 32 predicted proteins | sample 5559311 | NCBI WGS metagenome assembly JAABUN01 (sample SAMN10711877, study PRJNA513370) | rock metagenome | isolation source: Antarctica rocks | place: Antarctica: Victoria Land, Siegfried Peak sud
AAAGGGGATGGGGATGGGGATGGTAATGGTGATGGGATTTGGGATGGTGATGGGGTTTGGGATGGTGATGGGGTTTGGGATGGTGAGAGAGTGTGTAGGTGGGGAAGAAGATGGGGAGGAGGATGGTGGTGGGGATGGTGTGAGAGTGGTGGGATTATGGGTGGTGGGTGGTGGGGATGGTAAGAGTGGTGGTATGGTGAGGAGGATTGGGAGGAGGATGGGATATGAATCGGATATGGATGGGTGGTGTAGGGGAGTGGGGAGGAGGATGGGGAGAAGGATAGGGAGTGAGATTTGCGTGGGGAGGAGGATGGGAGGAGGTTGGGGAGTGGGGAGGTTTTGGATTGATGGTGATGGAAGGGGATCTTATCGGGTTTGTAATGATAACGGAGCTGAAATGGAGGATTTGCATTCTGGATTCGGAGGGATGGAGACATGAAGGTGGTAATAGGTTTAAGGGGATATTGGGTGAAGTTATGAAGTGGGTTGGTGTATGGAGTGTTTCGATACTCGCTTGAACAGGTACGTTCTGCAAATCTGGGTTGGGAAAGACTCTTCGATTGCCCAAAAAGATCAATGGCCAGTTCCGAGGAAGCCACCCACCACTCTTTGAATTCGTCGCTGGGATCTTAGGTTTCCTGGAAAGCGGCAACTCCAAAGGTATTACATGTGCGGTATCGTGAGGTCGTAAATGCATCTCCTTTTCACTCTTGTGCAACCAAATTATCACCTTCCCTTAGCCCCTCGACCACGAGTTCTTCTTGCTCCGCCCGGCGATATATATCTCGTACGTCATCTGTACATCAAGTTATGTCAGTGTTGGAAAGCTTTGTTACTATAAGGAAAGGTTTACCTGTAGTCGTCTCAAAGTGGCTAGTGGCATCGTAGCTCTTCGAGATGAAGATGTTGTCATTTCGCCCACTTTCTAAGGGCTCGTAGAGAGGTATTGCAGGGCCCATGAATTTCTCCTCGATTTTACCTAGCCTGTCGAAACCGGGTTGCAGCTCTAGATGATGGTTACTTGAACCTTCTGCGATGGTCGAGACGATTGCGATATAGTAGCCTTTCGGGCAGACGTTGTGAGAGGAAGAGACGATGGCGATGTAGATGTCTACACTAGTCAGTTGTGTACGTTTACACTGACTGCTCGAAGCAAGGCCTACCATTTTTCCTACCAACCTGCGATTGGGGGATAATCAGTTGTGCGGAGTCGCTGTTGTCGGTATTCGCCACCGGATGTGTGAGTATGCAGATAGCCTTTAGCAGGTGCCCTACCACCTGCACCTTGCCAGGGAAATAAGAGGGATCGCCCAAAATCTTCTTTGTTTTGGTTGAGAACTTCATGCCGTCGCTGTCTTCGCTACGTTCGCGCATCGTCGCTTTGATACCGGAAACTTTGCCTCCTTCCATCTCAATTTCGTCAATGTTGGTGTTCAACATGTATGTACCGCCGTAAATTGCGGAAAGACGAGCAAAGCCTTGTGGTAGCTCTCCGAGGCCGTATAGGGGGTATATGTAAGGTGATTTGCCGTATCGTGCCATCGAGTTGACATACAGCCTTGTCCTCTGGACCGTTTCTTTTGCAGCGCCCTTCTGATTAATGTATTCGTCCGTCTGGTATAAAGCCATTGAATGGCCGATGAAGTCACGCGTCGTCGCTTCCAGTCCGTATTTGTCGTATACCTCCTTCATGCTGCACCGATTGAGGTCCAGTCCTGCAGATTGAGTCAGAAAACTTTCATGCCATTCTCGGTAATCGCTGTATCCCACCTCCGTAACTCGCAGGATCATCTTCCTTGAAGGCTCCCACCCACTCCAGGAATTTCTTTGCCCGCCTCTTCTCGAAAAGACCCATCAACGGTGATCGTAATGCCTCCCCCGCATCCGAAGGAACCTTTGCTACTGTTGCTCGTGCGCCACTACCTTGTTGAACATAGCTACCGGCGATCTGCTTGAATTCGAGGTACCGTGTGACATCCGTCGAGACCAGAATATTCGTCAATTCACCATTCGACATTAAAAGCTTAGGTACCAAGTCAATATTCCAATCGTTCACACGTCCATACTTTTTCCATGGCTCCTCTCCCTTGTTATAGTTGCCGTGTTTCTTGAACAGCTGTTGCGCTTCAGCCAAGGTCCATAAGTGCTTTCACGTAGCTGTACATACGGACTCGAGGTTCACCGACGCGGACTCGCTATTTTTGGTCAATGAACCTGTAGAAGGAATGAAAGGCCACACTAACCCTCCGTAGTGATCGTTCCGATCGATGTGTAGTACTTTCTTGCCTTTGACGCTCATAACCCTGAAATCGGAATCAGTCGCGTGAGCACTCCGTCGAGTTTACCTGAGCATACCCTGATAATACACACTCCGTCAAGCCTAATTGACAACTGTCAGCTCCATTCACCATCGTTGGCGAGGATATTGACATACCTGTCCCAAGTACGACGACGTCATACTCTGGGGCAACCTCGTCCATGGCTGGTGATAAAGATTCTAGTGGTAACAATGCTGAGACGCGAACGTAATGATCGTTAGTATGCAGAGGCGTAGCGACGCAGTAAGTGGTTGCTCCCAACGACAATGACAGCGCCAAGCCCGGTGGTATTACCATCGAAAAAAGCGCTTCTACATGCATTCACTTATGTTACCGGGGACGAGGACTACACAATGACCAACGATGGAGGTGGAACTCAAAAGCTCATGACTCGCGTATCAAGATTGGATACTTTGGTAACGTATAAACGCTTCTTCCTCCCTTACACATGAACTCAAGCATAATTCTTAGCCACCAACATATGGCAATACAAAACCAACCCCTGTGAGGTTTAATACGGAGCCCTTAAAGTTTATGATCCTTCATCATAATCTCCTCTCAATTCACCCCGCTGCGGATGCTGCTCGAGGTACTTCATCTTCCTCCTTGGCCTCCTGATACAAGTAAGCTAACGTGAATTCATCGAGTTTAGCCACCTACTAACCTCATAGTTTCTTGGGTTATATGCCAATGTATTGGGTTCTGCATTGAGATTAACGTCGGGATCCTTCTCTGCAACTTTCCATGCGTTCTCCCACGAATACCACCGTTCCGTGAGGGTGAATTTGATGCGTTGTTGCGTCCGTCGGATCTGCCGACGACCAATGAGTAATGCTGTTTGCTTTTGTAGTCTATCTAATGTCCAAAGTGGTTACGAAGGAAAGTGTGTGAATATCATACCACCATTTCTCTCCCTTTCGCTTGTTCATGCCCTTGGCGTAGTCCCAGTCGTCGTCGCTCGAGGCTTTCCGTTGCCAGGCGATTCCGGTCCTTGCAACATATGTACCAGATTGATTGCAGATCTTCCCACGATTTCTGCCGCAGCTCTCCTACTGTCCACGCACGGCCTTGAATATTTCAGTACCCGATGAGCTTGAACGGGATAAAGCATGCTTTACCATGAGCTTCATCCTCCTTAGGTAGAGATAGCGCCTTTCTATCCCCATTGAAAAAGCCCCATAGCCCATGGTCTGGATCGGCTTGCACCTTGGACCTTCGCTTTGGATCCAGCACCGGCTTAGGTAAGGGCTGAGATGACATGGAAACGGGGAATCTCAAGCCTGTCCTCCGTAAAGCAGATTCTCCTCTATGAAGATTGCCATCCCGTCTCTTCCTGTAGGGTTTGTGACGTGCATTGTGCGCGGTAGAGGTTGAGAATGCGGACAGTTGATGTAGGGATCCGAAAGTCACTGCTAGCCAAGGGGCAAGGAAGGTAGGAGGCAGTTGCTGTGTTACGTTCAGCATTGAAACATGGCTCGTTTTCCAAATTAACATCCTAGCCACTAGAGAAGGAAGTCATTTACAGTCCCCAGATCATGATGCTAAGTGCTGATGTACGTGAGAAATGGTTTCTTGGGCTCATCATGTATTCTAGGCGGGATAAGCGCGTAGCCGCCTGCAGTTCAACATTCACCAGTGGGCTTGGTGTCTCGAGCAAACGTCTTTGGCAAGAACGTACAGCATACTCACCGGGTGACCTCGTCTAGGGTAATTCCGCAGCCATGAATCGTCAAGGTAAGCAACAATATTTCTATCGTGCGCTATTCATGCCATTAGAAAGGCGGACACAGCATCATTCTGCCGAGAAGGAGCCCGTTCTAGGACCTGGACCTTGTCCCAAATGTGTGACTTTGGAGTTCCGACCGGCACACCGAGCGCAGGCCTGGCCCGTACATCTGCAAAGAAGAAAAATGCCAGGGGTATCTCCTTCGAGCAATTTACGGGCGAAAGAGACCCTTTCGAGGTAAAGGCTTTTGTCGCGCGCCATCGATCTGCTACGCTTAGAGCTCGAGCTACCTCGGGCCTTCAATGGCAGCTCGCACTTCCCCGTTTGGAGGACACTACCGAGTCTGGTCCTGCAGATGAGAATGAAGGAGAATACGGTGGAAAGTTGGCCGAACGGAATGGAGTTTTAGCTTCGCTTCATGAGGAGAGTCCTGCGGCTCGTATTAAAGCACGTCATGAACGGGAGGAGGAATCGTCAGTCCTCCGTAATATTCGAAAGGGCGTTGCGGTTCCCCTAATGGTCTGTTGTAATCATCAAGTTACCTCGTTAAATATATTATTTGGCAAAGCACCGAAGGATTTTGTGGTTCGCTTTCTGGCTAGACAAGAGCGTCACGCCCACAGAGGAGAAGAAAGGATACATGCTGCTATCCTTCACGCTCGCCTTGAGCATCATCTCTACTTGTCAAATCCATCAGAATTGCAACGAATTAGAGGTCCCTCCATCAGGACCTGTGGCGTATGGAGCAGTGGTTCCGAAATTGCAGTCGGAACAGCTCAGCGGCAGCAGTATACCTTTATATCAGGTATGAAAAGGGACAACAGTGAATCCGATTCCAGGCCATCTCGGAGCGTCGTTTTGCCGGAAGCGATGGTGAAAGGGGATGATCCAAATCTTCCTGGTATGAGCCCTAAGGACGAGAAGAATCGCGACTTCGCGACTGGTTTCACAGCGGTGCAGGACACTTTCAGCCGTTCTTGTCACCATCTGCCCCATTCCGGTACGCTTGTATCAAGTCATGATACCATGTCAAGGTCACCATGGAACGGCCCACACGATCCTCCCAGCCAGCTACCACGTTTTGGCTTCCACTATACGATTAATCCTGCGGCTGATACCACACCTAACGCTGGACCAAGCCTACCTTTCATGCGGAGTGACGCGAGTGGCCCCACAGACCCTTTACCCCGTTTTGGACTCGATGAACATCTCGTACCTACGGCTCTGCCTCAAGTTTTTCGGACCGATCGGGATTGTCTTCTCAAGGATGGTCCAAAATGGCCTTCACCCGATCATAGATTCGATGAGTACGGCATATCAATGACCTCAGTCCAGATGTCCCGAGGCAATCTTGACAGTCTCTGCAAAGTCGTACCCAACCCAAAATTCTCAGCTTCAACTGGCTCTTCCATAGCGATGCTATCCCAGTTACCTCTTCCAAGTGCTATAGCTCTACCTAGGCAACGAGGTTCCGTTTTGCCACCAATTGGAGCTACTGATTCGCGCTTTGTCAACCAGGGTCCTGCTACACCTTACCGATCACTGGTTGATACTCATTCAATTTATGCTACACATACCATGAGACAGAGCGCAATTCGTCCGCAGCATGCTGACAGGTCTCCTCCAGAGAATATACGCCCTGCCCCGCAAATCATGCGATATGGGCCTTTTCAAACCCAACAAGCACACCAAAGCCGAAATCCGCCGCTCGGCTCTGGACGGCTGCAGAATGCCTCGAAATCAGGTATGCAATCGTCCATGGTACGTGAGACGCCACTTTCGTTGACTAAGATCGACCGTGTCATTCAGGCAGTGGTCCGAGTTGGGCATTTGGTGCGCCGAACGGAGTGACGGCACTACCATCTTCGCAACCAAGACAGACTGGTACAGGGGCAACAAGCTTTGCGCAAACAATCGGCGGGCCTCCACAAGCTGCGTCTCTAGATCTATCGTAAGCCTCCCCGCAGTATTGTGTATTCTCGCATCATTCCTGATACGAATCCTTTGATGAGGAGACCGCATGAACTCCACTGATGGGCGGGCGCCATCGTGATAGTGAATTCCCTTCCTTATCGGGTACCTCTCAACCGCAGTATCAGAACCAAAGTCAAGCCATATGGGCGAACCAAAGAGCAGTGCAACAAAACCCGGTGCAGCGTCCAAATCAACAACACCCAATAGCCTCACAAACCCCTCAACAACATCAGCATACCCAACAAGTCCAGGATCAGTCACAACGACCGAGCGAAGACATATTATCTGCAACATCACATCTAACGAACGCAATAGATGATCATCGTTACGGTGGTACAGGAACTCTAGGTCAACTGTCAGCTTCTCGACAGCCGCAGACCACCAACGTTGACGACTTCCCGCCTCTAGGTCGGAATGGAACCGACGAAAATGATGATAGAAGAAGCAGTATAATGCAGAATTCAGGATTCGGAGGCTTCTCCAGCACAAACGCATTCTCCTTGCCGCCGGACCAGGCACAGGCCCGCAATACCTTGCCAAGTGCGTCAAGTAGTCAAGCAAACAATACGCGGTCTTCTTCGGTAGTCGATAGGCTTACCTCGCCGAACGGAATCGGCTTTGGAGGTAAGGCTCGCGCGTTGGCATCTCGCATTTGCACGATTTGCTCATATGCTACGCAGCTTCATCCAATGGGCGCTCTCCGATCGAACCAATACGTCAAGGCACTATTGGTCCACAAGAACAAGATAGGAATGTGGGTTTTGTACATTACTCGTCTTTTCATTACACAATTGATGGAGCGCACAGAATACCTCAGTGGCGCAAGGATACCAGCGACACGAAAACACGATGAACTCCCTCCTTAATAATTTCAGTGAATTGCAATTCCAAACACAGCGGCAGGCTAGTCAGCCGCAGCAACAGGACTATGTGACTAGGACAGGCGATGCGCCCGACTCAGCTGTGACCTCAGATCAGACGACACCGTCTCAGATGAGCGCATTGGAGGAATTCGGTCTGGCGGGCTTCTTAGCAACGGCAAGGAGTGAGAATCCGGATGTTTCCGGTCTAGCTAGGGGTCAGGAATTAACATCGCTTGGCCTGAACCTCAATTCACCGGAGTCAGCACCACTCCGATTAATTTGATTGAATAAATGCTGATGGGATGCGCAAGGCCTCTCTATCCGTCGTTCGCAGGTCCTTTTGCCGACGTAGGTTCACGACCCATGCAGCCTGATTACAAACTACCGGAATGCTACGTTGTCGATAACGTCCATAGGGTGACAGATAAGGTTCCCAGCTTCCATGACGAAACCTTGTTCTTCATTTTCTATACCCAAACCCGAGACATACTGCAAGAGCTGGCTGCTACTGAATTGTAGGTTTCGCAAGTATTGTCATTGTCCTCAGGATCCTTATTAACGCAATGACCAGGACTAATCGCAATTGGAGGTATCATAAAGAACTTCGCATGTGGCTCACGAAAGATGTGAGCTTGGGAGAACCGGTCCAAGTGTCCCCGGAGAAAGAGCAGGGTAGCTATTCTTTCTGGAATCCGCAAACGTGGGAGAAAATGCGAGTGAGTGGGAGATCTTAGTGTGATTGCTGTGACTGCTCTAATGGAAAACTCAGGTCACCAATTTCGAGCTTCATTACCAGCAATTGGCACCTAGTGTCTCCCGTCCCACCTTTTGATGGTGGGCTTAGCGAAGGCGTTGGAATGGATTCTGTTGAGAGGGACCAGATCCTCTATCTCAGGGGGCATGAAACGGGCTTTCAGCTCGAACGGTTCTTGCTCGTGGAGGTTACAAGTGCCATCATCAATCACATCACTGTTATTAGAAGACAAGAGATTCATATGCTAATGCGTCAGATACCTTTTCTCGCGGCACAGGGGTCTCTTCCCAACCAGTGATGATACTCTTTCAACACAACCCTTCTTCACCCCTTCGATTTCACTCTCTCACTTTGAAACGATAGGCATCCTTGCGATCGAGGTAGACCACTTTATCACTTAACCCAGCCTCATCCATCGCCTTTTTGAAATCCGACAACGGTGAGAGGAACACGTCGTAGTCGCTGATTTGAGATAAGTGTCAGCTTACTAACCCAAAATTGCCCTCATGTACATGTACATATACATACACATACACATATACACACATGAACACACAATCAAAAAAACAAGATAAACACCCTCTCTCTCCTTTCGCCAAGAAAAAAATCAAAATGACAAAAGAAATGGAAACAGAAAAGAACGAAAAACATACTCATAATGCACCGGAATCGTGACATCCGGCCCCACCATCTGCACCAACCGCACCCCCTGTTCGGCGTCCATGGTCACCATGAGCAAGGGCACGGAGGGGCTGGGGATGGTGGTGCCGCCGAGGTGGATGAGGAGGAGGTCGATGGTCGGGTAGCGGGTGGGGATCTCGTTGAGTTCGGGGACTAGGAGGGTGTCGCCGCTTATGTAGATTCTGAGGGTTGTTAGGGGGTGGGTGTTAGATGGGGTTGTGGGGAGGAGAGAGGCGAGGAGAGGGGAGAAGGGTGAAGGGTGAAGGGTGAAGGGTGAAGGGTGAAGGGTGAAGGGTGGGGAGAGGGTAAAGGGGAGGGGAGAGGGGAGGGGGTGGAAGGGGAGAGGGGTAAGGGGAGAGAGAGGGGGGGTTGAAGGGGAGAGAGAGGGGGGGGTGAAGGTGAAGGGGTGTAAAGGGGAGGGAGTAGGGTGTGGAAGGGGTGAAGGGGGCGGAAGGGGGAGGGGTAAGGGAAAGCGAAGCTGAGTACGTACCGGTACCCGCATTCGAAATCATCTTGGGCTTGGGTATGGTGCCCCAGCTCCAACATCCATCCGTTTGTGGGTGGGACCTATTTTCCTTCCCTCGTTAGCACGGCGGGGGTGGGTTGTCTAGCGGATGCTATGGGGGGATTAGGAATAGAGTAGGAGGTTGACTTACAGCCGCTAGGAAGTCGTTCAGGGCGCCCACTATATTTCCTGGGCCTAGCGGGACGTGTTTTCCAGGCATGCCTGTTATTTTTATGCTGGGTGCTTTTTGGGATGGGGATGGGGTTTTGATGTCGATCTGGGATTTTGGGGGGTGGGGGGTTAGCGTTGGTTTTTGCTTTGGTAATAAGGGGATGACAGGGATTATGAATTGGGAGCTGTGAATCTAGGATGGGGGGAAACTTGGATGGGGAAGTTTGGATGGGGAGAGATGTGGGTCGAATGGGATGATGGCTTCGATGAAAAGACGAAAGACTCACGAGCATGTCGTCGTAGTGATCGAGGTCGTGGACGGCCGTGAAGGCTTCACCGGGAGGTTGTGCCGTCGTGAGGTGGGTTTTTGCGTGCGGGGTTGTGATTATGGGAAGGGAGCGGCGGAGGGAGGATTCGACTTTGGCGTCGAAATGGTCGCTGGAGGGTGGGGGAGGGGGTTAGTTTTGGGGGGTTGGGGGTGTTTGGGTTGGGGTTGGGGTCGATGGATGGATGGGTGATGGGGTATGGAGAGGGGGTGGAAGGGATGAGGGAGTAGGGATGGATGGATGGGGAGGGAGACGTACGCGTGGTAGTGGGATAGGCAGATCAGATCTATACGTGGTAGGTCGTGGAGGTCGACGGCTGGGTTCGTGAGGCGCGTGCCGGTTACCTTTCGGTTCGGTTTGGTTAATTGAGTCTTTGGATAGATTGGGTTGTGGGTGGGTATGTAGGGGATAGGGGATCGTTTTGTTGGTCATTACATACCCCGGGTCCGAGATGAACGTGGTCGCCGGCGTGGAGGAAATTCTGTTGTGGTGTTAGGGAGGGGTTTTCTCGATTATATATGATATATATGATATTTATGTGCTTGTTAGGATATGATAGATGTATGTACGTACGGGATCGGTCATGAGGCGGATACCCTCCCATTCCCTTTGCGTCGAATATACAGTTAGTGGCTATTCTATGCAGCTCTTTGTAATGGGTATGCAATGGAGTGGAGCGTACAATATCGTCGTCACGGTTCCTACGAAGTAGAGACTTGCGTTCTCATCGCCGGGGGTTTTGGGATGGAGCTTTGTTTCTTTGGCTGTGGGGAGGGTGGTGGGGAGGGTTTTGGTGGTGGGTAGATCCCGAGTGGGGGCTTCGGAGGTGGAGGGGTCGAGGGTTAGGGATTTCATTCTGTGAGGTGGTTGGTATGGGGGTATTTTTGGTTTTGTTTTGGGGGGTGGATGGGGTGTGATTGGTTTATGGTGAGATTGATAGGTAGGTATTTTGGTGGAGGAGGAGCAAAGAAATGGTTTGGACGGGCGATGCGGTCATTCTTGATGACGACAGCGGGATTCGAATTTCCCCGCCGATGAGAGGGAATTGGGTTTTTTACGGACGTGATTTGGGTCTGATGTGTATCGAAGATGGATTGACCGTGTATTATCTATGATAACTATGCTATGAGTGATAGTACAGTGTAGTGGATCCCTTGTTGATAGAGTGAATGTGCTGATGAGAAAATCGCAGAAATTCGGACCAGAAGTCACACGAAACACAGTCTGTGCCTAACGCTGCCGACAGAAAGCAGGTCCCCAGCATGGTGTCTCTAAGAGTGCCACGATCCTTCTGTTACACATAGCTCCTGTGATGATCTGGCATCCCTTCCAAACCATTACGATGAGGGCTGCTGGACTTGAGTGGGGAGCCCGCAGCCCGTGGTATCACCGTTGGTGAGCTAGCAAATTTAAAGCACTGTTCAATGGTAGACGACTGTAGGAGATTGCTTACGAAAACTGTGCAGCAGGTCGGGCCATAATTGGGTGGACAGAATCCATATAGATAGGTTACTTGACCACCAGCCATGGCACTAATGCCTACGTCGCCGGTGTTAGTCTATCAATATACAATTGGCAGAAGATAGAGAAAGAGCTGTAGGGTGTAGGGAACAAGGTGACGGACATCCAGTGGCGGTAGTAGTAGGCTCGCCTGCAACGCCACCAGCGGCGAGGCCGTTGCAGCAGTACAGTGTTGCGGGAGTACTGCAAAAGTTTTCGACCGTGCAGTAGCCTTTTGGTGGGGGGCCGCCTGTACCCCAAGTATTGCCAGACGTTGGGACGGCCATGGCGAGAGGCGAGATGAGGGCTGCTGCGAGAGCGGCGATGAACAACATCTTGACGCAAAGAAAGGATTGGAGACGAGTAGGTGAGCTGGTTGTTATGGGTTTGAAATTGAAATTGATGGATGTTTGAGATAGAATGGGGTCGCTGATAGCAAAGGAGGACAAGAACGGCGGTCGTTGGGATCCCTTTATACTCGACGTTCTGCTCCTACGCCTTGAGCTGTCTCCGAGGCTTACCGTGAAAGATGTAGAGGCGAAGAAGAGCGACCTGCGGTCACGCACTCTATGTGTTCTAGACTACCCCGTGGCATTGCTATCGGCACTATCGATGCTCATGAGGGTACCTCAAACACCAAATTCGTTTCAATGAAACCCTAGCTCTGTATGTGGGTGTGTGCAAGTGCGGCACGAAGGTCACCAATCTGCTCCCGCGACTAACGAACAAACCGAGGGCGGAGCCTTGAGCGTTTGCTCGGATGGCGCTGCGCATCAGATATTTCCAGATTCTCCGGCTTTGGTATTCCTTGATCTTAGTAGAAAGCGGTCACTATTCAGCTGATGACATCCTGGTTGCGTTCATTCAATTTGTCGTTGAATGAATTCCGATGAGCCCAAGATGAAGTTCTTTTTTGGATCTCCTGTACCAATGAAATGGATAGTATTCCTGCAAGTGAAGTATTACAACACAACCAGTAGTATAGAGCAATATTCCATAAGCGAGCATCGTCGTGAGCCTACTTTGGTTGCACAGCCATCATCCCACGAATCGAAGCACACGTCGTACACCTGAGCCATTCATGGCTTTTTGAAGGATTGGTGTACCAAGTATACCGCAGCTTGAGCAGTAAGATACTGCTCCGAATTTTCCGCGCATGAAGATTGTTACCACTGCCAAGTCGGAAGGGTACTAATACAGTTTCCCAGCTCAAGATTGAGCATTGAGCATTCTTCGAGACCTCGAATGTATTCGGTCTGTACAACATATCGTGATGACAGCATCATGCTGTTGCGGTGTGACGTTTGTGGCATAAGCCCGCGGAGAACAAGACGTTCGAAAGGAATGAAGTTAGAGTCCGTAGTTATGACTGAGGAGTACGTGATCGAGACCACACTTCTCTCGGACTACACTTCTCCTTTACGTAAAACACGTGTAAGGAGAAAGTCTAGAATCTGAAGGAAATGAGGTCTCATTGTGATCTGCAAGGCGACTCTATCAAGTACCGTGCACACCATCACTTAACCTTCACGTATACAAAATGACGACCTCTTCCCCACTTCCCAGATATGTACACTTGTGGACCGAGGAGGCCCGAGCCGGCCAGGAACCACCAGATCGACCATGGATGGGTCTTGAGCAGGCTGTCGGAATCTATCGCACACTCGGAGCAAAATCTGCTTCCAAAATCAATCTATTCCTTGCAAAGGAAGGAGAAGGATAGTCTAAGCGAAGGTGTCGTCGGGATCGGTTTTGCGTTCATATGACAATATGAAATAGGCGAAGTACAATGTCTTCTTTAATGAACAATGCCAGGTCAATGCCAGGTCCTCTGCGAGCTTGTCATAGTCTTGAGGAGCATGGCATGTAAGCCATGGACAAGTCTGTGATACCAACAGAATCCGACCCAGAAAGCTGCTGGAGAGGCAGTGGCACAGAGCATCCAAATAGAAGGGCATTGAGCCAACCTTGGGGTCGGCGTGTCTGGTTCCTCGCGGGCTTCTTTGTATCTTCACAAATTCTGTATTCTAGATGAGTCTCCCGGACTTTGCCAGATCCATGAGAGAAGCTATTAAAACAGCCTGAGAGGCTTCTTCATCAGGCCTACTGCCCTAGAGTATTTTATCAATAATCATTACTGTCTGCTTCTCAACATCAGCTGCCGTGAAATCTATCCAGTCCTCTGAGCGAAGCGGGTTCTATCAGTATCGCGAATGGCCGCAAACGTTATGACCAACTCCATTTGCCACAAGTCATCCAACCTGAGCGCAGTTCACAGTGACTAGGATGAAACACACTTTCAGCTGGAACACCCGGTCATCTCTTCGTACCACACAAATATCTGACAATGGTCAGAGAGGTACAACATGGTGACGGATGTTTGTGCTCATCTTTCCCGAAAGCAATGACTGGCTGCTAGGTTGGCGTCCGCGAAATTGAAATAAGATCCAAGACTCCAATGTATTCTCCAGGATGGGGGGTTTTTCGACGTCTTCAACGATTGACACTATGGAACAATGATAGATTCGGGTCCTTACTTCCTCATCCTAAGGATTCGTTCCACAGTCTTCGGTTGAACATAAGATTAAGTCCCCTCTGAACTTCTAACATCAGCATCCATGTCATTCAATCTCTCCTCTTCATAGTAGACCGAAGTATATCGACGTGCCAAAGCAGCTTCCAATATTGTTGCATGCCACGTTTAGATTCATCAATGCCAAGCTGTCACTCCAAACCCACCTCAGCATTGTCCTCGGTATATGATCTCTCCAAGCCTGCGAGCCTAAGTAGAAAGTGCTCTTGTGCCCCTTGCTCGGTGGTATTTCGCCTACATCGGGCGTCGAAAAGAGATCAGATCCTTGTTCCTTGGCTATCGTAGGGGTATGAGCGTACACCATTATCCTCGGTGACAGCGATCTTCGTCATGTCCCCATAGGCCTTTCTCACTGATTCAAGTCTGCGTCTCGATGGCTACATGGATGGTCAATCGTAGAAAATTTTGGCTCGGGATTTTCCTTGTGCAATACCAATGGTAGCAGCCATCGTGCATGATTCACCGTTTCACTACAGCTGTAGGGCAACGATTATCAGTGGGAGCGAGAGGGGGACTCAGTGTATCTGAGCAGAAACTCTTCGCTTCCTCCCAGCGTTCTTGAGGTAAGAGATTGGATGCCAAGATATTGCCAAGTGATACTGAGATAGCGTCTTGGCTGACGTACGAACCGGATGGATTGATGCGATAAGATAAGTAGAACATTGGATGCGTGCTAGAACGTGCGGACGGGTGGTTGAGAGGTAGAGATTGTGATAAACGGCGCAGTTAGAGGGTTAACAGTCGGGGTATGATTTCCTGGGAGGGTGTTTGGAATTGATCTACTGGCGGCGTTGCATTTGCTTTTGGTGCCGGCAATGGAATTAGGGAGTAGGACATGCGGCATAGCATCTTATCATTGAATGGGAATCTCGCCAAGAGCAGGGTGTCAAATCAAGAGGGTCATAGGATGATGGGCTACGTAACACCAGCATTGGACAAGGGCAAATGGGAATGAGCCCGGCACCTCGAGACTGCGAAGGGGGTCCTTGTGCTACTTTGTGTGCAGCTCAATGTGCGTGAGCTTGTAAGCTTACATATCCTTCACGAAAATCCTACCCATCCAGGATTTTCTCCTCGTCCTTTCCTATACCCGGAGCCTTCCTGTGCTGGATCTGACGCCACTCTTCCGCATCATCGGCTGCATCTGCATTGTTGGCGGTGATGCTCACGGTCTCATCTTCGAGCTCCTCCGACAAGACGAGGTTGAGCATAATTGCCATGAATGCCGTCACTACAACTGGATAAGCATAGCAACGCGATCTAGCCGACCGAATGTTTACTGACCTGCAAAACCAGTCTCCATAACCAGGACGATGGCGTTGAAGAAACCTTGCTTGGATTGATTGTTCCCTTTGTACGTAAAGACGAAGGAAAACCAATTAGGTACGAGTATGGCACCAAAGCCGAGAGACATGGCCGCAGTCAAGATAAAGCGATTGCGTCGTGTAAATGGCACTGTCGAAATGATGCGGATGCCTGAAACAGCCACGGAGCTGAACAGGAACGTGGTAAGTCCTCCTAGCACAGGAGCTGGGATAGCCACCAATGCTGCGGCAAATTTGGAGAAGACACCCATGATGATGAGGAAGAAGCAGGCACCGTACCCAGCCTTCCGGTTGGCGCACCGTGTCAGTGCAATGACACCATTGTTCTACGCGGAACCAAATTAGTATCACAGGTACAAACGATCACTGAAGCCGCTGATAGAGCGAGACACGAGGGGAAGCTAGAAGAAGTTTATAGAGTGCAGAAGATGTGTCTTATAATGAGCCGAATGGCCTGACTGGGAGAAAAGCGATTGCTGAGAACGTACCTGGGCGAATGTTGACATAGGAGTGATGGTGCAAAGGCCCGCGATCAGTCCATTGAAACCGTCTGCAAGCACGCCTCCCTGAATACGGCTATCGAAGAGCTTTCCTTCCACTTCCAGTCTGGAGACATCACAAGTAGCGGAAATATCGCCAATAGCTTCCATCATAAGGACAATATAGACAGCCAGTAACGGTAGAATGATTGGCGCATAGATCGCCAGTGGGAATGTTCTGACCCAGATGAAGGATACTGCGGGAGCTGCGCTGATGCCCGCAGATGAGAAGTATCCGGTAGCGCCAGCGATGATGCATCCAACTAACAAGCCAACCACAACAGCGCAGGATTTCATTATAGGACTTCCAAAGCGCTCGCATAGAATGATGGTTACAAAGACGGAGAAACCGAGCCCAATGTATTCTGCGCTACCCCATGGTAGAGCATGAGGAGCACCAACCGTAGGGCATACTGTGTAAGGTCCACTAGTTGGACGTGTAATACATCCAGGTGTTCCAGCTCCTCCCGCCCAGCCTTGAAAGCCACTCTGGACGAGTGAGATGCCAATAAGCATTACTGTTGGACCAGTAACCAATGGAGGGAAGACTCGCTTTAAGATGGCTGGCTTTGTGAAAGATAACCCAATTTCCAGTAGAGAGCACAGACAGGCAGTCCCAATTAGAGCACCGTAGCCACGAGGACATGGGAGCTTGGTGCCATCAGCAGCCGAGGGGCAATAACCGGTTGCGTACATCTGGGAAAACGCCCCAATCGTAACGGGAATGATGGAGAAACTCGTGCCAACGACGGATATCAAGCCAGTGCCGATATAATATGGTGACTTGTAGATGTGGAATCTGGTTATCTGAATAGAGGATAAAATGCCGCCCACGATGAGAGCTGTTGATACTAGATATTGGGTATCGGCTGCTCCGAGAGCGGCTCGTCCTTGGCTAGCGATGATGATAGGAGGGGTGATGATGCCCGCCAACATGGACAGCGCATGCTGGAATCCAAGGAGAAGTGCCAGGAAGATTGGCATTTTGTCATTGAGTCCGAAGAAAGGGGCAGCTCGCTTCGTCTTCTTCATGAATGGTAAATTCGGCTTGAAAAGAAATGCGTAATCGTAGTCACCGATTAGACCGTCCCTACCTCGTGTCAATAACTAGTTGTATGGGTCGTCTAGTGCTTTCTTGCCTGGTAGTCAATGCTCTCGCAAAACGTTTGGCCTTGTCTCCAAACGTCTCTTTTCGGGCCATGTCTGGCCCGATGCGATCTGGGGAGTCATCCATGTCCAGAGTAATACAAAAAATGATTTATTTGCTCAACAGAGACAGTAACCACCTAATATTCCGACGATTAGAGCAGTATTTCATATATCCAGGAGAAATACAGGATCCACAGTAGAAAGCTGAATCCAGAAAGCAAGCCTGAAAGGTCCTCTAGACCTTCAAACCCCAAGTGTGGATGGATATGATGTTTATCCAAAAGGTGATTGCAATCCGCTTGACTGCTATGTTATGAATCTATAGGTGTAGAGTCTGAAGCTTTTGAGGCGAAGATTTGAAGTATTGAGTTGACCTGTCCCACATCGGCAGGACGGTCGATCTTGCCTCGGAAGTGCATAGGTACATAATGCGAGATGCAGGTGCATAAGGCGTCTGCAGAAAGCGTTCTAGGCCCGCATGGATGATAATGATAGGCGGGGAAGCTTATCCTCAGACAGCTTACAGATAACATCGGGGGTCTCCTTGTGATCGGCAGCGGCCGCCAAAAAATTTCCAGCAACCACGCTCCAATATTGCCAAAGGGAGGCGAGACCAACATCGCGCTCCTTTGATCATCAGCGGAGAAGAGGACAGATGTGTTCATCTCCAATGTTCAGCAGACGCCGGGATTCGAAGCCTTTCTTATCTCGAAGGCGCCCAACCAGGGCAGACCATGGTGACCTTCGCTTTTCGCTAAAGCACCCCGCTCGTCTCGGATTGTTGTTTGATGCACGGTTGTAGGGTGTTCGATCCCCTTCATCGCGAGGTGACAGATATAGATCTGCGGGTTCCCTGCCTTGCATCGTTGGTTGCCCTCTTCCGGGCTGTTGTAGCCGACCGAAGACAACACCTTGCCGATTATTGTTTGATGTACAGATGTTCTCCAGTCTCGAGAAGGGTGATCTTGTCTCCAACCTCGATCTTGTTGCCTTCCAAGGCCGGGACCATCTGCATACCTAGACATGCATTATTGGGATCCCCTTCATCGATCCGGCGAAAACTTTTCAGCGTTCTGTTCGGCTCGCTACCATGTCTTACACCAGTTGCTGGGTTCACATTCGGTAGCAAACAGCGCACAGTGCGACAAGCAACGTAGTACTCGAAGTTGCCAATCCTGATTCGCTTCCAAGAGTCCTCAGCATAGGCTTCGCCTCCAGTGACGATGATATTGGGACGAAAATTTCGGGCGCCAAGCGGAGGTGCTCCTTTGACCATGTTTCTCGCAACATCATGCACGCTTGCGAGATTCAGGATATGTAGAGGATAGGCGTCCTGGAAGCCAACAGTGGGCTGGTATCCAAGTTGGTCCCTGCGAGGTGCGCAGCGATAGACTTCTCTAGGCTGCGTAGAGAGTCGAAAGAGAGCTAGGTGATTTGTGATGCCCAAATAGGATCGGAGTTCTTGAGTCCAGGATCCAGGTCCCTCAGTACTGGCCATTACAAGCGACGCAGGGCTGTCTTTCCATATCTCCATATCCTCGGTAGTATAGCGATAAGCCGAGATCTGCTTTTGGCTGGGATTGAAAGGTATATGAACTATCCTCTCAGTGTCTCTGCCAGAAAGCGTCAGAGTGTTCCATATTCTCGCCAGGAGCCCAGTATTCCTTGTGAGCGAAGGAAATCTGATGACCAAAACACCGTCGCTTTCAACATTGGGGTGTGCCCTCGAGTATGTTGGAGATGACGGTTCAGGGACCCAGATCTCAGTCTTGATCCTGGCCATAGCCGGTATGCTTCTTTGTGTGATGAACTTCCATACGTGCTTGCCCTTCTCTTGCTTTGATTCATCCAGTCTAGCTGGGAATTTGCCTGTTAATTGCGCGAAGCAAAATTTCCGATCGTATTCCATGCCCATGCCAGTCACCGTGGCTCCGTTGAGCTCAATCCCTGTGCAACTCTTGACTGGATACACCCACAAGCTTTTGACACTCCATGTAGTATCACCACCTCGTTGCTCTGGCGTTGAGTAGCGCTCATTGTGTTCGTCCGTAAGGTTGCTGCGGCTTCGTAGCTGGAGCTTTTGGCATGCCTTGGGCTCGTCGTCTGGGCTTTTCAGACCCAACACATTGCATAGGGTTACTATGATAGCCGAAAGAAAGCAGACGAGTGTGACAGCGATGTAGACTGTCAAAGAGGACTTGATTTGGGGGATAAAGTTCTCAACGCCAATGATCTCAAGGAGAGTCATAGCAATGTGTGGGAATGGTAATGACTCGAAGCGGAGATGTGAGAAGAAGATGGTGTAGACTTAATTGACTCATTGGCGGCGACAAAATAATTGGACCTGTGTTGTCTTGAAGCCGGATCAAGTCCGCGAGAACTCGGCATGATCTCTCTTAGGGTTAGGGCTGCACGCCTACATGTTATGGCGAGAAAGCCTATGGTCCAACGTGTCTGCCAGATCGGTTTACGTAGTAACGCTGTGAGACAAACGAAACCTCCATACAGATAATTATGGCAAGTTCGGATATCAACAATTTCTCCTCATCTTCCCCACGTACGTCCTCATGGATCCTCTCTCATTACCGAGCTGAGAACCAAAGACCGTCTTCCCACTCTCTCCGCTTCGGAAGCTCTTCAAGAACTCAGCTCAACGCCAAGAAGACCGCTCTCGACAAGCTTGAGACACCTGGATGCTCTCCTCCAGGGTAGAGATGATGATCTAGCAAGCCAACATCATTCTCTGGGAGGGATCTCGCGTGGGGAGATCACAGAGGTACCTAGTCTGTGTCTTCCAGGTACTTGGTGGTCCGTTGATGATATTAGGTGTATGGCCCACCTGGTGCTGGGAAGACAGCTTTGGCGTGAGTGTTTGCTTCTGAGGCACTACGGGAGTGTTCACGGATACGTGCAGCCAGGTCATCTGACTGGGTGTATCATATCAGATTGCAGATTTCTGCAAACGTTTTGCGTTCGGGTGGATCAGTCATATGGGTAGGTAAGCTATACAACTGATCGTTGAAAATACGTATATGGAGATCGATAATCTCTAATCAATATTACAACAGATGGCTCATATCAACTCGTGGGCTCACGACTGAAAGACTTCTTCTCGGATACCCAAAAGTCGCAGAACCAGCCAACGCATGGCACTGAGCCCGCCGACCGCCCAGACACACGGCTTGACAACTTCCACCACTTCATCACACCCACATTAGCGCACCTCCTGGTGCTCCTCACGCCACAAGCTACCACATTCCCACCTCAGGGGACTTCTCTGGTAGTAGTTGACTCAGTTTCGACGTTGTTTGCTCTAGCATTTCCCAAGACAACCGAGATAACAGACCAGCAGCAGACACCTGTCAAGAAAAGCGACACTGCACAATGGGCATCTGGCAGACGATGGGCGGCAATGGGAGACTTCCTATCCAAGATCGGTAGACTTGCAGCGACTAGGAATATTGCCGTACTCCTTACTTGCCAAACCACGACAAGGATTCGATTTGAGACTAGAGCGGTACTACATCCAGCCATCTCTGGTACTGCATGGGATACCGGAATAAATACACAGATCATACTTTTTAGAGATTGGATGTTTCAAACAGAAAATGCCCAGAGCAGCCAAGGAAGTTTCATGCCGGGTGTGAGATTTGCAGGGGTGGTGAAAGCCAAGGGTGTCGCATACGAAGGTGTTGGCAAGGTTGCCACCTTCCGGATCGAAAGGGTAATTGCTCAAGATTGTGGCGCTACAAAGGCAAGACTAAGTTGGAGTAGGATTACCTTCAAGAGGTCACAGTGGACCTGGCGGATATGACAAGGAACGCGTCACCTATACTGCCCGCCACATCCCTGAAGCGCAAGCGAGGTGAGATTGTGGACAGCCAATCCGAAGATGAAGCAGCGTCCGACCGGGAGTTTGGCTGGGCGGTTGATGATGAGACAGTCAACGCCGAGGAGTTACTTCAATGAGCTATGAGAGAGATATTCCGCTATTCGAATCGATGGGTAGCATCTGGGATGTTTAGTCGTGCTGATCGATTACCATGCGTTATTGTACAACAACCAGGAGCAGTTGCTGGCGGCATTGTGTACCGTCGCCAACCCTCAAGCTAAGAAAGCTCAAACGGAGAGATAGCGGAACAAACCCCAATCACCAGTCCATGAGGACTCATCGGCAATCCTTCCTCATCCCAGGGGCCCCAACGGAAGTTTCTCCAGAGATGATGACGACAGCGTATCGACGGCAGCACACCATCCTCCACCAGTGGCACACCAGTAGCAGCCTTGCGCGTATCGGGAACAATCGGGCCTTCTTTTTCTCTTGGGAGATAAGGTGAAGCATGGATACTGGGAGAGTAGAGGTGCAGAAAGAGAAAGAGAAAGAGAGTGGGTAGAGTGGCTCAGACCGCGTCACAATAAACGTGGCCTGATCACTTCCCCACGATTGCCAGTAGCGCCGAATCGTGATAACAGCCCCACAATTACGGAAACTTCCAGCCCCCGTCACCAAGAAGATTGGCGTTGTTGGGCATGGGGATTGGGGGAAGCGCTATCGTTCGCTTGCCGAGACAGCGAAGCGATAAGGGGACCACCCCGGAACTGCTTCCCCGCCAAAGTGACAGTGTGATAAAGGAGGCTTGTCAGCCCTAGAGGCAAATTCGAAGAATGACAATGATCAGTATGGAGTATTTGAGACACCCGGCATGGGACGAAGAAGCGATGCTCAATACTACAATTCACTGTTGTATCATTTACCTACTTACCTTAGGTACCTAGGCAAACACGTGCTTGATACTTCATGCACTCTAGACGGATATCTTGTGGAGGCTTGGGCGACGAATCAAGCGCACTTCCGCAACACATGCGGGCATGCCACGCGCATCGCGATCTATCCCACACCCCCCATACTTTATCCTAAAGTATTCGCCCTCGAGGCGGAAGTCAACTCGCATCCCCCACGCTATGGTTGAGGTCTTGAGTGATCTTGGGGGGCTCACCGTTCAGGACCGGTGCGACGGATAGTCCTCCCACACCCCCGGATCCCATCATCATGCAGCCAAGACTTTTATAAACAACCGACGGCAAGGCAATCAGGATTCGCCCAACTGTCTCATGTCTCACACACACACCACACAGCGCAGAATAAGGCCTACCGTACGGACTACCCCACACCGACTCATCGTTGGCCTGCGTCTTCTCCGCTCTGATCTTCTCAGCAATCTGTGGGGACTTGGGCAGGCAGTGACTTCATGCAATCGGTGATCTCGGTCACCCACATCGTTGGAATTGCTTCATCGCACACGTGCCTTGCCTTTGCATTGCGTGGAACATGTATAGCTGCGACGAATATCAGCAAAGGGATGGTGTTGTGTACATGGACCGCGCATCGGACAGCGGCATATCTATGTGATGCCATACCGTTGATGCGGTGTTGGACGGAACGGGACTGCTTTCCATCCCACATAATCCATCCTCGCGAGGAGCCTTGTTGGTGATAGAATACCCCACATCTCATCCTTCCACCTCCTCAGCTTGCGCGTGGCCCCCATCTTCCCGGCACGGCCACTTTCCACCTCGGGTCGATCTGTCATCTCCCTCAGCTCTGTCTCACTTGCATCATCAGATGTCCACCGCTGAAGATGGCGAGGAGGTGTGAACGCGGAGGAGGTTGCCTGAGATAAGTGTGTATATGGTTGGTGTGAGCGTACTAGTAGTCAGAAAGTAATCAAGCTATCATTGGTGTATCCCACCGCAGTCCAAGCATAAAACTAGCAGTGTGCCATGTAAGAGCGAGTAATGCATATTCTAATCCAGGTACCACGTTTTCTCAGCCTGCATTTCCGCATCCGAGATAAGCCCCACACGCCCTTTCCCCATCCTCCCCAATAAAAGCATCCACGGCGCGCCCCCAGAGCACTCGGGCCAACGCATCGAATATCCCGTCAACACCTTCTCGTCACCACGGTTGACCCTCATATACCCTCGTGGCTGATCCTCCGCATCTGTTCGATCCCCTTCCACTCGGGAATCACCAGCAGCGACTGCCATATACAACCTTACACTGCACGTTCACCGGACGCTGCTGTACAACTTTGCAGTACGCTACGGGATCCCTGCTGTACTACATTCGGAAAGCTCTTCATTTGGTGCAGACTGGAATCAACGAGCTCTTCCACCTGCAGTGTTCTGGGACTTTCTGGAAATTATCCTGCAGGACATCGACCGAGCTGAGCGGGACATAGAGACACAGTGGCAGTGCATTCCCACTTTTGACAGAACCCATCAAGCAGCAAAGGCTTGGCTTGGTCTGCATCGTGATCACCATCCAATCCAAAGGTGTCGACCACACAGTCAGCCAGAAGAAGGTTGCAAGACCCGGCAAATCCTCGTGGACCAGTCCGAGAGACCGCGGACGCTTCTCCACTCCAAAACAGAGTGAAAGGCAAACACCTCACAAAACGCTTACCCAACGAGCGTTCGCCAATCCAAACAAGGCTGCAAATAGATTTGGTGGTCTTGCTCCTGACTAGCGCAAACGCACAAGTGGCAGAGGCACGAAAAGATCCCAGACCCAACATTCCCCACAAATTATCGGAGTCAGCCGGTACCTGCACGCCCTTGCGACTTGCATTTGCAGTTGCATCTGCTTTTGCGCCTACTGCAACTCACCTTGTCACTCACTTCAGTAGCAGAAGCAGGAGCAGCAGCCTATTGAGGGCTTCCAAGGCTGTCTGCAGTGCGAGTGGTATCTCGTGTCCACTTTTGTTCTCATCAGGCTTTTTGTCATTTGTCAAATATACGTTGACTTTTACACCCATTCCCGACGTCGCGTCTACCACCAGACCGACTTTTCCTGTTCGCCAATACACCCCAAACCCCCACGCAGATCCTCTCATGCAGCGTTCAAGTCCGGCCCTGCAGTTCTCCAACCTGTTGAACCCGCTACCACAGCCCTCGTCATACGATCATCAACACCATCTTCAAGGAGGAGGATATACTCGGGAGCAAGGCGGAATGAGCGCAGCCGTCAAGGCCTTGCCGCCTCTCGTGGGTGGACTGCCCGAAGACAAAGGACAGGACCTGCCCCGCCCCTACAAATGCCCCCTCTGCGACAAGGCTTTCCACCGTCTCGAACATCAGACCAGGCACATAAGAACGCACACGGGGGAGAAGCCGCATGGCTGTCAATTTCCCGGGTGCACTAAACGCTTCAGTCGGTCGGACGAGTTGACTCGGCATTCGAGGATACACAACAATCCGAATTCGAGAAGGAGCAACAAGGCAATAGCAAGCTATGCGCAGGAGCAGGCCATATCGGCATCGATGATGCCTCCACCACCCAACACCATCTCCTACTCCGCACCCACCTCGAAAGCGACCTCTCCCAACGTCTCTCCTCCAAACTCGTACTCGCCCTACTCGAGCCACACACCCTCTGCACTCAATTCATTCATTCGGAGCAACGGCAACAGTCCCAACGGATCATCCTACAACCCACTTGACATCAACCTCCTCGCAACGGCAGCCTCCCAAGTCGAGCGCGAAGACCAGCAGCCCAATCAATCCGTCGCGCGGCACCATCATCATCATCACCATCACCACCACCCATACTTCATCCATGGCAGCAACAGCGCTGGCCGACTACCCTCGCTTTCGCAATACGCCTACTCTCAGTCAATGTCACGCTCCCACTCGCACGAAGACGACGATCATCCAGACCGTCGCATCTTCAAGCGATCAAGACCGGCCTCCCCACAATCGACCGCACCCTCCTCTCCAACCTTCTCCCACGACTCGCTCTCCCCAACGCCAGACCACACCCCCCTCGCAACACCGGCCCACTCCCCTCGTCTCCGACCCTACGGCGACAACGGTCTCCACCTCCCCGGCATCCGCCACCTCTCGCTCACGCACGCACCCGCCCTCGCACCGATGGAGCCACACGCCGAAGGGACATCTCCATATGGGAGTCTATGCAATCAATCAGGCTACAGCGCCGTCCCGCGCATCAGCGAGATCATGGCCCGAGCGGACGGCACGCAGAGGAAGTTGCCCGTTCCGCAGGCCCCGAAAGTGGCCGTGCAGGACATGTTGAACCCCAGTGGCGGATTCGGCAGTGGAACGTCGAGTACGGCGGGAAGTCAGGCTGGCAATGACTTGGCGGAGCGATACTGAGGATTGGATGGTCTGTGCGATGGGTCTGGCTGCCTGGCGCCGTCTACCAACACTTTTCAAGTGGATTTTTTTTCAACTCGATGACTATAGAATTTTGGAGCGAAATGCTACAGCAGCTACGAGTGCGTCGGTCTAGGGCGTTTGATTTGACATACATGTTAGAGATCGGTCGGCGGGCTAGCGAGGCAAATTTTGGGATAAATGGAAGATTCCCTATAGACTACATTTTTTGATTTTGAAATTCGGATTTAATCCATGCTCGTTTTACTCTTCTCTAAGCTACTCTGCTCTGCCCTTCTCTGCTCTTCTCTGTGCTTTTGATAAAAATGATTGATCACCCAACCCTATCCGAGCGAGAGCGAGATCGAGATTGAGGGCGATCCTCCAGACTCATACAATCGACATCTAACTTATGAGATCTCCAATTCGACACCCTATCAAAAGACCACTCAAAATCTTCCCCGTGCATCCATCATGGGTCAAAACCACCTACCTACATAGAACCATGCCGAATTCTTCGCGAGTGCGAAAGCAACGTATGCGAGTACTCTTGCGCAAGTTTTGGCATTTATTCTGCTGTAGAATATTCTAGAATTAAATAGTCACCTGTTCCTTTGCTCCCAAACCTGCGATTTGCATCGTTTGTTTGTACCCGTAGGTATCCCTACTTCAAGCCCTTACGCTAGGTAAGGGTTGATGGGAGACTGTGATGGTAAGGGCGTACCTAGAATAGGATCTACAAGTGATCTTTCGCTGGAACTACTGTCGAGATAGATATATATGCCACGTATCCAATTTACCAGTCGAATATTGCTTGAGCCGATTTGTCGGCCTTGGTCGAACTTATGTTTTAGTATTCTATCTATCCGGTATTTCGAGCTCTGGAAGTGGGGCGTACGATGATAGGATTAAGGATGTGCTCTCTGGCTGGCTGGCTCTGACTTGATGGGAAGCTGGTTTTTTCTGATCGATGACGACCCATGGAATCCTACAACCAGTTGCTTGCTGGGAAAAATGCATCTAGTTCTATCGAGGGTCGACGACGGCGTTCCTAAGTGTCCACCAGCACCGCTATAACACGTCCATTAATATTATCTCGAATGAGACTACACACAACAACCATTCACCATCAAGAATGTCTCAAGCGATAGGTATCCACTTCGGACCAGCCCACATCACCATCACCCAAGCCCTCCCCTCCAACTCCAACCCCACCTCCTACGCCCCCATCGCCATCCACCCCACAAGCCCCCCCTACCAATCCCTCTTCCTCTCCCTCCTCCACTCCCAAGTCCAGAACGATCTAACCACCCGCCCCCGCGAATCCCTCCCAGACCCCCACCTCCACCCCCCCGAATCCCAATGCAGAAATGCAGAAACCCTACTCAGCCACGAACTCGCAGCCGCCATCCGCCATCTCCCACACGCTGACGACGTCATTGTACCAGCAATCACCATCCCTTACCACTGGAACGCAACCATGCGCCGCGCCACTTTCGCCGCTGCGACCGCAGCACACATCCCGCTCGCGGGCGGCCATGTGCTGTACAAACTCCCTCGCGCCGTCGATCGAGCGTATGAGCTCGCGTCGCGACTGGAGCTGGCCGACTATTTTTTCCTCGTGGTGGATTACAATGTTGCGTATCTGCATCTTCTCCTCTGCGAAACGGCGGAGGGGGGCGGGTATGGAATCGTAGAGGCACAGGTGCAGTTGTCGCATTTGGGAGAGGGAGCGGGTGCGAGGGATGGATTGGGTTATCGTGATGATGTCGTTACGGCTCTCGAGCGGTTCGTGGCGGTCACGACTGTGGGTGGGGATGGGGGATGGATTTATGGGGAGGGGCCGTGGAG
>JAABUN010003168.1_pt1 | contig 26434 bp, 22 predicted proteins | sample 5559311 | NCBI WGS metagenome assembly JAABUN01 (sample SAMN10711877, study PRJNA513370) | rock metagenome | isolation source: Antarctica rocks | place: Antarctica: Victoria Land, Siegfried Peak sud
CAGCGGCGTCGCCGCCTCCCGATACCGCCGCTCCAACTCCGCCGCCGTCCAGGGTACTGTCAACGCCCGCATCCGCCGCCCTCCTTCGCGGCCAACCATACCAGATTTTCCACCTAAGTCGGTATTACGTCTACGGCTTCGCCCACCCGCCGAGCGGGCGCACCGATTGGTGGCTCTTCCCGGCGGTCGACACCGCCGCGATGGGCCAGGTGCTGGCGGCGTTCGCCCGGGATGTCGGGGTGGGGCCGACCACGCGGATCGTGCTGGTGCTGGACAACGCGGGTTGGCACACCAGCCCCCGCCTCGCCGTCCCGGACGGCCTGCACCTCGCCTTCCTGCCGCCGTACACCCCCGAACTCCAGCCTGCCGAGCGCCTCTGGCCCCTGCTCAACGCCGCCCTCGCCAACCGCGACCACGCCGACCTCCCCGTGCTGGAGGACGCCGTCGCCGCCCGCCGCCGCCAGCTCTGCGCCCAGCCCGCCGTCACCAAAGGCGCGACCCATTACCACTGGTGGCCCGACACCTAATCGGGAGGATCATGGCAGATTCCGTATTAGGCCACGGCGGCATAGGCCAGAGCGTGCCCCAGCATGACACTGATCATGTCAGATTTTGGTGACGAACATTGCGCGGGGGGGCCGCGACGACCGCGAGGTACCGATGACCCTGGACTCGCCGGGGCGCCAATTATTCAAGCTCGCGCTTCGGCATTATTGCTCTTGTCCGCGCGCTTTCCGAGAGTTTCTGGGGAAGCGCCCCGCTGCGCCTATGCCCCGCGATAAGCGCGTGCGACAAAGCCCGCCGCGAGCGAAGGGCGCTGCGCCAGCAATCGATCCACGAACCCGAGTGCCCCTGACTGGAGCCACCGATAGCCGACTACTTCCTGCCGTCGGAACCCGTGCATGGCGAGCAACTCTTGTAGAGCGGCTAGGGTATAGATTCGCAGATGCCCTTGCGTGCGCCCTCCCTGTCCCAGTATCCGCCACTTGCGGCCGAGATTCGCAGTCAGCGATGTCTCGGTGAAGAGCGGCTGGATGCCCGCGAGGAGCATGAGGCGATTCGGCGTATACGCCAGATTCGGGGTGGTGAGGATCAGCATGCCGCCGGGCCGCAGGACGCGGAAAAACTCGGCGATCAGTGTGTCCACATCGAAGACATGCTCGATCACTTCGCCGCATGTAATCGTGTCGAAGGTCTGATCGGGGAAGGGGAGAGGGGCACCAGCGTCGAGGCTATGCCCCTCGATCCCAATCTCGGCGAGTATCTTCGCGGTATCCGGTGCGACATCAACGCCGACTACGCGGTCCAATGTCGACCGCTCGCGCAGAATTTCGAGCAGCACCCCGTTGCCACATCCGACGTCGAGCAGATCTAGCGTTGCCGGGTTGTATGCCGCTACAATCTTCTGGATACGATCCTCCTTCAGATCGCCAGACTTCTTGGTCCTCACAAATTCCCGATAGAAGTCCGACTGCCGGTTCGTACTCATGATTGCCTCCCTGCTCTTTCCTGTATTGCTGCATGATAGAGGGCGAGCGTTTTCGCCGCTGTTTCCCGCCAGTTGAACTGGTGCGCACGGAAGAGTCCCCGTTGTCGCTGGGTTTCCCGCAAATCGGGGGCCGCGAGGGCCTGCCGTATCGCCCGCGCGATCGCGTCTTCCGACGATGGATCGAAATAGAAGGCGGCGTCACCGGCCACCTCGGGCAGGCTGCTGGCATCCGAGCAGGCGACAGGGCACCCGCAGACCATCGCCTCCAGGACCGGCAACCCGAAACCCTCGATCACCGACGGCTGCACGAACAGATCAGCCCCCGCGTAGAGGGCCGGCATGTCCTCCTCCTCCACGAAGGCGATCTCCCGGATACGACCTGTGGATCGCAGGGCGTTGGCCCCGGATGGGAGTGGCTCCGCGAAGCGCCGGTCGACCGAGCCGACGAGGACGAGCGACTGCTCGATCGCCGGCGCGAGCTGGCTGAACGCCGCCACGAGTCGCGGGATATTCTTGTGGGGACGGCGGGCACCGACCGCCAGGATGTACCGATCGGGGAGGCTGTATTTCTCCCGCACGGCCTGCGCGTTGGCGGCCTGCATGGCGAAGGCCGGGTCGACGCCCGAGAGGATGCTGACCACCTTGCGGGGATCGGTGTGCGTGAAATGCAGGATATCGCGGCGCGTCGCCTCGGAGACCGCGATGATGCGGCGCGAGCGCCGCACGGCCAGCCGGGAGACCACTTTATAAGGGGGGAGGAAACGCCACCCGGGGATGTAGTGCGGGTAACGATCGAAGATCATATCGTGGAACGTCGTGACGAGGGGACAGGGGAGCACCAAGGGCGACCAGAAGAACGGCGCGTGGAAGAGGTCGAGCGGCGTCTCCCGGAGGATTCGGGGCCAGGCCCACAACTCCTGGGGATGGTAGAGTGGGAGGGTTATCGGTCGGACCGTCAGCCGACCCGAGGCGACTAATCCATCCACCCGGAACCGGTGATCGGGCAGCGACGGATCCATGAACACGACGATCCGATGGTCGCCTTCGAGGGCGCATAACCCCGTGAGCAGGCCGAACGTGTATCGACCGACCCCGTGAAACTTATCCTGGAGGAAGCGCCCGTCGACGCCGATCGTCAGGGAAGGACGATCGGACCGCGCGCGCCCATTTTCGCAGATGTTATTCGCCATCATCAACTCGAACCGCCCGGTTGCATTGTCAGGCGCTAGACGTGCCAAAGTGGGCCGAGGTGTCCACGATACTGGACATACTATAGCACCGATTTAGCACTGGGCAGTGACCGATTTAGCACTGGGCAGTGGTTGATGGTACTATAGCGGAGCAGTCGGGCAGATTCGAGGTGCGCGCGGCTGCTGACTATTGCCGTTTCGGCTTAAGGAGTCGCGCCCGTGCGCATCTTACACCTGGCGTATGAGGATCCGCAACAACCGGGGAGCGGGGGGGGGGCAATACGGACGCGCGAGATCAACCGACGCCTCGGCGTCAGGCACGAGATCACGGTCGTGGTCGCCGGATATCCGGGCGCGGCGACGCGTGTCGAGGATAATGTGCGCTGGGTGCCAATCGGCGCGCGCACCGGCACCAAGCTCGATCGGCTAACCTATTTCGCTCTCCTCGGTCGACAAGTCGCGGTACAGCAGTACGACCTCGTGGTCGAGGATTTCGGTGCCCCATTCAGCGTGGGTCTCTCACCGCTCTACACACGGGCACCGATCGTGGCGTCGGTGCAGTGGCTGTTCGCCGCGCAAATGCGCAGCAAATACCATTTACCGTTTGACTGGATCGAACGCCGCGGGCTCCGCTTTTACGACGACTTCATTGTCGTGTCCGACTGGGTCGCGACGACGCTGAGGACATGGCGCCCTGGGGCGGTGAGCGAAACCATCCCGAACGGGGTCGAGGAGGCCGCTTTCGCGACGGAGCCGAGGCAACCGGCTCATCTCCTCTACGTCGGGCGTCTCGACATCGAACACAAGGGCGTCGATCTCCTCCTCGAGATCGTGGCGCAAGTGCGGTCGCGGTTGGGCGATCGTATGCCGCCGGTGCTGATCGCCGGGGATGGCCCGGATCGCGGGGAATTGCAGCGCCGCGTCGCGCGCGGCGGTCTCTCACGCACGATCAAGTTCCTCGGGCGCATTGAGGGCTGGGAGAAATATCGTCTCATGGCGAGCGCCTACGGCGTCCTGATGCCGTCGCGCTTCGAGACTTTCGGCATGGTCGCGGTCGAGAGCCAGGCGGCGGGAGCACCGGTTGTCGCCTTCGATGTCGGGCCGCTCGCCGAGGTTGCCGGTGGCGGCGGCGCGCGGCTCGTTCGCCCGTTCGACTTGGCGGCGTTCGCGCGCGAGGTCGCTGCGCTGGTAGAAGAACCGGCGCTGTTTCAGGGGGTTCGCCATTCCGGCCGTTATTGGGCCAAGGGATACGACTGGGACACGATTGCCAAGCAGCAGGAGGCACACTACCTGCGGGCGCTCACTCGAAGTCACACGGGATGAAACTGGGGCCACCAGCGTGAAATCCGCACCGTGTTCCTGCGCCAAATGTCTGGGGCAGCACCTCAGCCGGTCACATCACCAGACCCATCACGGCCTGTCGTGAAACGCGCGAACCGGCGGATGCGTTCATAGGGCAGGTCGGGGACGAGCAGCGCGATGTCGGACAGGCGCAGCAGGCGCACCAACGCAAGCAACAGCACATAGAGGCACGCCCCCAGTAGCGCCCCGGCGACGGTTTTTACCTTTCCCCCGTCCGACACCGCGAGTGGTATCACCGCTAGCGAGACGATCGCCGCGAGGTATCTGAGCGCATCCGTCACGGTGATACGCCAGGGATAGTGCCGCATCAGCGCGATCAGCAGCATGATGCAGGCGACCGCGCTCCCGATCAGGAATGCGAGCGCCGCACCATCGGTAGCGTGAGTAGGGACCAGGAGGCGCAAGGCCCCGATCTCCACGACCGCCGCGATCGATAGGCTCAGCGCGGGTAGCCAAGCGAGCCTGCGGGCCTGGAATACAGTTGCGCCGACACTTGCCAGGACATACAGCGTGGAACCGAGCGCCGCGATCCGCAGGGCGGTTGCACCAGCCAGATACGACGCGGGGAAAATGCTGGTGATCACCGCTTCCGGGATCGCCAGCAAGATGACGTTCATGGGCACGATCCAGAGCATGGCATATTTCAGAACGGCGCGGACCTGGTGCGGGAGGTCGCGCTCGGCAGCGCGCGCCAGATACGGAAAGAGGGCGGTGGCATACGCGCTCGCCGCGAGCATAGGGATACGCGGCAAGACGATGGCCGCCTGATAGATCCCGGTGAGGAGGCCAGCCCGCTCGGAGGTGCTGAAGAACTGGAGGCCGATGATGTCGATGTTCCCGAGGACGGTCAGCGCGCAGATGCTGGCGAAGATCGTCAGCGAGTCGCGATATGCTCCCCATGAATCCCAGGAGCGTTCGCGCCAGAAAGGGAAGCGACGGGTATTCCAGGCGAAAAGGCTGAACGCGATCACCGTGCCCGCCACGATGGCCCCGATCGCGGCATCGACGCCATACCCGAGCAGGATGAGCGGGATACCTGCGGCTACCTTCACGAGGACCTCGACAAGGCGGATGCCGCCGAGGGTGGCGAACCGTAGTGTCCCCTGGAGCACGCCCGTCCACAAGGCCATGATCGCCAGCAAGGTGACTTCCAGGATAATCAGTGCCGCAATGCCGATGCCATACGAACCGAAATGCAGCCGACCGGAAGCGAACGCCGCGAGCAGCAGCAACCCGAAAAACCCACTGATGGCCAAATTACCGACGAGTGCGCTCTTCGCGGCTCGATGCGCCTCGACGGGCGTGTGGGTGCGCGCGAGGATCTGGGCCAAGCGTAGCGGGAACCCCGAGCCGAGCAGGACAGCGGCGATATTCAGGCACGACTGCACAATCCCCAGTAGGCCGTAGCTCCCGACGGGGAGAAGCCATGCCATGACGTTGGCGTAGGCATAATTCAGCACGGCGATGCCGAGGAAGGACAGTCCGATTACTAGCGTGCTGCGTCCTGCGGAGGCGGTGGAGTTGGGCACGGGCAACTGTGTCCCTGCCCCCGGTGCCGCGACCAATTCATCCGGCACAGTCTGGTCCTCGATCCCGATACCTGCTCTCGTCGCGCTACCGCGCTCGCCCTTTGTTAACCAACCTCAATCCGGCCTGAAGGCATCAACTCACCGTGCCTGGATACCCTCAGAATATCACGAGGCGGGCTGGCGATCGCGAGGGCCGAGGCGCGTCATGCTGAATTGCGGCTGCATGGGCTGTCGACTCCCGAGGAGTAGTGTGTCGGGCGACATGTGATCACCAAGAGGTTAACCCGGCGGAACTTGTATGGAGGGGAAACCCGTGTCCGCAAAGCTGATGGCGCCCTGCGGCGCACCCACGCGGTGGCCATTCCCGCGCGCCCGAACGATTGCCATACCCTCCCCTGTCCGGCTTCGTCAACTTCCGATATGATACCCCCCGCTGTCCGGCTTCGTCAACTTCCGAGCGCGATCTGGCAGCGCGATTGCCACCATCCGGCGTGGTATATTTCGGGGCGTGGCGGTATCATTTCCGCTACGCGATGGCCTTAGACGGTGTCTCTAGTGGCGCTCCGCAAGTGGGCGACAGGTGGGCGATATGACAGCGGACGACCCCGAGGTGGCGGGGGACCGGGATTCTGCGACCGTCGCTGTGGTGATTCCTTCCTGGCATGGCGAGGTCGCGCGGACGCTGTGGAGCCTCGAGGCGCAGACTTACCGCCGGTTCGCGGTCGAGGTCGTGCGCCGGGTCAGCCCGGCGGCGCGCGCCCGCAACCGGGGCGTGGCGGTGACGGGCGGCGAGTACATCCTCTTCCTCGACGACGACGCGTACCTGGGCCACCCGGCCGTCCTCGAGCAGCTCGTCGCCGCGCTCGACGCAGACGAAGGGGTTGGCATCGCCGGGCCGTCGAAGGTCCTGCCGGCGGATGCTAACTGGTTGCAGCGCCGGATCGCGGTGGAGGTGCCGCGCTGGGTCTTCCCCGTGCTCGATCACGCCACGGAGAGCAACCCCCCACTCGACCGCTACGGCTTCACCGGGATTACTACCTCCTGCTGCCTCGTGCGGCGCGGCGTGTTCGCGGCAGTCGGCGGATTCGACGAGCGCCTGCCAACCGGACCGGAGGATACGGAATTCTTCTTTCGTGTGCGGCAGGCGGGCCATCGCTTCGTGATCCCGGCGCACTGCAGGGTCGATCACGCGCCGCCCCGGCACCTCCTTGCCCTGCTGCGCAAGAGCTTCCGCTACGGCGCTGGACACGCCCACGAGGCGCGATTGTCACCGGGGCGGGGTATGGCCCTCGTGCCGCTCGACCGTTGGTACGGCATGGCCTTCGTGGTACTCTCGCCGCTCCTCTTCATTCCCAGCCTGTTCGTGGCCTACTACTTCGACCCGGTGCGGCGCTGGCACGTCGGCTTCCGGCCCTTCAAGGCGATGTCGACCTACGCGACGCTCTACGGCTACACCTGGGGCTGGTTCCGCGACGCCACCTGAGGCACTGGTATCTCAAGATGCCTACTGGCAAAGTACAGTGCCACGAAGGTCGTACGCTTTTCAGGATACCGCTGGGTATGGCCAGTTGTGTAGGGAGACCGTCCATGCCGAGTACCTACGCACGCGACCGACAGGAGGACGGGCTGGCAATCGCGAGCTTACCCCTTACAGGGACGAGATGTCCCGACTGGGCGTTACCGCCAGAGATAACTAGTACACGCGGTCGTGAATTCCTCGGTGGTTAGTCGCAGAGTGGCTTCCCTTGGTAGGTCCACTTGGAGGGCTTGGCCCTCGTCCGATTGTAATACGCGATGAAGGCCAGCACCCTGGCGATGGGGTCGTCGGTCGCGAGGAACGAGCCCCGGCGGAGCAGTTTGCGGGCCAGGATGCCGAGCCAGAGCGCGATCTGATTCATCCATGACGCATGTTTGGGGGTATAGTGGAAGACGATCAGATGGGCGGGGTCGCGCAGGAAGGCGGCACGGCTCGCCTGGCTGGCGAGGATGCCGGAGGTGCCCTTGACGCCCAGGTCGTCGGTGGCGCCGATGCATTCGGCGACGGAGCGCACCAGGGACGCCGACTGGTGGATGTTGAGGTTGTCGACCACGAAGTGCCAGCGGGTGGCCGCCGGGTCGGTGGCGAGCGTCGCCCGAACGTGGGCCACGAAATCCTCCGCGGTGCGGGTCGGGCCGTGGGACGGGGCGAGGACCTGCCCGGTGGCCACGTCGCGGTTGAGGATGAAGGTGACGGTGCCGTGGCGGCGGTACTCGAACTCGCGCCGCTCCACCTTGCCGGGGGCCAGCGGCAACCCGGGATGCGCGCGCTCCAGCGCCTGCACGCCGGTCAGTTCGTCGGTGCTGACGACCCGCTCCCCCGCCGCCGCCAGCGCCGGGGCCGCGCGATAGAGCGCGCACACGTCGGCGACCTTCTCCGCCAGATCGGGGTCGGCCGCCGGGGTCAGCCAGTCGCGGATGCGATGGGGCTGGAGCGCCCCCTTTTGAGCAGCCGCCCGGCGTGCCGCGCCGACAAGCGGTCCACGATACCGTGCGCTACCGCCGCCTCGGCGAGCTCACGCCCGGACCAGTGGCTGAGCGGCCGGTCGACGACCGCCGGGGCCTCGCAGGCCAGCGCGGTCAACCGACAGACCTGCGCGGCGGTGATGCGGCACGGGCCGCCGGGCCGCGGGGCATCCTCCAGGCGCTCGGCGACGCCCAACTCGTCCGCCGGCACGGCGGCCAGCCCCAGCCAGCGCATCCGCCCCAGCCACGCCGTGTCCGTCTCGATGGCTAGTCGGCGGGCGATCTCGGCGTTATTCGCCCCGTCGGCCGCCGCCAGGACGATCCGCGCCCGCAACGCCACCTGCTGCGGCGTCCGGTGCGCCCCGGCCAGGGCGGTCAACTCCTGGCATGCCGCCGCCGTCAGGGCCACCGCCGGGGGCTTCGGGCCGCGCATCGCCACCCCCTCGTCGCCTGATTCATCCGCCCATCCCCGCAATATACTACCGAACTATTCGCGGCGTAGGGTACTACGGTACTTTGTGGACTTCGGTGGAATGGGCCGAATCAGCGACCGGCGGGGCGGAATCAAGAAGGAGAGAGTAGCTTTTCGCAGCGTGAGTCGCAAGTACGTCCTGCCCCACCCCAGCCTCGCGGCGACCGATTCTGACCATTCTTCCCAAGTCCACAAAGTACCGACTAGCCCCATCAGTGAGCGCGAGCCCGACAATTTATTATCGCCAGATGTATCCTTGTGGGATAGTAAAGATGGGTGAATTGGCGGTCGCCATAGTCAACTACAATACGCGTAATCTCTTGCGGGATTGCCTCCTGTCGGTCCTGGACGAGCGACCGCGCGAGGTTGTGGTCGTCGATAACGCTTCTCAAGACGAGAGCGTCACGCTCGTGCGGTCACACTTCCCGCAGGTCACCCTGCTGACCAACGCGACGAATGTCGGTTTCGGCGCGGCGGCGAACCGTGCGATCGCCGCCTGCACGGCACCGGCTGTGCTCCTGCTAAATAGCGACACGCGCCTGTGTCCGGGGGCGCTCCGTGCCTTGGCGAGGGTACTCGATCGCGAGCCCCATGTGGGCATAGTCGGCCCGCGTCTCATCGGACCCGATGGCAGGTTACAACAATCGTGCTTCCCCTTCCCCACACCATTCAACCGCTTCCTGGAGTTGAACAGCCTGCCCACCATCATTCGTGCCCTGCCCGTCGTGCGCGAGCGTTATCCGCGCACTTGGCGTCACGATCGGCCGCGCGTCGTGCCCTGGGTGCTCGGTGCCGCACTGGCGATCAGGCGCGAGGCGTTCGCAACCGCGGGTGGCTTCGACGAAGCGCTCTTCATGTATTTCGAGGAAACCGACCTGTGTCGGCGTCTCCTGGCGTCGGGGTGGCGCACCCTGTTCACGCCGGAAGCGACGGTCGTGCACGTGGGCGGGGCGAGTACGGTGCAAGACCGCGAGCGGATGATCTCGCAGCTCTTCGCGAGCTTGGACCTGTTCTATCAACGCCACTACACTCGTCGGCAGCGGCGGCAACTCTCCTGGGTTATCATCACCGGCATGTTGGCGAAGATCGCGCGCGACATCGCCCGCCGCGCCGTGGCGCGCGACGTGCACCTGAGGGACTCGCTCGGTGCCGATCTGCGCATTTGGCGCCGCATCCTCGCGGATGCGCGGAATGGGGGCGGATGATGGCGAGTTCCCGGCCAGCAGCAGATCCCTCACTCGGACCTCTGCGTCGCGCGGATTGGCGCTTCCTCCTGCCGCGCCCACCCGGTGGCCAGTTCGCACGCCTCGTGCTGCTCGGGGGACCCGCAGGGCTTGCCACTCGCCTCGAGCAACTTCGCCTCGCCGACCAGGTTAGCCAGGAGGTGTCGATAACCCAGTCGACCGACGCGCTGATTGTCCTCCACGATACCCCGACCCCGTTAGGGAGCGCCATCCGCTGCCTGGCACCCGGGGGGGTCCTATATGCCGAGGTCGATCGCCGCACGCGGGCGGGTGCCGCCGTGACGCCGCAACGGGTGCGGCGGTCGCTGGAACGCGCTGGGTTGACCGTGACCGGCACCTTCTGGGCGAAACCGGACTTCCCCCTCTGCGAGATGTACCTCCCGCTTGAGGCACCGACGGCGCTGCAGTGGTATATGAGCACCCTGTACACGTCCATAACGGCGTCGCGCTTCGCCCTGGCGCTTGCCATACGCCTCATCACCGGGTTGCGCGGCGAACGAATGGCGCCGCTTGTGCCCTGTTTCGCCATTACTGCGGTGGCAGCACCGCCCCCGGCCGCCCGGGTCAACGCCTTGTGGCAGATGGCCCTACCGGCGCCGCTCGCCGCGGCGACACTGCGGCCGCTCCTGCTAACGGATAATGGCAATCGGGCGGTCTTCCTCCCTTTCCCGCCCGATGGCGCGCATCCTGCCGCCGTTTTGAAGGTGCCGAAGTTGCCAGAATTTAACAACAAGACTGCGGGCGAACAGGCAGCGCTTGTGGCGCTCCATCGGCGGCTCGACGCCTCGATCGCGGCGACTATTCCGCGCTCGCTCGGTGTATATCAGGATGGCGAGATCGCCGTCGGGTTGGAGACTTATGCGCCGGGGCGGGCACTCCTAAGTTCCATCGGTCGCTGGCGCGCGACAACGCGGGATAAGATTGTCGATCTCGAGCTCGCGACCGATTGGCTTGTCAGGTTCCACCGGAGCGCGGAGATCGCGCGGCCGAAGTGGGGCGAGGCGGAACGTCACCGGTGGCTCGAGGCGCCGTTTGACGCTTTCCGGTCGGCTTTCGGGATGACACCGGATGAGGAGCGCCTGTTGGCCACTTGTCGGCGTCGGGGTATCGCATTGATCGGTGTCCCGCTGCCGATTGTCTGGCAACATAACGACTTCGGCCCCTGGAACATCTATCGCGCGGGCCGGACGATTCACGTCATCGACTGGGAAGGGGGGCGTCCTGGGCCGGCGCTCTGCGATCTCCTATATCTCGTCACTCACTGGAGCGCGACCGCTCGACGGCTGCGGGGAGAGCGCGCCGAGTTGCGCAGCTTCCAAGCCCTTTTTCTTGAGACGCGCGCGGACGATGCACTCGCAGTCGCGGCTCGAACGGCGCTCGAGCGCTACATGACCGAACTCGCGATCGATCGACGCTTCTTGCCGCTCCTACTCGTCGGGACGTGGGTCGAACTCGCCCTGGGGCGCTTTGATCGCGGGCGCACCCTCGGGGTCCTTGGCGCCCCGGCCAGGGCCGATAACCGACCGCTCAAGTTCCTCGGTGTCCTTGCCGAGGCGACCGAGCGATTATTCCTCGCTGATTCGCTCGACGATCGGGGACCTCGCCGGGGGGAGATGGGCGATGCCTGAGCGCCGTCAGCCGCTACGGCTGCTCCTCCTCTTGCCATTCGCGCCCAGGTTGGACGCGACACACGGGGGGGGGCAAGCGATGGCCCAGCTGCTCGTGCCGTTGAGCGCCCGGCATCGCCTCGCCCTCCTCTACTTCCGTGCCGACGACGAGGAGCACCTCGACCCGCTCTTACAAGAACGATGCGAGGTGACTGTGGAAATCCGGCGCCCCGTAGGCTGGACCTCTGCGTCGGCCCGCTGGCGGCGGCGCGCACGACTAGCGAAGGGTCTACTGCGCGGTAGGCCGATCTGGGCGAGCGATTGGGCCGTGGATGAGTACGGGCGGCGACTCGGCGCGCTCGCGCGCGAGTGGCGTCCCGACCTCATCCAGATCGAATACCAGATCATGGCCCAGTATCTCCCATCGCTGGCGGCCTGGCCGGCCCCGCGGGTCCTCACCGTCCACGAGCCCGGCGTGAGCGCTGCTCGGGACTTGGTGCGGTCGCGGCGCGGCCATGCTCGGTTGCTCTCAGTTGCCGACCTACTCGCCTGGAGACGTTTCGAGGCGTCACATCTCGCGGAGGTGCAAGCCGTGGTCACGTTCACCGAGGGCGACCGGCGAGTGCTTCTGCCGATCGCCGGGCGCACGCCAATTGTGCGGATACCCTTGGGATCGACCACTCCTGAGCGGCCGCTCGATCCGCTTGGACACAGCCCGCCGATTCTGCTCTTTGTCGGTAATTACCACCATGAGCCGAACGTTGACGCCGCCCTGCGCCTCTGCGAGGCGATCTTCCCGGCGATCCGGCAACGATACCCGGAGGCCGTGCTCAAGGTTGTAGGGGCGCATCCCCCGCTCCATCTGCGGCAGGCCGCGCGTGACGGTGTCTTCATCACCGGCGCCGTACCGAGCGTAACACCCTATCTCGAGGAGGCAACGTTGGTCGTCGTGCCGCTACGCTTGGGTGGCGGGATGCGAGTGAAAGTGTTGGAGGCTCTTGGCGCCGGCAAGGCGATCGTCGCGTCGCCCCTTGCCGCCGCCGGGCTTGATCTCGTCGACGGACGAGAGATCATCATGGCGGAAACGGACCAGCAATACCGCGACGCGATCCAGTCCCTGATCGACAATCCCGCGCGGCGTGTAGCTCTCGCGCGTAATGCGCGCACATGGGCCTGCACCAATCTCGGCTGGGACGGGGCTATCGCCGCCTATGAGGGTCTCTACGCACGGCTGCTCCGTCGCCCGCAATCAGAGGTGTAAGGCTCCGTAGGCGGATAGTTCGTGGGGAGAGGCGGCAAGTGGCGAGTAAACCTGCAGTGCCGACGAATAGTGGGTCGGCGCGCCCAGAGTTGGGCGACCGCGCGATATCCCTCATCATCTGCTCTCGCAACCGTCCGGCTATGCTCTTCGAGACGATTGCTTCGATCCTGAACGGCGATGACGTGCCGACTGAGTTGATCATTGTTGACCAGAGTGATGTTAAGCATCCGGATCTGGCGCATCTCCGGAACGAGCGCAACTGCCGTATACGCTATCTGTGGTTACGCTCGATCGGTTTGAGCCGGGCCAATAATACCGGGATCGCGGCGGCGCGGCACGAGTTGCTCGCCTTCACCCATGACGATGTACTCGTCGCTCCAACTTGGTTTGGCGCGCTCGCTGGCGCATTGCGCGCCGGCGGCGAGCGCACGGTGGTGACGGGCCGCGTGCTGCCGGGCCCCGACGCGGTCCGGGGCGGGTTTGCTCCGGCTCTCAAGGTGGATGCCTACCCGGCGACCTACCAGGGACGGGTAGGCTTCGATGTGCTCAAGCCGCTCAATATGGCGATGTCGCGTGCCGCCCTGGACGAGGTGGGGGGCTTCGATGTCCGACTCGGCCCGGGGACCACGTTCCCCGGTGCCGAGGACAGTGACCTTGGCTTTCGCTTGCTGGAGTCCGGATATCGAATTGCCTACGTGCCCGAGGCGGTGCTCTACCATCGCGCCTGGCGCGCCGAACGCGACTACCTGCCCTTGCGCTGGGGCTATGGCGTTGCGCAGGGGGCTTTCTACGCGAAGCATCTGGCACGGGCGGACCGCTACATGCGGTGGCGCATCTGGGGCGATGTCCGGCATCGACTCCGTCGCTTCCTGGGTCGATTGGTGCGCGAACCACAGCGGGCGCTCGGCGACCCAGTCTTTATCGTCGGCAACTTGGTCGGGGCGTTGCGCTGGCGACGGGAGCGGCGAGCGCGCACACAAGGCTAGTGCGCCTGGGCCGGGGATGCGACACGCTGCGGCGCCGAGTCCCAGGCGATGTGTCCGCTGTTGGGGCGGCGTTATCTTGCATCGGCACTCATCCCTTGGGGGGGAGACGGATCCGCTGCCTGGATATTCCCTGCCAGGGCGACTAGGCCCGCTCGGATCGCGGATAGTGGAGAGCCGCCGAAGCGGCGGATGCAGTCCTGGACCCACAGGTGATGCACGACCCCTACGGTCACGACAACGCGATCGACATCGAGGATTTGCGCCATCGCCAAACGGTGATGGCCGTGGAAGTATTTCAGCAGTTCGCCGTCCCGACCGATCGCCACGCCGATCTCCCTGTCTCGCCACCCCAGCGCCGCCTGAGCGCGGTAACCGTTGACACGGATCTGGTCGAAGACCCGCCGCCGCTCCTCAAAATAGGCATCGATGCGGGCGACAGAATCGAGAGGGCCATCGCGTCGCCGTCGGGCCTGGCCCAGCGCCATCGCACCGAGCAACTTGGCATATGCCGCCGTTTCTCGGTACTGCCATCCTTTCGCGGCGAGCTCGCGCATGTCAACGGAGCGCTCCATCTCCCCGAATGGCGTCGCTCGGGTATCCCACGAGCCGTGCCAGATGAACGACCTCATACGCTCCCCCGCCTTCGGCCCCCGGAAATCATAGGGAACCGATCGGGTTATAGAGTGGGGCGAGACAGTGAAGGTCAGTTGATCCCCGAAATAGATGGTCGCCAGGTAGGCCGGGAAGTAACCGCGACTCTTACTCTGCCGCGCGAATAGCATGCGGGCATACGCAATTGTCAGCGGTGTGGTCAGGACGAGCAAACACTTTCCGGCTGCGACTCTCACCGCGCCGAAAATACCTAGTCGCACCAGTATCCGCTTGAGATTAGTTGCATCTATACGCACATGATCCGCGGGTGCGCCCCCTTCTGCTAGGATATTCTTCGGTGTGCCGGGGAGCGTATATTGCGCTCGCATCGGGCGGTATGATTGCATAAGGATATCAAACCGGGCGTCCTTGAGCCCGTGCTTCAATCATAGCCGCCAATCCCGCGTGCCGGATCCCTGCCCATCAGTCGGACTTTCCCCTGGGTTTGCCGGAGGGCCGCCTGAGATGGGCCATAACGCGCCGAAGAAACAGGTAGTGGTCGACCAGGTGCCCGGCGGCCACCAGCGGCCCACTTAAGCGTCGTAGGAATCGGTCATCTGCCTCGACCCGTTGCGCGCCGGATAGCTGCCAGAATGACGCCCAAACGTTGAACTTGTAATTGAGAAGGGTTGCTGCGCGCAGGATACCGGGTACGCCGTCGCGCCACGCTTCCGCCCGGATGAGGTGGCGATGGGCGGTCTTCACCAAATCGGCTGCCATGGCCCGCGCCGAGAAAGCGCGCCCGTGCTCAAGCATCGACTGTGCCTCGGCGGGGGCATAGCGGATCGCTCGCTCCAGCGCTTCCGGGATGGTGCGATTCCGGTTGTGGACGAGCACCAACTCGTCAAATGCGGGCAGGCGGTAGACGCGATCTAGCGGAACCCGAGGTAAGGCATTCGGAACGATCGGCCAATTGACCGCCGCCCGGCGATACATCCGCAACTGCGGTTCGTAGCGGTGCAGCGGGTTCCCCGGCGGATATCCGAAATCGATATTCATGCGCGGGATAACCACGGCGTCCAAGTCGCCACGGCGGGCTAGCTGCCGTAGCGCGCTGGCCAATCCCGGAGTTACGCACTCGTCTGGATCCAGGGCGAGCACCCACGCCCCGCGCGCGATCGCACCCAGCTCGTTGCGTAACGGCTCAACGATAGGGTGTGGAGGGCGGCTGATAACTCGGGCCCCATATCGCTCCGCGACGACGACCGAGCCGTCCATGCTCTCCAAGTCCATGACGACAGTCTCGTCCGCCCAGCGCGCAGATTCGAGACACGAGGCAAGCCTATCGGCCTCGTTGCGGCAGACGATGCAGACGGAGATGCTCCCTCCGCCAACGTCCCATCCCGCGACACCGCTCGTTGCTGCGGGCAACGATGTGTCTGAAGGTGATCGACCTCGCTCACGCGGACGCTGCCCGTGGTCCATCGCATTCCTAGCCTGCTATGCTCAGATCGCGGTCGCCCTATCGCCGCGTTTGTCGGCTGATAGTGATCATTGTTCCGCTCGCGGCGGTCGCAACGCCCGCCACGCCCAATACAGGAGGATGAAGGCAATACGCGCCAAGACGTTGGGTGTCCGGCTCGATTTGAAGGCTTCCAAGATCTGTGGCGCGACCCCGACAGTCTCGCCCCTGGCAAGCGCTCGCCGCGCCCTGCGGATAGCCCCGAGCGCGCAGGCTTCGAGCGCCAGCCGCGAGATGCGGCTGGCGTCCTTGTCGGGCAGGGAGGCGCGGTTAATCCGCACCGCCCGTCGCAGATCCCGGATGTTCTCACCGGTGCGGAAGGTACGCCCCGACAGCGACGACTGGTGGATGCGGTAGAGCGCCAGGGGCTCGATCTCGTGCCAGACCGGATAATGGGCGGCGATGCGCACCCACATCTCCCAATCCTCGCCGTAGTAGTGGATGCGCCGATCGAACCCACCGAGGTGCTCGTAGACTTCCCGGCGCACCACCATCGCCGGTGTTTGCAGGCGTTGCCCTATCGCGATACGTTCCAACCAGTTCTCCGCGAGCCCGCTCTCGGGCTGAAGCAAGCCCGAGATATTCCTCCAGCGGCCTGCCTCATCGATGATCACCTGCCGACAGAAGGCGTTGCCGATCTCGGGATGCTCGTCGAAGACGCGCTGCATCGCGTGATAGAAGCCAGGGCGTACGCAGTCGTCCCCATGCAAGATGTGGATGAGTCGTCCCCGCGAGCGCTGCAGGCAGGTGTTGAAGTTCCGGACGTGCCCTACATTCGTCGGCTGCCGGAAGAATCCCACTCGGCCACCGCCCAGTTCCGCGACGACAGCTTCAGGATCATCCTGGTTCGAGCAGTCGTCGATCACCTCCACCTGCATCACCTCTCGCCCTGGATCCTGCGCGAGGACGCTCGCGAGGGTCTCGCGTAGGTATCGAGCGCAGTTATAGGTCGGGATCATCACCGACCAGAACGGCCGGTCGATACCGCTCGGGACAGGCGCAATCTGCGCCCGGTAGCGTTGCTGCCCATCCCAGGCTTCGGGTGCCGGTACTCCGCAACGCGCCACTTCCGTCGCACAGCCGCTCCTCGCCCCCGTCGGCGGGGTCGAACCGGGATACGATCGCGTCACGACACATTCCTCTCAGACCGTCCGGCCCGGCCGCGAATCGCCCCGACACGACGATGCAGGATCGCCGCCCGCCATCCGGTCGCCGTTTGCCACATCCCCGAGGGTCGAGAGCGGCGCGCGATCGCGCCGCCAAGTCGACCGGCGATCGCCCGGAGCCGATACCGGATGGGGTGGCGAAAGGGCCAAAGTTGCCCGTCAAGCGCCGCCCGGATGGCCGCATCGTCGATCCCCTGCTCCTCGAGATAGCCGACCAGCCAGTCGAGAAACGCCCGCGATGCGGGACTCGGACCGCGCGCCCGATAGCGGCCCAGTCGCCGCATCGACCAGCTGTGCGAGTCGGGATGTTGCCGGTAGCGATCCCACGATCCCCCCTCGACGAAGACCGGCATCCGCAGGCAGAGCTTGTAGAAGAAGACCTGGTCCTCGAACATCCCCCGGAACCGATTCTCGAACCCGCCGACCGCGGCGATCGCCTCGCGGCGGATGAGGACGCCGCAGATGCCCGGTGTCTGCGCTTCCGGGCGGAGGAAGAGCGGCACGAGCGCGGGGGGCCGGACGAGCGTATCGGGTGGAACTCCCAACTTCCGTCGCCGGTCGCGCCCCCCCCCCCCAGGTATGCCCGTCCAACTGTACCAGTGAAGCGTCGCCCCGTATACCATCGCCGCCGCCGGATGTGATCGCAGCAGCGCCACCTGTCGCTCCAACTTCTCCGGTAGGTAAACGTCATCGGCGTCAAGGAACGCGATTAAGTCCCCTCCCGCGATACTAATGCCCGCGTTTCGCGAGGCGCTCATCCCGAGATTCGCGCGCCCCGCGTGCGCGACCGAGCGTATCCGCTCGGGGTGGAGCGCCCGATATCGCTCCGCGATCGCCGAACTTCCATCGGTCGAGCCGTCGTCCACGAGGATGAGTTCCCAGGTGGGATACGTCTGGGCCAGCACGCTCTCGATCGCCTCGGCGATGAAGCGTTCCGCATTCAAGAAGATCATCACAACCGAGACGAGTGGGCGATCGGCCATTGTCGCTCTCCATCGGGCAGTTATCGGTCGATCGCGTCGGTCTCAGCCGACGAGAGGGCCGCACCAACGTGTCAGCCTGCTCGCGAACGCTTCCCCGTCGCCCTCGCGCACGTAGAGCCGGGGGATCTGGTAACGATCGCTGGAGCGGGTGACACGGCCGGAAAAGTTCGCGCACGCGCGCTCGAATCCGGTCTCCCGCACCAGCGCGACCGTCTCGGGAGTATAGTCGCTCGGGCCGCCGAACGGGTAGGCGAAACTCGTCACCGGGCGCCCGGTCAGCGCCTCGAGTCGCGCCTTGCTCTCGCGGATCTCCTCGCGCTGCGCGGCGACCGGGAGGCGGGCAAGCGAAGGATGCGAGACGGTGTGCGCGCCGATCTCGATCGTTCCTTCGCCCGCGAGCGTCGCGATATCCTCGGCCCTCGTGAGGACGCGATGGGTGGGCCGCGCCCTGTCACTAATCCCTGCCCACACCACCAGCGCGCCCAGCGCGTCCTGGCGCGTCGCGGTCGGCAGCGCGTGAAGCAAGTTCCAGAGGGCGAAGTAGAGGGCATGGCGCCCGGTAGGGGGAGCCTGGCTGGCCCGCCAATCCCGATGCCTGCGGGCGGCTTCGTCGCCGTACTCAGCGTCGGCATCGAGTTGCCAGGTCCGGGTCGCACCCTCGATCGTGAGCGTCAGGGACGCCGGGAGGTGGCCCGGGTACAGGAAGATACGCTCCAGCACATCCCACCAGTACTCGCACTCCCGCTCGATCAGGCCGGTCGTGCAGAAGATGGTCGCGGTGGCGTCGTGGCGTCGCAGGAGCGCGGTCACCGTGGCGAGGTTATCGGCGTAGCCATCGTCGAAGGTGATGGCGACCGGTCGCCGCGCCTGACCCCGGCGTGGTATCTCCCCCGCGAGTTCGCGCAACGGCACGATCCGCATATGCCGACGCAGCACGTCGAGGTGTTCGGCGAAGTGGTGCGGCGCGACATTCAGCGACCACGGGTCGGGCGACGCGCTGCCGATCCGATGGTAGAGTAGGACGATTGCCCCCGGCGGGGCGAGAGTCCGCCGCACCCAACGCACCGGGCGGCGCCAGAGGGCGAGGCGTCCACCGGCTAGCACGACGGCTCACCCGCCTTGACCGCCCTGACGGCCACCAGCACCTCATACTGAGGATCGCGCTGGTCGAGGTCCTCGCGGCGCACCTCCTCCGTGGCGAGCCCGTGGAGATAGGCGATGGCGGCCAGGACGTTCCCGTGCGCCTCGACCACCACCCCCTCCCCGGGAAAGACCTCGCCGAACAGTCGCCGCGCGGAGCGGGCCGTGAACGACCAATACCACTGCTCCGCCCATTTCCCCCGATCGATCTGGCTGATGCCCGGGAAGGTCGCCAGCAGCACCCCCCCCGGCCTCAGGATACGGTGGAGCGTCCGCAGGGCCGCCCGGACATCGTAGATGAGGTGGAGCGTCTGCGTGAGGATGATGCAATCGAAGGTGTCGGGCGGGAGATGATCGGCGTCGGCCAAGTCCGCCACGATCGTCGCCCCCGGATACCCCGGAGCGACGTGCAGGATATCGCGCGCGATCACCCGCCCCGCCCCGAAACGCCGCGTGTAGGTGTCGTCCCCCACCTCCAGCACCCGCCCGCGGATCGCGTCGGCGTGGCGCTCCAGGAACCCCTCGATGTAGTAGCGATCGATCGGCCGACCGCGATCGAAGCCGAAGCGGCGGCTGATCGGGGTGACCCGCCCGAGATCGCCGAGACGCACATGCCCGACCGCCGGCGGCCGACCCCCGCCCCTGCGGGGAAGCGGCACACGACGAGCGACGTCGCGCAGGAAGGCTTGCGCGGCCTGGCGCGGCAGTCTAATCAAACTTGACGGCTGTCGCCGGGCGGCGCGAAGCGCGGCTGCGGTGCGGGGGTGGCGATTCCGCCACTGTGCCAGGCGTATAGCACGCCACACCGCCTGATCCGCCGCCCCGCATCGCCGCAGATAGCGTTCGAGCCACGCGAGGAAGTCCGCCTCCGCCCGCGCCTGCCCACCCGACTCCCGCGCGACGGCGCACGCCGAGTCGGGATGTTGGCGGTATTTCGCGAGGCAAGCGTCGGTGACGAGGACAGCTGCCCGCACCCCTAATTTCGCGTAGAAGGCCTGGTCCTCGTAGAGGCCGGGGAAGCGCTCCTCGAAGCCGCCGACCGCCGCGATCGCCTCGCGACGGACCATGATGCTACATATGCACGGCACCCACCGCCCCTCACGCAGGAACCGGACGAGGAAGCTTGGGGGGGGGAGCAGCCGGTCCGCCGCCGCCCGCCCGCGCGGCGGGAAGTCGCGACGGTCCCGCCCCTGTTCGCCCGGTTCTCGTGTCCAGCTATGCCAGTACAGCGTCGGCCCACATACTATGGCGGCGGTCGGGTGGCCTTCGAGAAGTGCCACCCGCCGCTCCAGGCTAGCCGGGAGGTAGACATCGTCAGCATCGAGGAAGGCCACGAATTCGCCGCGCGCCGCGGCGATGCCCGCGTTCCGAGACGCGCTCATGCCGCGATTCCGGTGGCCCGAGTGTTCGAGATAGCGCACGCGCGCCGGGTCGGCCGCGGCGTACCGCCGGGCGATGGCGCTGCTTACGTCGGTCGATCCGTCGTCGACGAGGAGCAACTCCCAGTCGCCGTACGTCTGCGCGAGGACACTATCTATCGCCTCGGCGATGAAGGCTGCCGCATCGAGGAAGATGATAATGACGGAGACGCGCGGCGCGCCCCGGTTAAATTCTGGCACCGCAACGCTATGAGACATGTCCACACAGTTGCTCCCCGCCATCAGGCCAGCCGATCGGTCTCGGTAACATCGAATTGGCAGGCAACGATGCCGTCCGATTGGGGGCGAATACCGAACTGCTGCTCCTGGTGCTCCTCGATCTCAATCCCGACACCCGCCTCAACGTAGTCGAATTCCGCGCCCAGCGCGTCGCCCAGCCACCACCCGAGGAGGTAGCTACCCGGATTGAGGTGTAAGGCTGTCAGGCGCACCCGCACCACGTTCTCCCCCGCGCACAGCCGCACCTCCCGGCCGAGCGCGATCGAGTCGGCGTTGACGAGCTTGGTGCCGCCGTGGTCGTAAAGGGTAATGGCGACGCTGCCGATCCTGCGTTCCCTGTCCGAGCGGATGCTGAGCGACACCTCGAGCGGACCTCCGGTACGGGGACGCGCATCGCCATCCTCCGCGCCGCCCCGATATCGGAGGGCGGTCACGATCGCCTCGCCCGTCCCGGCCCGGCCCACACCCACGACATCGATCCAGGTGCCGGGCGCTGCGACCTCATCGGCGTTACCGAGATAGCGGCTGATTAGCGGCGCCGTGTCGCCGTGGGCGACGAGTCTGCCCTTCTCGAAGAGCATCGTCCGAGGGCACAGGCGCTGGACCGCGTTCATGTTGTGGCTCACGAACAAGACGGTACGCCCCTCGCGCGCCACGTCCCCTATCTTCCCCAGGCACTTCTTCTGGAAGGCGACATCCCCGACCGCCAGTACCTCGTCGACGATCAGGATTTCCGGCTCTAGGTGCGCCGCGACGGCGAAGGCCAAGCGCACGTACATGCCCGAAGAGTAGCGTTTCACCGGCGTGTCAAGGAACTGCTCAATCTCGGAGAACGCGACGATTTCCTCAAACCTCCGCTCGATCTCTGCCCGACGCATCCCGAGGATGATTCCGTTGAGATAGATGTTATCACGCCCGCTGAGCTCCGGGTGGAAGCCCGTGCCAACCTCGAGGAGGGAACCGACGCGACCGTAGAGCGCCGCGCTCCCCTCCGTGGGCGAGGTAATGCGCGAGAGGATCTTGAGCAGCGTGCTCTTGCCGGCACCGTTACGGCCGATCACCCCCACGACCTCGCCCTGCGCGATCTCGCACGTCACGCCGCGCAGGGCCCAGATGGTGTCCGCGGACGCCGGTGCCCCGCCCCCCCCGCCCGTCGCGCCGCGCATAGCGGCACTCAACCGGTGCCAGGGACGCCGGATGGCCGCAGCGGCGGCCTCGCCGAGCAACTGGTACGACTCGCGCTGCCCGATGCGGTAACGCTTGCCGAGGCCCTCGATACGAATTGCGGGACTCTGGCAGCTCATTGCTTAAACCACATCGGCGAATCCCTGCTCCATATAGCGGAAGTAATACAAACCGCTGATGAGAAGGACGACAACTGTCGCGAGCGAGGCGGCGAGGAGGGTACCGGAGGGCCGATCCTTGCCCACCAGGCACCACCGGAACCCCTCGACCACTGCGACCATCGGGTTGAGGCCATAAATCGCCTGCCACCGGGTCGGCACGAGACTGACCGGGTAGGCGATCGGGGTGGCGAAGAGCCAGACCTGAATCAGGAACGGGATGATGTAGCGCACGTCCCGGTACCGGACATAGAGCGAGGCGAACCAAAGCCCGGCGGCGAGCGAGGTCGCCGCGCAAAGCGCCCCGAACAGCGGGAGGGCGACGATGGCCGCGGTGAGAGCAATCCCGTAATAAGCCAGGAGGGCCAGCAGGACGGCCAGAGAGATGCTGAGGTCCGGCAATCCTGCGAGGACAGCGGCGGCCGGGATCAATACCCGCGGGAAATAGACTTTCGTGATCATACGCTCGTGTTCGACCAAGCTGTTACTCGCCTGGGAGAGGGTGTTGGCGAAATACATCCACGGCACGAGGGCGGAGAAGGCAAAAATAGGGTATGGGATCCCCTCTGAGGGGATATGCGCGAGCCTACCGAAGAAGATACTGAAGATGACCATGGTCAGCAGCGGCTGGAGAACCGCCCAAGCCGCGCCCAAGACCGTCTGCTTGTACCGCACCTTGATGTTTCGCCAGGTCAGGAAATAAAGTAGTTCGCGATACTCCCAGAGCTCCCGAAACCCGAGCGGCACCCACCCACCAGCGGGGAGGATGACATGTGTCGGCAGCGACCCGCGCCGCTCGGCCTCGACCGCGAGATCATCGCTCACTGACTGCCCCTTTCCACCGGTGACGCCATCCGTGTATCCTGTCCAGTGACCGCTTGGCAGCGGGATACTGCTGGGCGCGCGTCGCCGACCACACATTGCCCCTCGCGCCCGCACCCAACCGCACCAACCCTGCCGATCGAGGGTACCCGTTCGCGGCGAGCCCCCCCGATAACTCCCCCTTATGCCGCCCCCTGCTATCGGGCGAGAGCTGGGCACCCGCCGCACAGCGCCCGCGTGATTCACCGGAGGGGCCAGCATATCGCACCTAGTCCGCCGTTCCTGCTATGGTGGGCACCTTCTCCCCTTCGGACGGTGGGAAAAGTCGGGCCACCGAGACCCGCTCGTCGTATCGCCGCAAGAAATCCACCGCAGCGCGGTACTCGATCGAGTGTACGACATCCTCCCGGTCCGGCGGAGGGCTGGTTGCCGCTGCGGCGGCTGGCGACAGGGCGAGACGCATCACGGCCAGGGTAGCCTGCGCCGCCGCTTCCCAGTCGAACCGCCCGGCCCACTCGCGTGCCGCGCCAGCGTAGCGCGCGCGCGCCCCCTCATCTCGGAGGAAGAAGGCGAGTGCCCGGTAGAAGGACTCGTCGTCGTCGGCTAGCAGACCGGTCTCGCCGTGCCGGATGGCGACGCGGAGCCCAGGCACGTCATAGGCGACTGCGGGGCAGCCGCAGGCGCTCGCCTCCAGCGCCGACAGCCCCCAGCCCTCATGCATCGACGGAGTGGCGAAGACGAGCGCGCCGCGCAGGATACGCGCCTTCGTCAGCTCGTCGACATAGCCGTGAATCTTCACACATTCGCCCACCCCGAGATCGCGAGCCAGTGCCTCAAGACGAGGGCGAGCGTCTCCGTCGCCGACAATATCGAGGATCACGTCCGGGAATTCGCACCGCAGGCGCGCCACTATCCCGAGGAGCCGCTCCAGGCGTTTATATCCCTTAATCCGGCCCACATAGGCGATATGCTTCCCGCGGGGTACGGCACGGCGATCCGCAGCGTCGACCACCGACACCCCATTGTAGACGATGCGCACTTGGGATTCGGAGAAGTTGATCGCGAGCAGCGCGTCACGCGTTGTCGGTGACACGGCGATCACCGGTCGATCGCGGTACACCAGCGGTACGACTTTCCGCTCCAACAACCACCCGAAGGTGGCAATCGGCCGCGGGAACTCGGTGAACCACTGGCGCCCGTGCACATGGTGCATGAGGAGCACGCCTCGAGTACGGGTGAACAGGGGGGAGAAGAAGGGAATCCCATTGGCCACGTCGAGCACAACGTCGAACTTACGGCCGTTGCGCAGCAAGAAAATCGCCGCGTGCAGGTAGACCGTAAAGCGCTGACCGCGTCGTACAATCCGGATGCCGTCGACGATCTCGTCCCGTCGAGGGGCGTGGGTGCGCCCTGGATCGGCGCAGAAAACGGTGATCTGGTGGCCATCGCGGGCCCAGCGGTGTGCCTGCTGGAAGAGATTGAGCTCCGCTCCCCCCGCCTGAGGATGGGCCATGCAGCGCCAATTCAGCGCCAAGATGCGCAACCGCTCAAATCCCTGGAGGCGACGCTCCCGTTCCAGCTCTCTCCGCCGCAGCCGGGTCATGGCGAGGTAAGTGTCCCGCAGGGCTGGCAGAAGCCGCAGCCGCGAGCCTGGGCAATACGCCCACGAGACCGGATGCTCGCCTACAGTGAGTCCGAGCGCCCGGGCAGCGAGTAGCAGATCGACGTCGAAAGCCCACCCGCGCTCGGTCACGGCATCAATTGCCAGCTGAGCGGCAGCGCGACGGAATGCCTTTGCCCCGCACTGCGTATCGCGATAGGGCATGGAGAAGAGCGAACGCACGAGCGCGGCGAACACCCAGCTGAGCGCCCGCCGCAAAACCGGCGATCGACGCGTTATAGCGCTCCCCGACAACCGTCGGGAACCGATCACCACGTCATTCTTCTCTAGTTGCTCCAGCAGGTCGATAATGGACTCAGCGGTTGTGCTCGCATCCGCGTCAGCGAAGACGAGCCGGTCGCCTCGTGCCTGGCGCACCCCCTCCGCGACGGCTCCGCCCTTGCCGATTGGCTGCGCGATATCGACGACACGAATCTGGGGTATCTCGCTCGCCATTTCGTTCGCGATGCGGACAGTATTGTCCTTGCAATTATTGGCGATCACCAGGATCTCGAATTGCTCCCCGAAGCGCTGGTGCAGCTTCCGGCCGTAGTAGGCAAGGGTCGCCCCGAGCCGCCTCTCCTCGTTATGGCTCGGTACGATCAGCGCGACCTCCATTTTGATACCCCCACGCGGTGGTACGTCAGTGATACGTAGCCGTGTCCTCTTAACCGCGTCGGGCTGATCGTCGCTGCGTACGCACGGACCAGGAGACGGACAACTGTCCAATCGACATACTAACAGGTCTAGTAAGAATGGGCTAGCCCGAATGGCCAACCTCTCCTAACCAAGTAGTACGGTGTCGCTCGCAAACGGGATGTGTGCGATCGCCCATAGGACACATTAAAGCAGGGCACTTCGCCACATGATCCCTTTCGTTTGGACACACTGGCGGTGGCAGAACATCGGCCCAGCAAGTGCTTTTACTCCGCGATTTCAGGCTGAGAAGGGCCAGTTTTCCTCCCGCCGCCGTGATCCATATGTGTGAAGGATGTCGGCTCTCCCGCGAAGTTGGTGCATCAGGTCCCGAATTAGGGAAATGCCCGCGAAAACGACCGCATGTCGGCCGCTCGGCACCGATTTCCCGCTGATCCCGACTGCGTCTCCCCACTTTCGGAGCGCAATCTACCCGAAGCACCAACTTTGCAGGAGACCCAGGATGTCATGGCGAGAGGTGCTCCAAGGGTAATTTTGAACCAGTAACGGTGTTGGACCCGCGCGGGTACAGTCATAACTCACACCATTCAGCGTGCGATCTGTAAGGCTGACCCGCACCAGGCCCGCTCAGACACACGAGGAGGGGCGCTTGGCCAATCGGGTCGAATTCAGCCTCCTTCCGACGCGACCCGCGCTATCTCCAATGTCTCGGCGCTACGACAAGGATATCTGGCACCGCATGGCGTGTAAGCGATAACCTGCGATCATCGTAGCAGCGCGAGAGGCACGAAGGTGTTTAGGAATGGTTGAGATCGGGTGGTTACACCTCTCCCGTTATCTCGCTGCGCTTGGCTACGCTGCCCCGAGGACGCGCTTGCGGACGAGGCGGACTTGGGGTCGCCTCGTCTCCACGGACACCTGAGAATGGGGTTGTACCTCAGATCTGCGGTGCAAAGTCAAGAGGGACGATGCTTAAGAGAGAGCGTGTCCTTTTGGCAGCACGAAATCGCCCTCGGCTGCGGGGTGCGGGGGCGGTGGCACTGGGGCGCTCCCGGTACAGGCCGACGGCGGTCAGTCGACTGCAGCTGCCTGGCGGGAGCGACGGCTGTGACCCGGCCGGCGAGCCGTCGGTGTGGTGCCCTCCTGACGATCCTGCCGTTGCGCCGGCGTGCGGTACAGCGTGTCGGTGCGCAGCAGGGCATCGACGAGCCGCACCAGCTTCCGGGCGGTCAGGACCAACGCGCGCTTGT